>JAEEGG010010117.1_pt1 | contig 20913 bp, 14 predicted proteins | sample 9134161 | NCBI WGS metagenome assembly JAEEGG01 (sample SAMN16246543, study PRJNA631951) | gut metagenome | biome: gut microbiome; feature: rumen; material: CR-attached | host: Bos | place: Iran: Karaj | collected 2018-10 | reverse complement strand
GCAGGAGATCCTGAAGTCCGAGGACCGGCCGCTCCGAAATGCCGCCCTGGAGGCGGCGACGAGCCGTTTCGGCGCCGAGGGGGTGGCTCCGGTCCTGACCAAGGCTTTTGCCAAGCTGGGGGACGGCGCCAAGACGGACATCGTCAACTGGCTCGGCGCCCATAAGACCGGGGAGTCCATCGTCCTCTCCGCCATGACAGCGCCCGGCGAATTGGGAGACGCAGCCATCCGTTCCGCCGGTCTCTTCGGCGGAAGCCCGTTCGCCCGTGTCTCCCTCATCGAGACGCTCTCCGGTGAACGCGCCCCGCAGGCTTTGAACGCGCTGAAATCCCTGGCGGACGATCCGTTCCTTCCGGAAGTGGTCGTCAGCTACCTCGGCCAGCCCGCGAATGAAACCCAGCTGAACAACCTGATGGCCCTCGCCAGCGCGAAGGAAATGAAGGCGGCGGCACCAGTCGTGCTGAAGAAGGCCGCGGAGGGCTCGGCCGAAGCGGCCGCCGCCCTCGCGGGCGTGGTCGGCCCGGACGATGCCAGCGCCGTCGCCGCGCTCCTGGCGAAGGCCCCCGAAACCCGGGTTGCAGCCCTGCAGAAAGCGCTTTCGGCCGCGATCCATACCCTTGCGCCCGAAGCACAGACCGCCTGCGTCAAGACCTTGATGATCGGCCATCCGTCCCGGTTCTATCCGGTGCTCGGCCGCATCGGCACGGACGAGGCGGCGGGCATCTTGCGCGGCCTCGCAAACGATCCGGCCGCGAAGGAAGCCCTCCTGGCGATGGACAACGCCACCGTCATTCCCGACCTCCTCGCTTCGGCGGAGGACGGGAACGCCGCCTCGCTCAAGCGCTACATCGAGATGCTCTCCACCTATGAGCAGAATGCCGACAAGAAGCGCCTGGGCCTGGCCGAGGCGATCGGCCTTGCCAAGGATCCCGCCCTGCGGGTCCTGGCGCTCGGCAAGCTGGGTGACATGCCGCTGATGAAGGCTTTCCTCCTCGCTTCCCGTTCCCTGGACGACACCAACGCCGACGTCCGGTACGCCGCCGCCAACGCCGTGAAGAAGATCGCCTCCAAGTGCACCGAGGAAATCAATTACGACGACCTGAATGCCGCGCTCGGCAAGGCCCGCGCCCTCTTCGCCGCGACGGGCGACGCCGATGACGGCTATGCCGTCGATGAAATCGACAAGATGTTGCGGGAGGCGAAACCCTCGCCCCGCAGCGAACTGACGGCGGAGGAGAAGGCCCGCGGCTTCGAGATGCTCTTCGACGGCACCGACCTGAGCAAGTGGCACGGCGACCTGGAAGGCTACACGGTCGTGAACGGCGCCATCTACGTGTCCGCCAATTACGGGGCCACCGGCAATCTCTACACGAACAAAGAATACCGCAACTTCGTGTTCCGTTTCGAGTTCTGCTTCCTGGAGGAAGGCGTGAACAACGGCGTGGGCATCCGCACCCCGGAGAACGTGGACGCCGCCTACGACGGCATGTGCGAACTCCAGATCCTCGACCATGACGCCCCCGCCTATGCGGGCTGGCTCCGGGACTACCAGGTCCACGGTTCCATCTACGGCGTCGTCCCGGCCAAGCGCCTCAAGCACAAGCCGCTGGGCGAATGGAGCACGGAGGAGATCGTCGTCGAGGGCGACCACATCAAGGTCACCGTCAACGGGGAAGTGATCACCGACGCCGATGTCCGCAAGGTCACCAAGGGACACAACGTGGCCCCGGACGGGAGCGACAAGAACCCCTACACGATCGACGGGCACAATCATCCCGGCATGTTCAACTACAAAGGCTTCATCTCCTTCTGCGGCCACGGCGCGGGCCTGAAGATCCGCAACGTCCGCATCCTGGACCTGGGCTACAAGAAATAACCAACGCGCTATGCAAAGAAGAGATTTCCTCCGTTATTCCGCGCTGGGGGCCGCCGCGGCCGCGGCGGCCGGTACGACGGACATCGCGACGGCGGCGGAGCGCATTTCCTCCCTGGGAGAGGAACCGGAGGTGAAACCCCTCATCGGATCGGCTCCGATGCTCCAGAACTTCGCCGAGACGTCCATCGGCGTGGCCTTCGCCGTGAACGGCCTGGCCAACGGGTATGTCCTCATCGGCGAGCGGAAGGACCTCAAGGATGCCCGCAAGGTCCTCTGCGGCGGCTATCGGCTCGCGGACATCGACGACCGGGTGATCCAGGTGCGCATCACGGGCCTGAAGCCCGCCACCAGGTACTATTACCGCATCGGCGCGGACCGCATCCACTACGGGGGCGGTTACGACATGAAGGTCCTCGGAAACGAGGAGGATCCGCGGGTGTATTCCTTCACGACCGCCGGCAAGGACCTGAAGGGCAAGTTCTGCGTCATCAATGACACGCACGTGCGCTGGCCCGCCATCGGCGCAGAGCTGGACAAGATTGCCGAGATTGCGCCCGCCTGCGTGATCTGGAACGGCGACGCCTCCAACACGGAGGAGAAGCTGGAGAACCTGGTCAACATCTACCTGGACCACTCGCTGGAGCGCAAGGACTATGCGGCGGAGACGCCCTATCTCTTCTGCCCGGGCAACCACGATTCCCGCGGCCGGGCGAACCGGCACCTGGAGAAGGTCTGGATGTACCGCCAGCCCGAGGAGCGCGACGTGCGCGACTGGGACCTGGGCCGGAACTTCGCCGTCCGCCTGGGCGAGATGGCCCTGGTGGGCCTGGACACGGCCGAGGACAAGCTGGACACGAATCCCCGGTTCGCCGGCCTGTTCAAGAGCGCGGAATACCGCGAGGCGCAGACGGCCTGGCTCCGGGACGCCCTGAAGCGGCCCGAAATCGCCTCCGCGCCCTATCTCGTGGCCTTCTGCCACATCCCGCTCTTCGACGACGACCCTTCGCACAATCCCGGCGACGTGGCCCCGGACGATACCGATCCGCGCTACACCACCGACTATGCCTATTGGCAGCGCACCTGCGGCAATATGTGGGGACCGCTCCTGCATGAAGCGGGCTGCCAGGTCCTCATCGTGGGCCATCTGCACCGCTACCGCTACTATGCGCCGGGCGCGGACCGCTGCTGGGCGCAGCTCGTCGGCGGCGGCCGCGACATGAAAGAGGGGCCGGGCTTCCCGACGGTCATCGAAGGGAAAGTCATGGGGGACCGTCTCCGCCTGACCGTCCACAACATCTTCGCCGGGACGGTGCAGGACGTGTTCGAGTTCCTGCCCCGATAAGTAGAACCCAAGCATGAAACGATTCAATATGCGTACGAGATTCATCCTGTTGGCGGCCGTTGCCGCCGTGCTGGCGGCCTGCGGGCCGAAGGTCGGTCCCGAACCTGTCGGGAAACGCGTCGATGCGCTGGATGCATCGGCCTGGGACGTCTCCCAGTGGATTTCCGTCGTGAACGCCCCGGAGCGGGTGATTTCCGCCGAGAACGGGGACCGCGCCGCCGACGGCGCCAGCTGGTTCCTGTCCACCGTGAAGAACGGCAAGAAAGTGACCAGGGCGGTCTGGATGACGGCCGGCCTGGGTGTCTACGACCTGTATGTGAACGGTAAGCTGGTCGGCGAGGAAGTCCTGAAGCCGGGCTTCACCCACTTCGCGAAGACAAAGCGTTCCTTCACCTATGACATCACCGACGCGATCGTCACGAAGGCGGGGAAGGAGAATGTCCTCTCCGCGCAGGTGACCCCGGGCTGGTGGGCGGACAAGATCGTATCGTCCAAGCGGGAGTTCACCGGCAAGAAATGCGCTTTCCGGAGTGTCCTGGAGCTCACGTATGCCGATGGCACCACCGAGCGGTTCGGCACGGACACGGAACACTGGACGGCCGGCATCGCGGGCCCGGTGAAGCACGCCGCCATCTTCGACGGCGAGGAGTACGACGCCCGGGAACTGCCCGGCTTCGCCACGCCTGAGAAGCTTTCCACGCCGGAGGTGAACACGGAGTTCGCCGGCGAGATCCTTCCTTCCGCCGGCGCCGAGATCTATCAGCGCCACGACCTGGCCCTGAAGCCGGTCAAGACCTATGTCTGGGAAGGCGTGACCGGGGAGGTCGCTTCCGAGAACAAGGAGGAAGTGGAATACGGCAAGGTCGTCATCAAGCAGGAATATGCCACCGGCGAGCCTGTCACCCTGAAGCCGGGCGAGACCCTGGTCGTGGACTTCGGCCAGAACGCGGCCGCCGTCCCTTCCTTCGTCTTCCAGGCGAAGGAGGGGACCGAGCTCGTCTGCCGGCCTTCCGAGATCCTGAATGACGGCAACGGCGCCGAGCGTCGCGGCATGGACGGCCCCGAGGGCTCGACGCACCGGCGGAACCTGCGGGTGAAGCCGAACGAGATCTGGCTCACCTATACCTTCGGTCCGGCCGAAGGCCCCGTTTCCTTCATCCCGCGCTGCACGTTCTACGGCTACCGCTTCATCTCGGTGACCGTCACCGACGAGGTCAAGATCCTGTCCATGGAGTCCGTCCCGGTCACCTCCATCGCTCAGAACTTGGAAACCGGAACGATCGTCACGGGCAACGAGGACATCAACAAGCTGATTTCCAATACGCGCTGGGGCCAGCTGTCCAACTACCTCTCCGTCCCGACGGACTGCCCGCAGCGCAACGAGCGCCTGGGCTGGATGGCGGATACGCAGGTCTTCACCGAGACCGGCACCTTCTTCGCGAACACCGACGCCTTCTTCCACAAATGGACCCGGGACGTCCGGGATTCCCAGAGCGAGACGGGCGGATTCCCGGGTGTTTCCCCCACGGCGCAGTACGGTGGCGAAATGATGCGCCTCGGCTGGGCCGATGCCGGCGTGATCGTCCCCTGGACCGTCTGGAAGCAGTTCGGCGACAAGGAGATCGTGGCCGAGAACTGGGCGGCGATGGAGAAGTTCATGGCGCACGTGTATGAGACCAAGTACGACCATGCCGCCCTCCGCAGCGAGAACGGCAACTACAACTGGGCCGACTGGGTGGGCTACGAACCCCTGGAGAGTTGCAGCGGGCGGGCCTTCGAGACCCCGGAAACCCGCCGCCAGGCCGAGGAGTACTGGAGCTACCTGGGCGCCTGCTACTGGGCCATCGACGCCGGGATGATGCGCGACATGGCGCTCGCCACCGGCCGGGACGCCGCCAAGTACCAGGCGATGGAGGACGAGGCCAAGGACTACATCCGCACGCGTTTCCTCCGTCCCGACGGCACCTTCAAGCTGGCCATCCTGAACACCATGCAGACCCCGGCCCTGTTCGCCCTGAAGAACGGCCTCGTGGACGGCAAGGCGAAGGAGGCGATGCTCGCGCGGCTCCGCAAGAACTTCGCGGACCACGGCAACTGCCTCCAGACCGGCTTCCTGGGCACCTCCATCCTGATGCAGACGCTCACGGACTACGGTCTCTCGGACATCGCCTACGAGCTCCTCTTCCAGCGGAAGAATCCGAGCTGGCTGTATTCCGTGGACAACGGGGCCACCACCATCTGGGAGCGCTGGAACAGCTATATGGAGAGCGAGGGCATGGGCCCCAGCGGCATGAACAGCTTCAACCACTACGCCTACGGCTGCGTGTGCGAATGGATCTGGGAAACCGCCGCCGGCATCGCCGCGGACCCGATGGCGCCCGGCTTCCGGCACATCGTGATGAAACCGGTCCCGGACAAGCGCCTGGGAAGCCTGGACGCCTCCTTCCAGTCCGCCGCCGGCCTCATCAAGAGCAGCTGGAAGTACGAAGGTGACACCTGGACGTGGACCTTCACGGTCCCGGAGGGCTCCACCGCCACCGTCACCCTGCCGGGCGAGAAGGAATCCAAGGATTACGAAGCCGGGACGTATACGGTTGTAAAATAGGACGGGAAATCGTATATTTGCCTGATTAGATTGACGCGACCATGGCAGACCATTGCAGACTCGACCCCCACGCGGAAGCGATCCTGAGAGAATACCGGGAACAGCATCCTGTCTTCGAAAAGATGCAGGCGACGATCCCGGCGCGGGTCCGCGCCCTCCTGGACGAGGCGGGCATCGTCGTCGCGTCCATCGAGAGCCGGATCAAGGAGGAAGGCTCCCTGGCCGGCAAGCTGGAGCTGAAGGGCGGGAAGTACGCTTCCCTGGCGGACATCACCGACATCTTCGGCATGCGGATCATCACCTTCTACACGGATGACGTGGACAAGGTCGCTTCGGCCGTGGACCGTCTCTTCGAGGTGGACTGGGATAACTCCGTGGACAAGCGCAAGATCCTCGAGGTGGACAGCTTCGGTTACCTGTCCCTGCACTATATCTGCCGGGATCCGGAATTCCCGTACCGCTTCGAGGTGCAGATGCGCACCATCCTGCAGCACGCCTGGGCCAACATGAACCATGACACCGGCTACAAGTCGGGGGTCGAGGTGCCGATGGAGTACAGCCGCAACATGAACCGCCTGGCGGGCATGCTGGAGCTGGTGGACGAGCAGTTCAGCCGGATCCGCACGGAAATCAACGATTACCGGCGCCAGGTGCAGTCCCTGGTGGCTTCCGGCCGGCTGGAGGAAGTCCCCCTGGACGGCGACAGCTACCGCAGTTTCCTCCAGCTGCGTCCGTTCGACCCGCTGAACCGGCGGATTGCCTCCGTGAACCAGGCGGAGATCCAGGAAGTCACCCTGATGCCGTTCCTGGCCGTCTTCAAGACCCTCGGCCTGAAAACCCTGGGCGACGTGGCGGGCCTCATCAAGGACTACGGGGACGCCGCGTACCAGATCGCCTGCTACCAGATCGGCCTGACGGACCTGGACATCCTGGCTTCTTCCGTGGGACCGCAGAACCTCTGCCTCGCCTATCTGCTGAAGAAAGGCGGCGGCCGCGCCGGCATCCGCCTGATGCTGGACACGCTCAACGGCCCTTCCGAGAGCAACGACATGATGGCCGAGTACATCCTGGCCCAGGCCGACGACTTTTCTTTCATGCATACGAAGGATTGACGATGGAAAAACAGATGGATACCTCTCTGCTGGACCGGGCGATCCGTTTCGCCGTCGCGGCCCATGCCGGCGTGGAACGGCGGGGGAAAGGCTTCCCGTATATCGTCCATCCCATGGAGGCGATGGCGATTGCCGCCACGATGACCGCCGACCAGGAGATCCTGGCCGCGGCCGCCCTGCACGATGTCGTGGAGGATACGGAAGTGACCCTGGACGACCTCCGGGCCCAGTTCGGCGACCGCGTCGCGCGGCTCGTGGACACGGAAAGCGACCATTTCAAGGACGGGCTGGACTGGCGCAGCCGGAAAGAGGATTCGCTCCGGCGGCTCCAGGAGGCCACCCGTGACGAGAAGATCGTCGCCCTCGGCGACAAGCTGTCCAACATGCGGGCCATCGCCCGGGACTATACCTCCGAGGGAGAGGTCTTCTGGGACCGCTTCCGGGTCAAGGAGAAATCCGTCCACGGTTGGCGGTACCACGCCTTGCTGGACGCCTTCTCGGACCTTTCCGATACCTATGCGTACCAGGAATTCGACTTCCTGGTGAACCGGATTTTCCCTGCAGACTGAGCCGATGGATACCTTGGAAGCGATACGGATCGACCTGGCGGATTACGAGTACGCAGGCGAAGGGACCAACGGGGTGAGCTACAACCACCGTTCCGACCCCGACGTGATGCTGAAACTGTACCGGCCGGGCATGGTCACGCAGCCGCTGGACGAGATGCGGATCGCCCGGAAGGTGTTCGAGGCCGGCATTCCGACGCCGGAACCCGGCGACTACGTGACGGACGGGACGCGCTACGGCGTCCTTTTCCGCCGCATCCGCGGCAAGGTGTCGTACGCCCGCGCCGTGGGCGACCATCCCGAGGAGGTGGGCCGCTATGCGGAGGAGTTCGCCCAAATGTGCCGCGGACTGCACGCCACGCATGTGGACACGGCCCTTTTCGAGTGCGCGAAAGACCGCTATGCCCGTCAGCTCGCTGACAATCCTTTCTTCTCTCCGGCCGAGAAAGACCGGCTCCTCCGGTTCATCCAGGATGCGCCGGACACCGACACCGCCATCCATGGCGATCTCCAGTTCGGCAATGCCATCTTCGCCGGCGATGCGCGCTATTTCATCGACCTGGGCGACTTCTGCTACGGCTATCCGCTGTTCGACGTGGGCATGGTCTATTGCACCGCGTTCCTCAGCGAACCGGACTTTGTCAAGGAGGCTTTCCATATGGAACCGGGGACGGCCCTCCGCTTCTGGCAGGCCTTCGCGCCGGTCTATTTCGGGACGGACCGGCCGCTCCGGGACATCGAGTCCGAGGTGCGGCCCTTCGCTGGCCTCAAGACCATCATCGTGGAACGGGACATGGGCCGTCCGATGCCCACGCTCCGCGCAGCCTTGACCTCCATCCTCCAACCTTGACGGAAGTATGGCGAAACTCAGTGGAAATAAGATGGGATATGGCTTCCAGGCCATCGTGACGGTGATCGTCGCGCTGGCGACCCTGGAAGCGACCACCCTGCTCCAGTACTTTTCCTCGCGGAAAGCGATGCAGGAGGAGGCGACACGCCGGGCGGAAGACCAGCTGGAAGCCACCAACCTCCTGATCTGCGACGTGCTGGACCAGGTGGAAACCGCCGTGCACAACAATGTCTGGCCGGTGCGCAAGACGCTGGCGGCTCCCGACAGCCTCTGGTCCCTGGCTCGCCGGATCGTGGAGTGCAATCCGTCCGTTTCCGGCTCCGCCATCGCCCTCACGGAGAACTATTTCCCGCAGAAAGGACGGCTGTTTTCCCCCTATGCCTTCCGGGACGGGAACCGGATCGACACCCTCAATCTGGGCCGGGAGTCCTATGGCTATCCCGAGAAGGAATGGTATGTCAAGCCGCTCGAAACCGGCGAGGGATACTGGTCCGAGCCTTACTATGACACGGGCGGCGGCGAGATGCTGATGACCACCTATTCGATCCCCGTGACGGATTCGAAAGGCCGGGTCGCGGCCGTGCTGACCGCCGACGTCTCCCTGGACTGGTTCACCGACATGGTGGGCAACATCGACGTGTATCCCGAGGCGTTCAGCGCCCTGATCAGCCGCACGGGCAAGCTCATGGTCTGTCCCGCGCCGGCCCTGGTGATGAAGAAGACGGTCCAGGAAGTGGCGGCGGACCTCGCCGATTCCACGACGGTCCGGGACATCGGCCTGGCCATGCTGGCGGGCGAGGAGGGGAGCCGGCAGGTGATGTACAACGGAGAGAAGGAGTACGTGTTCTACGCGCCGATCGACCGGGCGAACTGGTCCATGGCCATCGTCATCCCGCAGAAGGAGATCTACGGGGACATCCAGCGCGTTGGGCTCCTGGTCATCCTGCTGCAGGTCCTCGGCCTCCTGGTGATGAGCGTGATCCTGTACACCTCCGTGAAGAACCAGCTCCAGTTCCGGGAAGTGTCCGAGAAGAAGAGCCGCATCGACAGCGAGCTCCGGATCGCCCAGGACATCCAGATGTCCATGATCCCGAAGGCCTTGCAGGCGGATACCGAGCAGGTCGACATCGACCTGTCCGGAATCGTCATTCCGGCCAAGGAGGTGGGCGGCGACCTGTATGACTACTTCGTCCGCGACGGTTATCTCTTCTTCTGCATCGGTGACGTGAGCGGGAAGGGGGTGCCGGCGGCGCTCGTGATGTCGGTCACGCGCAGTCTTTTCCGGTCCATTTCCGCCCATGGAAAGAGCCCGAAACGGATCGTCAGCACGATGAACGAGTCCCTGGCGGACATGAGCGAGAACGATATGTTCGTCACCTTCTTCCTGGGCGTGCTCGACCTTTCGGACGGGCATCTGCGCTATTGCAATGCCGGACACAACGCGCCGGTCCGCCTGGGAGCGGGGGGCGTCGGATTCCTGGATGTCGTGCCCAATCTCCCGCTGGGAGTCATGCCGGGCACGCAGTATGAGGAGCAGGAAACCACCTTCTCCTGCGGGGAAGGCCTCTTCCTGTACACCGACGGACTGACGGAAGCGGAGAATGCCGGTCTGCAGCTCTTCGGCGCGGAAAAGGTGCTCGAGATCGTCCGGGCCGCCGGCGGGAAGCCCGCCGGGGAATTGGTGGAAACGATGAAGGACGCCGTGAAATCCCATACGCAGGGTTGCGAACCCAGCGATGACTTGACGATGCTGGCCGTCCGCTACACCAATCCTTCCTTGTCCGACTCCTGGGAGCGGCGCGTGACCCTCCATGACGTGTCCGAGATTCCCAAGCTGCAGCGCTTCATGCAGGCCGTCTCCGAGCATGCCGACCTGGGGCATGCGCTGTCGCTGAACCTGAACCTGGCCCTGGAGGAAGCCGTCTCCAACGTGCTTCTCTATGCGTATCCGGACGCGGCCGACAAGAAGGTGGACATCAAGGCGGTGGTCCTGGAAGACCGGGTCGATTTCACGGTCTCCGACAGCGGCGTCCCCTTCGACCCGACGGCCAAGGCCGACCCCGACCTCTCGGCCGACTTGAAAGACCGTCCCATCGGGGGACTGGGCATCTTCCTGGTCAAGCGGATCATGGACGCCGTGTCCTACCGCCGGGAAGACGGCAAGAATATCCTGTCAATGACAAAAAAACGATAATCATGGAAGTTTTCATCACTGAATCCGAAGGAACGATCACGGCCCGTCTGGTGGGCCGGCTGGACACGCCCGCCGCGGCGGAGGTCACCCAGGAAATCCAGCCCCTGCTGGACCATGCCGGGGAAACGATCGTCCTCGACTGCTCGGAAATGGCGTACATCAGCAGCTCCGGTCTCCGCATCTTCCTCACGATCCGGAAGGCGGCGTCCGCGGCGGGCGGACACGTCGTCATCCAGGGCCTTTCGAACGAGATCCGGCAGGTCTTCATGATGACCGGGTTCCTCCAGCTCTTCGAAATCGAATAGCCGATGAAGGACATTTACGTGAGGCATGTCGCCGCCCTGCTGCAAGTGAAGGACTGGCAGGTGGAGAATTGCGCGGAACTCTTCGCGGAGGGCTGCACGATTCCCTTCATCAGCCGGTACCGGAAGGAGCGCACCGGCGGTCTTACCGACGTGGAAGTGGCCGAGATCAAGCACTGGACCGAGGTGTTCACGGAGATGGAGAAGCGCAAGGCCTCCATCCTGGGCACCGTCGAGGAGCAGGGAAAGCTGACGCCCGAACTCCGGGAACAGATCGAGAACTGCGTGAGTTCCAGTATCTTGGAGGATCTCTATCTGCCGTTCCGTCCCAAGCGGAAGACGCGCGCCACGGTGGCCGTGGCCAAGGGCCTGGAGCCCCTGGCGGACCTCCTGTGGAGCGGGAAGTCCCGCAATCCCGAGGCCGATGCGGCCAAGTTCGTGAAAGGGGAGGTGGCCTCCGTGGACGAGGCCCTCGCCGGCGCCCGCGACATCATCGCGGAGCGCCTGTCCGAGACGGCCGTCGTGCGGGAGAACCTCCGCGGCATCTTCCGGACGCGCCGGGTGCAGTCCAAGGCGACGAAAGCCGCCCAGACGGATCCCGCCGCGGCCAAGTACCGCACGTATTTCAACTTCTCCAACCCGATCGCCAAGATCCCTTCCTACAGCCTGCTGGCCCTCCTGCGGGCGGAGAACGAGGGCTTCCTGAAGCTCTCCATCGACGCCGACGCCGAAAAGTGCGGCAACAAGATGTACTACGACTACTGCCAGGAGAAGGGCTATCCTTCCCGGGAGTGCGGGCTGGAGATCCGGGCGGCCGTGGATGACGCCTACAAGCGTCTCCTGGAACCGTCCATCACGAACGAGGTCCTGAAGGAGGCGAAGCTCAAGGCCGACGTGGACTCCATCCGCGTCTTCGGCGAGAACCTGCGGCAGCTGCTGCTCGCGGCGCCGGTGGGGCAGAAGCGGACCCTGGCCATCGACCCGGGCTTCCGGACGGGCTGCAAGGTCGTCTGCCTGGACGAGCACGGCGGCCTGCTGCACCATACCGTCATCTTCCCGCATCCGCCGGCCGCCAAGAAGGTCCAGGCCATCATGACGGTCGCGGACCTGGTGGAAAAGTACGGGATCGAAGTGATCGCCATCGGCAACGGCACGGCCGGCCGCGAGACGGAGGAGTTCATCCGCAAGGTGGGCCTTCCCGAGAGCGTCCGGATCTTCTCCGTGAGCGAGGATGGCGCTTCCGTGTATTCCGCGTCGGACGTGGCCCGGGAGGAGTTCCCCGACGAGGACGTGACCGTCCGCGGCGCGGTCTCCATCGGCCGCCGCCTGATGGACCCGCTGGCCGAACTGGTGAAGATCGACCCGAAATCCCTGGGAATCGGCCAGTACCAGCACGATGTGGACCAGACGCTCCTGCACGAGCAGCTGGACAATACGGTGGAAAGCTGCGTGAACAGCGTGGGCGTGAACCTGAATACGGCCAGCCCGTACCTGCTGCAGTACGTGTCCGGCATCGGCCCCACATTGGCCGACAACATCGTCGCATACCGTGCCAAGGCAGGCGGCTACAAGTCCCGGCGGCAGCTCATGGAGGTGCCCCGCCTGGGCGAGAAAGCCTTCCAGCAGTGCGCCGGTTTCCTCCGGATCCAGGGGGCGGAGAATCCGCTCGACGGCAGCGCCGTACACCCTGAATCCTACCACATCGTGGACCGGATGGCCCGCGACCTGGGCGTGTCCACCCGCGAGCTGGTGGGCAACGCGGACCTGTGCCGGAAAATCAAGGCGCAGGACTACGTGGAGGGCGATTTCGGCCTGCCCACGGTGAACGACATCCTGAAGGAGCTCGCCAAGCCCGGCCGCGATCCGCGCGCGGAGGTCCGGGAATTCTCCTTTGCGGACGACATCCACGAGATCGACGACCTCAAGGTCGGCATGGAGCTTCCGGGCATCGTGACGAACCTCACGGCCTTCGGCGCCTTCGTGGACATCGGCCTGCATGACAATGGCCTCATCCACGCCACCAAGATGGGGGTGCGGGGGATGGCCGACCCTTCCAAGATCCTGAAGCTGCACCAGCACGTGCAGGTGGAGGTCGTCTCCGTGGACCTGGAACGGAACCGTATCGGACTGAGATTATTAAGTAAAAACTGAGACAGATGAAAAAGATTGTATTGTTGATGGCGGCCCTTGCGGCGGCCTTTGTAGCGCAAGCGAAAGATTTTGAGGTGAAGTCTCCGGACGGCAAGATCGTCGTCACGGTGGCCAGTGGGGAACACGTCTCTTACTCCATCGAAAGGGAGGGTGTCAAGCTGCTGGCCCCTTCCCGGATCTCGATGATGCTGATCGGCGGTTACATGTACGGCGGCCGGAGCAATTTCAAGGCCTCCGTCAAGCGCGTGGATCAGACGATTCCGGCCAGGAACTTCAAGCGGGCCCAGGTCCGCGACCGTTATAACGAGCTGACCCTCTCCACGGACACGTACAGCATCGTGTTCCGCGCGTATGACGACGGCGTCGCCTATCGCTTCGTCGCCGGCGGCAAGGCCGGCGAGTTCGCAGTCGCCTACGAGCAGGCGGAATTCGCCTTCCCGTACGACTATCCGGCTTATGTCCCTTACGTGGCGCGTGACAACTCCACCTTCGACGCGCAGTATTTCAACTCGTTCGAGAACACCTACGCGCACCATATCATCTCCAAGTGGGAGAAGGGCCGCCTGGCTTTCCTGCCGCTGACGGTGGAGGCCGCGAACGGCATCAAGCTCTGCATCACCGAGGCCGACCTCCGGGATTACCCGGGCATGTACCTGTGCAACCAGGAAGGGGGCCGCGCGCTCCGCGGCGTCTTCGCCGGCAGTCCCGCCCAGGTGGACCAGGGCGGCCACAACCAGCTGCAGGGCCTCGTCCGCTCCCGCCACAACTACCTGGCGAAGCTCACTTCGCCGCACAAGTTCCCCTGGCGGGTCATCGCCATCGCGAAGGAGGACCGCCAGCTGGCCGAAAGCGACCTGACCTGGCGGCTGGCCGCGCCGGCGGCCGCCGGCGACTGGTCCTGGGTGAAGCCGGGCAAGGTGGCCTGGGACTGGTGGAATGACTGGAACATCTCGGGCGTCGATTTCAAGAGCGGCGTCAACAATGACACCTACAAGCACTACATCGACTTCGCCTCCGAGCACGGCATCGAATACGTCATCCTGGACGAAGGCTGGGCCGTGAACAAGCAGGCGGACCTGATGCAGGTCGTCCCGGAAATCGACCTGCCGATGCTGTGCGACTATGCCAAGCAGAAGAATGTCGGCCTGATCCTGTGGGCCGGCTACTGGGCGTTCAACCGCGACATGGAAGGCGTGTGCAAGCACTATTCCGCCATGGGAATCAAGGGCTGGAAGATCGACTTCATGGACCGGGACGACGACCAGATGGTGAAGTTCTATGAAAAAGCCGCCGCAACGGCCGCGAAGTACCACATGCTGGTGGACTTCCACGGCGCCTACAAGCCGACGGGCCTGCAGCGGACCTATCCGAACATCCTGAATTTCGAGGGCATCCACGGCCTGGAACAGATGAAGTGGAGCGGTCCTGAAGTGGACCAGGTCACCTACGACGTGACGGTCCCGTTCACCCGCCTGGTGGCCGGTCCCGCCGATTACACCCAGGGCGCGATGCGGAACGCCACGCGCTCCAACTACTATCCCTGCAATTCGGAGCCGATGTCGCAGGGCACCCGCTGCCACCAGCTCGCCGAGTACATCGTTTTCGATGCGCCGCTGACCATGCTCTGCGATTCTCCGTCCAATTACCGGAAGGAGGAGGAATGCGCCAAGTTCATCGCCTCCGTCCCGACGGTCTGGGACGAGACCATCGCCCTGCAGGGCAAGATCGCGGAATACGTGGTCGTCGCCCGCCGCAGCGGAAACAAGTGGTATGTCGGCGCCCTCGGGAACTGGGACGAGCGCGACCTCGTCGTCGACTTGTCCCGGCTCGGTGTCGGCGCCAAGCAGGGCGAGGTGTACGTGGATGGTGTCAATGCGGACCGGAAGGCGCAGGACTACAAGCACGAGCAGGTGTCCGTCAACGGGACCTGGAAAGTGCACCTGGCTCCGGGCGGCGGCGCCGTCCTGGTCATGTAGGATCCGGCTCGAATCAAAAAAAGCGAAGGATGAATTCCTTCGCTTTTTTTATTGCTTGCCCTTGATTTTCCGGAACCGGAGCTTGATCACGCCCCAGAAGGCTTCCCCGAAGATGCCGCTGGACATCTTGGACGTGCCCAGCTGGCGGTTCGTGAAGATGATCGGCACCTCGATGATCTTGAAGCCCAGGCGGAAGGCCGTGTACTTCATTTCGATCTGGAAGCCGTATCCCTTCATCTGGACAGCGTCCAGGTCAATGGTCTCCAGCACTTTCCGCGTGTAGCACACGAAGCCGGCCGTGGTGTCGAACACCTTCATGTCCAGGACGCCGCGTACGTAGGCCGAGGCGTAGTAGGACATGATGATCCGGCTCATCGGCCAGTCCACGACGCTCACGCCATGGCAGTAGCGGGAGCCGACGGAAAGGTCCGCGCCCTGCTCCGCGCAGGCGGCGTACAGGCGCAGGAGGTCGTCCGGATTGTGCGAGAAATCGGCATCCATCTCGAACACATAGTCGAATCCGTGCTCCAGGGACCACTTGAAACCGGTCAGGTAGGCCGTTCCGAGTCCCTGCTTCCCGCTCCGTTCGAGCAGGTGCAGCCGCTCCGGGAACTCCGTCTGGAGCCCTTTCACGATGGCGGCCGTCCCGTCGGGGGAGCCGTCGTCGATGACGAGGATCTGGAAGTCGCCGGGAAGGGAGAACACCTTCCGCGTGATGGCTTCGATGTTCTCCTTCTCGTTGTAAGTCGGGATGATGACGATTTTCCGGTCCATGGCGCGCTAGCGGATGACGATTTCAGAGCGGTCGGGACCGACGGAAATGATTTTCACGGGGCAGCCCGTCTCCTGCTCGATGAAGGCGATGTAGTTCTTGAACGTCTCCGGGAAATCCTCGAAGCGGCGCACCTTCGTGAGGTCCTCCTTCCAGCCCGGGAAGTCCGTGTACACGGGTTCGACATCGTCGGGGCACTCGAAGGGGAAGTCCTTCGTGACCTGTCCGTCGATCTTGTAGGCGGTGGCGACGCGGACGGTGTCGAAGCCGTTCATCACGTCGGCCTTCATCATGATCAGCTCATTGACGCCGTTCACCATGACGGCGTATTTCAGGGCGACCATGTCCAGCCAGCCGCAGCGGCGCGGACGGCCGGTGGTGGCGCCGTACTCGCGGCCGATGCTGCGCAGGCGCTCGCCGGTGGCGTCGAAGAGCTCCGTCGGGAACGGGCCGCTGCCCACGCGGGTGCAGTAGGCCTTGAAGATGCCCATCACCTTGCCCACGCGGCTGGGGGCGACACCGAGGCCGGTGCACACGCCCGCCGTCATCGTGTTGGAGGAGGTGACGAAAGGATAGGTGCCGAAGTCGATGTCCAGCATGGAACCCTGCGCGCCTTCCGCGAGGACGGGGACGTCCTGGTCCAGGTAGCGGTTCACGGCGAACTCGCTGTCGATGAAGGTGAAGCGCTTCATGCTCTCCACGGCCTGGAACCACTTGATCTCGTATTCGGTGATGTCGAAGGGGAACTTGTACTGGGACAGGAGACCGAAGTGCTTGTATTTCAGGGCTTCGTAGCGCTGGATGAAGGCGGGGGAGAGGATGTCGCCCACGCGGAGGCCGTTGCGGCCGGTCTTGTCCATGTAGGTGGGGCCGATGCCCTTGAGGGTGGAGCCGATCTTGCCCTTGCCCTTCGCCGATTCGCTCGCGGCGTCCAGCATCCGGTGGGTGGGGAGGATCAGGTGCGCCTTCTTGGAAATCAGGAGTTTGCCGGTGATGTCCATGCCCTTGGCCTCGATGGCCTCGATCTCATCCTGCAGGATGACCGGGTCGATGACGACGCCGTTGCCGATGATGTTCACCGAATCCGGGCGGAAAATCCCGGAAGGAACGGTGTGGAGGACGAAGCCGTCTCCGTCGAAGACGAGCGAATGGCCCGCATTCGGACCACCCTGGAAACGGGCGATCACCTTGTAGTTCGGAGTCAGGACATCGACCACCTTGCCTTTGCCCTCGTCACCCCATTGGAGGCCGAGGACCACGTCAACCTTGCTCATAATATGCCAGTTCGTTTTAAGATATAATCCACGTTCTTGAAATAGTAATCCAGGGTGAAGCAGCTTTCCAGCTCATCCATCGACAGGATGCCCATGACTGCTTCGCTTTCCTTGAGGAGGGTGCGGTAGTCCAGGCCTTCCGTCCAGGCCTTCATCGCGATGGGCTGGACGGTATCGTAAGCCTGCTCGCGGGTAAGGCCCTTGCCGATGAGGGCGTTCATCACGCGCTGGGCGAAAATGACACCGCGGGTACGCCAGATGTTCGCGAGCATGGTTTCCGGATAGACGACGAGATTCTCCAGGATGCCCTTGAAACGGTTGAGCATGTAGTCCAGGAGTTCGGTGGCGTCCGGAAGGATGATGCGCTCCGTGGACGAGTGGGAAATGTCCCGCTCGTGCCAGAGGGCGACGTTCTCGCAGGATGCTGACATGTAACCCCGCATGACGCGGGCGCAACCGCAGATATTCTCGCTCGAGATGGGGTTCCGCTTGTGCGGCATGGCGCTGGAGCCCTTCTGGCCTTTGCCGAAAGCCTCTTCCACTTCGCGGACCTCGGTCCGCTGGAGGTTACGCACTTCGAAGGCCATCTGCTCCAGGGTGGAGGCGATGACCGCCAGGGTGGCGATGTAGAAGGCGTGCCGGTCGCGCTGGAGGACCTGGGTGGAGATATCGGCCGAAGCGATACCCAGATGTTCGCATACATAATCCTGGATGAAGGGCGGAATGTTGGCGAAATTGCCCACTGCGCCGCTCATCTTGCCGGCTTCGACGCCCTTGCGGGCAAACTGGAAACGCTCGATGTTGCGCTTCATCTCCTCATACCAGAGGGCCCATTTCAGGCCGAAGGAGGTGATGTCGGCATGGATGCCGTGGGTGCGGCCGATGCAGGGGGTGTCCTTGAATTCGAGGGCGCGGCGCTTGAGGACCGCCAGGAAGGCCTCGAGGTCTTTCAGGAGGATTTCGTCGGCCTGCCGGAGCAGGAAGCCGTTGGCGGTGTCCACGACGTCGGTAGAGGTTAGTCCGTAATGGACCCATTTGCGCTCCGGTCCCAGGCTCTCGCTGACGGCCCGGGTGAAAGCGACCACGTCGTGGCGGGTGATCTCTTCGATTTCCTTGATCCGGTCCACCTTGAAAGCCGCCGCGGCACGGATTTTCGCCACGTCCTCCTTTGGGATGACGCCCAGTTCGCTCCAGGCTTCGCAGGAGAGGATTTCCACTTCGAGGTAGGCGCTGAACTTGTTTTCCTCGGTCCAGACGTCCCTCATCACCTTGCGGGAATAGCGTTCGATCATAGGCTCTTCAGGAAGGCTTCAATGTTCTTTTCGATGCGGGAGGCCGGGTCCGGATCCTCCGCCTTGACGAAGGGGACGCCGGTAATGTGCTCGTACAGTTCGATATATCGGTCGGTGATGCCGGAAACGACTTCGGGTGTCATTTCGGGAACCTGCTGTCCTTCCTGACCCTGGAAACCGTTCGCCATCAGCCATTCGCGGACGAACTCCTTGGAGAGCTGCTTCTGGTGTTCGCCGCGTGCGAGACGTGCTTCGTAGCCGTCGGCATAGAAATACCGGGAGGAGTCGGGAGTGTGGATCTCGTCCATCAGGATGATTTTTCCGTCGCGCTTGCCGAACTCGTATTTGGTGTCCACGAGGATGAGACCCTTTTCGGCCGCCATCTGCGTGCCCCTTTCGAAGAGGGCGCGGGTGTAGGCCTCGAGCTGCTCGTAATCTTCCTTGTCCACGATGCCGCGGGCGATGATTTCCTCCTTGGAGATATCTTCGTCATGTCCTTCGTCGGCCTTGGTGGTCGGGGTGATGATGGGTTCGGGGAACCGCTGGTTTTCGACCATTCCATCCGGCAGCGGAACGCCACAGAGGGTGCGCTTGCCAGCCTTGTATTCGCGCCAGGCGTGACCGGTCAGGTAGCCGCGGATGACCATTTCCACCTTGAAGGGCTCGCAGCGGAGGCCGATGGTGGCCATCGGGTCCACTTCGGCGATTTTCCAGTTGGGAATGATGTCGGAAGTGGCGTCCAGGAAACGGGATGCGATCTGGTTGAGGACCTGCCCCTTGAAGGGAATGCCTTCCGGCAGGACGACGTCGAAGGCGGAGATGCGGTCGGTGGCGACCATCACGAGATAGTTGGAGCCGATGGCATAGACGTCGCGGACTTTGCCCGTGTATTTGGATGCTTGGTCGGGGAGATGAAAATCGGTACGGATCAGTGCTTTCATAAGACAGTTCATTTTCCGTGCACGAAGATACGGTTTTTTCTTCATACCCGGAAGAAAAAGTGCTATATTTGGGGATATGAAAAGAATCGATTGTTTCGTTTCCCTCCCTTCCCAGGGAGAAATCCTTGCCCGTGAGGCCGAAGTCGCCTCCGTCCATATTCTCGATGCATCCCTGACCCGCAGCGCCACCGTGCGCGGGGTGGCCGCTACCGCATCGGCGGAATTCACCCTCCTCTATACCAGGCAGACGGACCTGTCCCTGGTCCATTATGCCTTGGAGCGGATGCTTCAGGTGGCGGACGATGTGGACGCGGCGATGGTGTACGCGGACCGTTTCATCTCCAAGGGTGGGGAAGTGTTCCCGGCCCCTGTCATTGACTGCCAGCCCGGTGCTCTCCGCGACGACTTCGAGTTCGGCGGCTTGCTGCTGTACCGCACGTCGGCCTTGAAGGAAGCCGCATCCCGGATGACGGCCGATTACGAGGCCGCCGGCTTGTACGACCTCCGGCTGAAGGTTTCCGAGAAGGGGCGGCTGGAACACATCGGCGAATACCTTTATTATGAAATAGAGACGGACCTCCGCCGGTCGGGGGAGAAGCAGTTCGACTATGTCGATCCGAAGAACCGAAGTTCCCAGATCGAGATGGAGCAGGCCGTGACGGACCATCTCAAGGCCATTGGCGGCTATCTGGCACCTTCTTTCAAGACCGTGGACCTGACGGAAGGGGAGTTTGCCTACGAGGCATCTGTCGTCATCCCGTGCAAGAACCGCGTGAAGACCATCGGCGACGCCCTTCGGTCGGCCCTGTCCCAGAAAACGGATTTCCCTTATAATGTCATCGTGGTCGATGACAACTCCACGGACGGCACCGTGGATGTGATCAAGTCTTTCCTCGGCGACCCGAAACTCGTCTACATTGCCCAGGATCCTACCTGGCATGCCATCGGCGGAAACTGGAATGCCGCCATCCACCATCCCGCCTGCGGCCGTTTCGCCCTCCAGCTGGATTCCGACGACCTGTATTTTGACGGGAATACCGTCCAGAAGTTTGTGGACGCTTTCCGGGAACAGGGATGTGCCATGGTGGTCGGTTGTTACCGGATGACGGATTTCGACCTGAATCCGCTTCCGCCCTATGTCATCGAACACCGCGAATGGACGCCGGAAAACGGACGGAACAATGCTTTGAGAATCAATGGCCTGGGCGCTCCCCGCGGATTCTGGACCCCGCTTCTCCGTCGGCTCAACTTCCCGACGACCAAGTATGGAGAAGACTACGCCGTGGGCCTTCGCATCAGCCGCGAATACCAGATCGGCCGGGTGTATGACGTGCTCTACACTTGCCGCCGATGGGGCGGGAATTCCGACAGCGACCTCTCCATCGAGAAGGTCAATGCGAACAACTTCTACAAGGACCGGATCCGCACCTGGGAGCTTCAGGCGCGCATCGCGCTGAATAATAGGCAATTGGTAAATTCTACAAAAATATTTTCAAAAAAAGTCTGAAAAAAGTTTGCCAGTTCGGAAAAAAGGTGTACCTTTGCAATCCCGTTCGGAAACGAGCGGGAATTTTTACGGCCCAAGCCGAAAGGCGGGCGTAAGTTTTTTGAAATATTTTTCCGAGTTCAAGGAAGGCGAAGGCCGAGGACCGGAGCGACC
>JAEEGG010010114.1_pt1 | contig 20916 bp, 13 predicted proteins | sample 9134161 | NCBI WGS metagenome assembly JAEEGG01 (sample SAMN16246543, study PRJNA631951) | gut metagenome | biome: gut microbiome; feature: rumen; material: CR-attached | host: Bos | place: Iran: Karaj | collected 2018-10 | reverse complement strand
CTTGATCTTCAGTTTTTCTTCTGCAGTCAGTGTAGGTGTCTCTCCTGTAGTAGCAAGAATACAGAAGAAATCCGCACCATTCTTTAAATGATAATCCAGAAGACGGAGGATGGCATCATAATCAACTGATCCGTCTTCTTTGAAAGGAGTTATGAGAGCAATACCCAAACCCTTGAAAATATTGTGTACCATATTGCCTAATTCTAATCGGGCGCAAAGTTACAAAAATAACCGCAAATTTCACTGATTACAGAGAATATTTTTTCATTATTTCTGTGAAATCGGAGAAATCTGCGGCTTTATGCAGTTTCTATTCAGCCTTGAAGAGGTCCTTGATGCCACCGATCGAGCCCAGCAGATTAGTAGCCTCGTAAGGCAGATAGACCGTCTTAGTCTTGTCGCCCTCAGCCAGTTCCTGCATCATCTGGATGTACTTCTGAGCCAGCAGGTAGTTGGCGGGATTGGTGGATTTGCCAACAGCCTGAGTGATCAGTTCGATAGCCTTTGCCTCAGCCTCAGCCTTACGGATACGAGCCTGAGCTTCACCTTCCGCATGAAGGATTGCCTCCTGCTTGGCAGCTTCAGCCTTGTTGACGATAGCCGTCTTCTCACCCTCTGATGCCAGGATCTCAGCGGCCTTCTGACCTTCTGAAGTCAGGATCTGGGCACGCTTATTACGTTCGGCCTGCATCTGCTTCTCCATCGCATTCAGCACGGAATCAGGCGGTGTAATGTCCTGCAGTTCCACACGATTCACCTTCACGCCCCACTTGTCTGTAGCATCATCAAGCACGGCAGAGAGTTTCTTGTTGATGGTATCGCGCGAAGTCAGTGTCTCGTCAAGCTCCAGTTCACCGATGATGTTACGCAAGGTGGTCTGCGTAAGCTTCTCAATGGCATTCGGCAGGTTATTGATCTCGTAGGTAGCCTTAAAGGGATCCACAATCTGGAAATAGAGCAGCGCATTGATCTCTGTCTGCACATTATCCTTGGTGATCACATTCTGCTTGGGAAAGTCATAAACCTGTTCGCGCAGATCAATGGTGGTAGAATACATGTATCGACCATGATTCAGCACCACGATCGACTTGGCACGGTCGATAAACGGGATGATGATGTTGATACCAGGCTGAAGCGTGGCATAATAACGTCCCAGTCGCTCTACAATCTTTGTCTCTGACTGAGGAATGATCACAAGTGCCATTTTGGCAAAGATAACCACGAGAATAACGATGGCTATCAGAACGTAAGTCATAATGTCCATATTCTAAAAATTAAATTTCACTATTCACTTTTACCTTAATAATCGTACTGGCACGATTGACGACTGTGACGGTGGTACCTTCGGGAATATCCTCTGCGCCCTCAGCCTCAGCTTTCCAGATATCACCATCTATCTGCACACGTCCGTAGCCACCAGCCTTAATCGTCTCCACCACCTTTCCATGACGGCCTAAAAGCGCATCAGCATTGCTCACGCGCCCTTCGTCATGACGATGGAAATAGCGCAAAGCAACGGGGCGGATCAGGAACAGACTGATCAGCGTAAAGATGGCAAAGAACACCAACTGGACATAAAATCCTGCTCCCAAAGCAGCCGCACCACAAGCAAAGGCGGCACCAATGGAGAAGCACATGATAAAGAAATCGCCAGCTGTTAGCTCAAGAATCAGACAGACAACGGCAACGACTGCCCACGTCTGCCAAAGATGTTGTGATAAATAGTCGATCATGTTGATTGAATTTAAATTTCACGAGCAAAAATACAATAATATTTCTAACTCACCAAAGAAAAAAGGCAATAAGCGGAGAATTTAAACGTTATTTAAGCAATGAAATTCCTAATGATGCGATATACAGTCCTAGTGATTGTCCTACTGATGAGTATGACAGCCTTTGCCGACGACTTCACCCTGAAGGGAAAAGTGGTCGATGAGAATGAGCGTGCTTTAGAGTTGGTTACGGTTTCTTGTCTTGCACAAGGAAAAGTCACCATGACCAACCTGAAAGGAGAGTTCACGCTGCACCTGAAATCGGCTGACTCGATAGAAGTAAGGTTCTCAATGGTAGGCTATGCCCAACGGAAACGCGTGTTCAGGACTCCCAAGAAACAGCTTACGGTGCAGATTGTGATGCATCCGATGAAAGCACTACAAGAGGTGACGGTAACCCAGCAGCGCAGACAGACAGGTCAAACCCAGCTACTGAATGTAAAAGACCTGAAGCAAACGCCTTCTACCACAGGCAATGCCGTAGAGGAACTGATACAGCAACAGGCTGGTGTGAGCACTCATAACGAGCTTTCGAGCCAATATAATGTAAGAGGTGGATCGTTCGATGAGAATCTGGTATATATCAATCAGGTGGAAGTCTATCGCCCCATGCTTGTAAGCAGCGGGCAACAGGAAGGTCTCTCTATCATCAATCCTGACATGGTGGAGAAAATTGGTTTCTCAACGGGAGGATTCGAAGCGAAATATGGCGACAAGATATCATCAGCGTTAGACATCACCTACAAGCATGTAGAACGTTTTGAAGCCTCAGCCACCGCCTCTTTGTTAGGAGCCAGTGGTTATCTTGGTGTCGGCAACAAGCGGTTCTCCATGTTGCACGGCCTCAGATACAAGACCAACAAGTATCTGTTAGGCTCCCTAGAAACTACTGGAGAGTATAAACCCAATTTTATTGATTATCAGACCTATATAAGTTATAATCCCAACAAAAGATGGTCTATAGATTTCATTGGTAACATCTCTGAGAACCACTACAACTTCAAACCCGAAGATCGCGAGACTAGCTTCGGAACTTTCGCTGACGTCAAGTCGTTCAAGGTCTATTTCGACGGTCAGGAGAAGGACCTGTTCCGCACCCTATTCGGCACTGCCAGCATCACCCGTCACTTTGGCGACTCAACGAGTGTAAAATTCCTGACATCAGCATTTCACTCCAAAGAGAAAGAGACCTATGACATCATGGGGCAGTATTGGCTCGACGACACCCAGACACAAGAGAATCTCGGCGTTGGAACCTATATGGAGCATGCCCGCAATTATCTGACTGCTGATGTGATCAGTTTCAAGCTGATTGGCAGACACCAGACCAAGCATCACGACTTCGAGGCAGGCATCACCTACAAGACTGAACGTATCAAAGAACAAGCCAAGGAGTACGAGATGCGCGACTCCAGCGGCTACTCTATCCCCCACTCTGCCGACAGACTGGATCTGATCTACACGCTATCAGCAAAAAACGAGGTGAAGAGTCACCGAATAGAAGCCTATCTGCAAGATACCTACCGATTCTCGAAAGGCGACAACTATTTCACGTTAAACTATGGTGTGAGACTGGCTAACTGGTCGTTTAATAAAGAGACTATCGTTTCCCCCAGAGCAGCCCTTACCATCGTACCAGCCTTCAACAGTAACTGCACCTTCCGATTTGCCACAGGATTGTATTATCAGGCACCTTTTTATAAAGAGATGCGCGACACAGTGAGCTTGGATGGAAAGACTGGAGCTACAGGCGTTGTACTGAATGAGAACATCAAGAGTCAGCAGTCACTGCAGTTTATCGGTGCCTTCGACTATCGTTTCCGTATGCTCAACCGCTCGTTCAAATTCACTGCAGAAGCTTATTACAAGGCACTTTCAAATCTGATACCCTATAATGTACAGAACATGAAGGTTACCTATTACGGACGTAATATGGGTTCTGGCTATGCGGCAGGTCTTGACTTGAAGTTGTATGGAGAGTTTGTACCAGGTATCGACTCGTGGCTTACATTCTCTCTGATGAGTACCCGACAGAAGATAAACGGCGAAAGCGTTCCTATGCCAACAGATCAGCGATGGGCTGTGAATCTGCACTTTACGGATTACTTCCCTGGCACAGACCGTTGGAGAATGACTCTCAGACTGGCTTTTGCTGACGGACTGCCTTTCGGTGCACCTCATCGTGGTCTGGAACAACAGCAGTTCCGTGCTCCAGCCTACAAGCGTGCCGACATTGGCATGAGCTTCCGTGCCATCAAGGAAGGTAGAGGTATCAAAAATCTCTGGTTGGGTGTCGATTGTCTGAACCTGTTTGGAATATCCAATGTAAACAGTTACTATTGGGTAACAGATGTCACCAATCACCAATGGGCCGTACCTAACTATCTCACAGGCCGACAAATCAACGGAAAAATCACCGCAGAGTTTTAATTTTACGTTAAAAGTTATTAAATAAGACGGACTGAACGTACAATTTTACATATTAATATGTATTTTTGCAGAATTAATATCTAAATGAATTTATAAGGTCTATTAAGTAATATGAAAAAATTAGTATTTCTATTCCTTGTGGTATCCACATTCGTGAGTTGTTCTCATGATTTTCCAACTTACGACCCAGCGGCTATGCAAGACAAAGATGCTAGTGATGTCACAATAGATGATATCAAGGCCAATGTGGCTAAGATCTTCGGTTCTATCGATCCAAACCATGATTGGAACCTCATTTCAAAAGGTTCAGTTACGATTAAGGCTGATGCAAATTTGGATAACATTGCAAAGGTACAAATTCTCTCAGAATCGCCCTATCTGAACAGTGATGCACAAGTAATCAACGAAGCATCTGTCAGCAAAGGAGGACAGGTAACACTGACTTATGAAGCCCCTTCGACCTACACACGCCTGATAGCAGCCTGTGTCAGTAGTAACGGCCAATATTTCATCAAAGGTTTCAATGTTGGTGATGCTAATGTCAGTTTCAATAGTACTCATTTAAATACGAGGGGTGCAACAAGAGCTGACAGCGACTTCCCTGTGCTGACAAATCTAAAACTGGAATACCTAAACTCTATCCAGTCGTACAACGCTATACGCACCATCTATGCCAATGAGGCAGCCACCGATCCAAACAAGGCTGCTATCGTGGAACAATATAACCTTGGTTTTTGGAAAGACAGCAATTGGGAGAATGAGCGTCTGTGGAAGCTCACAGAGGGTAATTCTGGTTCCAACACATGGCCTATCGTTGACCGTACGCTGCAGCACGAAGTCAGCCAAATCAGCACAGACGAAGCAGAGACTCTTAAGGACATCTTTGGCACCTATCTAAAACGTGAACGCGGCAAGGACAAGCGGATGACGGATAATATGGAATTAATCCGAAACTCCAATTTCTTTACGATGTACAACAATCACCTGACTGCAAATGGTGACCCTGTCATCATTACTCCTGTCCAGATGCCTTCAACGGATATCGATAAATGTTGGCTTTACTACTATTATTACGACCCTGCAGATTTGGAGGCCAGCGGCTTGACCGAGCAGAACTATATCAAGATGCTACCAAAATTCAAGGCTATACAGTGTGACGTTGTTAAAAAAGCCTCTGGTGTATCAGACAAAAACGATTTCTTCAGAAAATACGAATACCTGCTGCCCTACTATGGTGCTCCGCAGGACATGATTGACAAATCAAAATCCTTAGATGTGCTATGCACGACCGACGGAAATCTCTATCGCATCCGCAACATCCAACAGTTGAATGGACAAGACTATTACATGACCTATTTAGGAAAAGATGGCACCAATGACAACAAACTGGCAACAAAATACGGTGATGACGAGAACAACGTTGCCAATCAGCTCTGGCAAATTTTCAACACTCCAGACGGTCGTGTGTTGTTATATAATGTTGGTGGTAAGAAATTTCTGACTTCTTCTGGCGAATATGCTACAGTCATGAGTACCAAAATGGAAGACATCAAGAAAAACGCTTACCTTTTAGAGTCTTTCGACGAGGACTACTGGCGTTTCTGGCGTAATAGCAGCAAGAATCTCTGTATTGGAACAGACCTTACGGTAAAGAATAGTCTACGCATTTCTACCGACAAAGCTGTCAGCGACGGCGACCGTTCGAAATGGGTACTGAAAGCCTATGAAGGCTCACAGTCAATAGAGCAACTTGAGACAGTTATCTGGGAGTCCAAGCCATTTGAAGTTAATGCTAAAAGTGCTATCATTCCCAAAGGACATCGCGTTGGCTTCATGCTTAGAAAGGGCGGACACGACGAGAATTTCAGAACTGTCGATAGAGGGTGTATCTATGGTGTAAGCGGCTTGAACAGGGAAATCAACCAATTCCCAAACCACTTCTCAAGTGCTTTGGATTATTCTATGGAAATCGACGACCCACGCATCGCTATGTTTAAGGCAAACGACAAAATTTACATGACCTTCGAAGATGGTACTGATTGCAGTTTTGGCGATATGATTATCGAGGTGACCAGCGGTGGTGAGCAGGTTTCTGACGAATATAGCGTACAGAACATTACATACACTATGTGTTTTGAAGACAGACCATTGGCTGATTATGACATGAACGACGTGGTGCTGAAATTCGTCCGTACAGACGCTACCCACGTGAAGGTTTCACTTGTGGCCTGCGGTGCCAATGACGAGCTGTACCTGCGCGGTCTGAAAGGCAGCAAACTTAATGAGACCACAGAGATTCATGCTATTTTTGGCAAGTCAGCACAGTCATTCATCAACACTGTAAGTGGACAAGAAAAACTTCCTGTTATTGAGGAATCGTTTGAAATTGGAGCAGACAAAAGCCTTACTTCTTTCATCGAGAGTATATTTATCTATGATAAGACTCAGAATCGCGACATAACCTTAGCTCGCGAAGGTGAGGATCCACACGCTATCGTCATTCCTTCTGATTTCGACTATCCTCAGGAGAGGGTCTGCATCAAGAATGCTTATCCACTTTTCACAAACTGGGCTAGAAACGCAGATAATGACAAGTCTTGGTTCCGTAATGTTGAGGAATCGCTCGTATTCAAGAAATAGGTATTGACAGTGAAAGATCTACCATCTAGATAGAGATTGTTACCATTTCAAGGTAACAATCTCTTTTTTTATATAAAAAAAGCAAAATATCGTGGTGGTTTCATTTATCTTTTGTACCTTTGCACGACATATTCATAAATATTCTAATTTTTATAAAGATATGAAGATTTCACACATTGAGCATCTGGGCATTGCCGTTCAGAGCATTGAGGAAAGCCTGCCGTTCTTTACCGACGTGCTGGGTTTAGAGTGTTATGCAACAGAAGTAGTTGAGGACCAGAAAGTGAAGACTGCCTTCCTGAAGTGCGGTGAGGTAAAGCTGGAGCTGCTGGAGCCGACATCACCTGAGAGTACTATCCAGAAGTGGCTCGACAAGGGCAACAAGGGTGTTCACCATGTGGCATTCTGCATTGAGGATGGTGTAGCCAACGCTTTGGCAGAAGTAAGTGAGAAGGGTGTACGTCTTATCGACCAGGCTCCCCGTAAGGGTGCTGAGGGACTGAATATCGCATTCCTCCATCCGAAATCAACCGCAGGTGTATTAACCGAACTTTGCGAACATCCAGAATAAAAAAATCGTCAAATAGTAAAATTGTCAAATAGTGAAATAAAACAATGAGCAAGCAATTAGAAAAAATCAAGCAACTCATCGAGAAGCGCGAGCAGGCTCGTCTCGGTGGTGGTGAGAAAGCTATTCAGAAGCAGCACGATCGTGGTAAATATACAGCTCGTGAGCGCATTGAGATGTTGCTCGACGAAGGTTCGTTCGAAGAGTACGACATGTTTAAGGAGCATCGCTGCCATAACTTCGGTATGGAGAAGAAGCAGTTCCTGGGTGATGGTGTCGTAGCAGGATCTGGTACTATTGATGGTCGTCTGGTATTTATCTTCGCACAGGACTTTACTGTTCATGCCGGTTCTCTCTCTGAGACCATGAGCCAGAAGATCTGCAAGGTCATGGATATGGCTATGAAGATGGGGGCACCTTGTATCGGTATCAACGACTCAGGTGGTGCACGTATTCAGGAAGGTATCAACGCTCTGGCTGGTTATGCAGAGATTTTCGAGCGTAATATCCTGGCATCAGGTGTGATTCCTCAGATCTCAGGTATCTTTGGTCCTTGCGCAGGTGGTGCCGTTTACTCTCCTGCCCTCACCGACTTCACCCTGATGATGGAGAACACTTCTTATATGTTCCTCACAGGTCCGAAGGTTGTGAAGACAGTTACTGGCGAGGATATCGACCAGGAGCATCTGGGTGGTGCAAGCGTTCACGCTACCAAGTCAGGTGTAACCCACTTCACCGCTGCTACTGAGGAGGAAGGTCTGCAGATGCTGAAGACCCTGCTAAGCTATATTCCTTCAAACAACATGGAGACAGCTCCTCTGAAGCCTACCAGCGATCCTATCAACCGTATGGAGGACTCTCTGAACGAGATTATCCCAGAGAATCCCAACGAGGCATACGATATGTATAAGGTAATCGCAGCTATCACAGACGATGGTGAGTTCTTCGAGGTTCAGCCTAAGTTCGCTAAGAACATCATCGTAGGTTTCGCACGTTTCAATGGTCAAAGCGTAGGTATCGTAGCCAACCAGCCTTCTTGCTATGCTGGTGTGCTTGACGTAAATGCTTCTCGTAAGGGTGCACGTTTCGTTCGCTTCTGCGACGCTTTCAATATTCCTATCGTATCGTTGGTTGACGTTCCAGGATTCCTGCCCGGTACAGGTCAGGAGTACAACGCCGTGATCCTGCATGGTGCTCAGTTGCTCTATGCCTATGGTGAGGCTACAGTGCCCAAGATCACCGTTACCCTGCGTAAGTCATACGGTGGTTCACACATCGTGATGGGTTCTAAGCAGCTCCATACCGACCTGAACTACGCATGGCCCTCTGCAGAGATTGCCGTGATGGGTGCTTCTGGTGCTGCAGCAGTGCTCTACGCTAAGGAGGCCAAGGCAAAGAAAGAGGCTGGTGAGGATGTGAAGGCATTCATCGCTGAGAAGGAGGATGAGTACAACGAGCTCTTCGCTAATCCTTATCAGGCTGCCAAGTATGGCTATATCGACGATGTGATCGAGCCACGCAATACTCGCTTCCGCATCTGTCGTGGTCTGGCTCAACTTGCAACCAAGCGTGATGCCCTGCCTGCAAAGAAACACGGAAATATTCCAATGTAATGCCCTTGCCCTATGAACAACGAGGTTTATGCAGCTATTGCTATGGCTCTCCACGAACATCTGGGCAACAATGTCCACGATGTGGAGACCGGCATCATTACAATCAACGCGCATCCCACCCAGTGGAATGGCTATGCGCAATCATTCACACAACATCCTTAAAAGCATGAAAGAATACAAATATACCATTAATGGTAACAAGTATGAGGTCGTGGTTGGTGATATCAAAGATAATATTGCCACTTTGACTGTTAATGGCGAGACTTATACTGTTGAAATGGAGAAACAGCCTGAGCCGGAAAAGAAGAAGCCTGTAATCAAGGCCGCTACAGCTGCTACCAGCAGTGATGCACCAGCAGCCAACAAGGCATCTGTCAATAAGGCAAATGCTGTCAAGGCTCCACTTCCTGGTGTCATTACCGATATCCTCGTGGCTGAAGGCGACGAAGTAAAGGCTGGTGATACTGTGGTTGTATTGGAGGCCATGAAGATGGCTAACAACCTGGAGGCTGAAAAAGACGGTAAAGTCACAGCTATCTGCGTAAAGGTTGGTGAGAGTGTGATGGAAGACGATGCACTGATAGTCATCGAGTAAACATCTATCTACATACAGAAACCTCCTACTCGGGTCTTGCCCCTGTAGGAGGTTTTTTATGCGATAATAATGTTAGAGTCGATTGATTCTCATTTTGTAAACATTTGTATTATATTCAATCTTCATCAATTTAGGCAGTACTGAGCAGTATTCCGTGAGGCTGATAGCCACATGTCCCATCGTACGACGGAGGTTGATTTCAACACAAGGATGCAACAGGAAACCATCGCCATCGTCACGCCGAACCACCATCATATCGATCCCGAAAGCACCCGCATATCGACCCTTCAGCAAAGGCCCCATACAAGCGCATACCTTTTCTTGAATAGTTTTAAGTAAACCGACTGAGATATATTGGCTTATCATTTCTTCCTTTTCATCTTCACAAGCGAGAATATTACCTGTATATGCGCCATTTGAAGTCTGGAACAAGGAGAGCCCTACATAACTGACATGACCACAGCCATCGCTCACAAACTCCATACCAAAATCCTTCACCTTGTTATAGTATGGCTCCACTAACACAGAACCCTGTTTTGCGATTATATTCTGCAGCCAGCCTTTGTCATAGATATTCATATCTCCACTCATAAAGCGTACGCCACGCCCACTGCTACTCCAAGGCGCCTTTACCACGAGATGCTCGCCCTTTTGAAGTCGGGCAACAATAGCCTCAACCTGATCCGTTTCTTCAGAGCTTCCAAGAGTTCCTGGCATTTGCAGACTACTTAACAGTTGCATAGCATAACGGCGATGAGACAGCTGGCGGATGCTGTCAAGCTGAGTCACGGAGGGCAAGACGGCTGCATCTACGCCCCAACGGATGAGAAAAGCACGGATAGCCAGGTCCCATCCCCAGACATCAACATCTGTGAAAGAACAATTGCGGATGTGCTCTTTCTCAATAAAGCGTCCAAAAGGTCGGTGGACTAGTCGAAGGAAACGACGTTCTGCATCTTCAGCATTTTCCACAAGCACATAATTATCAATCGCAGCCCAGATAGCAGGGATATACCCTAAGTCTGCGCGCAACTGACGGCCTGCATGAGGGGCTGTAAAATTACTCAGATTTGCAGCCAAAGCCAAATCATGCTCTGGGTTAAAAACATGTAGTCTCATCTTTCAGGCCGCAAAGATAAACAAAAAATTTCAGTTTACAACTAAAAAATTTGGTTATATCAAACTTTTGCATTACTTTTGTACCCAAATCAATTAATTATATTATGCCCGTAAAAATACTTAGTGTAGATGATGAGAGCGATTTGGAGTTGCTGCTCACACAATATTTTAGAAGAAAGATTCGTAAAGGAGAATACGAATTCTCGTTTGCTCACAATGGTCTTGAGGCATTAGCAATGCTTCTGAAGAACAAAGATTACGACATCATCCTATCAGATATCAATATGCCGGAGATGGACGGACTGACGCTGCTGACCAAGGTCAACGAGATGCGTAATCCAGCCCTTAAATGCATTATGGTGTCTGCCTATGGTGACATGGGGAACATCCGCCAAGCTATGAACAATGGCGCTTTCGATTTTGCTACCAAGCCTATCGATCTGGATGATTTGAGTGTGACTATTGAAAAGGCTATTGAGCAAATCAAGTATATCCGCCAGATGCAGCAGGAGCACACACAGCTGGAATCCATCAAGGGCGATCTGGCTGTAGCGCGAGAGATTCAGCAGGCCATCCTGCCACGCATATTCCCTCCATTCCCTGAAAACGAGGCGCAGTTAGACATTGCTGCCTCCATGAATGCAGCCAAGGATGTAGGTGGCGATTTCTATGATTTCTTCCGCATTGACGAAGACCGCATCGGGTTTGTGATTGCCGATGTCAGTGGAAAAGGTATTCCCGCAGCCATCTTCATGGCAGTCAGCCGTACCCTGATCCGTGCCACTGGGATTCGAGGTGGAAAGCCTTCAGAATGCCTGACCTATTCCAACCAGTTGCTTGCCAAGGAGTCGGTAGATTGCATGTTTGTTACTGTATTCTATGGTATCTACACGATCAGTACAGGCGAGATCACCTATTGCAACGCAGGCCACAACCCTCCATATATCCTGAAACAAAATGGAACAGTAGAAGCATTGCCTATGCCTCAGGACTTCCTGCTTGGAGCCATTGAAGGTGTGGAATACCATGACCAGCAGTTGAAGCTGGAACCAGGTGAGACACTGGTGATGTTTACCGATGGTGTCAATGAAGCCATGAATATTGAGTATAAAGAGTTTGGCGATGACAGGTTTGAAGAGTCGTTGAAGAAATGTGCCGGTCAGGATTGTCAACAGATCATCGACTCTATAAAAGCAGATGTTGCTGCTTTCGTTGGCGAAGCTGAACAAAGCGATGACATCACCCTCTTTGCACTCAAGAGAAAGAAGTAGAATCAATCCGCACCTGAGACCACGTGAATAAGAAAGTGATTGTTACCGCTGTCGGATGCCTGATCTTGGCTGGAACTACAGCTTACGGACTCATGGGCTGGAACTCGTCGAACAAGGAAATTGACGAGCTCAAGGGGCAGTTAGCAGACCTGCAACGCCAGGGGAAACGCTCAGATGTACTCTCCAGTATCAGTAAGCAAATGGAGGAGATTGCTTATGAGCAAAGAAAAATCTCTGATGAGCAACGCGAAGAGGCAATACAACAGACTGAGGTAGCCAACCAGATGCGCCAACGTTCTGAAGAAGAACGGCATAACGCCATCATAGCCCAGCAGAATGCGCTTGCCTCTGAGAAAAGAGCACTTGATGCCTATGACTTGGCAGAACAGCAACGCCAGGAGGCTGTAGAAGCCAGGGGCACTGCAGAAACACTTAGTTATCTGGCACTGGGACGTTCTTTGGGTGCATTAGCTCTCACACAATTCCGCGCAGGTAATCAGGAAATCGGTGATTTACTGAGCTATGCAGCCTATTTGTATACAAACAGATACAATGGTGACGTTTATTACCCAACCATTTATCAGGCACTCTCACAATCCAGTCATAGCCAGGTAGAATGGAACCGTCATAATGACGCTGTCTATAATCTTGAGTTCATGCCCAATAGTGATAGGCAATTGGTTTCTGTCAGCAGCTATGGTGAGATTTTCTACAACAAAGTTAATGGCACCCAATTAAAGACTACCACCATCTTTAATGATAAAAATTACGACTTCCGCGATGTATATATCAATCCCACCAATGGTTCCATTTACGCCATCAGTCGCAACGGTTTTTTGTATATCAAAAGTGGCAAAGATGTCAAGTTAATAGAACTTCCATTGGTAAGGCCCTTTAAGATTCAGTTATGTAATGATGGGAAGAATCTGTTGCTGATTGGTGAATATAATCTCGCAGAATTGGATCAGGCCACAAACACCATTATTGGCACAAAAAGTCTGGATTACAAAGTTGTTCTTTCATCACGCATGGACAATGCGCCAATACTCTTCGATGACAAAGGACACATGCACGTTGTAAGGAGTTTGAAGAATATTGAGACCCGGAAAGTGCCTGTTACTGGACAGGTTACAGCTTTTGATGTATCAAACAACCCCAGTTTACAGGCCTACGGCATGAAAGATGGCACCATCTATATTTATGAAAATAACGGCAACACCCGGAAACTTGTAGGTCATCGTTCACGTGTGTCAAAAGTCAGGATTAACGGCAATCGTCTTTTCTCATCCAGTTACGACGGAACCATCAACCTCTGGATTACCAACACCGAAAAACTGGAGCCTATCACATTGTATAGCAGCAACAACTGGATCATCTACTTCAACTACGACCGTTCAAAGAACTATCTGTGGCTGGGCGATCAGAAGGGAAATCTGTCAGAGATCCTTATCTCTGTGCCTATCATGGTGGAGAGAATCAAGCAAAAGCTGAAGCGTGACTTTACAAAAGCAGAATGGAACTATTACATTGGTGAACAGATACCCTATGAATCGTTCCGTCAAGCAAAAGGAAAGGAGGGTAAACAATGAAACGAGCATTGTTATATGGTTTGATGCTGTTGTGTGCTTGTGTTGCTTCTGCTCAAGGTATCCCTTTCCTGAAGAACTACACGCCAGACGACTATCATGCCCATAACCGCAACTTCGATATCGTCACCACAGATGACGGTAGTGTGTTTGTGGCTAATTTCGAAGGTCTATTATATTATAATAATGTGGAGTGGCAAATGATACACACACCTGGCATCACCCGTATCACAGTAGTATATAAAGACAAGAACAACGATATCTGGACTGGTGGCTATAACTATATAGGAAGGATACAAAGAAAGCCAAATGGCGAGCTATGCCTCCAGTCTATAGGAAAGAAAGGAGCCTTCCGAGGGGAAGTTCAGGAGATTTGGGAGGAGAAAGATGGTGAAATAAATTTCCTCGTCAATGACGGTAACATCTATGAGCTTAAGAACAATCAGCTGCATGTCAAGAAACAAATCAGTAAAGAACGCTTAACCATTGGCCTTTCTGATGTTGTGAACGTTAATGAACTTCTGGAAAACAACAAAGCAGAAGTGTTGACAGATGTTACTCAGGTGGAGCCGTTGGGCAATGGTATGAAGGCTGTGGTAAAGCGCGGACAAGGTCTTTCCATAACCGACGACAACGGTAAGGAACTATATACCATTACCGAAGCAAATGGTCTCTGTACAAACAGTGTTGTCTATATCGCCTACGATGGTCACGGAAAGCTTTGGGGAGCAACCGAAAACGGTATCTTCTCGATTGCCATACCATCAGCCTTCTCACGCTTCACACGCAATGAAGGCTTGACAGAAGAAGTATTGTCTATGACAGTATTCAATGGAAAGAAATATATTGGAACCATTGATGGATTGTTCCGTCAGGAAGGAAAGAAGTTTGTTGATGTAGGCATTGGTCATCATGGCTGTTGGCAACTGGTCTTATCTGACCAGGGTTTATTGGCAGCAACATCCAATGGTATCTATTGCATTGCAGCCAACGGCTCCATCAGACAATTGTCTGCTATGGGAACAACTGCCATCCTTGACCTTGGAGCAGAACTCCTGAGTGGAGAAATCGATGGTGTATATTCCATCAATAAGGCCACCAACTCCAGAAAGTTGATTTGCAAACTTGAAAAGGCCACAAAAATCATTAAAGACAGGAAAGGCTTCATCTGGCTTCAAAATATCTATGGTGAGGTCTGGTGCAATCAAAACGACCATCAGGGATACCATGCATATCATACCAATAATGCAGATGCAATAGCCACTATAGTCCCCACTCCAAACGCCACCTTTGTTGTAAACTCTGAAGTGGAAAAGCCATTCCCCTATCCTCTTTTTTCTTATTTGGACAACACTGGTGTCACATGGCTGACCAACAATGAAGGTAAAGCTATCTATAGATGGAAGGGCAACAAAGAACAGGACGACATGAAGCATCTGCTCAGACCCATTGACCAGGTGACTGTACGTGCCATGTTCGTTCAAGACAACGAAGTGTGGTTAGGTAATGATGGCGGTATAACTATCATCGACACTAAGGTGAACGATCCTGCATTGCAGACGCAGCCAAAGCTACTGATACGTTCCATCAAACTGAGAAACGACAGTGTGGTTTGGGGTGGTTATGGAGAAATGCCAGCCTCACAGATTGTCTTTAGTAGTCAAGACAACAATATCACTTTCACTTACTCACTCGACCATGAGTCGCTGATTGGTGAGAACCTCTATCGCTACCAGTTAAACGATGGCAGATGGAGCACATGGGCAGATGATAAGGATATCGAATTTACGAATCTGCCTTATGGCAAATATACATTAAGGCTACAAGGTCTTGATGGCTTTGGGCATGAGACAGAAGTTGTATCCTTAGATTTCTCCATCGAATTCCCCTTCTATCTGAGGTGGTATATGATCTGTTTGTATCTCCTTCTTTTTGGAGCTTGCATCGTAGGATTGGTACGACTGAGACTGCGCAGCTTGGAAAAAGATAAACAACGGCTGGAGAAGATCGTACAAGATCGTACGGCAGAGGTTGTGAAACAGAAGGACGAGATTCAGGAGAAATCAAACAGTTTGGAAAAAGCATTGGATGAACTGCATAGTGCCCAGAACCAGCTGATTCGTCAGGAAAAGATGGCCACTGTCGGTAAGCTGACCCAAGGTCTGATCGACCGTATTCTCAACCCGCTTAACTATATCAACAATTTCTCTAAGTTGTCTGAAGGACTCGTAAAGGACATTGCTGCCAATATCGAGGATGAGAAAGACAACATGAATGAAGACAATTACGAGGACACGCTTGATGTACTCGATATGCTGAAAGGCAATCTACAGAAGGTTGGCGAACATGGTGTCAACACCACCCGTACGCTGAAAGCGATGGAAGAGATGCTGAAAGACAGGACCGGAGGTGTCGTTGAGATGGATCTTTCCACCGTTCTCAAGCAAGACGAGGAAATGGTCAGCAAATACTATGCGGAAGAGATAGCCCAATATCATATTGCCACGCCATTCAATTACCCAGAATCAGGACTGCTCATTCGCGGTAATGCCGAACAGTTGAGCAAGACCATTATGAGTCTGATTGGCAATTCCATCTATGCCATTGCAAAGAAAGCTCAGCGTAAGCCTTACGAGGCAGCATTGTCTGTGGATGCTACGATGGCAGACGGAATGGTGACAATTGTCATTCGGGATAATGGTATTGGTATCGAAGAGAAGATCATAGATAAGATCTTCGACCCCTTCTTTACCACCAAGACCACTGGCGAGGCTTCTGGTATCGGACTCTATCTGAGTCACGACGTCATACAGAACTATGGTGGTAACATTACCGTCGAGTCAGTCAAAGACGAATATACAGTATTTACTATTACATTGCCCGCAATAACCCAATAAACTTATGGAAGAAGAAATCAAAAACCTCAAGGAACAATTACAGAAACAAGAGAAGTTGGCTTCTCTTGGAATCCTGAGTGCTGGCATTGCCCACGAGATTCAGAATCCGCTTAACTTCGTCATCAATTTCAGCAAGATGTCTGACAAGCTGTTGAAAGACCTGACGGAGATTGTAGAGGACAACGAAGAGAACATTTCTGAAGATGACCGTGAGGATTTGGAAGATATTGTCGCAGACCTCAAGGAGAACCTGGGAAAGATAGTGGAACACGGTGAGCGGGCTATCAGTATCATCCGTGGCATTCTTCTCGTCTCACGAGGCAAAGAGGGAGAATTCTTGCCAACCGATATCTGCAAATTGGTAAAAGAGTATGTGTGGTTGTCATACCACGCTATGCGTGCAAACCACAAAAACTTCAATATTGCCATCCACGAACAATACGAAGAGGGAATCCCTATGATGATGGTCATTCCACAGGATCTAAGCCGTGCGATTCTGAATCTGATGAATAATGCCTCATACGCCGTATGGCACAAGTCACAGGAAGCATCAGAGGACTATCACCCAGAAATCAGTATCAGTGTTACTACATCCGATGGAAACGTTGTCATCACATTGAGTGATAACGGTGAAGGCATGAATGAAGAGACCAAACAGCGGCTGTTTGAGAATTTCTTCACAACCAAGCCTGTTGGTCAAGGCACAGGTCTTGGTATGAACATCACCCGTGATATTATTGAAAATAGACATGGAGGAAAGATCACTTTCGACTCCAAAGAGGGGGAAGGGACGACTTTTGTTCTTTGCATACCTATTAAGAAAAAGTAAATGTCACAACCAAACACTGCTAAATTCATTCTCAGGCTTTTAGATTCATTCAAGGCAAATGAAGACAAGATTGCTGTCGTTGACCAAGATGGCCAACGACAGACCACATATAAAGAACTTTTCAAAATGGCCTGTAGAGTGGCTGGCTATTTACAGAAGAAGAACTATCCCCCCCACTCATTCATCGGCATCTGTCTGCCAAAATCAATGGAGTATGTGGCAGCTGAAATCGGTATCTGGTTAGCAGGTCATGCCATCGTCCCCATGGGCGACAAATATCCCAAAGATCGTATTGATTATATCATACATCATTGCGAATCCCCATTATTGATTAATGATGAGGTCATTCAAGCAATGATGAAGGCAGAACCTATAGAAAACTATATAATCCCAGACGAGGATGATATCAATGTGCTATTCTATACATCAGGAAGTACTGGAGTCCCAAAAGCTGTGATTGGCACCTTTGCATCCTATAGGATTTCTCCATCAGAAGAGGCCATTATCGATGAGGAAAATATTACTGTAATGGGTATCACAGCTCCCATGCATTTTGTTGTTAGTAAACAATTATATACAATTTTTGTTAAGGGAGGTATAGCCAACATTATTCCAACAGAAATCTTTAAAGATATCCGTATGTTTGAAACCTATCTGGCCAAGCACCAAATAGAGTTTGTTTATATTCCTCCCTCAGTCCTCACTTATTTTCACAACAAGTCACCTCATCTGAAAGTTGTCATGGCTGCTGCCGAACGACTCTCGGGAATAACTTCTTCAAATTACAAAATTTACAACCGCTACGGTCAAACAGAGACTGGTGGTACTTTTTTTTCCTTTTTCGTAGATAAAGAATACGAAAATACGCCTATCGGTAAGCCTGATGCAGATGTAGAGTACTGCATTTTGGATGCAGAGGGAAACCCTGTAGCACAAGGAGAAGAAGGCGAATTATGTGTTCGAGGTCCCTTTACCACTGGCTATTACAAGGAACCCGAGTTGACAGAAGACCTCTTCCGTGGTGGATGGTTACACACAGGTGACATTGTTAGTCAACTACCAGACGGCAATGTCATGTATGTAAACCGTAAGGATTGGATGGTTAAAATTAATGGCCAGCGTGTTGAGCCAGGAGAAGTTGAGGCTGTCATGAAGACAATTAACGGTGTCAATAATGCGGTCGTTAAAGGTTTTACCACTAAAGACAGGCAGTTCTTGTGCGCCTATTATATCGCTAACGAGAACGTATCAGAAGATACTATCCGTGAATATTTGCGCTCAAAGCTACCAGCATATATGGTTCCGGCGTACTTTGTAAAGATGGATAGCTTCCCTCTTCTTCCAAGTGGAAAGACTGACCGGAGATCACTTCTTTCTCCTCTCGATAAAACAGAAGATCTTGTTAGACCACCATACTTAGGTCCAACAAATAATGTAGAACGTCAACTTTGCGAGGCTTTTAAGAATACATTGAAAGTAAACAGCATTGGTATTGACGATGATTTCTTTGAACTTGGCGGTGACAGTATCAGGATTATGGAAGTCCAGACGCTATGCCCAGACTTAGCGCTCTCATCCCAAATGATATATGCCAATCGCACACCCAAAAAGATTGCCGAAGCTTGTACAAACACAGACCGTATCAGTTTTGCGCAGCAGAATGACTACCCCCTGAGCCAAACACAATTAGGCATTTATATAGAGTGCATGTCACGTCAGGGCGAAGTGGCATACAATAATGGTATGCTTTTTCAAATAAAGCCGACAATAGACATTAACCGGCTTTCCAAAGCATGTGAAGTTGTGGTTGAAGCTCATCCTTTTATAAAAGCCCAATTGTTTATAGACAGTCAAGGGGATCCAAGACAGTTGAGAAATGACGCTGAACCCTACCATCAAAATGTGGAAACATTGACTCAGCAGGAGTTTGATCAGCTGAAGTCTAAACTGATCCGTCCTTTCGACTTGCTCAATGACCGTCTTTTCCGTATTCGTATTCTGAAGACTCCGGAAGCATCTTTTTTGTTTATTGATTTCCATCATATCATATTTGATGGAATATCTTTCAATATATTCCTTCAAGACTTAAAGGATGCTTATGGGCAACTACCCGTCAAAAAAGAAGAATTTTCAGGTTATGAAGTTACTATAGAAGAGGAGTCACTACGTAAAACTGGCGCATATACTTCTGCAAAAAAATGGTACAAGGAGCAGTTTGAAGATTTAAAGATTACTTCTCTCCCTGTACCTGAGAAACAGGAGCCTCAGATTACCTATGGACAAGAACACCTAGAACTGACTGTTGATTACAATCAGTTACAGGAAGCATGCAGCTATCTTGATGTCACCCCTAACGTACTGACAACAACTGTATTCGGTTATCTATTAGGTGTAAACACGCATGCCCAGGAGTCACTATTTGCAACGATTTTCTCTGGACGACAGGATTTGAAGACCCTGCGGACTATGGCCATGCTTGTCAAGACCTTGCCTGTATATACAAAATGGAATCAGGATACCACCGTCAGGGAATTACTCCAGACAACCAAGCAACAATTGATAGGCAGCATGAGCAATAGCTTGTTCTCCTTTGCAGAAGTCAAGGCTATGAACAACGCGATCAACAGTCATATTCTGTTTGCATACCAAGGCGACTTAAAGCCGAGTGACTGTGAATTGTTCACCTATCAGCCCATCATGGAGAATGCGACAGGAGAGAACTTGGCTTTTGAAATCCTGCGCAACGATTCCAAACTGATCTTACATACCGAATACCATAGCAACGAATACACTCAATCATATATCCAAAGATTGATGCATTGCTATGATACAATTCTTCAAGGTTTTATCAACAAGACATCCGAAGAAAAACTTCTCTGCGAGCTACCAATCCTAACCGAAAAGGAGCAAGAGGCCATCTTAGCATTAGGGACGGGCGATCAGTTAGACTACGACAGGTCAGAAACGATTGTAGATCTTTTCCATCGCCAGGCAAGACTAAGACCAGAAAGCATTGCCGTGGTTGATGAGGTCTCAAACATAACCTACGGAGAATTGGACCACAAGTCTGATATATTAGCTTTGGCACTTAGAAAGGCTGGAGTTGATAAAGATTCTTTTGTAGCCATTATGCTACCCAGGCGTAAAGAATTCCTCATTGCTGTATTTGCCGTATTTAAAGCTGGTGGTGCCTACGTTCCACTTGATAGTGATTATCCTAAGGATCGACTTGCTTATATATTAGACGATTCTGATGCAAATGTATTGATCACTACCAGTACGTTATCAAAGGATTGCCAAACAGAGCAGTACTTCCCACGAGGAAAGCAGTTGCTCATTGATGATTTCGATTTCAACAAGCCATCTGATCATCATGTCAATTATGCTCAGCCATCAGCACTCGCCTATATGATTTATACATCGGGAACGACAGGAATGCCCAAGGGAGTGATGATTGAGCATCAGAGTCTGCGTGCCAATTTGGAATGGCACAACGACCTACTGAAGATCACGCCTGAGGATCATTGTGCCCAGCATCCCAGTTTCAGTTTTGACGCCTCACTCGCCGATCTGATGTCGCCTCTGGTACAGGGAGC
>JAEEGG010010113.1_pt1 | contig 20916 bp, 10 predicted proteins | sample 9134161 | NCBI WGS metagenome assembly JAEEGG01 (sample SAMN16246543, study PRJNA631951) | gut metagenome | biome: gut microbiome; feature: rumen; material: CR-attached | host: Bos | place: Iran: Karaj | collected 2018-10 | reverse complement strand
TGCGGCGCCCGTCGGCGCCCTCGATTCAGCGCGCCCGCGTCTCGTTGGGACCGTACTCCCACCCGCCGGCGATTTCCTGAATGTCCTGTCCCATCGTTGGTTCTCCAAAAGTGAAAGTCCTGACTCTACCCCATTCCCCTCCCCCGTGCAAGGCACAACCCCAACCACGTTGCGCCCGCTCGTTGTCGCCAAGTCCGCCCGACAGGGAAAAAGACCTGTTCGAAAAAAGACCTGTTCGAAAAAAAGACTTGCCATCCACCCTTCTTGCGCGTATAAGCCTCGACAACATCAGGCGTACCTATAGCTCAATTGGATAGAGCATCTGACTACGGATCAGAAGGTTGCAGGTTCGACTCCTGCTAGGTACGCCATTTCTTTTTACCCCCGAAAACCAGTGAAAATCTTAAGGTTTTCGGGGTTTTCATTATCGGCGGTTTCGGTTGCTTTCGGACAAAAGCACCCCTGTTCGGGGCGCGGAACCACCCCATATCTTCCCAGCCCAATCCGGCCATCTCCCCCCTCCTCCCCATTCACCTTGTCACCAGCAACTCCCTCCACCTCGTTGTTGGACGCCACAAGAGCATCTCTCTTTTCATCCTCCATTCCTTCGCGGTGCCTTCGGAAGCGTAGAAGAGGGGGCCCGCCTTCCCCCTGGCGGATGGCGTCGTCGAGGCAACGCAGGGCGACTTGGAGGGCTTGGATGCGGCGTTCCGCCAAGGTGATTTGCGGTTTGAGGCGGCGTCCTTCGGCGGCCTTGTCCCGAAGGGTCTGCAGGGCGGTCTCCAGCTTCCGGCACATCGAAACGATTTGCCGCCGGGCTTCCACAAGGTTGTCAGGGGAGTCACTCATCTGAAGGGGAACTCTCCCACATATCGAGGAACAGCTCAAGCCTGCCGGTGTCTTCCTCGTTCCCCGTTCCCCGTGAACGCAATCCCGTGCTTGGCCAGGGTACGCCCCCACCGGCGGAGCAGCATTTCGGAGATGGGGGCTTTCTGCAAGGTCTCCATCAACAGCGCCGACTGGTCGGCTTCGCTCCCTCCCTCCCGTACGGTGTTCCCGCTTTTACCCGCCTTGCTTCACGTACGTGACGCCGAACCCCTTGCACTTCCTGAGCGAAGGGTTGTGGGACTCGAACACGAAGTTCTCGTTCAGCTCGCCCGGCTGGTAGATGTCCAGCCCGCGCCCCAGCACGATGCGCCATCCGTTGTCCGTCTCGATCCACCGGTCATGGAGCCCCTCCTGGACATATTCGTATTCCAGGTTGATTCCCACCCCCGCGCACGATTCCCGGATTTTGGCCAGCCATTGGTCTTGTTTTTCGGCCACAAGCGGGTCCGAAACGGTGGACAGATGCACTTCCACCTCGTCTTCCGGGGCCTTGAGGTGCATCACGGTCTCCATCAAATCCATGAAGTTCCGGCACTGCCGGTACACCCGGATGTACGGGTCCACGACCGCGATGCGTTTCGCCCCTTTCAGGTAGTCCCCGAAGAGCCCCATGAAGTCCACCCCCGTCTGCCCCTCCCGGATTTCCACGTGTTTCGGCGCGGCGGCGGCTTCCTTCCGGGATTCCCCGCCGGGTGTGGCCGAAGCCGGTTCGTCCGGCTCGTCCCCGGCTGGTGTTCCAGGGGGCTGTCCGGGTTCCCCTTCCGTGACGCCGACGGCCGGCGGGGCTTTGCCGCGTTCCACGCCGGGGCCTTCGGCGCCGGAGGGACCTTCACCCCCTCCGTACAGTTGCGGATACTGGGTCCGCTCAAGGGGATCGACCTCGTGCCAGCCCCCGCCTTCCTTGTCCTCGTACGAAAACTCCACCGCGTCGTACGTGGCATCCAGCCGCATCAACTGGTCCTTCACGCGGCGGCGGCATTCCATCGCCAGTTCCAGCAACTCCCGGATTTCTTCTTTCCCGGCCTCACCGTCGGGGTGGAGCAGTTTCATCAGCCCGGAGAACGTCTTGTTCACCCCGTCCTTGTCGCGGGTGGACAGTGTGGGCGACAGCCGGAAATGCTGCTGGTAGCGGTCCGAGAAATCCAGCCCGCGCAGCCAATGCAGGGCCTCCGCCAGGTAATCCACGATGAACCCTTGCGCCGACGTGAACATCTCCTGGCGGAGGATGCCCATTTCCCATCCCGGCAGGTATGCGTGCAGGCGGTCGAGGAAGGCCGAATCCACGTATGCGTCCGGCAGCGCCTCGAACAAATGCGAGTTCTTCAGCATGTACGGCACCGAATGGGCCGTGTTCCCGACGAACGCCATCGACGCCTCGGCGGACAGCGTGGCGATTCCACGCGAAAACGTCTTGTTCGCGAGGTAGTTTTTCATGATGTCCACCAGCTGCTTGTCCGGCCGTTTCTGTTTCCCGGCGAACTCGTCGAACGCGATGCAGTCCCAGAACCCCACCAGCCCGATCTGCCCCGTTGCGTTGTTGACGAACAGCTTCGCGACCGACACTTCCCCCGCCGACAGCAGCATCCCGTGCGGGGAGTATTCCGAATACGCGTGCGACTTCCCGGTCCCCTTCGGCCCCAGTTCGATCAGGTTGTAGTTCCGCTCGCAGAAGGGGACCAGCCGCAGCACCGCGAACAGCTTGTTGCGCCGCCCCATTTCTTCCGGCTCGTATCCCATGCTCCGCACCAGCACGTCCAGCCATTCGTCCGCATCCAGCCCCTTCCGTCCCGCGAGGTAGCCCTCCGGGTCGAACGCAGAGAGCTGGATGGGTTTCAGCGACCGCACGCTCCAGGGGCTGGCGGCCTTCTCGTCCGGCACCTCGTATTCCACGTCCACGATGCACCACACCCCGCCCACCAGCAGCTTCCGGTTCTTCTTCACCGTTTCGGCGTCCAGCGGGACGCTCTTGATGCGGAGGTTCTGGAACGTGGCCACGTACGTTCCCCGGCGCTCGTCCAGTTCCGCCTCCACCCGGTCGATGACCTTCCAGTGGCCGTTCTCTTTGATGAGCGACTTCGCCAACTCGGCCTCGTTGCGGTTCAGGTGGTGTTTGCGCAGCACGTCCCGCACGGCTTCCACGCCCGCGGCCACGCTCTGCTCGTTGTCCGTCGCGCAATACTGCCCCAGCAGGTATTCCAGCACGTACCCCGGCACCTGCGCATTCCCCTTCACGTGCCCCGCCAGGTCCTTCCTGACCACGAATCCCGGATACGCCCGGTTCAGTTTTCCGTCCAGCTTGTCCATTGCGCTCTCCTGCACCTTGCTTGTCGGCCGTTTTTCAGAAATCCACGCCGAACGCCCGGCGCACTTCCATCTCCCGCTCCGCGAACGGCCGCCACAGCGCCGTTGCCCCGATCCGTTCTTCCACGCGCAGCACGGCCCGGCCCTGCGCCAGCGCGTTCGCCTCCGGCGTCAATGCCAGCGCGAAGTGGAATATCCGGTCGTTCCCGTCCTCCGCCGCGGACTGGAACGTCCTCTCCTCCACGTTGGAATACGGAGTCCGTCCGTCCGCCGACCACAACCCGAACCGGAGCGTCCGCGGCGTCCTCTTGCCCCCGACGGCCTCTTCCTGGAAGAAGGAGACCGTGAACTGCGGAGTCGTCACCACCCCGCTCCCCTCCAGCAAGCGCACGCCGACGGGTTCGATTTCCTCGCCGCGGCGCCTCTTGACCGTCACGAGCGGGACGATGGTCTCCTGCAAGGACGCCCCGCCGTGGGCGTACCGCCCGCCGCCCCCCTGCATCCTGAAGCGCCCGGTGGCCTTGGGCACCAGCACTTCGACTCCGCCCTGCAACCCCAGGCCTTCCCCGTCGAACTTCATCATGCCGTTCCCTTCCGCGGGCAAGCGCCGGGCCATCACGAACCTCCGCCCCCGGTGCGGCTCCCCGTCCCCTCCCGGCATCGGCAGCATCCCGGCATCGGGCACGGCCGTCTCCTGGTAGAGGAACCCGTGGTCCGACGTCAGGAAGAAATTCGCCACGTGGTTCGGGCCCGCCATCTTCTTGACCAGGCGGACCAATGTTTCCACCGTGCGTTCCGCGGCCTCGAACGTCATGTTTTCCGACTGCGCGTTGTCGCCGGTCGCGTCGATTTCGTTGTGGTAGACGAACAGGACCCGGCTCCCGTGCTCGAACGCGAGCAACTCCTCCTTGTTCATGTCCAGCACCTCGGCCGCCGTCCGCGCATCCCCGCCGGAGCGTTTGAGCAACGCCCTCCGGGCCTCGGTCCCGGCGGTCGGTTCCCCGTCCGAAGCGATGGTTCCCCTTGCGGCGTCGGCGACGGAGAGAATCCCGTGGGGCAGCAGCGCGGCCATGCCGAGCTGGGTGTAGCTGGGCAGCTCCCCGGTCATGGGATCGAGGTGCGTCACGTACCGGTTTTCCGCCCCGAGCCTCCGGCAGACCTCCTCGGCCACCTCGTAGCGCAGGGCGTCCGAAACCACCACGGCCACCCGGACCTTCGACATCTCCCCCTGGGCGATGTGGTTTTTCCAGAAGTCCCGGGCCCGCTCCGGCATCCCGGCCGGGGGCCACGACCGCCGCCCCGCGGCATTCCTTTCCGCGTCGAGCCCCCGTTGGAAAGCCTCGTTCATCTTCGGCAGGCATTCGTTCGCGTACCGTCCGTCCACCAGCGCCTTCAATCCTGCAAGCCGTTCCCGGCCCCACTCCCCGGCCTGCCGTGCGTGCAGCGTGAACTTCCGGTAGGCCTGGTCCAGCCGCCACCAGCTTTCCGCGTAGGCCCTGGCGCAGCCCGCGGCGTCGGCCGCCCCGAAATCGGCCCCTTCGAGCCCGGAGAGGAACTCCGCCCCGGCCTCCACCGCCCGGTATTCCTCCCGGTACGTCTCGAACCACCGTTTTCCCCGGCGCCGCTCCACGGTCCGCCTCACTTCCTCCGTCCGGAGGGTCCGCCGTTGCGTCCCTTCCGCCAGCAGCTCGACCGTGCGCCGTTCCGCCGCTTCCAGGCAATCCGCCCCGAGCAACCGTTCCAGCGGAAGGCGTTCCAGCTCCGCGGCCGTCCCCAAATCCTCCTCGCAACGCCGGGCGAGCGCGGCGAACGCCTCCCGTTCCCGCGCGTCCGCGCTCCAGTCCCGCAGGAAGCTCGCGGCCGTCGGCGCCAGCGTGGGGGACTCCCCCGTGGCCGCGAGCAAGGCGTTGCGGAACAGCGACAGCGCGAAATCGTAGGCACCGGGGGCCTTCGACACATACCCGAAGGCCCGTCCCGCCGCTTCCCAGAAATCCCCCCGCAACCCCGACTTCTCCAACCGCTCCTGTCCCGGGCGTTTCCCGTCCTCGTCCCCTGCGGAGCCCTCCTCCCGGAGCAACGCCTTCATCACGTCCTCCACCCGCGCTCCGGAGGGATTCTCCGTGCCGACGGCCACGGCCGCCAGCTTCAGGGCCGCGGCTTCCGGCGTGTCCGCGCCACCGGCCAGCGCCTTGCCCGCCGCCGTTTTCATGCTCCCCCGCGCGAAGAACCGGCCCGTGCGCTCCACCAGACCGCGGAATTCCTCGCCCAGACGCCATTCGGACATCAGCAGCGATGCCTGGTCCGTCCTGAACTCCGCCCCGCCCGCCAGGAGGTCCAGCAGCCAGTCATCCTCGTCCGCGGGCCGTTCCCCCCGGCGGTACAGCAGGAACTTCTTCTCCGGCTCCTGCGCCAAGACCCGGACCTTGACCCCGAACTCGTTCCCGGCCACCTCCAGCTTTTCCACCCCTTCCAGCTCGACCTCGCCGAACTCGGAAAACAGCGCCTCCTGCCGATCGTTCCAGAACACCACCCGGTGTTCGTCGAAGAGCCTCTTCAATCCGTCCAGCAACGTCTTGTTCATCGTCCCGCTCCTGACTCCTCACTCCGAGAGCGCCCGGTCCAGGATTCCCTCGTCGAGCAAAAACGGCACCACCCCGACCCGCCAAATGCCCTCTTCCGACACCCGCAGTCCCTCCGTGCCCCCCGTCACCACCATCTTCCTGAAAAAGTCCCCGCTTTTCCTGAGCGGCAGCAGCTCCCGTTCTTCCTTCTCCGCCGTCGGCATCGCGAACGCCGACTGGATGTACAGCCGCCCCGGGGCCCGGTTCACCACGAAGTCGATCTCGTGCAGCCGCATCTCCCGCTTGCCGTTCGCCCCCGTCGCCGTGATGGGCACCACCCCCACGTCCACCAGGCATCCCCGCCTCACCAGCTCGTTGTAGAGCACGTTCTCCATCGCGTGCGACGGAGACGTCTCCCGGAACCCCATCCGCGCGTTCCGGAGGCCCGTGTCTTCGCAGTACCACTTCGACGGCGAATCGAAATACCGCTTCCCCTTCACGTCCCAACGCTTCGCCTCCGAGAACAGGAACGCGTCCTGCAAGTGCTCCAGGTACCGCCGCACCGTGTGGTCGTTCGTCGCCGTCCGCGCCGCCGACCGCAGCGTTTCCACCAGCTTGTGGGGGTTGGTCAGCGACCCGGTGGCGCTCGCCACCGCGTCCACCACCTTTCCCAGCACCCCGTCGTCCTTCAGCCGGTACCTCTTGCGGATGTCCGCGAGGTACACCTCCCGGAACAACCCTTCCAGGTACCGCGCCCGCTCCCGGTCGTCGCTCTCCGCCACCGCCAGCGGCATCCCGCCCCACAGCAGGTAGCGGTCGAACGCCGCCGCCTTGTCCCCGCCTGGCCCCACCCCCGTCGCATCGCAGTATTCCGCGAACGAAAACGGATGCACCCGCACCTGGCTCCCCCGGTCCGCGAACTCCGACTCGATGTCGCTCGACAGCATCCGCGAGTTCGACCCCGTCACGTACACATCCACCTTGTCCATCTGCCGGAGCCCGTTCAGCGTGTCGTGGAACGTCGCGTAGGCCCCCTCCCGGTCCTCCGGCGCCAACCGCGCCAAGTCCACCTCCGGCGGCAGGATTTTCCGCGCCAGCTGCACCTCGTCGATGAACACGTACGTCCACTTCCCGTCCCCCGGGAGCCGCGCCCGGATCCACTCCCCCAGCGACAGGGCGTCCCGGCAACCCCGGAACTCGTCCCGGTCCAGCGGAACCTCCACGATGTGCCGTCCGTCCACCCCCTGCTCCTCCAGCCATTCCTTGAACAGCACCGAAAGCAAATACGACTTTCCGCACCGCCGCACCCCGGTCACGATTTTCACCAATCCGTTGTGCATTCGGTGCTTCAGCTGTTCCAGATACCTGTCCCGCCGGACCTTCATGTCAAATCAACTCTCCATGTCGCCTGAATTTGAATTGGAGCTTACCCGCCCAGCCGCCCCCCGTCAAACCCGATTGCGCCCCCTTTCACGGCTGTTTCACCGCCGCCCCAAGCTTCTCCAGGTTGGCCGCCACCCCGTCGTCCAGGTCCAGCGCCAGCCGCCGGGTTGCCAGCGGATGCAGCACCTCCCGCTCGTACCGTTCCATCTCCAACAGCGCCCGGTCGAGCTTCGTTTTCTCCCGCACCGCCGCCGTCCTCGCGCCGCGGCCGAGGCTTTCGTCCGCCGCGCGTCGGTCCAGCTCCTCCCTCCGAGCCTGCGTCTTCAGGATGTGGCTCCGCAGATACCCCAACACCCGCCCCGTCGTGTCCGGTCCGTACCGGTGAGCGTAGACCAGCGCCTGGAACGCCCCCCTCGGACTCGCAAACAGCCAGTAGATCGGCCGCTTCCGGTACCGCTGGGCATGGTCCTTCCAGAAATCCTTCGAGAAGTACTCCCTCACGCCCTTCCCCAACGACTCCTCCACCCACGCCAGATTCTCCCGCACCCGCTCCTCCCCGAACGCCGCCTTCAGGAACTCCGTGAACCTCTCGCCCGCGTCGTCCTCGAACCAGTTCGCCTCCAACACCGGTACAATCCCGTCCGCGTCCACGGCAAACCGCCCTTGCCCGTCAACCCGCTCTTCATTCGTCTCGCCCCCCGCCATCACCAGTCCCGGCTTCTCCAGCGAATACCGCCCCATCATGCACCCCACCGCATACGACACCAGCTCCTTCGCCGTGTCCTCCCTCAACCGTTTCTCCAGCTCCGCGTCCTCCGGCTGCACCGCCCCCGTCCCGCCCGCCTTCTTGTACCGGTACCACGGATTGCACGTCAGCGACACCTCCTCCCACTCCACCTCCGCCCCAACCTCCCCCTCCAACCCGTAGGCCTCGATGAACTGTCGGTTGTTCTCTTCCTCCAAACGCTTCAGCTCCTCTGCGGAGGAACGCCAACCAGCCCGCACACGGGTGTACAGCACTTCCAAGCCTTCCCCGGGGTGCTCGCGGAATGTCGCCACCAGTGGGTTGTCTCGGAAGTCCCACGAGGTCTCGTAGGCGTTCCAGTCGAAACTTGCAATAGCAAAACACCGCTTTGCAAGGAGGCCACAAGCATCTGGAAAATGGTTGGGAACAGGTAGATTTCCCACAGGTCCTGTTGAAAAACTCATGGTGGGATTGATAACACTAAGAAATAGTGTCGTCGTCTTCGCGTTGAATACAGCAAGAATTTGCCAAATGTCTGGAAATCCAATGCCTTTTGCAAAACATTCCAACCCAACGGCATCAAACAAATTAGTGCTAGGTGAATAACGCCCAGAAATTTGGCGCGAAGAGATTTTTGACCAAGTCACCCCTTCTCGAAAATAGTAGTCAGAATTTCGGATTGTCGAACCTGGCGCAGCTTTTATCCTTTCACCTGAATTTTCCCAATCTACAACAAATTCGTTATTTCCAAACCATTTGTGAAACTCGCCGCCTTTATTCAGGTAAAACCACTTTTTACCTATTGCCAAGCTGTCAACCTCCCACCAATAACGCAAGAAGGCATCGTTATCACCTGTTGTGAATCCAGTTCGTGGGTCTGCCCTTTCTTCGAGTTTGGGAGACAAGAAAGCCCTCAACTGCTTTTCGCTCAACCAATATGCGATTGGACTTCCAGGAATTTTATCAAAGTCATCTGAATTTGATCTAAAGAAGACGTGATTTGATGGTTGTCGACCCATCATCTGAAGAGGCTTCGCTTGCCACCCCGGAATCTGTTGGTTCCGCCCATTATCCGGAGGGAATGTCCTGGGCTGTTCACATTCATCAAGGTCTCTGTCCTCGACATAGCAGAACCCCGCCTCATAGCCGGCCAAAAGCCGCTTTTGCCAGACCGTCGCGGAGGTTCCGAACGCGATGCGCATCACCATGTTCCCCATGTGGGCCATGCAAATCATGGTGGCATCCTGGAGCAACTTCTTCCGCAGTCCCTCGAACGAAGAGAGGAACATCCAGCTCTGCATCGTGACCATGGCGACGAAACCGTCGGGCTTGGCGAGCTGGTGGCACCGTTCGATGAACATGGCAAAGAGGTCGCCCTTGCTGTCCGGATAGTGGTCCTCGGCAAGCACCTTGAGCCGGGCATTCATGTTCTTTCCGCCCATGTAGGGCGGATTGGTGATGACGGCATCGTAGTGGTCGGGGGCCAGCGCCTCGGCCATTTCCGCGGCCTTGAGGGCCTTCCCGCGGACGCCTTGCAACAGCACGCTGTCCGTCCTCAACCCTTTCAGCGTCTTCCGGACCGCGCTCCAGTCGCACGCCTCCGGCGAAACGAGCGCCCCGAAGTTGTCCGCTTCCGCGAACAAGTCCAGCCCCCGCCATGCCTCCAACGGCAGCCGTTCCAGCCCGACGGCCTGTTTCAACGCCGCCAGTTCGCCTTCCTCGAACGCCACCGGCCGGAGCGCCAGCACCCGCGGCATCCGCGTCCGGCCACGCTCGAAGAACCGCCGGTCCCGCTCCCTCGCCTTCATCGCCAGCGCGAACCCGGCCAGGGCGGCCGCCCGAGGGTCGATGTCCAGTCCCGTCAGGTTCTTCTCCAGGATCAGCGCGGGAATCTCCCCCGCCGCATACCCCTCCGCCAGGTACATTCCCGCCAGCAGGTCGAACGCCTGCACCAGCATGTGCCCCGAGCCGCAGCACGGATCGCACACCCGGATGTCCTCCGGCCGCATTCTCCGCACCGTCTCCGCGTTCCCTTCCCCGTCCGGCACCCAGTACTCCAGCCCCCGTCCCTCCCCCCCTCCCGCGCCCAGCCGCCCCAGCGAGTTCTCCGCCAGGAACTTCACCACCCACTTCGGCGTGAACAGCTCCGTCGCCGCCGGGATGTCCGCCGCCTCCGCCTTCTTCCCCCTCTTGAACCCCTCGTACACCTCGGCCTTCCGCTCCGAGACGTAGAACTGGTAGAGCCATCCCACCAGCTCCACGTTCGCGCAATCCTCCTCCCGGATCGCCTCCCGCACCGCCGAAAGCACCGAATGCGCCGAAAGCAGGTCCACCGGCAGCAGCAGTTCCGTCCAGTCCCCCAGCTTCTCGAACAAGTACGGCATCGCCTCCGACCACGCGTTGCACGCCGCCAGGAACAGGATCCGGTACGCCTCGTTGTGCGCGTCCGCCGAAGGCACCGCCCCCGACAGCAGCCCCGCCACCCGCTCCCGCGCCTCCGCCCCGATCTCCGGCCCGTAATTCCCCGCCAGCGCCTCCGCCAGCACCTCCGGCCTCGTCCCCCCCGGCCCCGGCGACACCACCCGCACCCCGGTGTAGTTCCGCGCATCCATGAACCGCAGCGCGCAGAACCGGTTGAACCACGTGTACGCCACCTCCTCGGTGAACGCCTTCTTGCCCTTCTCCCCCTGGCCTTTCGCCGACAGCGCCTTCTTCAGCTCCGCCACCGCCTCGGGCCTCGTCAGCGACTCCACGCTGTCCGGCGCCAAGGTCAGTTCCAGCCGTCCTTCCACCGCCCGCATCAGCGCCTTCCGCGCCTCCGCCGCGAACCTCTCCAAACCGTTCAAGTCCATCGCGCCGACTCCTGCTTTCCCGCGCCCCGCTCCGCTTGCCTCACTCCCTGGCCCGCACGTACACCTTCGTCCCGACCACCAGCGCATCCCTCAAGCGCTTCCCGAACGCCGCCAGCCAGGCTTCCCCGTCTTCTTCCGTCTCCAGCACCGGCCCGGGCTCGGCCGGGAACAGGCTTTCCAGGCTCGCATACTGCGGCTGGTTCCCCTCCTTCACCCGGCCACCCGCCGGGATCCCTCCCTTCTTCGTCCGGCTCTGCGCCAGTTGCGCCAGCCACTGGGGGATCCGTTTCGCCATCTGGTCCGCCTGGTAGCGCATCGTCGGCAACGAGGTTTCCCGTTCCAGCTCCGCAATGTACCACGCCAGATCCTCCTCGACCTCCCGCCTGGCCTCTTCGCCGCCCTCCGCGAACTCCGTCGTCGCCCGGACCGCCTCCCGGACTTTCTCCGCTTTCGCCCTGCATACCGCCAGCGTGGCCGCCCGGGCCTCCGTGCTTTTCGTCTGGAGCTTCTCCAGCAACTCCTTCATCCGCCGGAGTTTCCCGTCCCGGTGCAGGGTCTTGTCCACCAGCAGGCTCTCCAGCTCGGCCACCTCCGCCGCCAGCGGATTGCACCCAAGTTCCCCCCAATGCGCGTAATTCCCTTTCTGTTCCTCGTGGAAGGCTCTCGCCGACGCGTAGATTGCCTGCTGTCCGCTGCCGAACAGCTGCTCCATCGGCTCCGCGTCTTTCTCCTTCGCTTCCAGCAATCCCTCCCGCTGCCCGGCGAACTCTTCCTCGAAGAACCATCCCCAGCCCCGCTTCGACGCCGCGCGGCACCGTTCCGCCAGCCACTCGACCGCCTCGGCGAAAGGAAAATCCCGCTTCTGCGCTGCGATTTTCTCCAGTTTCCCGGCCTCTTCCCCGAACAGATAGGCGATCTTTTCCCCCACTTCCCGCGCTTCCGAGCCCCCCACCGGCCTGGCGAAGAAGCCCTGTGCGAACGCCTTCGCTTCCCGCAGCCGTTCCGGCGTCACCTGCTCGGCCAGCCGCACCACCAGGTTCGGGCGAGCGCGCGTGTTCGTCAACGAATCCCGCATCCCCGCTTCGTCAGCTTCCTCCCCGTGCAACCGTCCCTGGACCTTCCCCTTCCCCCACAGCCGTGCCAGCAGGCACAGTGTCGCCCCCTGCGGCCAGCCGTAGGGCTTCTTCGCGAATCGCTCCACCACCGCCTGCGCCGTCGTCATCACACCGGACTGCGTGTTCGACCGGATGAAGTTGAGCACCTCCGTCTCCCCTTCCGTCTCGTTCGGGATTCCCGGCAACTGGGCTTCCCGCTTGAGAAATCCCTTCACGTCCCGGTCGGTCTTGGTCAGATACCCCTCCGCCAGCCTGCGGCTCGCGTACACCCGCTCCGCCAGCTCGCGGAACGCCGTGGCCAACCGGCCCCGCGGTTCGCCTTCGCGGCCCACCTGCGCATCGTCCCCCGCCACGTAGATTTCCGCCTTCCCCACCGCTGCCGCGAGGGCATCCTTGATCCGGGCACGCAGTTCGGAGTTCGCCTTCGACCTCGCCGCCAGGATGTTCTTCCGCGGGCTTCCGTCCTCTTCCCCCTGCAAGGGATGCATTTGCAGGTAGCGTTCCGTCTGCTTGCACAGCATGATGTCCTGGATCAGCTGGGGATCCTGGTCCAGGGCCACCAGCATTTCGTCGTTCCCCATGCACATCCGCCGCAGTTCGTTCGGATTCCCCGAGTTCGGATGCAGCGGCGTCACGAAATGCACGCGCAGTTCGCCCCGGGCCATTCCCCGCGGGTGTTCGTCGATCACCGCCGTGTATTCCGCGCTCGTCCCGTCGCCCAGGACGATTTGCCGGGTCGGGAGCAGCGTTCCGAAGAACTCTTCGGCGAAAATGTCTTCCAGGGCACTCTCCGGCACCTCCTGCTGCCGGATTTCCCGGTCGATGGCCTTCTCTTCGTCCGTCAGGTACTCGTAGCAGTTGCCCGTCCGCTGCACGTAGGACTGCCGTTCCAGCTCGCCCAGCGCCGCCTTGGTCCGTTCCAGCAACTCCTGCAAGTCCCCGTCCAGGTCGTCGATCAGCAGCACCTCCACGTTCCGGGCCGTCGCCTTGAACTCCTTGACGTATTTCACGAGGTAGAGCGCCTTCAGCACCCGCACCGCGAACTTGTCCGGCAGGTTGTTCTCCGCCACGTGCACCTGGTTGATCTGGTTCGGCTTCAGCGTCGCCCTCAAACCATCGAACCAGAAGTCGAACGGCACCACCGAACCCGGCCCCCGTCCCCTCTCCCGGCACAGCTGCACCAGCGAATCCTGGCACACCGTCAGCATCGAGCGCTCCCCGACCGCCGTGAACTGCCCCGAGAACGCATCCTGCTCCGAAAGCGCGATCATCGTCGTCCGGAAAAGGTCGAACTGGTACGGCACGAATGGATGGCACCGCGTGAACTCCCCTTCGTCCGCGTACGTGCGGTAGCGTTTCGACCCGTCCGCGAAATCGAACATCGTCTTCAGGTCCCCCTCGTGCCGCCGGTACAAGGCCGCCGCCGCCCGGTGGCCTTCCGGCGTTTTTTCCAGCAAACGCCGCTGGATGACCTCGTCCGCGTTTTTCCCCGTCAGCGGTACCTTCGTGGCGAAACGCGCTTCGATCTTCGAGAAGTCGTTCCCGCCCGTCCGCGTCATCCTCCCCACCATCTCCGACAGGTCCGTCTGGGATGTCACCACCAGCCACGAACGCCGCTTGCATTCCGTGTTCAGCGCCTCCGCGATGGTTTGCAGGTTCAGCATCCGGTCCCCGTGGGACGCCACGTACTGCCCCACTTCGTCCACGAAGAAGTTCAACCTGTATCCCGGTCGCCCCGCGCTCTCCTTGCGGATGTGGTCCCGGACGATTTCCGCGAAATCTTCGATGGAGAAACGGAACCGTGCCCGGTACCCGTCCAGCACCTTCTCCACCTCCGCCCCCGTCGCCTCCCGGTAGGCCTCGTCGATGGCCCGCGCGAACCGCCGGTCCCTCCTTCTCCCTTCTTCCCACGCAATCCCCGCCCTGGCCTCGAACGCCGCCCGGAACGCCTCCAGCAGCCCGTCCCCGTCCAGCTCCCGCTCCATCTGCGCGATGTGGTACTCCTTCGAATATCCCATCGTCGCGTTGTACACCCGCAGGAACGCCTCCAGGATGCTGTTGGGCCGCCCGTTCCCGATCACCGTCGCGCTGCGGTCGATGTTGAACAGGATGCTTTTCGACGGAATCGCCCCCGCCTTCCGCACCAGCGCCGCCAGCGTCGGGTTCCCCGCGCATTTCGGCAGGAACCGTTCCACCGCTCCCATCCCGTCGATCTCCCGGTTCTCCAGCACCATCGCCAGGATTTTCAGCAAGTGCGACTTGCCCGAACCGAAATAGCCCGACAACCAGGCGCCGTTCGATTCCTCCCCCGTGTAGGCCTCCAGGAACCCTTCCAGCCGCTCCGCCGCTTCCGTCGTCAGCACGTATTCCTCGAACTCTCCGGCCAGCGTGCTCTCGTCGTCCGCCTTGATGACCCCCTCGATGTACCGCTCGATGTCCTTCGTGAACAGTTCCTTCATGCTCATTCCGTGTCCTCCGGTACCTGGATGTCCAAAAGGTTGTGCGCCCGGTAGTACCCGTCACCGGGCAACCGCCCGAACAACCGCAACGTCGCCCCGGAACCGGGAGTCTGCCGGTATTCACCGGGGAAAAACAGCACCGTCGGGACCTCTCCCGTCGCCCCTTCGAGGTGGGCCAGCAATGCGTGCGCACGCACCACGGGATAGGCCCCGCCGATTCCCGTGAGGAACAGCACGCGCGGCCGCTCCGTCGCGATCCGCCGCCGGATTTCCGGCACCAGCTCCTCCCCGAGGTCCAGCAAACCCTGCAAATGCCCCAGGAAATCCCGCCGGTCGTCCCAGTTCTTCTCGTCTTCCAGCTCGAACTCCAGGTCGCCGTGGGCCTCCAGGATGTCCACCATCAGCCGGAACACGTCCACTTCCAGCACCCCGATGCCTTTCGCCGCCAGTCGGCTCTTGAGATTCGCCACCATGCCCCGCATCTCCCCTTCGCGTGCCGCGTCGTAGGGGCAGATGTAGATCGGCAGCCCCGGGCGGACCAGCGACCCGTCCAGGAACTTGCCCCAGCGCAGGACCTTCAGCGCCTTCGCGAAAATCTCTTCCGTCGTCGCCATCTCAACCCTCCCGCAGATACAGGGGGAAACACAGCGCATCGCTCCGCGCCAGCAATGCATACGTGTCCTCCGGAATCCACGCGCTCTGGATGATTCCGTCCTTCCCCAGGATTCCCGCTTCCAGCAGCATCCTGAAGACCACCTGGCGGATCTTTTCCTGCGTTTTGGGCGATACCGCCGTCAACTCGGGATGGGTTGCCGCCTTCCTCTCGTAGAACACCGCCCAATCCCCTTTGCCCACCGCACCGCCGCCCGCCAGATGCCGTTCCCGCACCACCTCCCGCGCGAACTCCGCCACCAGCGAATACCGGCGGCACACCGCCACCCAGGCCAACACCTTCCGTTCCGGCGCCAGGCCTCCCGCGAGGCGTTCCAGCTGTCCGGGGGCGAGCTCCTTCAGGCGGCCCTCGATTTCCGAACCGATCCGGGCGGCCGTGTTCACCGTTTTGTATCCCAGGAGGTTGCACTCCACGATCTGGCGCCGGACCGTTCCCCAGTCGCCGCTGGCCAGATAGGCCTTGGCCAGGGTTCCTGTTTCTTCCGCCAGCAACCCCCCTGCCGTGAACGACAGCCGGTACCTTTCCCCGGGTTCGTCCGGGGAGGTTGCAGCCCTGGTGTTCACCGCTTTCTCCACCGCGCGCTCCGCTGTTGCCCTGTACTTCCTGTCCTTTGTCCTTTGATGGATTCCGCATTGTACACACCCCCCATTTCCCATCAAGGATAATTGCCCCGCGGGCATTTCACCCTTGCCAGGTTCCCCGCCCACCCTTATCCTTGCATCCACAGGAATACCCACTGCCATGATGGACCTCAAATACACCGTGGATGTCAGGAAGTGCGGGAAGCGCGACTGCCCCTCCTGCGGCCATTGGGTTTCCCGTTCCGCCGACCGCTGCCCCAAGTGCGGCCACGTCTTCGCCCCTCCCTGGCAATGCCCTCCATGGGTCGGCTACATCGTCCTGGGCTTCATCGCCTTCCTCCTCCTCTGGGCCGCCTTCCACTGACGGCCATCGGCTGCTCCTCTTCTCCGGCTCCGACTAGAGCTATTCTGCGGCTCCCCAGACGTTTTCCCAACCACAAGGCCGCGCGGAAGCGCGACCCCCGGTGCGCTCCCCGCGGGGAGGGACGCGCTCCCGCGCGTCCGCGGTGGAAAATGGCTGGTGAGACAACGGCTGGATGCCACGCTGTTTTTGGAACCGCTCCAGTACAGCGTAAAGGTCATTCTTTCGCCTGTTCCTTCGGTAGGGCGGCGAGTCCCTTCGCCGCCGTGTGCCTGTCAGGCGCATGGAAAGATTCCCATTTGCCTTCGAGCCGCGTCCCTTTCGCGCGGCGGGCAGGGGACTGCCCGCCCTACCAGGGCCTGGCAAATACGAATGATTTGACTTTATGCTGTCATAGCCTACCGCGCCAGCCCGCCCCAAAAATTCGTCCGCTATTGCAGTTTGTCGCCAGAAGAAACTTCCACTATTGCAGTTTGGGAGGGAGTTCGGTATAAGGACGGCATGAAACTGCAAGCCTTGGAAGAAATCCTTTTGGACCAGAAACAGCTGGAAGTCGATGCGTTTGATCCAGCGGACTACTGCACCCGGCCCGAGGAAGCGCACTTGAACCTGTCGAGTAGGCTGGCGCAGGTCGTGATCGGGGTCAGGCGGTGCGGCAAGTCCACGTTGTGCATGAATGTCCTGAAGAAGTCGGGGCTGCCTTTCGCATACGTCAATTTCGACGACGAGCGCCTTGCCAAACTGACCGGCGACGACCTGAACGACCTGCTCCTTGCGCTTTACAAGGTCTATGGGGACTTCGAGGTGCTGTTCATCGACGAGATGCAGTACATCCCCGAGTGGTTCCTGTTCGCGAACCGCCTGCTGCGCCAGAAGATGCGGCTGGTCGTCACCGGGTCCAACGCCAAGCTCCTGTCGGGCGAGCTTTCGACGCACCTCACGGGGCGCTACATGGAAACCAGGTTGCTGCCGTTCTCGTTCCCCGAGTACTGTTCCCGCAAGGGCGTCGGCACGCGGCTCCCGGCGGGCACGAAGGAAACCGCGAAGCGCATGTCCGCCTTCGATGAGTACCTGCATGGCGGCGGGTTCCCCGAATTGCTGGAGGAACGGGACCGCATCGGCTACGTCACGGCGCTCGTGCAGTCCATCGTGCAGCGCGACATCTGCGCGCGCCACAAGCTCCGCAATCCGCAGACCTTGCAGGCGTTGACGGACCACATCCTGAACATCGTCCCGGCAAAAGCCACGGTGGCGGACTTCTCGCGCATCTTCAACATCGCCAGCGACCACACCACGCGCAACTACCTGTCCTTCCTCGAACAGGCCTACCTGCTGTGCGAAGTGAAGAAGTATTCCGCGAAACCGGCGGAGCGGCTGGTGAACGCCAAGCTGTATCCCGTGGATGTCGCCCTCATGGACATGCGCCCCAACGCCTTCGTGGGCGAAAACCTGGGCTGGCGTCTCAAAACGCTTGTCTATCTGGAACTGCGCCGACGCCATCTGCCCGAGGGATGCGACATCTACTACTGGGAAGACAAGACCTCGGAGGCGGATTTCCTCGTTTGCAAGGGGAGGAGCGTCCAGCAAATCGTGCAGGTGTCCTACGACATATCCAATCCCAAGGTCTTGAAACGCGAACTGCGGGGAGCGCAGAAGGCCGCCGAGGCGACCCGATGCAGGAACCTGACCCTGGTCACCTACGACGAGCGCGGGGATGCCACCACGCCCAACGGCTTGCCCATCGAGATCCTCCCCGCCCACGAATGGCTCTGCCGGAAATAGGCCACCTTGCCACAGGGGGCCCGGGACAGATGGGGGACACCTAGAGCGGGTTGAGCTATTCTGTGGCTCCCCAGCAGTTTCCCAACCACAAGGTCGCGCGGAAGCGCGACCCTCCCGTTGCGCTCCCCACGGGGAGGGACGCGCTTCCGCTCGTCCGCAGTGGGAAATGGCTGGTGCGACAACGGCTTGAAGCCACACCATCGGCAAACCACAAGTTTCCCGCCGATTGGAGAACTGTTGATTTTTTGCTTTATCCAACCCTGCCGGAATGGTTATATGCAACGGACATGGTACGGAGACAACGATGGCTTGCAACACCCTTGCGATGATTGGTCTTTTCGATGCCGGATGCCGCTTGGCGGATGGCCTCCGGGAGCATCTCCTGGCGGGCCTCTTCGCGGTGGCGGTCCTGGCCGCGGGGGGCGCATCGCTGGTTTGGTGGCGGAAGCTGAAGGCGGCCCATGCCCGTGAATCCGCACTGCGCAAGGAACTCGAACGCAAGCAGGAGCAGCTCGCCGCCGCCTTGCAGTCGGCCCGGACCGCCGACAACGAAAAATCCGACGTCCTGGCCGACCTCGAGGATGCCTCCGAGCTGGCCCGCCTCGCCTCCTTCCACTACGATTTCGACACGCGCATACGCACTGGGTCCAACCTCGTCCGCGAATTGTGGCCCGTGGACGCATCGGGCCGGGCGCTCCTCGAAGAGGAGATCGTCTTCCCGGACGACCTTCCGATCTTCAAGCAGAACGTCCGCGCGTTGCTCGAAAAGAAGAGCGAGACGGTGCAGTTCTCGTTCCGGGTCGGGTTCTGGGCCGACAATCTCCGCTACTACCGCATGAAGCTCTCGCTCGACCCGCGCAAGCCCAACGCCGTGACCGGCATCGTGCAGGACGTGACCGAACTCGCGGAGAGCATGATGCAGCTGAAGGACACCCGGGCCCTGTGGGATGCCGCCATCAACGCCATCCCCATCTCGTTCACGGTGAAGGACGTCGACGACGGGTTCCGCTACCTGCTCTGCAACAAGACGTTCGCGAACATTTTCGGCCGCTCGCCGGACGAAATCGTGGGCAAGACCGATCCGGAGCTGTTCGACGAAGCGGGCCATCTGGATTTCTCGCGCCGCCTGCACCAGCTTGCCCTGACGCTGGACGCGGACGAGGTGAAGGTGTCCGAGGACAGCCTTCCCGGCCCGGACGGAAGAATCCACTACGTCAAGACCGTCATGCGCGTGATCCGGGACACCGGCGGGCGCCGGATCCTCCTCACGGCGTCCAGCGACGTCACGGAGGAACGCAACCGGAGCGAGGAACTCCGCCGCGCCATGGCCAGCCTGGAAAACGCGTCCCGAATGGCGCGCCTGGCGTGGTTCCGCCACGAACCCAAGTCCGGCCGGCGTACCGGGTCCAGCCTTCTCTATTCGCTCTGGCCGGACGGCGAAAACGGGAAACCGCTCCCCTTCGAGGACTGGGTGCATCCCGACGACATTCCGGTCTTCGCCGCCGAACTGGAGAAATTGGAGCGCGCGAAGCCGGGCGAGATCGCCACGTTCTCGTTCCGCACCGGCAAGGCGCCCAACCTGCGCTACATCCGCGCGTTGACGTCGCTCGACCCGGGCAACCCCGGCGAACCGGCGGTGGCCGGCATCCTGCAGGACGTCACCGAGCTGACGGAGAGCATGCTGGCGCTGAAGGACACCCAGGCCCTGTGGGACGCCGCCATCAACTCCATCCCCATCATGTTCTCGGTCAAGGACATCGACGACGGCTTCCGCTATCTCCTCTGCAACAAGGCGTTCGCCGACGTCTTCCACTTCCAGCCCGGCGAGATCGTCGGCAAGACCGACCGCGACCTCTTCCGCGACGCGGCGACCCTCGGTTACGCCAAGCGCATCAACATCCCCTCCACCGGCACCGACGGCCTCATGGAACTCGCCGGCGAAGTCCCCGACGGCGACGGCCACCTCCGCTACATCAACTCCATCCTGCGCGTCATCGAGGACGCCCGCGGGCGCCACCTGCTCCTCGCGGCGAGCAACGACGTCACGGACATGCACCGCCTCCTCCAGGACCGGAGCACCATCAACAAACTCCTCGCGGACATCATCGGCGAGACCGATTTCGACCTGAGCCTCCGCCGCACCCTGGAAACCGTCTGCAAGATCCTCGGCGCCAGCCGCGGCTGCCTGCTCCGGCACGAAGACGGCGGCGCCAAGGCCCACTGCATCGCCGAGTACGCCGACCCGGCCCACCCGCACGCCTCCTTCCGGATGCTCGACCGCACCCTCACCCGCGTCCGCGGCATCCTGGAGAACACCCAGGACCAGCGCACCTTCGTCTGCAGCGACATCGGCACCTTCGACTGGACCATCGTCAAGGAAGACTGGCGCCGGGCGGCCCTCGCCCTCGACCTGCGGGCGATCTTCCTGTCCAACATCGTCGGCGAGGGCCAGGTGTGGGGCACCGTCGGCTTCACCTACGAAGGCACCGACCACACCTTCACCGACAACGACGTCGCCCTCCTGCGCGCCACCTCCCACATGATCGAGGTCGTCCTCTCCCGCAAACACGCCCAGGACCTCACCATGGCCGCCCTGGCCCACGCCCAGGCCGCCGACAAGGCCAAGAGCTTCTTCATCGCCAGCGTCAGCCACGAAATCCGCACCCCGCTCAACTCCGTCATCGGCTTCGCCGAACTCCTCCGCGAGGGCGGCGTGACCGAAGAGCGGCAAAAAGAATACCTCGACGCCATCGCCACCTCCGCCAACGCCCTGCTCATGCTCATCAACGACGTCCTCGACCTCTCCAAGCTCGAAGCCAACCAGATGCAGATCATCCGCTCCTACACCGACTTCAACGCCCTCTGCCGCGAAGTCATGCTCATCTTCACCTTCCGCGCCCGCGAAAACGGCAACCGCCTCCTCTCCGAAGTCCCCGACGACCTCCCCGAACTCGACATCGACAACATCCGCATCCGCCAGATCCTCATCACCCTCCTCGGCCCCGCCGTCAACTTCACCAAGGACGGCACCCTCACCCTCCGCGCCTCCTACACCCCCGACCCCGCCCCCGCCGACACCGGCACCCTCCGCTTCTCCGTCACCGACACCGGCATCGGCATCTCCGAAGAAGACCAGAAAAAACTCATGGAACCCTTCGTCCAGCTTTCCGGCCTGCGCGGCACCAACGCCGTCAACAACGGCACCGGCCTGGGGC
>JAEEGG010010112.1_pt1 | contig 20918 bp, 12 predicted proteins | sample 9134161 | NCBI WGS metagenome assembly JAEEGG01 (sample SAMN16246543, study PRJNA631951) | gut metagenome | biome: gut microbiome; feature: rumen; material: CR-attached | host: Bos | place: Iran: Karaj | collected 2018-10 | reverse complement strand
GGGCGGCTGTCCTTCATTACATAATCTATCACCGACTGGATAAAGTTTTCCTTGCCTCCAAAGTGATAGCTGATGGCGTTGACCTTGACCCCGGCCCGACGGGTAATATCCCGTACCGAGACCGCGTCAAAACCATACTGCGCGAAAAGCTCTCCTCCGGCCTGGATGAGAGCCATTTGCGTATCTTTTGAAACTTTATAAGCGCCCATAAATTGTAACATTTGTTACAAAAACGGAGCTAATATAGAACTTTTGTTATTTTTTGTCAAGCCCCCGGTAAATATATTGTCTTGTTTCATGTTTTTAGTTGTCCAAAAGGGGGGATAAAGATAGACTGTACGACATGTTTGGACACACAAGGTTTCTAACTGGAATCACGGCCTTTGCAATGGCTGTGGGAGCCGTTTCAGCCCTGAGTAATGACGCTCAGGGGCAGGAAGCGCGTCTGCTCCGGTTCCCGGCAATCCACGGGGATCAAATCGTTTTTTCTTATTCAGGTGATCTTTATACAGTCAGTGCCCAGGGAGGCATTGCACGGCGCATTACATCTGACGTGGGGTATGAGATCTTTCCCAAGTTTTCCCCGGACGGGAAGACGATCGCTTTCACCGGTCAATATGACGGCAACAGCGAGGTTTATCTGATCCCGGCAGCCGGCGGAGAGCCTCAAAGGATCAGCTGGACTCCCACTCTGGGCCGTGATGATGTATCCGACCGCATGGGCCCCAATAACATCGTGATGGGATGGAAGGGGAACGAGGGCGTGATCTTCCGTTCCCGCGGGCTGGAGTTCAATGACTGGAAAGGCCGCCTGTTAGTGGCTCCCGTTGATGGCAGTATGCCGGATCAGCTGCCGTTCTCCAGAGGTGCCTGGTGTTCGCTTTCGCCGGATGGCAAGAAGATAGCCTATAACCGGGTCTTCCGTGAGTTCCGTACATGGAAGCGCTACCGCGGCGGTCAGGCCGATGATGTCTGGGTCTATGATTTTGAGAGCGGCAACACGGAGAACGTCACCCAGAACCCGGCTCAGGATATCTTCCCGATGTGGCACGGCGACAAGATCTATTTCGTGTCCGACCGCGATGAGAACAAGCGGATGAACGTGTACTGCTACGACCTGCAGAGCAAGGAAACGAAGAAGCTGACGGATTTTACGGAGTATGATGTGAAGTATCCGTCCCTGGGCGACAAGGCGATCGTCTTCGAGAACGGCGGTTTTGTTTACAAGATGCTCCTGGATGTGGATAACTCGAAAGCCGAAAAGGTGGAAATCACTTTGGCAGAGGATCATTCACAGAGACGCACCCGTATCGAGAGCGTTGTGAATTATTTGAGAGAGTACGGCGTTTCCCCGGACGGGAACCGTGCCTTGTTTGTCGCGCGTGGTGATGTTTTCACTGTTCCGGCCAAGTACGGCGAGACCCGCAATCTGACCCAGAGCCCCGGTGCGCATGACCGTAACGCGATCTGGTCTCCGGACGGCAAGTGGATCGCCTATATCAGTGACCGTACCGGTGAGGACGAGATTTGGGTGCAGGCTCAGGACGGCAAAACGCCCGCCCGACAGGTGACCCGGAACGGCATGGTCTATAAATATGCGCCGCAGTGGTCGCCGGACAGCACCAAGATCGCCTGGAGCGACCGCACGCAGAAGCTCTATTACACGGAAGTGGAGAGCGGCAAGACGGTGCAGGTGGCTTACTCGCCGAAATGGGAGATCACGCAGTTCGACTGGTCGCCGGATTCCAAGTGGATCGCCTGGGCGCATCCGGAAGAGGAAGACCTGAACCGCATTTATGTTTATTCTTTGGAAACAGCGGCTTCCGCGCCGGTAACGGACGGCTGGTATCACAGCAGCACACCTGTTTTCAGCAAGGACGGCAAGTATCTGTTCTTTGTGTCGGCGCGTGATTTCAGTCCGGTCAGCAGTGAGACGGAGTTCAACTACGCGTATTTCGATATGGAACGCATTTACCTGGTCACATTGGCAGCGGATACGGAATCACCCTTCAAACCGAAGAGCGATGAGGTCGCCATAGAAAAAACCGAATCGGCCAAGGATGAAAAAGACGCCAAGAAAGATGAAGTCAAAGAAGTGACGGTGAAGATCGACGTTGACGGCATCATTGACCGCATCGCGATATTGCCCGGCGCGCCCGGTTCCTACTACGGCCTGACCAGCCAGGGTGATAAATTGTTCTACATGAGAACCAGCCGCAAAGAGAGCGGTTCCACTCTGTACAGCTACGACTTGAAGGAACGCAAAGAGAACAAACTGGGTACCGTGAGCGGTTACCAGATCAGCGCCAACGGCAAGAAGATGCTGGTCCATTCCGGCAAAGATTACGCCATCATGGATGCTTCCGCCGGCAAGGTGGAAATGAAAGACACATTGAACCTGAGCAGTCTGAAGATGACAGTGGATCGTCAGCAGGAATGGCGGCAGATCTTTAATGAATGCTGGCGTCAGATGCGCGACTTTATGTACGATCCCAATCTGCACGGCGTGGATTGGAAGCTGATGCGCGAACGCTATTCCAAACTGCTGGACAGCGTGAACGTCCGTCAGGATCTGACCTACATCATCGGTGAGATGATCGGCGAACTCAATATCGGTCACGCCTATGTGGGCGACGGCGATTATGCCAAACCGAACCGGGTCCCTGTCGGATTGCTGGGCGCGGATATCGTGAAGGATAAAGAGACCGGAGTCTATCAGATCAAGAAGATCTATCGCGGTCAAAACTGGGCACCGAATACCCGTTCGCCTCTGACCGAGATCGGCGTCAATGCCAAGGAAGGGGATTATATTCTGGCGGTGAACGGCAAGTGCGCCAAAGAGATCAAGAATATCTATGAAGCGCTGAACGACACAGCCGGTTCACAGGTGACACTGGTCCTGAACTCCACACCGCAGTCCGAAGGCAGCCGCGAAGTCGTGGTGGTGCCGGTCGCGGACGAGCAGGATCTGCGCTACTACAACTGGGTAGAGAAGAACATCGAGAAGGTGAACAAAGCCACCGGCGGCCGTGTGGGTTATATCCATATTCCCGACATGGGCGTTCCGGGTATGAATGAGTTTGTCAAACACTTCTATCCGCAGCTGACCAAGGAAGCTCTCATCATTGACGTGCGCGGCAACGGCGGCGGCAATATTTCTCCGCAGGTCATGGAACGTCTTTTACGTGATTCAGTCATGATCAAGATCGTCCGCAATACGATCCCCGGCTGGGAACCCGGTATGCAGATAGGACCGAAAGTCTGCCTGATGGATGAGTTTTCCGCGTCTGATGGAGATATTTTCTCCTTCCGGTTCAGACATTACAAGCTGGGACCGCTGATCGGTAAACGCTCCTGGGGCGGTGTTGTGGGTATCCGCGGCAGTCTGCCTCTGGTGGACGGCGGTATGCTCCGCAGACCGGAATTCGCGAAATACAGCCTGGATGGCAAGGAGTGGGTCATGGAAGGTCATGGCGTGGATCCCGACATTGAGGTGGAAAACGATCCGGCTCGTGAATTCCTGGGCGAGGACGCTCAGCTGAGCCGCGGTATCGTGGAAGCACTCAAAGCACTGGAAACCAGCGCGCGGAAAGTTCCGCCTCCGCCGGCATATCCGGTCAAGGCCAAGTAAGGCTTTTACAAAATAAAAAAAGGCTCGCCGGTATCATCCGGCGGGCCTGTTTGAGAAAGGATTTGAACAATGTATTATATTATTGGAAAAGATGGAAAGGAATACGGACCCATTGGAATAGTGGAACTCCAGCAGTGGATCCGTGAATGTCGTGTTGTTGACGTTACGCTGGTAAAGCCGGAAGGCACGGATCAATGGATACCGCTGAAGGATATTCCGGAACTGGCCGGGCTGCTGGGAGGAATGAGTCTTCCTCCTCCGCCTGTCATACCCGCGGCAAAGCAGACATCCGGAGAAAGCGAGTTGGCGTTCTGGGGTTTTTGGATCAGCATGATCAGTCTTTCATGCTGCTGCTTCTGGCCCTGGGGACCTGTTATCAGTGTGATCCTTTGCATCCTGGGTCTGATGGAGATCCACAAGGATCCGGCTCTCAAGGGCAAGGGGATGGCCATCACGGGTATCATTGTCAGTGTGATATTGATCCTCATCTGCGGGATAGGCGGATGCGGAGGAATGCTGAGTTCACAAGCGAATTTTCCGGATGGTTTCCACAAAAATTTTGATAAACACATCGAGTGGAGAATAGGACGCTGAGTCCCTGGAATGTTTCGATGAGACCGCAGGATGATCGAAGCATTCCGTTGATCTGGCATCAATGCGCGGTGATTGCCGGCTGGTGCGCGGTCTGCTCGTTTATCTATATCCTGTGGAGATACGCCCCGGAGGAACATTCATTTTATCCGCGCTGCGGATTCCTGGAAATGACCGGATGGCAGTGCGCCGGCTGCGGAATGCTGAGGGCGACTCACGCGCTGGCGCATGGGGAATGGCTGGAGGCACTGCGCTATAATGTGCTGTGGGTTGCCGCACTGCCGGTGATATTGGGAGTGTGGATTTGGCACAGTGTGGCCGTTTTCCGGGGGAAACCCCGGCAGGTGTGGAACAGCCTGAAAGATCATCCAGGTTATTGTATAGCTGCGGCTTTAATTGCGTTGGGTTATATGATCTTGAGGAATGTGATATCGGGGTTTTAATAAAAATAAAAACATGAAAATATTGATATTGTTTATGAAAAAAGTAATAGCATACGCAATCGTACCACTATTGTTATTTTTTATCTGTGGTTGTAATCATTCAGAAAAAGAGGAATTGATTTCTAACGAAGGAAAAGTTCCTATTTCTTCGGAAGGTGAGCTGATTGTCCAAGGAATGACATTAGATGAAGTGAATAAAATCTTTGGTACTCCTTCAAGGAAGATTCAGAAAGAATCAATGGAGGGTTGCATATATGATATCAGTGTTTATTTCCGAGATAATAAAGTCGTAAAATGGGAATTTAATCATTCTGATTACCAGGATAAGGGGGAATCATCAAAAGAGAATTTACCTAAATTAAACGAAACCCTTAAAATCGGCATGGATTTTGATGAAGTGAATAAACTTATCGGAGGGTCTTCAGTAATAAGTTATGATGAGGAAATGACTCGTTGCTGTAATTATCTTATTCATGTTGTTTTTTTAAATGGAAAAGTTGTAAAGTATGTTGATGCTGAATCTTTGAATAAAGAAATAAAACGAATGAATTTTGCTGAAAAAAGATCATTGCCTCCCAAAAAATACGAATTGATTAAAAAGGGGATGACCTTAGAAGAAGTAAATAAGATTCTGGGTAATCCAGTGGGTAAGAACAAATATAATGGAGCAACTTATTTTTTATATCATCTTTCTGTACCCACGGATGCAAAGAACATTCCTTTAGATAAAATCGGTGAATATGAAGGAACGGTCTATGTCACTGTTGAGGATGAAAAAGTTACAAAATGTGAATTTCTTAGCAGTAGGCCATATTATCCTAATTATAATGATGCACAGGATTCCTCAGATGATCTTGTGAATAGGGTACATGATAGAATTCTTATAGGTAAACTGAAATTCAAAATAGTGCCAGTTTCAAAAAAGAATGAAGAAGTTTTGGAGAATTTTCAGGAAAATGGTATCGCAAGTATAGCAGAAATAGATGGTACTGATCTACAAAATAATGTATCATTTGAAGCAATGACTTACGACTCAGGAGAATATGAATCTGGCGGCAGAATTATAAGTATTGATATGGATACTAGTACAAGTGCCAGAGTAAATAAATTTCTATCAAAAAATATAGGTGAGAAAGTTTTCATTATTTGTGAAGGAAAGATTATTTGCGATCCCAGAATTGATAGATATGGTTCAGAAAGTTTTGTCTTTCCTGTGAAAGAAAAGGCAGCTGAGTATTTACAGAAGAAGAAACAGCCCATGAATAAGCCTCAAAATTCAAAGTAATGGAATGAGAATCAGATACCATATTTACGGAAAAAGTATAGCAACTTCCAAGAAAAAGTATGGCAACCTTTGAGAAAAATATAGCAACCTCCGGGAAAAGTATAGCAACCTCTGTGAAAAGTATAGCAACCTCGAAAAACGATATAACTCATAGGAATTGAAGAGGTTGATAGTAAAATGTGTTTAGATTGGGAAATGGTTGAAAAATATTGGCTTTTGCTGGAAAACAATTTATAAAATTTACAGAGAAAGAATCAAAATGAAAAAAACAGTATATAGTTTGATTTTTGCGGGTATCCTGCTTTGGGGGAGCTTGGCAAACGCCGCGGATCCGTTGGTGAGCGTGAGCGGTCTGACTTGTGAGCAGAGGACAGATCCGCTGGGAGTGGAAGCGGTTTCGCCAGCTTTTGGCTGGCAGATCCGCTCCGGTGCTTATGAGGTGAAACAGGAAGCCTGGCAGGTGCAAATATCCGCCAGCCGTGAGAAGCTTTTGACAAACGCGCCGGAATGGGATTCAGGCAAACGCGATTCAGCCGAGCAGATCGGTCAACACCTGGAAGGTTGCGGTTTCCAGCCGGCACGGGAATACTGGTGGCGTGTCAAGGTTTGGACGAGCAAAGGCGAATCCGACTGGAGTGAACCGGCCTTTTTTGTGACCGGCTTGACGGAGTGGGACGCGAAGTGGATCACTCGTCCCTGGCCGCCGGAACACACATTGCCATATTTCAGGAAGACATTCGAGCTGACACAGTCGGCGGAACAGCTGGCACAGGCCACGGCATATATCTGCGGTCTGGGATGCAGTGAGCTTTACATCAACGGAGAGCGTCTGGATGATCGTTTTCTGGATCCGGCGCAGAGCAATTATGAAAACTATGCGCTCTATTCCACGCTGGATATTTTGCCGAGGCTCCGTGATGGTGCCAACTGCGTAGGAGTCATGCTGGGTGACGGCTGGTACAATCAGGATCGTGTCTGGGGCAAGGGGCCTTTCAGCTATGGCGAGCCGCTTTTCATCACTCAGCTCGTACTGCGGTATAAGGACGGTTCCACGCAGATCGTGGCCAGTGATGAGGACTGGCAATGGCATGAAGGTCCCGTGCTGGATTCCAATATCTACGCGGGCGAGATCTATGACGCAAACAAAGAAGTCAAAGACTGGTGCAGCGCGGCGAGCTCTTCAGAGGGTTGGGAAAAGGCAGTACTTGCGGAGAATCATCCGCCGCTTCTGATCTCGCAGATGATGGAACCGATGCGCCTAGTCGATGTCAGAAAACCGGTCTGCATCAAGAAGAGCAAGGATGGAAATTGGATCTTTGATTTTGGCGAAAACATCACGGGCATTCCTGAGATCTGCGCAGAGCAGCTCGCGGGAACTCACTGGGTCATGAAAATGAGTGAAGATCTGGATAAAAACGGTGAAATGGATTATACCTCGACCGGTGTTTTCGCGACAGGCTGTATCCAGAAGGATGAATATATTTTCAAAGGCGAAGGTGTGGAAAAATGGCGGCCGCGTTTCACTTATCACGGTTTTCGTTATTTGGAGCTGAGCGGGTGCGATGTTCAGCCGAAGAGTGAATGGATCATCGCGCATACGATGCACAGCGATGTGAAAGTCCGCGGTCACTTTGAATGCTCCGATCCGCAGATCAACCGTCTGCACAAAATGGCACTGCGCACGATGCTCAATAATTTCCAGGGCATCCCGACAGACTGTCCGCATCGTGAGCGCTGCGGGTGGCTGGGAGATACTCATGCCTATGTCCGCGCGGCAAATTTGAATTTCGGGATGCAGTCGTTCTGGAATAAGTATCTGTTCGATATTCATTCCTGCGCGGATAAACAGATCCCGATGGAGATTTTCCATAATCTGGGAAATACGAATTTTTACTTCAGTCCCAAGCCGTCCGGGATCCCCTTCATGATCGCGCCGGGCAAACGTCTCTGCGGTGCGGCCTCGCCGGACTGGGGCACAGCGGTCACACAGCTGCCGTGGTATGGCTATGTCTATTTCGGCGACAAAGAACTGCTGGCACGTTTCTATCCGGATATGAAAAACTGGGTGGATTATATTTCGATCATTGCCGAAGACGGGATCATCACCAAAGGACTGGGCGACTGGTGCCCGCCGGAAGGAAATGAAGCGATAGACTGTCCCATTGCGCTCAGCTCAACAGCGTTCCACTATCTGGATCTGGCGCTCATCACAGAGACGGCCCGGATCCTGGGCTATGAGAAAGATGCCGCTTTTTACAGTAAGCAGCGTGACTTTATAAAGAACAAGATCATTGAAAAATTCTATGACAAGGAAAACGCGACATTCGGCTCTCAGACGGCGGACTCGCTGGCACTGGATATGGGCTTTTTCCCGAACGGGGAGGAGTTCAAGATTTCGGATTCCATCGTGAAAAATATCAACGAAAAATACAGCGGCTTTATGCACTGCGGTGTTTTTGGTTTGGCCCGTCTGGGTCACGCGCTGAGCGATTACGGCAACGCGGAGCAAGCCTGGAAGGTTTTCACAAAAACCGGCACTCCCAGCTTCGAGGCGATGTGGAAGATTTGGGACGCGACGACTCTCTGGGAAACGCTGCCCATCTGGGAGAAAGATTATATCGGCAACGCCTCTAAAGATCATCCTATGCAGGCCGGTTATGATGCCTGGTTTTATGAAGCAGTCGCCGGCATTCGCCCCGATGCCGCAGCACCCGGATTCAAGCACATTCGTTTTTGTCCGCAGGTGTGCGACTACCTGGATTGGGCATTTGCCTCCGTGGAGACCGAATACGGGTTGGCATCCATCCGCTGGGAAAAGGGCGAAAAGGGTCTGACCTATCACATCACGGTGCCGCCGAATACGACAGCGTCCGTGGATATTCCGTCCGGAAAACGCGTGAACATGAACGGCAAGACTCTGAACTCACAGCTGACTCAATGCGCGATTGGTTCGGGTGAATATACCTTTGAGATCACACCGGCGGAAGCTGAGAATGCCAAGGATGCATTTGTGGCGTGCTATTATTTCCCCAACTATCATCCCGGCGATGCGCGCAATAACAAATACAAAGGTGAAGGCTGGTCCGAATGGGAAGTGGTTAAAGCCTCCAAGCCCCGCTATGAAGGCCACTATCAGCCGCGTGTTCCGCTTTGGGGATACACGGATGAATCCGATCCTAAGGTGATGGCACGGAAAATAGATGCCGCCGCGGATCACGGGATCGACGCTTTCATTTTTGATTGGTACTATTACAATGACGGTCTTTTTCTGGAACGAGGTCTGGAGCAGGGTTTCATGAAAGCACCTAATGCGAATCGTCTGAAATTCGCGCTCATGTGGGCGAACCATGACTGGCTGGACATCCATCCCTGGAAGTACTCGAACCCATGGGAGTGGAAACTGCTTTATCCCGGCAAAGTTACCCCGGAAGCCTTTGACAAGATGTGTGATTATATCATCGAGACCTATTTCAAACATCCGTCCTACTGGCTGATAGAAGGAAAGCCCTATTTCTCCGTTTATGAGCTGTCCAAGCTGATGGAATCATTTGGTTCATTGCAGGCGACCCGCGAAGCGATGGATCGTTTTCGCGCGAAAACAAAAGCGGCCGGATTCCCCGATCTGCATTTGAACGCGGTCGTCTGGGGACAACCTGTCCTGCCGCAGGAAAAAGGTGTCGCTGATCCGGTTCAGCTGATGCGGGATCTGGATTTTGACAGCGTGACTTCTTATGTATGGGTGCATCACGGCGGTCTCAAAGATTTTCCGGCGACCGATTATAATTATGTCAGGGATGAATATATGAAGTACTGGGACAAAGCGGAAAAGGAATACAATATCCCGTATTATCCGAATGTGACGGTCGGCTGGGATGGTTTTCCGCGTTCGCATCCGGATGATCCTTTGCAAGAGTCCAATCCCTTCCAGCGCGCGATGTCGGGCAATACTCCGGAGCGCTTGAAAGAGGTCGTGAAAATGACTCGCGATCGTTTGAAGAAACGTCCGGTCTCAGAGCGTATCTTCAATATCAACTGCTGGAATGAATGGACAGAGGGCAGCTATCTTGAGCCCGATACCCGTTACAAAATGGAGTATCTGGAAGCGGTCAGAGACGGCAAATAGATTCCTATGGCTCCGCAATACCTGCAATATTTGATTCCACTGGGCGCGTTTCTCGTTGGTGCCGCCGTAGTGTACATCGTGACAAAGGCCCACACTGCCAGAGCAGCGGAGGAGGCCGCACGGATGGAGACGCTGTTGAAGAATGAGATCAACACCCTGAAAGATAATTTGGAGGCTAAAGTTCAGGCAGTCTCCGAAAATATTTTGAAAGGGCGCTGTGACGAGCTAAAGGAGAAAAACGCGGAGCTTTTGGGGAATCGTGTCCAGGAATTGCAGGAACGCAATGAAGCCATGCTCAAACCTTTTGTGGATCCGATCCGCGAAGGAGTCGGCGAGCTTCAAAAGCGGTATGATGAACTTCAGAAAAAGTACGGAGAACTGCAGCAGAGCAACAAAGATCTTCTGGATCCTCTGCGTCAGCGCATGGAGGAATTCCGCAAAGCGGTAGAGTCATCGGAAAAGACAGGCATCGGATTGAATCAAAACCTGATGGGTGCCATCACGCAGATGCAGAAGGTCACGAATCAGGTAGGCGATTCCGCAAACAATCTGGCACAGGCTCTCCGGGGTCAGGTCAAAGCACAGGGTGACTGGGGGGAGGTCACGCTCCGGCGTGTGCTGGAATGCTCAGGCCTGAAGAAAGATTTTCATTTCATTGAACAGGAATTTGTCCAGGGACTGCAGGGAAAACGTTTTTACACGGATGCCACGATAAAATGGCCCGATGGCAGACAACTGATCATCGACAGCAAAGTGAGCTTGAACAGCTACACGGATTACATGAATGCGTCCGATGAAATGGTTCGCGCGGAATGTTTGAAGGCTCATTGCAAAAGCGTTTGGGAGCATGTCAAAGAATTAGCCAAAAAGGATTATGCGGAAGTAAAGAAGGAACGAGGTGAAAATGTTTTTGATTACGTGGTCATGTTCATTCCAATAGAAGGAGCTTTTGATTTGGCTATAAAAAACAGCAAAATCTGGGAGGAAGCTTTCAAGAGCAAGATCATCATTGCTTCGCCTGTGAGTCTTATCACACTCTTGCAAACAATCTATATCGCATGGCAGAAGTTTGAGCAAGACCGCAATCAATTGGAAATCATCAAGACCGCTACTCAGTTACTGGACCGGGTGAATGATTTTTATCTGAGGTTAGATGATGTAGGCAATCTGCTTACGAAAACACAAGAAACCTACAATGAAGCTGTGAAAAAGCTCCGTGGAGATGGCGGAGCACAGTCGGTAGTCAAATCAGCAAAAAAACTGGAAGCGCTTGGAATCAAATCTTCCAAAACGCTTCCGGCAAATTCACGCTTCAAATCCGACAGCGATGAATGATCTAGGCAATAGCGTCCAGATATGATTGCAGAATGATGGCGGCGGCCATTTTATCCACTTTTTCTTTACGTTTGTCCCGGCGGACATCCGCTTCGATCAGCAGCCGGTTCGCCTGTGAGGAGGTCAGGCGTTCATCCCAGGTGCGGACAGGGATGTCCGGAAAATGTTCGCGCAGTCCCGCAACAAAAACTTTTACTTTTTCCGCGGCGGGGCCGTAAGTGCCGTTCATATTGCGCGGCATCCCGACCACCATCTGATCCACATCTTTTTCCTGGATGATGACACCCAGCGCCTCCCAGAATTTTTCCAACGGTTCCGCCGGGATATATTCCAACGGCTGTGCGATCATTTTCAGCTCATCGCTGATGGCGATTCCCATTCTTTTTGTTCCGTGATCTATGGCTAGTGTTCTCGACATATTCTGAAAATCAATCTGTGACTGAGATCTTGCTGCTGTGGATGTGATAACTCTCTTTGCTGCCAAGGATCTTATTATTTCTCAAAACGACATCCTGCGCGTTTCCAATATAGATCCCGTACAAATCCGGATCACTTTTGATCATATTGTTTTCAATAGTGATGTTTTTATGCAGATAAGTCGCTTCAGTATCCTTTGCGTCAATGATCACAGCGATGCCCGAGGCGTTGCCTTGCCGCCCTGTGCCGCGTCCGCACCCGGTGATGATATTGTCGCGGATGACGACATTTTCCGCATGACTGCCTTCCTGCCACCAGGATTCAGCACCCACATGGATAGCGGTGCCGGTGCTGTTTCTAAAGACGTTATTTTGGATCAGCACATTTCTGGTTTTGACCAACACGGCACGGGCCAGGTGACTGTTCACAGTGGAGTTGACGAACTCCAGCCGGGGCAGTTTGGAAATGTTCATCAGGAAATATTTTCCTGCGGCATCCTCCGGCAGTTTTTCGGTGAATGTCACATCCCAGTATTTGTTTGGGATGGTATGCTCAGTTCCGGCTACAGTGAAAGTCGCGACCGGTTTCAGTGTATCGACTTCCACCAGCTCCATCACATCACCCTTATCAGGCAAGTCAGCAACCTGCGCGTGCGTGAAACCCCGGTGAGTGATCCCCAGCCGTGCTTTTTCACCATTCACTTCCATGATAGTTTGATAATAACCGTGAACATTTGTCGCGTCATCCTGATGTCCCTGGAATTTGCATCCGTTAAAGCGGATCAGACCGCTGCAGGAGGCGAAGTGCGTGGCATCCGTATTGCAAGAAAGGATATGGCCTTCGCTTGGCACAACGGACAGACGGTTCATAATGATGTCGCGGCTGTGGAATCCGACGATCCCCATTCCCGGCTGTGCGTGGATGGTGACATCATTCAGGGTGACCTGAGAACTTCTCAAGATCAAAATGGCCGGGCGGAAGTGGAAGCTGTGGATGACACCGATCCCTGCTCCCAGAAGTGACTTGTCGATCTTTGATTTGAAACGCACTTTTTTTCCATCGACCCATTCGATATCCGGGAAATAGACCGGGTTGGGCCACATCCGGTCTTCATCTTTTTCCCAGAAGACGGCCCGCAGAAACGGAGTTTTTTCTGTCAGCTCGCGCTCGTCATTGAAGACGGCCTCGAAGGCATTCGCTTCCACGGCGGTCACTATTCCGTCAGAGAATGGTTTGTTTTTGTAATCGATAGTCAATCCTTCGATGGTGATATTTTCGCAGTTATCCAGCGAGATCGGCTCCATCCAGCCTTCACACATCAGCGTTGCGCCTTCGGCTTTGATAGTCAGATTTTTCGTGCCGTCAAAGTCCAGTCCTTTCGCATAGGGATAGTATGGCGTATAAATAACGGGTTCCGTGCTGCGTCCCATTTTGCTGGTCATCGCGTCTTGTTCCAGCTGGACTGCCGCCTCGTCCCTCAGACGGTAAACACCGGCCGGGATCTCCAGCACTGTGTTTGGGTTCTCTTTACAAAAGTGCACCGCCTTGCGCAGAGCTTCCGTATCGTCTATGTCGTCATTCGGCAGAGCACCGAGACTGCTCACGTTCAATGTCACAGACACCGATCGTGAGGAATGCGTTTCATCCTGTTCGGACAATTTAATATTCACCGTGGCATTTACATCTGTCGTTTCAGAGAAAATTTCTTTTCCGTATTGACTCACGATGATCTTTTGTGTTTTCTCATCAATGCGCTGGATCTGGATATCCAGATCCGTGTTGAACGCGCGGATATGTTTTAAGGACATTTGATCCCAGTTTTTCGGCAGTCTCGGTGTCAGTGTGAAAGAGTTCAACCCTGTGGGACGGATCCCGAAAAGTCCTTCTGTAAAGATGCGGCAGTAGAGACCGCTTTCCGCGGACAGATGCCGCTGGCTTCCTTCCGGCCAGGCTTCCACCGGGTAGGGCACATGCTCGCCCAGCAGACGTGTCTTGGAATAGTACTCCAGATAATTCATGACTTTTTCCGTTTCACCCACGGTCAGGATGCCGCGCATAGCGTACAATGTGGAGCGGTCCCAGAAGGTCTTGCTCCCGGCCTGTGTCAAGATGCCGTTTTCAGACCACAACCGTGGTGAGAAAAGAGCGGCGATCGTTCCGTCTTTGCGCTCGGTGATGCCCACGCACAGCGGCATACAGATCCAGGAACGCAGCACGTCATTGCCGTCGTAGTACCGATATGTGTCAAAGTCTTCTACCTTAGCGGCAAAATAGCGGTCAATGGCTTTACGCAGATCGGCAGCCTGATTCCGATAAGTTTGCGCGGTTTCTGCCGGTTTGCCCAGATCCTCCGCCAGATAGGCCGCGGATAGCAGCGCGTCATAATAAAGGGTGGAGGTACAGAGATTCGCTTTGCCGGCAGGGAAACGTCCTTCCAGTTCATCGGAATCGGATTCAACGACCCCCGCGTCATTCAGCTTGCGGTGGCAGTATTCCAGACACCATTCGATCAGCGGCCAAAGCTCTTCCGCTTTTTCTTTGCTGCCTAATGTGAGCGCGTAACGGCTGGCACCGTAAGCGATCATAGCGCCGTCACCGCGGTCACCGGCTCCGTTCCAGATATCGTCACCTTCCGCGATGATGGAAGAGGGGATCGGTTTGAAATCTTTATTCATGAACCGGGCAAAATGCTTATAGGAAACCATGGCCGATTCATTGCCCACGGGGTAACCCAGATAGGGGAAAAACGGATTCACATACTCGGCCTGATCATTGGCCCAGATGGCGGCATAGTAGGATTCACCGCCGGGACCGTGCAGGAAACCGCCCTTTGTTTCAAAGATGCTTTCCGAGGCGCGGATCTTGGCAAAACGGAACATCGTGTTCAGGACTTCATCCGGCGTATCCAGTATCAGATTGTCAGAGAATGTGCGGATCAGTTCTTTCCGTTTTTCCAGCTCTTGTTTGACATCCTCCACGGCCTCAGTTGCTACGTGTCTGCTGTCAAAACCATTATCGTTTTTTATTTCATCTTTTTTATAACCAGTGAACGTCACGAAGAAATTCACCTCCTGATCTTTTTCCAGAATGACCGTGCCACCGGTCTGCCGGACGATCAGCGAGTAACTGCCGTAAACACCTTCCTTTTCCGGGGTAGAGATCATGGAAAGCGATTGAGGCAGCTCCACACGCATATTCCGGCCGGATGTATTTTTGATGGTGTAGTATTCGCAAAATGCCGGCTTATCCACAGAGGGGAACAGTTCCCGTGTCAAATGGATCCCGTTGGAAAAATCGCTTTCCACAGTCATGATCCCGTTCAGTTGAATGGATCTGACTTTTTCATTTTTCAGCGACGAATTGTTGATCAATATTTTGGAGGTGACATCTTCACCCATGCGCCGCATCAGACTGGCATGTGTATTGTTGGGGATCGTGCGCAGCAGCGGCCAGACCATCCCGCGTTCCAGATAGAACGATCCGTCCTCATTGATGCCGTAACGCAGGACGGTGGCAACTCTGCGGCCGGCCATCTCGATATGGTCATAATGAGGAAGTGAACTTTTATCCGTCTGCCAGCGGATACTTTGATCTGCGTTGATGCTCCAGCGGCTGGGCTGATCCTCCGCGGTCAAGGCGGTACACCATCCGGCCGTCAGCAGAGCCAGGATCAAGAACATTTTTTTCATAACTTATTCTATATCAATATTACTAAATAAAACTGCCGCGAAAGAGAAAACTCTCGCGGCAAAAATTCTTCAATTTCTTACGCTCCGCCGCAATGGCCGAAGCGTGTTTTTCAATAAAAGAGTTAAAGCAGCGTAAGCAGTCCCACTCCCGCCGCTGCCAGGACTTCACCGGTGGACACCGCCCAGTTCCCTGTACCCAGGCTGGGGACAGAAACGGCGGCTCTCAGGAGTGACTTTCCGATATGAGCTGCGGAAGCGGCACCCCCGCCGGCGATGATCGCCAGTGTCCATTTCATCAGCGGGGAAATATCTACAAATAAAGCGGCGGCAACGATCGTTCCGGCTGTGGCGGCTGCCGGTGCGGCAAGCACATCCAGAAAATGATCCAGTACCGGGATATAATAAGCGCAGATCTCCAGCACCGTCGCTGTGGAAAATACGATGAGCGCCGGGTCTGATGCCAGCCACATCCAGTTTTCACCCAAGGTCAGATACTCACAACGTGCGCCCAGACTCAGCACCAGCATCGGGATAAAAACGCGAAAACCGCAAACAGCGCTCAGAGCCACACCCATGATCAAACTTATCAAAATATTTTCCATTTGAATATCCTCATTGCGGGATCGTTTACCCGCTAATCATATTAAACGTTTTTTCGGGTGTTTTTATTCAAATTATTTTTGAGTATATCCGTTTTCTCTGAACCACTGGATGGCATCTTCCAAAGCTTGCCGCGGAGGAGTTTGAGGCAGCCCCAGTTCCTTGATCGCTTTGGAAGGATCGAAGAACATCCGGTAAGCGGCCATTTTCACTCCGGCGATCGGTGCCTTGGGCGGCTTCCCGGTGAAGTGCGAGATCGCCTCATTCACATAAGCTGCGGCCAGTGCTACCTTGTAGGGGATCTTGATCTTAGGCGCTTTCAGCCCGGTGATATCCGCCAGCACCGTAAAGGTATCCTTCATCATCCAGTTCCCTTCGGCGTGTCCCAGGATGTAGCGCTCGCCGATGCGGCCCTTTTCCGCGGCCAGGATATGACCCTGAGCCACGTCCCGCACATGGACCCAGTTCAGACCGGTTTCCAGATAGGCCGGCATTTCACCTCTCAGAAAGTCCAGGATCACTTTTCCCGTGGGAGTCGGTTTCACATCATAGGGGCCGATGGGTGCTGTCGGGCAAACGATCACGATGGGCGCGCCGTTTTTGATGAATTCCCGTGCTTTCAGTTCCGCCAGCCACTTGGAGCGTTTGTAGGCGTTTGTCAGATTTTGAGGGAAGGGATCAGTGGATTCATTCGCCGGCGGTTCGGAAAGACCGGTCTCGTGTGTGATGCCGATGCATCCGACCGTGCTGGTATAGACGATCCGGCTGCATCCTGCCGCCTGAGCCGCTTCCAGGACGTTGTGAGTGCCGTCTACATTAGTCTGGAACATGGGGCGGTAATCCGCCAGCCAGAGATGATAGCTGGCCGCCGCGTGGAAACACCAGTCGCAGCCCGCAACACCTTTTTTCACAGATTCTTTATCCAGAACGTCTCCGCGGATCGTTTCATAATCCTTGCTGCTGAGACCTTCCAGACCGCGCAGATTGCTGGAACCCCTCACCAGTATCCGTACCGTATGCCCTTGCTGGACAAGCAGACGGACAAGATTTCCGCCGATAAAACCTGATGCGCCTGTTACAAAACATTTCATACGTACACTCCTCCTGGAATATCTCCGCGGCGGTTCCTTGCCGGGAATTACTTAGCTCCCAGCCCCCGAAACACGACAGGGATCGTTTTGATCAGGATCTTGATGTCGCCCCAGAAACTCCAATTGTCGATATATTCCAAGTCCAAGCGGACCCATTCTTTAAAATCTGTTATATTATTGCGCCCGCTGATCTGCCACAGGCAGGTCATTCCCGGCCTCACGCTCAGGCGGCGGCGGTGAGAAATGTCGTCAAAATGCTTGGTTTCATCCACCGGCAGGGGACGCGGGCCCACCAGACTCATTTCTCCCTTCAGTACATTCAGCAGCTGCGGCAGCTCGTCCAGACTGGTCTTGCGCAGGAACGCGCCGATTTTCGTCACACGCGGATCGTTCGTCACCTTAAAGACCGGGCCGCTCATTTCGTTCAGACGCTCCAGCTCATGTTTGCGCATTTCCGCGTTGTTGACCATCGAGCGGAACTTATACATGGTGAAAGGCTGCCCGTTCAGGCCGCTGCGCTTTTGTGCGAAGAAAACTGGACCGGGCGACGCGATCTTGATTGAGAGAGAGATGATCAGGAACAGAGGCGAAAGGATCAGCAGCAGAATGAATGAACACACATAATCAAGTATCTGTTTGGCAAAGGACTGCAGCGTGAATTCCGGCGCGGTGCGGAACACCAGCAGCGGACTGCCCACCAGTGTATCCAGTGTGGGCTTGCAGATCTCCGTATGGAAGAAGTTAGCCAGCACCCAGACATCAACACCTTCCAGCTCACAGCATTGGATGATTCTTTCCACCGTGCTGAACTGGGCATACTTGGAACCGACAAAAACGATATTGGGCGACTGGTCATGCAGCAGATTCAGCAAGGCTTCCTGCGAAGCCTGTTCGACATCAAACTCTCCCACGACCTCGAACTCATTCTTACCCATATCCTTTAATTTCTTGCGGATACGCCGGGCTTCACTGCCGTTGGCCGCGATAATGACACGCTTCGAGAATTGAGTCCGGCCCAGAGAACTGCCTCTCAGCCACCGCAGCAGCTCGTCCTTGATCGCCACCAGTGTGAATGTCATCGGCAGGAACAGCAGCAGGACGGAACGGGCCAGCGTCCACTTCATCAGGAACATCGCCAGAATGATGATCATGAACAGCAGCAGACAGCCTCTGCCCAGCGCGGCGTAATGCCTGACACGGGAATTGGGAAGCAGATCCCGTGTGTAATAACCCTGTGTGTAGAAAATGAAAGGTGTCAGAAGGGGGATCAGGATCATGACCCAGGTAAAGCGCTCAAAACCTTCGATATCAGATGGATCCGGCAAAAAGTCAATATTGATCTGCGCACGCAAAGCATGGGAGAGCCACAAGCCAAGCATACACAAACCCGCGTCCAAAAGCATCTGCACCTGGACCAATATGTTTCTTTCTCGCTGGAGCATGGTTAAGAAATAACCACTTCCCAAAGAATACCATTCCCGGAGTTCGACTGCAACATCTTATCATTAGTTTTGCGTTTTTCTTATGAATCAGTATTAGAAGCGCAAATAAACTCAAAATCGTCATAAGAGGTGGTTTTGAGTTTATTGATTTTCAGGGGATTTAAAAATTTTTTTCAAATTTTTCAAAAAATCATTTGACAATTGAATTTCTATATGTCTTACTAAATAACTTGTTGTAAGAAACAACGAATCTACGAAAGGTATAACATTATGAGTAAAGCATTTAAAATAAAAGCAATAGGCTTATCAGCAATTTTTTCATTGCTGGCTATAGCAGATAGAGGCGGGATATTATGAGCATCGCTTTAGCTGCAAATAATAATGTCATTACCGAATCAGTATATGGAAACCGCTTCTTGTTCCAAGGCAGAGAGTATGATTACAACACTACACTTTACTATTTTCGTGTCAGATGGTACGAACCGGAAACAGGCAGATGGCTCTCACCCGATCCTATAGGCATTTCCGGAGGTCTGAACCTTTATGCTTTCTGTGGAAATGACCCCGTGAATTTTGTGGATCCGGAGGGAGAATCTTTTGTTAGTAAATTGATCGTAATAGGAACCAAAAAAATTTTGAGGACAAAAACTGCGAGGAAAATGATACAAAAAGCTGTTAAACAAAAAAATGGACAGAATTTCATAACTGTTGGAATGTCAAAAAGTGAAGAAAAACGTTTCATGAAAAAGACTTTTCCAGGTAAAGAAATTCAATATCATAATAGTGATCAAACAGCAAAAAAATTTGGAGATCATTTTCAATTAAGTCCAAATCCTGGGAAAGTACATATTTTCATTGGAGAGAATTATAGAAAACTTGCAGGTATGTTGACTGTTTCAAATTATACTGATAATCAGTGTATAGGGAATACTCTTGATTTAATTAATCCACTTTTTACTCCACAAGATGTTATTGATTTGATTGATGTAATTAGTGAAGCAATCAATGAAGGTGATGTAATAATGGAGGAAAAAGAATTCTAAATTAACTTATAGTATGGATATTCAAAAAGGGAAAAAACTATTTGAAGCAAAACAATATAAAGAATGTTTAGCTTATTTCCTCGATCATTCAAAAGAAATCGGATCTGAAGGATATTGTTATCTGGGAAGAATATATCGTGATGGCTTGGGGATTGAGGCGGATGAGAAAAAGGGAACAGAATATTTTCAGCAGGCTGCGAATCAGGGATATGCTCCAGCACAGTATCAACTAGGAGGTTCCTTTTTAAATGGCTGGGGAGTAGAGAAGGATATTTCAAAAGGAGAAAAATGGCTGCGTTCCGCCGCGGAACAAGGATATGCGCCAGCGCAGCTTAATTTGGGTTGTCTGTACATGGATGAAGAGGAACTCTATAATGAAAAAGAAGCCTTTGATTTATTCAGCAAAGCAAGCGAACAAGGTCTTGCCGGGGCACAACGCCACTTAGGGTGGATGTATGAACAAGGATTAGGTACCAAGAAAGATATTCATAAAGCCGTGGAATACTATCAAAAAGCTGCGGAACAAGGAGATGCTATTGCGATGTTCTATTTATCTGAAAAGTATGAAACCGGAGAAGGTATCAGCCGAAATGATTCACTCGTTATCCAATGGTGTGAATCTGCCGCAAAACAAGGATATGCACCAGCACAAAATTCCATGGGAATGCGGTACGCTTTCGCGAATGGTGTGGAACAAAATGATGAAAAAGCCTTTCAATATTTTCTGCAGGCGGCAGAACAAGGATGGGCACCATCGGAGTACAACGTAGGGCTTTTTTATTCCAGAGGAAGAGGTGGTTGTAGTCAAGATGAGAAAAAAGCTTTTAGGTGGTATCAACTGGCGGCTGAACATGGACACGCGAACGCGCAATGTAATCTTGGCTGGGCCTATGAGAATGGTCTGGGGTGTAAAGTGGATTATCCGCAGGCCTTACATTATTATGAAATGGCTGCGGCAAATGGAGATGAATTAGCAAGAAATAATAAGGAATTGCTGGAGGCCCGACTTCGTGGTTCCAATATATTCTGGGCAAAGATTTGGATACAGACTAAAAATTGGATCCGCCGTTATTTCCCCATTTTGATGAAATCTGATTCAAACCAAAGAGACAAGGTTTGAACGCTATGATTTTATCTGAAGTACAGAGTTTATGCGCTTATGATTCACTGGGGAGAAAGACATCCCGTATGGATAATGATACCTGGGAGTATTATATTTATGACGGGA
>JAEEGG010010111.1_pt1 | contig 20919 bp, 17 predicted proteins | sample 9134161 | NCBI WGS metagenome assembly JAEEGG01 (sample SAMN16246543, study PRJNA631951) | gut metagenome | biome: gut microbiome; feature: rumen; material: CR-attached | host: Bos | place: Iran: Karaj | collected 2018-10 | reverse complement strand
TCACGACTTTGCACTAAATCCTGCCTGCATACATAAACATCCGGAAAGGTATGTTCGGATTAAATGTACTCTGATGCTCGTAGAATGACATGGTGTTTCCTATCAGGAATGACAGATCATTCTTCATACTGATGTAGATGACATCCTCTAGGGTAGTGATTGTGATGTCTTCCGGATTGTCATGATGCGAGTGGTTCATGGCATTGTAGAGGCTCAGAAGCCATTCCTTCTTCTCTGCTCTTCCGAAGATATACTTGAAGAGCCTGTCCTTGTGTTCCTTGTTGACAATGGAGTTTTTCATTTTCGTTCTCCTGCTTTTGGATTTCCGAAAGGCAGACCGGAGACTCCGGCTCTCTGCTTTTCATATTCCTATACGAAAAAAGTGCAGGATTTATTTCAAATCCACAGAAAAAACTTGTTTTTTTTGTGTTGCTGCCATTAAAAATACGGCCACCCGAAGGTGACCGTTCCGTTTGATAGCTCTGTTTTTGTTATTTTGACTGTTTCTCCAGGAAGGACACGACGTCTCCGACTGTCCTGAAGTCTGCAAGCTCCTCGTCGGGGACCTTGATTCCGAAGTCCTCCTCGATTGTCATCAGAAGCATCAGGATATTCAGTGAGTCTGCGCCAAGATCGTCGATGATCTTGGATTCGGGTTTGATTATGTCCTCGGGTTTCCTGAGCTGTTTTGCCAGAACCTTTTTCACTTCATTGAAAAGCTTTTCATCCATTTGTTGTCTCCTTGTTCTCTGCTATGCGGTCAAGCAGGCTTTCTGTTTTCTCTGCAAAAGCATTGCGCTCCATTCCCAGAGCCTGCTCAATGCATTTCTCTACGGCTGTGGCATTGCTGCTGCCATGGCCTTTCACAACCACCTTGGATGTTCCCAGAAGGACGCTTCCGCCGTAGTTCTGATAGTTCATGAATTCCTTCAGGTTGGTGAAAAGCCCCTTCATCAGGCCTGCACCCACCTTGTAGATGGTCTTGGAGTAGATCTCCTTCTTCAGCTTCTTGAGAAGCTCAATTGCCGTGCCCTCTGTTGTCTTGACAAGCACGTTACCTGAGAAGCCGTCACAGACCACAAGGTCATAGTTCCCGGTAAGAAGGTCCCTTGACTCCATGTTGCCCACGAAGTTCACCTCGGGGGTGTTCTCCAGAAGGGAGTAGGCCTGTTTCCTCAGCTCGTCTCCCTTGCCGGCCTCAGTGCCGATATTGAGCATCGCGACCCTTGGATTCTCGATGTTGTATACTGTTTTCAGGTATATACTTCCGAAAACGGCATATTGTTGAAGCTGCTCAGGTGTTATGTCAACGTTTGCTCCGCTGTCACAGACACCCACAATCCCGCCCGCCATTGTCGGCAGGATGGGGCAGAATGACGGGCGGATGACGTTCCTGAGTCTTCCGATCCTAAGCACTGCAGCCGTCACAAGAGCTCCTGTGGAGCCTGTGCTCACCATGCCGCTTACAGAGTCGTCCTTCCTGAGGAGGTTCACCGCCGCCATCATGGAGCTGTCACGCTTGAGCCTGATGGCGTCTGTCGGTTTCTCATCCGGTGTGATGATCGCCGGAGCATGGACTATCTCAAGGCGGGAGGAGTCGTAGCTCTTGCCGCTGAGGTTCTCCTTGATGATTGCCTCGTCTCCTGTGAGAATGACAAAAAGGTCCTTGTTTTTCTCAAGGGCTGAGAGGCTTCCGTCTATGTTGGCCTGGGGGCTTCTGTCGCCTCCGAAGCAGTCTACTGCAATTCTGATCATTGTCTTTCCTATGCCAGCTTCTTTATGACCGCGATTCTTCTCTTATGCTTGATCTCCTTGAATCTCTTCCACTGGTTCTGGATCTGGTAGTTTGTCTCCAGATTCAGGTTTGTCTCAGCATACTTGATCGAGGGATCCTTGAGCATCTTCAGAAGCTCTGCGGAAATGATTGCGCTGATTCCCCTGTTTGTGTACTCGGCGTCAACTCCGACAAGGCAGAGGTCGATGATCTCAGGATGCTTGATTGTCCAGAGCAGCCTGATGATTCCAAGCGGGGTCAGATGGCCCTTGCATTTCTGAACGGCCTTGGCTATTGACGGGAAGCAAAGTCCGAAGCAGACGACCTTCTCGTTCTTGTCCAGGATGACCGCGACATGATCAAGGTCGATGACGAGCTTGAAGCTTGAAATCAGGCTCTTCTTCATTCCCTCTGTGAACGGCACCGTGCCGTAGATATCTGCGTAGGTGCGGTCCATTATGTCAAAGAACTGGTCCTTGTACTTCCTGATCCACTCGTTGATGTTCTTTGCCGTGCCGAAATGCAGGTCATAGCGCTTGAGAAGGAAATCCTTCATCTTCTCAAGGGTGCCGTCATCCTCTTCCGGCGGCATGATCATGCTCTCTGTCCAGCCGACTTCCTTGGTGTAACCGCGGGCACTGATCAGATCCTGATAGTACGGAAAGTTGTACTGCTCCTCAAAGGTGGAGAGCTGGTCAAAACCGTCAATCAGGAGGCCCTCTCTCTCAAGGTCCGAGAATCCCAGAGGCCCCACGACTGTATCCATGCCCTGTGAGAGCGCCCATTTCTCCACGGCGTCAAAGAGGGCATAGGCCACTGCCTGGTCGTTGATGCTGTCAAAGCGGGTGAAGCGCACACGTTTCTCGTTGCGTTTCTCGTTGCTGGCCTTCTGGAGGATGCCCTGGATGCGTCCGACCATCTTCCCGTCACGGTAGGCGTTGTAGCAGACATAGTCACAGGTGACCCTGTAATGATAGTCAGGCTTGAACATAGCCTTCTCGTCGCCGTAAAGAGGCGGGACGAAGTAGGGGTTTCCCTTGTAGAGCTTCAGCGGGAAGTTTATGAACTGCCTGATCTGCCTGGGTGTCTTTACTTCTTCTATGGTAATCATTCACTCACTCCGATGAATAAGAGTTGATTATCTGTGGATTGCGCTGAAACAGACCCCGAGTCCGTTCGGTCCGCAGTGTGATCCTGCCGTGGGATTAACCAGGACAACCTGGATGTCCAGGTTCTCTCCGAGCTTCTCCTTAAGGCATGCGATGGTCTCCTGGACAAGATCGTCTCCGTCAGAGTGTCCGATGAAGATTGTGTGCTCCGCAGGCTTGTCGCCCAGCTCCAGGACCTTGCCCACGACCGCCTCGATGGCGCGTCTTCTTCCGCGGGCAGTTCCGTAACTGTCCATCTTGCCCTCGGCGCTCATGTAGATGAGAGGTCTGATTCCGAGGATGCTTCCCATGGTTGCCGTAAGGCCGCTGACTCTGCCGCTGTGCTTGAAGAACTTGAGGTCATCTGCGAAGAAGTACATGGCAAAGTGGTCAACACCGGTCTCCGCCCACTTGAGGATCTCCTCGACGCTCTTGCCTTCCTTGTACAGCTCTCCGACCTTCTTGCAGATGGCAAGGCTGATTGTGGTGATTCCCTTTGTGTCGATCTGATAGACGGTGCGATCCGGGTATTTCTTCCTCAGCTCCTCAAGGGCCTCGGCCATGTTGTTGAATGTCATGGTCATTGCGGCTGAGAAGTGCACATAGAGGATGTCATTCCCCTGTGAGAACTCCTTCTCAAAGTAATCGATGTATTTCTGTGTGCTGATGGCGCTTGTGTTGGGAAGCACTCCGCCTCTGAGCATGTCGTAGAACTCACGGGCATTGAAGGTGTCGAAATCCTCATAGGGATAAATTGTCTTGCCGTCAATGCTGTAAGGCATGCTTATTATTGTCTTGTAACCGTATTCCCTCGCAAGCTCGGGGGTCATGTCACAGTCTGAATCTGTGAAAAGCACGTAACTCATTTCTCTCTCCTTATTCCTCAAGTATCATCACGTAATCGTGAATGGGCTGCTCTCCGTCTATCGGGATGATTTCGGTGAGCCTGTATTTCTTCTCAAGAGTCTCCAGGATGGAATCTGCTTCCTCCTGCGGGACATCCTTTCCCTTTATCAGCATCAGGATGCTGTAGTCTCCGGCGTTGAGTTTCTCCGCAAGATCAAGTGCGGCTGCAGCTCTTTCTGCGTTGTCTGTGTAGACCGTACCGTCTGCAAAACCAATGTAATGACCGCTTACTATCTGGACATTGTCCTGCTCGGTATCACGGTTGGCCTGGCTTACCATGGCGGTGACAACCCCCTCCATGCTGGCATTGATGGAGGCAACCATCTCCTCTGTGTTATTCTTTGTGTTGTCAAGCATTGAGATGGCCGCGTAGCCTGTTCCGAGGTCTTTGTTAGGAATCACAACTATCTCTGATTTGTCATAGACATCGGCACTCTGGCGGGCTGTGAGGATTACATTGCCGTTGTTCGGGAAGACTAGGATTGTCTCGGCGTCAATGGTCTCAAACGCATCGATGAAATCCTTGACAGCAGGGTTCATGCTCTGGCCGCCGTTGATAACCGCGTCAACTCCGATCTCACGGAAGATCTCACATATGCCTTCACCTGCTGCGACAGTGACTGTGGCAAAGCGCTTTCTTGGCTTCTTTGTCGTCAGCTCCAGAACGGGTCTCTCATGTCCGATGGTCTCATTGTGCTGGACTGTCATGTTCTCGATCTTCAGGGTGAGGAACTCGCCCCACTGCTGGCAGTGGTTCAGGATCTCGCCCGGGGTCTTTGTGTGGACATGGACGCGGATGATGCTTCCGTCACGGAACGCCACAAGGGACTCTCCTTCGGATGAGAGGTAGTCGAAGATGACCTTCTCGTCAAAGTCGCTGACCTTTCCGACCTTGGCTGTCATCAGCTGGAGGATGAACTCGGTGCAGTAGCCGTAGATGAGCTCGCTGTCCTCATTGAACTTGGAGAGATCGGGCTTCTTGGGGCCGTTCTGGTTTTGGGCAGATGCACTGTCCTCCGTCTCAAGACCGAGCAGGGTGTTCTCCATTCCCTGGAAGATGTAGATCAGGCCGGCTCCTCCGCTGTCAACCACACCTGCCTGCTTCAGTACGTCAAGAAGCTCCGGAGTATGTTTGAGGGACTTGGACATCTCGTCCAGAAGCTCCTCGAACATGGCCTCGAAGGTTGTGTCATCTTTGACAAACTTGCGGGTGTTCTCGACAGACTCCCTGAAAACGGTGAGAATCGTGCCTTCAACAGGCTGTGAGACTGCCTTGTATGATTCACTTACCCCGTCATCCAGGGCATTCATGAATGATCTCAGATCTGATTCGGTCTTATCTGCAAGTCCGAGTGAGATTCCCTTGAAGATCCTTGAGAGGATCACTCCCGAGTTTCCCCTGGCTCCCATGAACATTCCCTGTGAGGCCTGCTTCGCGACCTTTCCAAGATCCCTGCAGGTGGCATCCACTGCCTGGGCGCCTCCGTCCATGGTCATGAACATGTTGTCTCCGGTGTCCCCGTCGGGGATGGGGAAGACATTCAGGTCATTGACCGTCTGCCTGTTCCTGTTTAGCTCCCTTGTGCCTTCCTTTATCATGCGGGCATAAAGGGAGCCGTCGATTATCTTTGTATTCATATGACGAAAAGCCTTCCGGCTGTTTTCCTTTCACATATTTTATATATTTTGGTCAGTATAACGAGAAACAATTATATTTGCAATTTGTTTGACAGTTTGAGGCAAAATGTGAAAATAGAGAGGAAAACGCAGTGAAAAGGTTGCCTTTAGGCGGTACTAAACTGTATTTTAGTCCCATGGGAAGAAAAATTAGACGGGTGATAAGCACCCTTGTCCTTTCGGCCGTTGTTCTTTCAACACATGCACTGAGCACGGATGACCTGGTTCAGAAGGCCATGGAGAACAGCACGACTATCAGGACTCTCAACATAAACAGGGAGAATACGCTCCTCAACAGGCAGATATCCGATGTGGATCCGACTCTGTCCGTGACTGTATCCTCCGGCAGCCTGACCATATCTAAGGAGGAGATGGGCAAGTCGATCTTCTACATGAACCCCTATGCGGTGATAACACTGCCGGAGAAGAACGACTCCACGCTGTCATTCAAGCTGTCCAATGTCACCAGGCTCTACAAGTCCGGAGACAGCTACCTGTCATTCACCCCTGATGTCACATACAGCAAGACAATCAAGCTTGACTCGTATATCGATACCAGGGAAGACATTACAAAGCTGTCCAGTCAGATCTCGCAGGACATAAGCTACCAGAAGAGCCTCATACAGTTCCAGAACGGAGTGCTTCAGAGCATAGCCTCGATCATGCAGACAGAGATGAGCATCAAGAGCAGCCGCATCTCCTATGAGCGCATGGTCAAGGACCGTGAGACGGCACTGGTTTCCGGTGATATCACACCTGACAGCCTGAAGGACCTTCAGAGCCAGATGAGGCTTGACAGCACACGTGTGGCTCTGGAGACATTGGAGAAAAGATATGCCGATCTCCTGAAGACATTCAGGGATAACTACGGCATTGAATATGAGAGACCTGATTCCGTCAGGGATGCTGTGCTTTCAATTGAAGCGCTTGAGAGCGGTAACTCAACCGTGCTTCTCTCGGACATGTCGCTTCAGATTGCAAGGCAGGCAGTTGATGTTGCCTCAGGCACAAGCACCAAGCTCCAGCTCGGGGCAAACACCAATATGACCATGGTGCAGACCAACGGAAACGACCTGACGACCTCTGCAAATGGTTCCGTTTCAGGAACTATATCAGGCTCAAACTACTCAATCGGGGCTGAGGCGGGTACTGATTACAGGTCAGATGAGTTTTTCCCTTACATAACCATAAAGGGAACATGGAGCAACAAGAAGACCACGCAGACTGAGGCCCTGACACTTCAGAGCCTTCAGAACAAGGTCATTCTCGCACAGATTGATTATGACAATGCCGTTGCAAGCTACAAGAATGAGGTTGCAAGCCTAAAGTCAGACATCAGCAGCCACCAGTCAGATGTGTCCCAGTTCGAGGTAAGCGCGAACTACAACCGCCTGATACTGGAGAGAACCCAGCAGATGTATGACAAGGGTATTGTCACTCTCCGAGAGCTTGAGGATGCGAGACTTAATGTCGAGAAAGACGAGAACCAGGCGATGATCTACAGGATCAACGCCCTTGTTCTCGAGAACAGGATAGCTGCCCTGCAGCTGTGAGGTGTCTATGGACAATGAGAGCAAGGTAAGGAACGATAGAGCCAAGAAGCTCAGGCGCAAGAGAACACGCCAGCTGATAATAGCATTGATCATCCTGGCGGTTTTGGCTGCAGGAATATGGGTATACAACTTCAGGATGCAGAACGGCATTTTCCCGTGGCAGACAAAGGAGGACACCTCCGATATTGACAGCATCAGCACCACCACGGTCAGGGAGGAGAGCTATCATACATCAATTGATGTCTCAGGCTCCGTGGTGGCCTATGACACGCAGAAGGTCCAGATCCGCGGAACCGGTGCCGTGACCGGAGTCTTTGTCTCCGAGGGTGACAGGGTGAAGAAGGGCCAGCTGCTTGCGACTGTTGATGACTCGGACCAGCAGTACGAGGTCGCCAACATGGAGAAGCAGATAGAGACCGCCAAGATGGGAGGCACCACATCCGCAAGGGATATAGAGCTTCTGGAGATGCGTCTTGACAGCGCCAGGAAGAAGCTTGACAACATGAAGGCCTACGCCGACTTTGACGGTGTTGTTGTCTCCGTGTCGATCCGTGAGGGGGATTATTACACCGCAGGTGCGGCTGCCATAACCATCATTGACGACAGCAAGCTCAAGACCACGGTCGAGGTCGATGAGATAGACATACAGATGGTCAAGGTCGGGACTCCCGTCCACATCACCTGCGACTCATGCCCAGGCGTGAACATCGAGGGCCGTGTCAGCTATATCCCGATGATCGGACGATACACCAACCAGGGAATTGGCGTCATGGATGTCGAGATCATAATCGACGATCCTCCCGCAGGCCTCAAGCCAGGCTTCTCATTCGGAGGCAGCATCGAGGTCGAGGCCGACCAGAAGATGCTTCTTGTTGCCCAGGCCGCTGTTTCGACAAGCAGGGGAGTGAGCTCTGTGACGAAGCTCCTTGATGATGGCTCCTTCCAGAAAGTGACGGTCACCGTAAAATACCTGGGAGAGAACCTCTATCAGATCATCGACGGAGACGTGAAGGACGGAGATGTCCTTGTCTACAACCTCATGGGATCGCTTGAGAGCTACATCAACAGGCAGGTCTCGAACTTCAGGAGCAGCAGTAACTGATGAGACCGACCAAGAGCACGATCGACAGATCCCAGATAGCCTCAATGATTGACTCAAGGCGCATCCCGATCATCTACCTGCGTGACGTGCACAGGTACTATGTGGTGGGTGACATTGTGGTCAAGGCGCTGGACGGTGTGTCCCTGAAGATCTACAAGGGGGATTTCACCGCGATCATGGGACCGTCAGGAAGCGGAAAGTCAACAATGATGAACCTGATAGGCTGCCTGGACACACCGACAAGCGGAGGAATCCTGATTGACGGTGAGGACACAAGGGGTCTCAAGGAATCCGACCTGGCTTACATCCGCAACAAGAAGATAGGCTTTGTGTTCCAGCAGTTCAACCTGCTGGGAAAGCTCAATGCCCTGGACAATGTCATGACGCCTCTGATCTATTCAGGTGATGTCAGCTACCGCGAGCGCAGGGAGCGTGCAGAGCATGCGCTGGAGCGTGTGGGGCTTGCGGACAGGATGAGGCATCTTCCCAACGAGCTCTCAGGAGGACAGAAGCAGAGAGTGGCCATAGCCCGCGCGATTGTCACGCAGCCTTCCATAATCCTTGCCGACGAGCCCACAGGTGCCCTTGACACTAAGACAGGCGAGCAGATCATGGACCTGTTCAGGGAGCTTAACGGTGAGGGCAACACCGTGGTGATTGTCACCCACAACGAGGAGATCGGCAACGCATGTCAGAGCCAGATCCGCCTCAGGGACGGAAAGAGGGAGGTCTGACATGGTACTTCAGAACATCAAGCTTGCCATAACCTCCATGAAGGGCGGAAAGATGCGCACCATCCTCTCTCTTCTGGGAATAATCATAGGTGTTGCGTCAGTTGTCACTATCCTGAATCTGGGTAACAGTGCCACCGCAAGCATCACAGGCAGCATCACTTCTAGCGGCTATGACATGCTGTATCTCACCACCTTCGACAGCGTGAAGACGCGTGACACGTTCAATGAGCTTTTCGGAAACGAGCTCAAGAGCAATGTCAGCGGGATAGAGACCGTCATGCCCACAGCATCAGGCAGCGCGCGCCTGAGGTTCGAGAACCAGATCACATCATCATCTGTCATGGGTGTCTATTCCGACTATGCCGCAGGCAACAACTACAACCCCGCCTACGGGTCCTGGTTCAGTGTGGAGGACAACATCTTCAAGCGCCAGGTGGTGGTGCTGGGATCAAATGTGGCGGAGAAGCTTTTCCCTGGCGGAAATGCGGTGGGAAACTACATCACCATCTACGCGAATACCGGGAAAAGATACCTTGTTACAGGTGTCATGGAGCCCAAGGACCCGTCCTTCGGATCCAGCTACAACAGCACGATCTATATCCCGTATAACACGTATACCCAGAGATTTCAGCATGTTAATCTTGTAGGAGGCTATGAGATCAAGGTCAAGGAAGGCTTTGATCCCAGGAAGGTCAGCAGCGATTGCGAGGCATTTCTGGATGAGCTTGTCGGAAGTGACAACTACTTCCTGATCTCATCGGCGACACTTGCGGACATGGTCAGCTCGGTCACAAGCACGCTGAGCATCTTCCTTGCTGCCATAGGCGGGATATCGCTTCTTGTAGGCGGAATAGGGATCATGAACATCATGCTTGTCTCTGTCGCGGAGCGCACCAAGGAGATAGGAATCCGAAAGGCACTGGGAGCCTCTCCGTCCGTGATAAAGCGCCAGTTCCTGACAGAGGCAATAACCCTGACCTCGATAGGCGGACTGATAGGCATTCTTCTTGGGATAGGAATAAGCAAGCTTGTGACGAACATCGCAGGATGGGGCTTCTCTGTCTCGGTCACCGCATGCGTTCTGAGTGTGGGATTCTCAACCGCCACAGGAGTCTTCTTCGGCCTGTATCCTGCCGCGAAGGCAGCCAAGCTCGATCCTATAGACAGCCTTAACTACGAGTGATGTCAGCGCTTCCAGAATGATCTGGAGAAGAGCACTATGACAGTGAAGATCTCAAGCCTTCCGAGAAGCATCTCAAACGAGCAGACCCACAGCGACCAGAGCGGGAATATTGAGAAGTTTCCGGCTGGACCGACCTTGCCGAATCCTATTCCGATGTTTCCCAGGCTCAGGATCGATGCTGCCATGCAGGTCTCGATGTCTATTCCCGATATGGTCAAAACCAGGGTTCCGATGAGCCATGTGATGATGTAGACTGCACAGAATGACGCGATAGACAGAAGTGTGTCCTCATGGACTATCTCGTCTCCGAGCCTGACCTTTGATACAGAGGACGGATGGATCCTCTTCCTGATTGTGTTTGTGGTGAGCTTGCAGAGCGTCTCGATCCTTGTGACCTTCATTCCGCCGCCTGCGGAGCCCGCACAGCCGCCGATGAACATCATCAGGACAACGATCATGATTGAGAAGGTCGGCCAGTTAAGGTAGTTCGTGGTCGCGAAGCCCGTGGTGGTGATGACTGACGCCACATGGAACGCCGAATACCTGAATGCTGTCAGGAAGCTGTCATATGTCCCGGTGTTGGCGAGCTGGAGCGCTGCAAGAAGTGATGCGGTGAACCAGATTGCAAGGAACCATCTCAGCTCCGAGTCCTTCAGGGCGCTCTTGATCTTTCCTGTGAATGCCTTGTAGTAGAGCGAGAAGTTCGCTCCTGCTATCATCATGAAGACGGTGACCACGACATCCACATAAGCGCTTCCGAATGCACCGATCGATGCCCCTTTGACGCAGAATCCCGCGGCTGCCATTGTGGAGAAGGTGACGGTCACAGCCTCATAGAGGCTCAGGCCTCCGAAAAGCAGAAAGATGGCCTCAAGAACGGAGAAACCTACATAAATTGCCCACAAAGCTATTGCTGTGGTCTTTGTTTTAGGTGTCAGCTTGCCTTTCACCGGTCCTACAGACTCGGCTCCCATGAGGTGGAATGAACCGGCTCCCATGTTGGCTCCGATAGCAGGCAGAAGCGCCACGAACAGGACCACGATTCCCATTCCGCCCAGCCAGTTGGTCATGCTTCTCCAGAACAGTATTCCCTTTCCGCAGGCCTCGATGTCAGTAAGCGAAGTGGCACCAGTTGTGGTGAAGCCGCTCATTATCTCGAAGAAGGCTGCGCTGTAGGACTTGAAGTCACCTGAGGCAACAAGCGGGATTGCCCCGAAGGCCGTTGCGATTATCCATGTGAAGGTCACGAAGAAGAAACCGTCACGCTGACGGAAATCCGTGAGCTCCGTCTTGTTGAAGACCAGCAGGGCGGCTCCGGAGAGGAGGATCATGGCGATTATCGTGTAAAGGAACGAGTTGGCTGCCTTGAACTCCTTGAATGAGTAGCTGATGATCATGGGCACGGCCATCAGTATGGCAAGGAATATCTGAATCAGTGCAAGAAGCTTTATGTTCTTTCTGAGATTCATTGTCAGTCCTTCTTGTCCACGAATGAGCCTACATAGAGCAGCCTCTGGATGAAGTCCGTCGACTTTCTCTCTATGACGGTGATGAGGGCATCGCCATGCTCGATGACGTAGAGACCTCCGGGAATCAGTGTGCTGCCGTCTTTCTTGGTAACTCCGGCTATGATTCCCTTTCCTCTCATGTCGATGTCCTTCAGCGCCCTTCCGATTATCGGATTGCCTTCGGCGATGGTGAACTCGAGGGCCTCGATCTGTCCGTCGAACAGTGAGTGTGTGCTTGAGACATTCTTGCCGTGCATGTAGCGCATCAGTGAGTCGACTGTTACATCCTGCGTGGAGATTATGTTGTCTATGTCAAGGTGGTCCGCCATGCGGATGTAGTTCGGGTTGTGGCTGACAAGTGCCAGGCTGTTCTTGATTCCGAAGTGCTTGGCGTAGCTTGCAGTGATGATGTTGAGCTCGTCATTTGATGTCAGGCACAGTATCAGGTCATATGATCCGAGTCCCTCCTCCTCAAATACGGCCTCGTTTGTGATGTCCGCGTTCAGTACCAGGACATCGGGATAGACGGTGGCCATGTGCTCGCAGACATCCTTGTCCTTGTCGATCAGAGTTATGTCCTTGTGCTGGTATTTGGGGATTGCACGGAGCAGGAAGTCCGCCACCTGGGAGGCTCCGACAATGGCGATGTGCTTGGCCCTCATCGACTTGCGGCCGACTGAGGAGAGAAGCTTCTTGACGCTCTCCTCCTGCGCCACAAGGCTCAGCGTGTCTCCCGGCCTGACTACGGTGTCACCGCTTGGTACCAGAGCCTCGCCGTCCCTGCTCAGGGCTGCTATGATGAAGTTCGCGTTCAGTTCCTTCCTGAGGTCCTTGACGATCTTGTCGGCGTAGGGAGAGCCCTTCTCAACATAGACGTTGTAGAGCAACAGTGAGGAGTTCTCGAATGAGATTATGTCGCTGTAGATGCCGCGCTCAACATCCTGGTAGATGTACTGCGCGACCTCCTGGGTGGGGTTGACGATGTGTGTTATTCCCATCAGGGAGTTTCCTATGCCGCTGTAGCCGGTGTATGAGAGGTTTCTGATTGATGCGATTGTGAGAGGAACCTTGAACTCTGATGAAGCTATTCCGCTTGAGACCAGGTTGGTCTCATCGCTTCCGGTGAGGGCCACGAATACATCGGCATCATCAATTCCCGCGTCACTGAGATCCTCGAGGCTTGTGCCGCTGCCCTTTATGGCAAGGCAGTCAACCTTTGCCATCGCGGTGTTGACGTCCTCCGCGTCCTCATCAATGATGATGACGTCCTTGTTTTCTTCTACCAGATGCCTAGCAAGTCTGATTCCTCTGCGACCTGCGCCCAGGATAACAACCTTCATGGCTTATATCGTATAACAAAGGATAATTCAAATCAACAATACTGTAAGTTTTACTATAAGTTGTTATATAATTCCCTCATGATCCGCACTAAGAGAAATGTTGTTTCACTGATTGTCATGTTCATGGTCGCGGTGGCCTTGCCTGCCATCACGGTCACCGCGTTTACAAGCTCCATGACCTCAAGATCCGCGTCAGGATTCCCGGTTGAATATGAGGACTCCTATTTCGAGAAGCCCTCATACGAGTACAACCACAAGCTTGCACAGGCCAGCATGGGGATGGCGCTGTCTGCGTTCAGGCCCCTGTACCAGCAGGATAAGAACAACCCGTCTGAGCATCTTGAGCAGTTTCTCATGGACTGCGGATTCAAGGACCTTCAGAGTGATGACTATGACAAGAACCCGTCACTGTACACTGTGGCATCGATCATAGGAAGCAAGCAGCTGACGGATTCGGACGGCAACCCTTACACACTTGTTGCTGTAGGTGTCTGCGGAGGCGGTTATTCCAACGAGTGGCTTTCAAACTTCACCGTGGGCTCAGGAGTCAGGCACGAGGGCTTTGCGAGTGCCGCCCATCTTGTTGAGAACAGGGTGTTCGGATACATCGGACGGGCTAACATAACAGGCAGGATCAAGATCTGGATCGCAGGTTTCAGCCGCGCAGCCGCTGTCAGCAACATCACTGCCGCGGACCTGGTGGACTGCGGCATGTTCCGTCAGGAGGATATCTACGCCTACACATTCGCCACCCCGAGAACAACCAGGGATCCCATGCCTGGCAGATATGACAACATTTTCTGCATCGTCGGCCAGTATGACCCCGTCCCGCAGGTTCCGTTCTCAAGCTGGGGCTTCGAGCGCTACGGAAGGGTTCTTTACACTCCGCTGATGGAGACTGACAGCGATTATAAGGAGAGAAGCTCACGTGCGGACTTGGTCGCGATGGCATTCACCCAGCAGCACTTCTGGGCCAATCCTTCGGTGAACAGCCAGCTGCATACCCTGATCGGGTTCATCCATGAGGTATGTCCCACCCAGGAGACATATGTCGAATGCCTTCAGGACCGTATCACCTCCATGTTCGAGAACAGGACCCCGAACAACATATTCCGCACGCTCTCAGAGCTCTCCGATGACAAGAGGATCATAAATGATGAGAACCGTGAGGTCGCCTCAAGCCTGCTGGACTACATAGTCCGTCTTGTCTTTGAGATCATGACGGACTCCGGTACCATCAGCACGATGTGGAACTCCAATGCCTCCCTTACTGCGAACCTGATGCATGAGCATACCCAGGATGTCTATCTCTCATGGATGATGTCATCCGATGATCCTGCTGAGATCTTCACTGAGAACACCACGTACACTAACATCTCATTCACTGCACTGTCCGATGATTATTCCATCTGGATCACTGATGATGCCACAGGGCAGACCGTCATGAAGTTCCATAACGGGCAGTTCCTTGACATTGATGCGCCAAACGCGATCAGAGGCTGGCTGAACAACAAGGACCTCTCGATAGCCATCCCCCATGACAGGGTATACAGCATCTGGTATGAATGTGCCGAGCCTAACGATGACCTGTTCGTGATCATGGTTGATTTCAACACCAAGGCCCTTGCAGAGAACAATCTGACAGTCTGCTTCCCCCTTTACGGAGAAGAACCGAGGCTTATCTGCACGACTGACGGCAGACGTTCTGACAGCGATGTCGAATACTATGACTTCAAGGCCTCCGAGCTCAAGGAGAACGAGGAATACTTCCCGGCTGGGTTCATCGCCGGCGCACTGGGCTCCAACCCGTATAAGCTGAACTGGCGTGCCATCCTTTTCATTATCATCCTGATTCCTGTTGTGGCTGCAATGATTGTTATCCTCTTCCTTGGCCTCCTGATAAAGCTGATAAGCGGAAGCCGCATAACGTTCATGCCGTTCCTGCTGTTTGCAGTCATCATGATCGGCTTCATACTCGGGGACCTGTTCTTCTGGCTGGTGCCTTCTGTCACGCCAAGGACAATAACAAAAGGCTCCATAGGGCTGATCACCATCCTGGTTGCCTTCCTCGGACTCATGAGAAGGAAGAAGAGGGGGATCCTGTCATCAGAGGAGGGCAGGTTCAGCATAATCCTCTCCACATGCGTGCTTGTCTGCGCACTTGCCGACTGTGTGATCAACTACAGCTTCACCTGGGGAATGATCATTTATGCCGCAGTGCATGTCCTGATGATCTTGACGTTCATCAGAAATAGACCGCTCAGTGCCTACCAGTGGTTCGCGTTCGTTGTGGGCTGTGTGTCCGTGCTCACTGCCGCACTGATCTTCCGCTCCAGCCTCGGAGGCTCTTTCTATCCGACTGTCGCATATGGCTTCATGCTCTCGCTGCTGGTGGTCTCCGGATACAGGATCAGCACTCCGGTCTCACTTGCATGCATCATGTTCGCCATCTCCGACACCGTCATGACGGTCTACCGCTCAATCAGCTCTAAGCTGCTTGTGCTGCACATCATACTGATGTTCGCCTATTATATTGCCATCTTCGCGCTGACATACTCATGCTACAGGGTGAGGGAGACCGCCGCCTCGGAGACAGTGCCTGAAGACAATGCTGCTGATGCATAAAAAAACTGCCGGGGTTTCCCGGCAGTCTGGTGCATTGATAAATAATAATCACATTTTGCTGAACTCAATGCTGCCCATCTCACTGTTGTAAAGGGTCAGAACCTTGTCATATGCGGTGAATGTGTATTTGGTTCCGATCTTATTCAGCACCATTGTGCCCTCTGAGACGGAGGATGCATTCCATGTTCCGTCCACGGTGATCTTTATGGAATCGTCATATTCGTCATTCAGCTTAAGTAACACAATAAAGTTCTCGGCTTCTTCTCCGCCATCCTGGTCCAACTCCATCTCAAAGGTCTGGTTGGACTTGACATCCAGAGTGATCTTGTCTCCCATGTTGTTCTCTGCAATCCACTTTCCGATTGCCTTGTTGTCCAGGATCGGATCCTGCATACATGACACAAACACCACAACGGCCATCAGGGCAATGAGACCAAGCATCAAAAGATTTCTTTTCTTCATTTTTCTCTCCTGTTTTTCTTTGGATTAATCCAAAATTAGTCTAAAAGCGGTTTCAACCACAAGTCAAGCTTTTTCGGCATTTTCGTAATGGTTGACAGTAACAAAAAAAGACTGCCGGGGTAGTTGGCCTCGACAGTCTTGTTGATGCGTTTTCTTTGTTTCTCCGTCAGCCTGCGATCTTGACTGAGATCTTCTTGGGCTGCTCGGCAGGAAGCTTCGGAAGCGTGATTGTCAGAATTCCGTTCTTGAACTCTGCCTCGATTGCCTCCTCGTTGATTGTCTCAGGAAGGGAGAAAGCCCTGTTGAACTTCACATAGCTTCTCTCATGCACGACATATTTCTTGTCCTCTTTCTTGTCCATCTTCTCTGAAGAGATATGCAGGACATGCTTTTCCACGTCGATGCTGACTTCTTCACTTGTATATCCAGGAAGCTCGGCCTCTACGTAGAATGCCTTTGAATCCTCGTAGACGTTGACAGTAGGATAAGTGCTGTTCCTGATTCCCCAGTCACCGAACATGTCGTCGAACAGGGTGTCAAAATCGTTGTCTGCGTTTCTTGTCATCAAATAATTCTTCATAGTAAAACCTCCATTTCATCTATGATCTCAAGGTTCCTCAAGCGGAGACCTTGACTGTGATCTTCTTAGGCTCCTTGACCGGAAGCTTCGGCAGTGTGACTGTCAGGATTCCGTTCTTGAACTCTGCCTCGATGGACTCCTCGTTGATTCCCTCAGGAAGTGAGAAGGCCCTGTCGAACCTGATGTTTGATCTCTCGCGGACGATGTACTTCCTCTCGTCCTTCTTGGTCATCTTCTCTGAAGCGATGTGCAGCACGTGCTTGTCGACATTGATTGTCACATCCTCGTTTGTATATCCCGGAAGAGCTGCCTCAAGGTAGAATGCCTTTGAGTCCTCGTAGACGTTGACTGCAGGGTAGGAGCTGTTCCTGACGCCCCAGTTGCAGAGCATGTCATCAAAGAAGTTGTCCATGTAGTTGTCATTGTTTCTTGTAGTCATATAGGTCATTTCGTTTCCTCCGAATCATTGTTTTTCATGTCTGTCTTCCGTTTCCGGTTGACGTCTTCCTATATTGCATCAGCCGTGCCAACTTTTGATATTTGTTTTTGGCAATTAGAATTATCTTTTTGGATTGTTCTTTTCTGGACTTGAATGTTGGATGAGGAAGGGTCTTTTTGAAACACTTTCCTGAATTCGGTCCAAAAATGTATCATTTTGATACACTTTGGAAATTTTGACACAGAAAATGGTCATTTTTACTTATTTTTTACCATGGGTTGACACTAATGCAGAAAAAAAGTAAATTGTCTGAGCATTCGACGCAGGGTGGAGCAGTTGGCAGCTCGCCAGGCTCATAACCTGGAGGCCGTAGGTCCGAGTCCTACCCCTGCTAAATGAGAAAAGCCGATCCGAAAGGGTCGGCTTTCTCATTTAGAGTTGGTTGTTTGGGTAGGACGAGGATCGAGCACGGAGTGAGAGGCGGTGTAGCGAAGCGTCGAGTCCTACCCCTGAGTAGGGCCGGTTCTTGCGGTGGTTTTCCGCCAAAAACCACAAAAACCGAATCTGGGCGGAAACATGCCGGAATCACTGCCGGTTTCTCCCTTCGATTGCATAAAGAAAGGGGCCATCGCCAATAAGCGACAGCCTCCTTAAGTTTTTTGGAACAATGATCAAGGCACTACGACCTCAGTCCAACCATCCGGGATACCTCCTTCCGGTCCTGAGTGATGCCAGTCACTTCCTTCCTTTCTGGTGAATGTCCCTCCTGGCGAAACAGAGGCAAGCCAAAGATATGTGGCTTGAGGAGCCTTAATTCCTTCAACACCAAGACACTTCACGGCCTTGACTTTCGGGCACTGATAGAACATGCCTTCATAGCACTCATCCACCATTACCTCGGCAGGAAGATCCGGTGTTGTCTCAAGATTCGGGTTTTCGGCGAACATGGCGTAGTAACATCCGGTGGCCAATGTTGTGGCAGGAAGATAATCACTTGGAACATCCTTGAATCTGCAAGAATCGAACATCAATGCATAGCAGTATGGTGCCAAAGGCGCACTAGGAAGAGGCACAACAGATGTAAGATTCTCGCAACCGCTGAACATGGCGTAGAAACAGTTGCTTGCCAATGATGTTATAGAGGTAAGGTAATTTGCCGGCACTGTCTTTATGCCTGAGCCCTCGAACATATAGGAGTAGCATGCATCAGCCATCACTGTGGCAGGAAGTGTCGGAAGTTCCGTCAATGAGGAACACCTGGCGAACATGTTCCTGTAACAATATGATTCCAGTTTTGTAGCGGGAAGCGCAGGTGCTTTTACAAGATTTGCACAGCCGGTGAACATGTCCTCATAACAACCGGAACAGCCGGTCAGGTCTTTAACCGGAAGCGCAGGTGCTGTAGTGAGACTGGCACATTCAGAGAACATTCCCTGGTAACAATTCGCAGCCAGCTTTGGTGCCGGAAGCGCCGGGGCCACCTCGAGGGCGGTACAACCGTTGAACATGTTATCATAGCAATTCTTTGCCAAAACTGTTGCTTCAAGTGCCGGTGCCTCTTTGAGACTGGTACAGCCACTGAACATCTGTTTGTAGCAGTATGATATCAAGACCTTTGCAGGAAGAACCGGGGCCTTTTTGAGGTTTTTACAGCCTTCGAACATGCTCTCGTAGCAGTTTGGAGCCAAAAACCTTGCAGGAAGATCAGGAGACGCTTCGATTCTTTCACAGCGTGCGAACATGTTCTTGTAGCATTCACTCTTCAATACTACTGCAGGAAGAACAAGTGGCTCTGTGGGATGAAGAGCAATACCTTGGTTATTAAAGAACAATGATGTGAATGCATTGGCGAAAGGTATTGTTAGCAGGTCTTCAAACCCATCTTTTTTGATCAGGCTCATCACATTGCCGTATATGTAGCATTCACATTCGATGCATCTTATTGTCAGATAACGGCTGAAGGACACTTTGTCTCGGTCCGCATAAAGACGGATTGTGTCTCCGGCTTCCACTGCAATACTTGTCGGCAATTCGACTATTTCACCTCCATTCTTTGAATAATACAGGGTATCATAGTAATAAGGATCCGAATTGGTGTATTCGAGTGTTCCGCCTTTTGTGAAATGGAGTGTAAGAGGAGCTTTCTTTTTATCTGGATCCACTACCAGTATGAGACAAGTTGCGGTTCTCTCACCTGCCGTAGCAGTGATTTTCACTTGTCCTGCCTTAATGCCTGTCACTGTGCCGTTTGAGACGGTTGCGATTGACTCGTCACTTGACTTCCAGATGACGGTCTTGTCTGTCGCATTGTCCGGATGGACCTTTGCGATCAGTGTTTCAGATTCTCCGATATTGAGTGAAAGAGCGAAATGATTGAGTGTCACATTAGTGACCGGGATGACACCGCTGTCCTGATCACAAGACACAAAAGAGATCAGCGCCGCAAGCAGTGCGATCATGATGAATGATATTTTTCTCATAGTCTTATCCTATCCTCTGCCTTTTTATTAAATAAACAATACCATATCTTGGCGCGGAATAGTAGAAAAAAGGATATTACAATCAATGCCACAGGACTCGTTCAGGCAGAAAAAAGGGGCTGCCGCAATGATGCGACAACCCCCTTGTGCAGATTCGCTGACGTCAATCAACCGAGAATCAGTGAGAGGATGAGGACCTCTATGAGTGAGGCTATTCCTATGATCAGGGTACCCAGCGTCTGGGTCTTGTATCCCTGGGATGTGTCCATCTCACCGAAGTTGGTGACAACCCAGAAGTATGAGTCGTTTGCATGTGAGACCGTCATTGCTCCGGCACCGATGGCAACAACAACCAAAGCTGCGGATACAGGTGTGACGAATCCGATGCTCTGCATGATCGGGGCGATGATTCCGGCGCTTGTCGTGATGGCGACTGTGGAGGAACCCTGGGCGGTCTTGAGGATGGCTGCGAGAAGGAACGGGAAGAGGTATCCCATTGTCTTCAGGACCTGGGCATTGTTCTTGATGAAGTCGATCAGGTTGCTTGAGGAGATGACCTTTCCGAGGACTCCGCCTGCGGCTGTGACAAAGAGAATCGGTCCGACAGTCTTGAGTGTCTCATTGGTCAGCTCGTAGAAATCCTTGATCTTGCCGGACTTGGCAAGGAGGAGGACACCAAGACACACACCGACTGCAAGGGCGATTATCGGGGTTCCGAGGAATGTGATGAACGGAACTGACTTTCCGGCCATGCTGAAAGCTGATGAGAGGCCCATCAGGATGATAGGCACGATGATCGGGGCAAAGGAGGCGATGCCGCTCGGGAGCTTTCCGTATGATGCGACAAGCTGCTCATATGTCTCTTTTGTCTCTGCGTCATTGGTTGGCTCGTCCTTTGCCTTGACTCTCTTGCCGATGAAGAGTGCGAAGAAGTATGCGGCGATCATCGGGAAGATGGAACAAAGAGCGCCGATTCCCATGACCTGGATGAGGTTCGCCTCCATGCCGAGGCCCTGGCTGTAGAGGGTGTTGGCTGCGGCGATCGGACCCGGTGTGGGCGGGATGAAGCAGTGGGCGATGTAAAGGCCCATGGCAAGGGCCACGGTGCTTGCGACCGAGCTCTTTCCGGTTCTCTGTACAAGTGACTTCCTGATCGGGTTCAGGATGACGAATCCGCTGTCGCAGAAGACCGGGATTGAGACGATCCATCCCATGAGGAGCATTGCGAGCTCAGGGTTCTTCTTTCCTACGAGCTTGACGACGCAATCAGCCATCTTCAGTGCGGCACCTGTCTTCTCAAGCAGTGTTCCGACCAGGGCACCGAGAATGATAACGATACCGATGGAAGTGAATGTGCCCGAGAAACCCTGACCGACTACGGTCGGGATTGTGTCAATCTTGATTCCCG
>JAEEGG010010109.1_pt1 | contig 20920 bp, 18 predicted proteins | sample 9134161 | NCBI WGS metagenome assembly JAEEGG01 (sample SAMN16246543, study PRJNA631951) | gut metagenome | biome: gut microbiome; feature: rumen; material: CR-attached | host: Bos | place: Iran: Karaj | collected 2018-10 | reverse complement strand
CATGAAGCAGCCGGTCACATATGTTCAAGGCCCTCCGGGAACAGGAAAGACTCAGACCATTTTGAATGTAGTTCTGAACGGTTTCTACAATGACAGGACAATGATTGTCTGTTCATCAAACAACAAACCTGTAGACGGAATTCTTGAGAAACTGAATTATGAATACTGGAACCGCCCTATCCCATTCCCGTTCTTGCGTTTAGGCAACATGGATCAGGTTGACAAGGCTCTTGACAAAATCAAGGATTTGTTTACCTACACATCCGACTATGAACCTAACGAAGAAAAGATAGACCGCATAAAGCAATCGACCAACAACAAGAACGAAAAGTTGTGCGAGATTCTGAAACGTCAGGAAAAGCATGTTAAACTGGAGAGTTTTTACAAAGATGCCGTTCAGTTGCAGCAGAACGTAAGTTCAATGGGAATCAACAACCAGTTCTCAAGAAATATTGGCAAGCATATTGAAGATCTCAAGACCGAACTGGACAAAAATCCGGAGGTAAAGAATGATGAGGTTCTGCAGTTGTTTACTCCAATGGAGAAAGACAACCAACTAATACAATGGATGTACTTTACATCGCTCAAACACATCAGGTCTTTGCAGAAACCAGCTTATGATGACTTGCGTAGTATCTGTGATATCGAAGACCGCGATTTAAGAAAACGCACATTCAATGAATGGTTAGCCAATGACGAGAATATGAAGAGGTTCACAAAAGTGTTCCCCGTCATATTCACGACAAACATATCGGCCCAAAGATTAGGTAGCCCCAACTTCATGTTTGACCTTGTGGTTATGGACGAAGCCGGTCAATGCAATGTGGCGCATTCTTTGATACCGATAACCAAAGCTAACTCTCTGCTACTGGTTAGTGACCCAGAACAACTTAGACCTATAGTTGTGATTGAGGATTCAATCAACAAGATGTTGATGGAGAAGCATTCAATCCCGCAAGACTATGATTATAAGCGCAATTCGATATTAGACGTAATGAGAAATCATGACTCGATTTCCCAATACGTTCTATTGAAATACCACTACCGTTGCAGCCGAAGAATCATAAACTTCTCCAATAAGAAATACTACGATTCAAAGCTCGATTTGACTCCTATCAAAGAGAACGGGGAATTGGTTCATATTAATGTCAAGAACATAAACAATGTCGTAAAAAACCAGGCTTGGGAAGAAACAGAAGCAATAATTGAGTATTTGAAACGCAACGGATACACCAATACAACTATCATCACCCCATTCGCCAACCAACGCGACCTCATAAACACCAGACTCAAGGAGGAAAACATTGAAGGTGTAACTTGCGAAACCGTTCACGCAATGCAAGGCGGAGAAAGCGATACAATCATACTATCCACAGCCCTATCCACAAGCACCAGAGACAGGACGTTTGAATGGGTCAAGAATAACACTGAGCTCATTAATGTAGCAATAACAAGAGCCAAGAAAAAGTTGATTGTTGCCTGCGACGAAGAAGTCCTGTCAAAGTTGGCAAAGGGACAACAGAGCGACATCGTTGACCTGGTGAATTATGTAAAAAGCCAAGGAACGACCGAAGTTCCGCTAAACGAAGAACTCAAAGTAGAATTAGGCAAATCCAACAACAGCTACTACGAGAAAGAGTTCTACAAAACCATATCCCAGTTCTGCTCTGTGCACCAGACGTTCGAGGCCAAGCGCAACGTTCCATTCAGCACATTCTTTGCCGATGACACGGAACTGAGTCTGTTAAAATACGAGTTTGACTGCGTTCTGTATGAGAAAAAGTGGCTACGCAACCCTACTCCCAAAATCGTAATTGAGATAAACGGAGGCGAGCATTTTGGTAATAAATCACGTGAAGCAGCCGACAAACGCAAAGCAGATATTTGCAGGCAGAAGAATATTGCATTCCTGATGATCCCCAACACGTTCGTTAAGTCTTATGAGCAGCTTCGCGAGATAATACTCAGCTCAAAGGACGTCGTTGACACCCAACTGTCTTTGCTGGATGAGATGGAGAAGAACGGAACTCTGTAAAATTGCAAGTTCTATCTAATTATTGAGACCTTGTTCGTATCTAAGATCTAATGCTTTTCTGACTTTATTAAAGTATTCAGATACTGTCATATAATCTGATTCAGATACTGACTGATTATGTTTATCGTCATTCTTCATATACAGTACCATTACGCCTTGAGATTCTCTTTAGCTTCTGGTTTGTGCTGCCAAATGGCGCCAACCTTGGGGCAAGCATCCTTCTCTGAGCAGTCGCCGCAAGTGGCATATCCTTTGGCTAATGCGCATTTGCGGATCTCACATAAGTTGCTGCAGAACACAGTCTTGACGCCGTCCATGCGGCATCCTTCACAGTTTATGTGCTCCGGCAGGATGGTTACATGATTCAGTTCTGACCAATACTCTGCAGTCTTCTCACGCAGAGCCTGGTCATTATTCTTTGTAGCGATGTAACAATCGCATTTCTCGCAGTCCAGCCCACAAATTGCAATCAACTGTTTCATGACTTCTGTTTTTTTACTTCCTCATAATCTTTCTTTCTGGGGATGAAGAACAATGAGCATACGATTAAAACACATCCAATAACCATTAGAGAATGGGCCTTCTCTATAGGCTTTCCCATTAAAGCCAGAAAACTTGATATGAGGAGAATAATAGTGCCTGGAAAATGCAGTACGCAATAGGTTGTAATCTTTGTTTTTGGTTTCATAATGGTTTGAAAAGGGTTTGTTATCTGCAAATATAATAAAAGCAACACTTATAGTCCTTGTCTAGTTAATGAAAGAACCGCCAATGAAGATTTGCCAATGCCTATGAACAAACCGGACGAATAGCTTGACCACAACGACGATAATACTCCGAGTATCCCTTGAATTCATCGTTCAGATATAAAAAATGTGCTCCTATAGGATAATCTTTTACTACCGAACTAGACCAGTATGCACCAAGCCAAACAGGATTGTTTACGACATCATTATCTATATACCCCGTAGCAGGAAGAAATATATTATGATCTGTAAAGCCTTCCTTTATGCCCGACACACGATATCCATTTACACCTTTTACTGTTATCGGCTTCCATGTGCATAACCGTAACAGTTCTTTTATCTCTGATAAAGTTGGCATGCGCCAATTACCATTTAATTTTACATGAGCCACGTCATCATCCAGTTCAAGATTATCCAGTCCATCAGCAAAGCCATTGTAACCATGTCCTCTTAAATCACAGTACTTTGTAATTAAACGACCAGATCCTTTGCTGTACTTGTATGTTTCCCAACTAAAAACACTTTTGGTTTCTATCTCACCCCAGGCATAATAGTCACCAACTTCTTCCGGCTTGGTAGCACCCAGATTACATGAAGCCCACTTGACACTTAAGCCAAGATCTACATATTCCATATTCGTATAAGGATTTGCGATCCTAATTATTTCTGACATAAGCCATCATTATTTGATTTAACAATCACCTTTATTGATTGCAAACATAATGACTGCAACTGCCAAAACACGGCAGTTTTCACAACGCCCAATATTTATTATGATACTCTTTGCGTTTCACGAAGAAATATACCATCTTTGGAAAACTATCAGTTTCAGCTGATTGTGGCTTTCTAATAGAGAATCACCATCATAAACTTGCTGATGCTGAAGCTTGTGAGTGGACAGCAAGTCTTATTGGAGAGCAACTTATTAATTAACAGGCAAATAAAAGACATATGAATACGCTTGAAGAATTTGACCATTTATTGAGAAAAGGTTATAACATAAATGATCTTTATGATTTAAAACCGAAGCTCGAAAATTACCTTCTTTCATGCCCCGAAGATGAGAAGAATAAATGCCAAATGTATATTGAACTTGCAAACAAATTTATAGATGAGCTTAAAGAAAGAGAACAATTACGTAATCAATACAATCTACTACATGATTTTGTGACGAACCATAGAAACTCGGAGTTCGTTGGACTGGAGTTTATTGAACCCTATGGTAATTCTTATGGTGTATATATAAAAGTGGACAAGTACATTATGGAGCTTGTTTTTAAACCCATAAACGAACCGGAAAAGAATGAGGTCCGAACCAAATTCTATCTGAATGTTGATGGTTTATACAAGCAATTTATGATAAAAAAAGAGTTGATACCTTCTAATTATGAGAACCTTCAACAAAAGCGCAGGGATTATTATCCCACAAATACAAGTTGGGGAAATTGGGGCAATCTGATAATAAAAACAATTAAGGCTGTTGAGAATAAACCTAAAGGCTTTTTACTGATGTGCGAGTCATCATGTCCGTTTAATAATAATGGCACTCATAAATATAAGTCATGGAGGACTAAAGCAAAGGTTGAAGTCACGTATGAAGCAAATACAGGCATCATTCAAGGAATAAAGAATGGAGGGACCCCGCCTGGCGCCCATATAGCAGGAGGCAATGGATCTTTCCGTTTCAATGAAAAGGGGGATTACGTTTTGAAGGTCACGGTAGATTGTTTGGCAGTGGAAAAGCCCATAAAGCATGATTGCTATTTCAATATTGATAATATTATTAGACAGTTGAAAGAGGCAAAAAAATGGGGCCGAAATCTACCGTATCAGAAGGTTAATGAACCGCTTAATGGAAAAGTAGAAGTCATTACCTACGACATGGACAAAGAACCTTTTGAGCGTGACTTTTATCCTGTAGAGTATGGAGGAAACTGGATCACTTTTCTTGAAGAAAAGTTTAGAGATATCTAAAAGGTTTATTAGTATTTTAAAACGACATATTCATTTTATAATGTGACTTTTCTGTCAAAAGAAGAATTCACACTTACCAGCAATATGGCAGTAAGCAAACCAATGGTCATCCTGAAGCCCTTGAACTGCTCAAGATACTTTACTACAAATTAGAGAGTATTCTTGAGCCCCTTAGGTCATATGGCTTTGAATCTCACATCAAACGCAATCCACAAAACTAAGGTCATAAGTATGGGAAAGGGGACACTTCCCTTTTCCATTACTAAATAGTATTCTTTTATGTGTATTTGATTCTCTTAAATATTCAATATAGAAGATCTTAATTCTAAAAGGTTTTTAATATCTTCACAATGCTCCTCAATGTGTTTCCTATCCCAAATGCCGTTGTTGTTCTGAGTGATTGTATACATTATCCGACGTTTGGGAGATAATCCTGGAACAATGCGAGCTTTTTCCTTTGGAGCTTTATCATTTAGGCTAGAGTTACCACTGCGACTTATCAAACAAAGATTGCCAATATTGTCAATGTTCACCTGATCAACATTCTCGTAAGATTGAGGAAGATGGTGTTCAACTGAATTATAGTATTTAAAGTCAAAATCTTGAACTTCTTCAATATATGATATATGATGTTCTGGTCTTGGATTACAAGATTCAACCCAATATAAATAATCAATAAAGTTGAAAAGGAAATGAGGCGTATCTACGCCAAGAGACTCAAAGGCCCATTCTCCTGAACCTAAAGAATACTTTTCAAGTAATTGATTATAGAATGACAGCATCCATTCATCCAAGAACTTTATTATGATCCCAGCGCTAATATCTTCAAGGTTTCTTTCACATAGGAATTTCAAATAATCAAATAGCCAGTTTTTGTATTTCTTATTACGAAAAGTGACTTGTAACATCGATAGTTGCTTAACAATTCTTTTCTGCACACCATTTTCTGCTTCATTTTCATCTGGCTCGTCATTGGCCATTGAGAAAGTATTCCTAAATTTTAAAGCATTTTTATCCCTATATGGTTTTTTCATTATCCAATGTATTGATTCCTCATCATCATCCGAACCAGTATTCTTAACAACGAAGCGATCAAATACAGTTCTAAATTTAAGTAACCTTCCGACAAATTCCATTGAGCCTAAGGTTTGAAAAATGCTATTATAAGTCTCCTGCAGATAATTGGCGTTTAGCTGACAATTGCCGTCATAAGTCTTGAATACAAGCATCAAAAAATTCGGAAAGTCCATGATGGCACTGTATCCCGTTTCTTCGGGGTGTTTATCATTACCAGCCATTTCAAATTCACTTTTTGCAAGAATCTCGTCCATAGAAAGGAAATCGCCCTTGGATTCATTCAGTTTATATATTTGTATATAATCCTCATGAATACTACTGTAGTCATCTCCAAAGATTGGATACTCAGAATTGACAAGCTGAGATGATAAAGAACGCTGTATTGGGACATTCATCTGCGAACAAGCATCCCAAATAGACGCAAACACCTGTCGTTGCTCTTTGTCCAAGGATTTCATCATGAGTGCTTTAACTATCTCATGTTCCTGAAGCTGCTCACCGCGGTTATTCATAATTTCAAAATAGGCAGCAACATCTGTATCATCAGGTAATATTGTTCTTACAAGAATAACATTATTATTAAGGTATTCTGCCATTCGGTTTTTCACTTCATCATCCAAAGTTTTAAACCTAACAACCATGTCATCATCGTGGCCAGCATGTGTATGGATGTTTGCACTTTCAAGTATATCTAAAGCCTCTACCAAGTGATATATCTTTCTGGTATCACGTTTTGAGTAGTCCTCCAAAAATTCCTCACATTCTCCTCTAAATGCGAATAAATCATTGAAAAAATCCTCAACCTCTGGACGTGAATCATATGACAAATGAGATTGTTTAAGTATACCCAGTTTTTTGCATATCAAATGAAGTGTAGTAAGTCTTTGCTGCCCATCTATGACCTCAAAAATGCCGTCAGTCCTTAACAAAACGACAAGGCTACCTATGAAGTAGTTTGATCCTTCATTCTGGCTAGCATCATATATATCCTGTAATAATTGTGTTATTTGATCTTCACCCCATGCATAATTACGTTGATAAATAGGCACGACATAATTGTCTTCCCAAATTTGTGATATTGTCTTATTAATTTTGTTCATAGCAACCATTTACTTAAAAACTGACAGCACTTCTTCAACGGTATATTTCATATCATTTTGAATTTTAGAACAAATGAAACGAGAAGCCTTCGTAAAAACAACGAGATCTGATAGACTTTTTGAATTCGATATCAATTGAAAAATCCAGGCTACATTTTTTTTACTCGCCATTGTTTCATATCGGACTTGCTTTTGTGTCAGACGATAATTATAGAGACATATGTATATGTCGCGATAAAATTGAATGACAGCTGGCTCCCCGAACCTGTCAAACAAATACATAATGGCCGATTTATAAACTTCACGGATATAGCCATCACCTTTTCTTCGGTTGTAACCAGGATACTGGCAGTGTTTTATATAAAACTGCTTAAATTCATAGAGTTGCGAAGAAGACAGATACACAAATAATCTCTTGTATATTTCAACGTATGTTTCGACAAAATCAAAGAAAGAACTACCGTTTAGGATTAACTGAGTCATCGAAACAAAAGGATTGATATTGTCTGGATCACCATAAGTAAATCTATTCTTTATTTTAAACAATCTAGGATTCATGGCGAGCATATATTGCCTTGCAATCTCTTGTTGAACTAGCACATTTTGATAAGCGTAATCCAACTGATTATCTTTCGTAATGGTTACGCCCTTAAATTCTTCTATTTCTTTCTTGGAGAACTCATATGCATCTTCTGCACGTGCCCATTTCCTTGTTCTGAATAGTTGTTCGTTGAACAACTGTTTAAGTAAATCGTTCCTGTAGCCATCACGACAATACAATGCAGCGGACTCCCATTGCTTATCGTATTCAATCTTACTTGCTTTTGAATCGTTTGACATGGCTCTAATATGAAAAGCCTTTAAAAGATTATATGCCTCTAATTCTTTACCTCGACCATTTTGCGACTCGAACATCTGGAACGCTTCATTTAGTTTCTTTACCACGATCCTAACCACCTGGCATGAACAGAGAATATAATCCTTGAATGATGCTAAATCTTTTATGTTAGATGACAACCAATTCTTAATAAACAAATAATTTTCATGTACATGTGCGAATGAATCAACATGATTATATTTCAAGATCGGTAGTTTTTCTTTGCATTCAAGAGCTTTAAGAAGTAAGCAAAGCGTCGTAACTCGTTGTTGGCCGTCAACTAAGTACAATGTATCTTCTTGGGTATGAACAATAACAGTGCCTATCAAATAAATATTATGACCGTAGCTTTGGTTCTTATATATGTCATTCAAAAGTTGTTCAACATTTTTAATATTCCACCGATATGGTCGTTGATACTCAGGAATAGAAAGATTTGTTTCAAGCAGTTCTTTAATTGTGCAGAAATTTGCTGATATGGAATCCAACATTGGTTCAGGCCTGATGCTCTGAGAGGAATATAGTTGTTCAAATTTGAGTATATGTTGTTCCATTATTTTCCTCATTTGCAGAAACCCTTGCTTTGCATCATCTTTTGACTCAATATCTTTATCTAATGTCCAACGACAGCCTTGACGACACCAATGACTATCCGATACCCTAGAATCAACAACATGACTCCAAAGATAGTTTCTTATGGGACGCCAATTTGGCCCCTCTATATCAAGGTGAATCTTGCCTTGATGTAACTCATAATGCAAATATTCTCCTAGACAACTCCCCGCCTGAATATAACAATAGCCATCTTCATAGTGAGTTGGTGCATTAGGAAACTCTTGTTGAGCAAATTTCTCAAATTCTTCTTTTGTTAATTCTTTCATTAGAAATTAGTGTAATAGCCATAAGGTTTAGACAAATGTATGTAAATTAAATCAGAAACCATATTTACTGGACAGCAGTTCAATCTCTTTTTTAGCCGATTCATAAACTCGGGATTCAACTTTGAACCCTTAGACAGTTCTACAATACGCTCATTTGTTTCCATGATCATACCATAAACGTAACAAAGGAATAAGTGTCCACTGCCAAAACCTGGCATAGATTGAATATCCTGATTAAAAAAAGGAATCATTCTGATATGCTAATACGTTGATAATTACATACCTTTGGCAAGGAATTAAGAAGAAATATGGCAAAGAACTCTTTCAGCCGTTACATCTGGCTCATAGACCTGTTGAACAGGCGTGGATATGCTAAAATGGAACAAATAAATGAGGCATGGCGCAACAGTGCTCTTAACGAGACTCACGAAGATATGCCGGAGCGCACGTTCTTTAACCACAGAGACGCCATAAGTCAGATATTCGGGATAGACATAATATATGACCGGGAGCTTGGCTACCATATCCCAACTGCACAGATAGGAGAAAACAATATGCGTGGTTGGATGCTGCAAACACTGTCTGTGAATAACATGCTGAACGAGTGCACAGACCTTAGAGACCGTATCCTGTTTGAGGAAGTACCTTCAGTAAGGCCGCACTTACAAGACATCATCAACATAATGCGTGACGGCAACGCCATGAATCTGACCTACCAGAGTTACAGGAATGAAGTGCCCTACACTTTCCCGGCCCACCCCTATTGTCTGAAAATGTTTAAGCAGCGCTGGTACCTATTGGCCAAGACTCCAAAATATGGATGGCCGACAATATATGCGCTTGATCGTATTGTTGACGTAGAAGAACTTGACATAAAAGCTGAAATACCCAAATACTTTAATGCCAAAGAGTATTTCAGCCAGTTCTACGGCATCATTACCGGTGATGGCAATGTAGCACAGATTATAAAACTTAAAGTCAGAGCAGATCAGGCCTACTATTTCCGTTCATTACCTCTGCACCACTCCCAGGAAGAGATTGAGACTACCGAAGAGTATTCCGTGTTCAAATACTATGTAGTACCCACTTTTGATTTTATACAGGAGATAATGTCGTACGGGGATTTAGTTCAAATCTTTGAACCACTGGAATTAGTAGATAGGATAAAACAGATTATTCAAAACATGGTGAAACTGTATTCTTAATATGACCAAGTACATAGCAAACGAAGCCCACTTCAAAGAGGTGACTGAACTGGTGCCTCAGGTAAGGGAGTACCTATGGATTGGTACGGCCGATATAAAAGACCTATATGTAGAAGAGAAACCGTTTCTGGGGGTGCTTGATGAGCTGATAAGGAAGGGTCGTGAGGTACGACTCATTCACGCCAAAGAGCCTGGGCCCAACTTCCGCGAGGACTTTGACCGCTATCCCGTACTTATTGACCGTCTGGAACGTGTGCTTTGCCCTAGGGTTCACTTCAAGATTATGATATTTGACGGCACATTGGCGTATATCGGATCGGCCAACCTGACTGGTGCCGGACTTGGAATGAAGAGCTCACGAAACCGCAACTTTGAGGCCGGAATTCTGACCGATGACCCCACCCTTGTTAATGCCGCCATGAATCAGTTTGATATGGTATGGGCCGGAATACACTGCAAGGACTGTGGTCGCAAGAAAGTCTGCCCGGATCCAATAGTCAAATAAATGCATCACATAGGGACTGCCCTATTTATCATTCACAGAAAGATATATTTTGAAAAATCAGAAAAAAGGATTACCTATGCAATGATTTTGCACACCGCACCCATTAATTTGCAGCAAATCAAAGTCAAACAGTATGATATTAAAGAAAGAAGAATTGCTGAGAATGGGTGCCTTTGAGGCAAGAGTCAAGAGCTGTCAAAAGAGAGTATATCCTAAAATGAATGAGATTGTCCGAGAGCGTTGGGAGCACGAGATGGACTGGATCCGCCTGCAGCATCTGGAGGATGGTTTTCTGGAGATGTGGAATATTGTGGACGAGGCACGCTCTACCCTTGGAGCCACTGTTGGCAATGCCCATTGTGGCTTGGAGAACAGCATGGTAGCCTTCTGCCTGGGCCTGACAGCCAGCAATCCGCTGCCCGAGGAAGGTCTGCCTACATTCCCCTTCCCGGACGTAAATCTGCCGCTCAACGTTGGCGTGAGCATTGACAGCGAGAACCGGAATCGCATTGTGGAGCTGGCCGAGGTGGTTTACGGTAAGGCCTTGATGCGTTCTAACCTCCCTATCCTGAAACTTAGCGGCATAGTACTTGAATTCTACAGGTGCTAATGCCGGTATTATGTAAAATTTGTATATTGCATCGATATTGAAAAGGACACTTGCATGAATAATAAAATATCAAAGATGGAATCTGGTCTTTTAAATGAAGGCCACAAACTATATGACATCTTAAATAGTGACCAAGCCCCTTCCTGGTGGAAAGATTTAAAAGAAGACCAGGAATTATATATTGATGTAAGAAAAGGAAACATCCTTGATGTATATTATCTGGGCGGCAGAATGGCCGAAATCAAGTACGACAGATATAAGAAAGCAATTATTGCCTCTGCCCACCCTAAGTACCTAGGCTTTAATGAAGCGTATTATGTGGACTATAAATATTATAGGAAAACTATTAGCAAAGATGGGGAAACAGAGTACGTTCCAATATATCAAGATTGCTTACAGTGGATTTCAGAAAGAAGAGAAGAAATGAAAGCCAACATCAAATCATGTTATTCTGGTGAGGATGATGGCGAAAATACATCTGAAAAGTACATACAAGGCAACCTTGTTATTAATCATAGAGACAGATATCTTGATACTGAATTCGCTCATAGATTATATGATGGCGAAAGAAAAACAGTAAGGATAGATCTTGTTAAGATTGAAGATGATTGTTTTGTGTTTGAGGAACTGAAAAGGATTGGTGATTACCGGCTAAGAACAAAAGATGGTAAACCTGAGATATTGGAACAAATGGAGAACTATCGTTTGTTTTTGAAGCACAATAAAGATGAGCTTACCAATTACTACAGAACCCTATATAAGATAAAGAGAAAGTTAGGTTTACCAATACCCCCTGTTGAAGATATTGATACTATAGAAGTTAACCCTGAACCGCAGTTACTTATTGCCCGGAATTATGACAAGTTATCCGGCCAGCGTTTAACAAGAATTGATGACATAGAAAAGATCCTGCAAACAATCAATATCAAACCTAATTACATTTAATGAACATAACAATACATAGAGGACTAAATCAGATTGGCGGTTGTATCACTGAAATTAGCACCGCCACATCACGTGTGTTTATTGATTTGGGAAAGAATCTGCCCGGAAATGGTGAGGTGACTACTCCCGAACAGGATAAGAATATGGTGGAGACACTGTTCCGTAATAACCAGAAAGAGCACACTGCAGTTATCTACACTCACGTGCATGAGGACCATATCGGACTATTTGATTATGTTCCTGATGGCATTCCGCAGATGGTTGGCGAAGGAGCGAAGGAAATCATTCTGGAGAAGTACCGTTTGCTCTGTGAGGCTGATAAACTGGCGGGGAATGATCCAGAGACCAATCAGCGCAAGTATGCTAAGCTGAAAGTGTTCAAGACCTGGCCAAGAAGTTCCAAGCCAGTTGCATTTTCTGTTGGAGACATCAGGATTACACCCTACTACAATTGTCACTCAATATATGACTCTTATATGTTCCTGATTGAAGCTGACGGGAAACGTATATGGCATATGGGTGATTACCGCCAGCACGGCTGGATGGGAGGCAAATTACTCAAGTTGCTTAAGTGGCAGGCAACCGACATTGATGTCCTGATAACAGAGGGTACCATGTTGAGCCGTGATGATGAGTGCATTCATGAAAGCGTGGTAGCCGAAAAGATGGCTCATGTGATGCAGGCGTTTAAGTATGTATTTGTGTTGGTATCAGCAACAGATATTGAACGGTTAGCCAGCATCAACCTGGCAGCGAAAGAGGCCCACAAACCTCTGTGCGTATGCTCAGGATACATAAATTCCACCATGCAGATATTTACCGACAGAGAGTCTAAGTGGCCGGGTGACCTGTTTGACTTTAAGCACCGCTATTATGATGAAAAGAAGCCTATTGAACCTGTTCTAAAACGTGGGTTTGTGATGTGCGCAGGAGTATCACAACTGGACAGGGTTGATAAGCTGCGCAGTCAATTGCCTGAAGAAGAAACTCTGCTGATATATTCAACGTGGGACGGCTACTATAAGGATACTGCACAGGTTGAGCAGAATCCCGGATACAAGATGTTCCGCGAGACATTCCACAATGTGGTGGACATCCATACTTCTGGGCATGCCAGCAGGCAGACTATTAAGGCGGTGATTGAGACAGTAAATCCCATGGAGGCTATTGTTGGTATTCATAAGGATGCTTGCCAGACATTAAAGTCCTTGTGCCTAATAAAAGATATAGAGAACAAAATCTTTAATGCAGATATCAAACTATAAATAATTGAGTTATGGAAATAATTGGTTATTCTGAAAGAGGAGTTATGAACGCTCTATTTTATGGCATTGCTTTAAAACAAGATAATGAGAGCATGAAACATTTACTAGAAAAAGCCGGAATAGAAGACAATTATGACGACTACACAGTGTATTCAGAATTCTCATTATCAGATTTTGGAGATCCTGACATGGTGATTATTGCTGATAAGAAAGAAGGTAAGAAAGATGTCATTTTTATAGAAGCTAAGGTTAGTGCTGGAAATACGTTCAAATTAAAAGATCAGCACGATAATCATAAAAAATACATTGAACAGGAAGAGTATAAAAGTGGTAATTCTTCCAATTTATTTTTCCAACTCAGACAAAAGCATTATTTCTTCCAGACAAAAGGTGATATAAACCAACAAAAAAATTTTAATATCCCGCGCTTAATAAAATATTATGATCGGTATCTGAATAAAGAACGAAGAATCGGTAAAAATGAGGTAGTATTGAAATTTGCGGAATGCATTAAAAAATGCGATTCAGCCCATTACGTTGCAATTATTCCCAAATCTGAACGACCAGATGGAATTAAAGAAGAATATGGTTTTGATATTCATTTCATCTATTGGGAGGACTTAGCCGTGGATGAGTATTTTGGTAAATACTTATATGATACTATTGCTTTTAACCAAACAAATAATTACAATCAAATACTCAACAGTAAGACCCCCAAACGATAGTATTCCATTTTTATCAAACACTATGGGAAGTAAAACAATAAACCGCTACGTCTGGCTCTTAGATGTACTGCTGCAAAAGAAAAAACTGACATTTGAGGAGATAAGCAACCTTTGGGAGAAGAGTTGCCTGGGTGATGGCAATCCCCTGCCCCTAAGGACGTTCCATCAGCACAAGAGCGCTATTGAGGAGATGTTTGGCGTGGAGATAAAGTGCAATCCGTCTGACGGGTACCACTACTATATTGGCGAGCTGGACAACTTTAGGAAGGACCGCACAAAGCAGTGGCTGTACAACTCTTTCACGCTGTCAAACCTGATAATTGCCGGCCATAACATGAAGGGCCGGATTCTGTTTGAGGAGATTCCGCACGGTACTCAGTATCTGCAGACCATTATTGAGGCCATGCAACAGAACCGGGTGCTGGAGATAGACTACCAGCCGTTTAAGGGCGACCACGCCATTTACCATCTGGCCCCGTACGCCATGAAGGTGTATAACAGGCGCTGGTATGTGGTGGGTAAGATGGATGAAGCAAACGGCATAAGGCATATTGCGCTGGACAGAGTGATTGATCTGGCAGTTACCGATGTAAACTTTAAGATGCCAAAGAAGTTTGATGCCGAGGATTATTACGCCAACACAGTAGGCATATACGTGAGCGATGACCTTAAGCCCCAGACAGTACGCATACGCGTGTATGGTGATAAGGTGGATTATGTGCGCTCACTCCCACTCCACAAGAGCCAGGAGGAGGTTGTAACCAAGAACGGCGAGTACAGCGAATTCAAGTATAAAGTATGCTTTACTCCGGAGCTTACCACACAGCTGCTGTCCATGGGCGAATATGTGGAAGTACTGGAACCGAAGGAACTGAAAGACACAATGAAAGAACGCCTTAAAAAGGCCTTGAAAACCTACAAGGATTGAAAAAAGCGCTATGCTGTGCAATGTTTTTGCATAGCATAGTAGGATTTTTCCATGAAATTGCACGTTTTTCTTCCTATATATATGGAGGGGCATGAATTTAAACCAACTTATATATATGAAGAAAAAGATGAAACAGCTGAAAGTTACAAAGCGTATCACAAACCGTGAGAGTGTATCACTTGACAAGTATCTGCAGGAGATTAGCCGTGAGGAGATGGTCACGGCTGAACAGGAAGTAGAACTGGCGCAGCGCATACGCAAGGGTGACCGCGATGCACTGGAGAAACTGGTACGTGCTAACCTGCGCTTTGTGGTAAGTGTAGCCAAACAGTATCAGAATCAGGGACTGAGCCTGCCCGACCTTATCAATGAAGGTAATTTGGGCCTTATCAAAGCCGCCAGCAAGTTTGATGAGACCCGAGGATTCAAATTCATCAGTTACGCAGTCTGGTGGATACGCCAGTCCATATTGCAGGCACTGGCTGAGCAGTCAAGTCTGGTGCGTAAGCCCTTGAACCAGGTGGGCTTAATAAACAGAATAAGCAAAGCGATAACGAAGTTTGAGCAGGACAATGAGCGACGTCCTTCGGCCGACGAGTTGGAGGAACTGCTTGATGTACCCGCTGAGAAGATTGACGGTACCACTCTTACTATGGGCCGCAGCATCTCTGTGGACGCCCCGTTTGTGGATGGTGAAGACAACAGCCTGCTGGATGTGATGGTGAATGAGGACTCGCCCAAGGCCGATAATGGCCTTATGGCCGAATCGCTCTCACAGGAGATAGAAAGAGCACTCTCAATACTTACGGACCGAGAAAGGGAGATAATCAAGATGTTCTTTGGTATAGGATGCCGCGAAGCAACACTTGAGGAGATTGGTGACAAGTTTGGCCTGACCCGCGAGCGTGTGCGCCAGATCAAGGAGAAGGCCATACGCCGCCTGAGGAACAGCAAGAACAGTATCATTCGTGAATACATAGGTTGATTAAGGAAACAAAACTGTATAAGGAATATGAATAATACGACTAAAGAACAACTTAGAGAACTTGTAACCAAGGGTTTTAAGCAGCGTTACGGAACGCATCCTGATAAGCAGGCTTTACTGAGACTCCTAAGTGAATTAAGGCGAATAGATGTGGCCGGATATGCAGGCTATTACTTGATGGCTTACATGATATTCAAAGAAACAGCCTTTTCATATGGCATTAATATTTGGCCCAGAGGTGCAATGGCATCATCAATTGTTTGCTATAGCATAGAGTTGACAGAAGTGGATCCGTTACGATTTGGACTCCACTCTGCCAGATTTGTGAATGAAGAGCCACCCAAGTTCCAGTTTGACATTGAGGCAGCGCGTTTTGAAGAGTTCAAGGAGAAAGCAACAGAGTTATTGAAAGATAATCCTGACATACTTGACTATGAAACTGGCTGCAAATATCTGCTTGGCGATTTACAATCTTCAAGCTACTTGAACGGGAAGGATGTCTGCCCACTGCCCCAACCAGAAAACATGGATGATAAAATAGCTGAATATGCCCTGAGCTTTCCGGACACAATGACTCTTTATGAGACCTACAAAGAGAGGAAGAATGGCGCAACCTGGACACCTACCGGTATAGAAAAGCTTGATGAGATTCTGGCACCCACATACGGATTACTGGCATATCAGGAACAGATGTTTGATATAATGAAACTTTGTTTCAACGTGCATGGGACATTGCCGAACAAAGTAAGACTCTCTATACAAAGGGGAGAAACTGAACAGATTAAAGCTTATAGAATAGAACTGCAGGAGAATGCAAAACAGGTTGGACTTGGTGATAATGAGTTTGATACCGCCTGGTCTGTTCTGACATCAAACCCCAAGGCGTTCCTGAAGGCGCATGCGGTGTGCAGAGTTTTATCAAGGTATTTCAATACGATAGATCTATTTCGTGACATCAATAATGCTAATGCCGTTATTCGCATTGACATGAATGACATAAACAAGTTTTTGTCTTGCAACGGCAAAATAGTGAAGCTCAAAGCTGAAGCAGACAACCTGGAAACTGCCCTGCGCAATCTGTTTACAAATACCCATATTGATAAGGAGGACATAATTAAGGCCAAACGGCTGTTGCTGGCCATAACCATAAAAACGGATGACAACCTGCTACTGAAGGAGATGGACTACCTTAGAGATTTTATTGGCGGTTTTAAGGAATGTACTTTTGATACATGGGGATTATACAAGGATGCCAACCAGGCACAGAATGTGAGCCTGATTTGCTGGGCTGTGGGCATATGAATAGTGTAGTCGCTTCGCTTTGTAAAAGCGTCCCTTCGGGCCGAACGAACAATGGGTCACTAATGCATCTCAAACCCTGCCTGCTCCACAGCCCTGCGTATTTCGGATTCTGTGGCAGTGCCGGTTACGGTCAGGGTACCGGCCCCTACATTGGCCAGGGCGCTCTGAACACCTTTCACCTTAAGGACCGATTTCTCCACCGATGCCTTGCAGTGGTTGCAGTGCATGCCCTCCACTTTATATACTACTGTGCCCGCTGCGGCAGGCTGCTTACGGAATTTGTCAAACAGTTTCATAGAAAGTGCAAATATTATCAGCAGAATAAGAATTACTGAGCAGATTATCCGCCACGGGCTCAGCATGTTGGAGCCGTGTGAATGATGACATGCCATTTCTGATGCATCGGCCAGGTCAGACCCTATGCCAAGTGCATTTACCAGGAGTCCGAACAGTATGGAGAACACCACGATAGTAGAGATATAGACAGCGGTAAAGCGACCACCCATAGATTTGCGGATTACCAGTATTGATGCCATGTTGACTGCCGGACCGGCCATGAGCATCACCATGGCGGCTCCGGGCGACAGACCTTTCATGATAAGCGCAGCTGCCACCGGAATGCTGCCTGTAGAGCAGATGTACATGGGCACGGCTACCACAAGTATCACCAGCATCTGCAGCAGCGGACGGTCAGTGAACCTTAGGAAAAAAGAATCCGGAACGGCCACATTTATCAGTGCCGCAATAATCAGACCTATGAGCAGCCGGGCACCAATATCCTGAATCATATCGAAACAGGCATATCTGAACACCTTGAACAGGCGGTTTCCGGTCTGGGCCGATGCCACAGCGCAAGAGGTATCGTCAGACTGTCTTCCGGGCACTAAACGGTTTACTATCAGGCCACCGCATACTCCTGTTATAAGGGCTGCAGCCGGACGCATGAGCGCAAACCCTAATCCCAAGACAGAGAATGTGGCCAGTATGGAGTCAATGCCGGTCTGAGGAGTGGCAATAAGGAATGATGCCACTGCACCGTTTGATGCCCGTTCGTTCTTGAGCCCAATGGCTGTGGGTATTACACCGCACGAGCAGAGCGGCAGCGGAACCCCAAGCAGGGCAGCATACAGCACAGATAACCTGTTGCCGGATGACAGATATTTTGTATAGAACCTGCCCGGCACATAAACATGCAGGATACCGGCTATCAGGAATCCCAGTAGCAGATACGGGCTCATCTGGGCCGTAACACCCGCCAGTGAAACAAAGAAATCACTCATTCCTTATATAGTTGAAATCCGAAATGTCAGGCAGCGGCTCCCGTTCCCTCCAGCGGCTTGTAACACGGCACAGTTCCTGTCCCTGACCGTTTGTTGAAATGCCTATGAACGTATTGTCATCATCAGATGGGTAAGTAGCGGTCATTACGGTATCACCCATCAGGGACTCATGAATGAACCTTATATTGAGCATATCCGGACGGTATGCATTAATAAAACCGGGCTTGAAACAGGCCAGCGCCATCTGGATGTATCGGCGGTTATTGGTATGGCCGTTAAAATCAAGGTCAATCAGGTTTATGGTATGGTCCATCGATTCCACAGGTTCGGCAGCCATATTACCCGGCTTGCGGCGACGGTGTGGACCTATTACAAGTTCGTCCACAACTTCCTGCTCCGGAATAAGACCATCACATGCCACGGGTTTGCGTCCTGACATTGATATGAGTGACCAGCAGCTGTTGCCGCGGGCTGCCACAACGCCTGTATGAGCCTCAACGCCCACAAAATCAAACCAGATCCTAAGGGATGACATCTCACTTATCCACACGGTAAAAGTAACATCCTCTGTCCAGATAGCCGGTACGCCCGGCATCTCAACGTTAATCTCGGAAATTATCCACGTCTTGTCCTGTTTCTGCATGTCAAATGCAGCCAAGCCCAGCGATGTAAGATATCGGGCTACGGTATTTTCATGATATGAAAGTATGCCGTCAACCGTGAGACGGTAATTGCCGTCCATCTGCGAGGCCGTTATGGGATAGGTGGTACTGTATTTCATGAGTTTCTTTTACTGTGTCGGGACCCGACGATTAAACAATGCAAAGTAAAGAAATTTTACTGATACGCGGGATTACCAAAACGCCACAAATTATCACAAAAAATAAGTATATTTTGACGCAAAACGAAACGACCCCTTTGCGTCATTTTAGAGGCGGGACTTGAAGTCGGTGTAACCGAAAGACTTGATTAAAGTGTAGTCGGAGCCCTGCTTGAGGTAGATTGCGGGCAGGGGCATGCCGTTAAAGGTGTTGTTCTTGACCATGGAGTAGATGGCCATATCCTCAAATATCAGGGTCTGGCCTTCTTTTAATGGGGTATCGAAAGAGTACTCCCCTATTATATCGCCCGATAGGCACGTGGGGCCACCCAGACGGTAGGTGTATTTCTTTTCCTGGGGCTGGCCACTATCGCGCAAAGGGGGCCGATACGGCATCTCTATCACATCGGGCATGTGGCAGGCGGCCGATGTATCAAGGATGGCGATATCCATTGCTCCTGCGTGATGCTGGACCTCAAGCACCTGGGTGTGCAGATAACCGGCGTTGAGAGCGATGGCCTCACCGGGCTCAAGATAGACCTTAAGGCCGTAGCCCTGGGACATACGTTCTATGCAGCGCTCCAGACGCGGTATATCGTAATCAGCGCGAGTAATGTGGTGTCCGCCGCCAAAGTTTACCCATTTCATCTTGGGCAACCACTCACGGAACTGCTCCTCAAAGCCGTTCAGGGTGGTCTCCAGGTCATCGGAGTTCTGCTCGCAGAGAGTATGAAAGTGTAATCCGTCCAGCAAATCCAGCAAGGCAGGATTCCGAGCCATTCCATCACGGAACTCATCAAGTGTCACCCCTAACCTGCTGCCGGGAGCGCAAGGATCATAAATTGCGTGCTCCGCGGGCTGTGTTGAAATCTGCGGATTGATGCGCAAGCCCACCTGCAGGCCAGCCTCCTTGGCGCGCACACCAAAAAGTTCCAGTTGACGTATGGAATTGAAAACTATATGGTCACAGATGGAAAGAATCTCCGGCATATCATCCTCACGAAACGCAGGAGAAAAAACATGATTCTCATGCCCGGGCATCTCCTCGTGGCACAGGCGGGCCTCAAAGAGCCCGCTTGCTGTAGCGCCACAGAGATATTGGGATATCAGCGGATAGACGGCATAGCAACTGAACGCCTTCTGCGCCAGCAGAATACGGCATCCGGTTCGGTCCATCACACCACGCAGCACCTTGAGATTCTCCTCCAGGCGGTCGCGGTCAATGACGTAACACGGTGTATGCAGTTGCGCAGCGTCCATCGGCCTTAAATAAATCAGTCAACCATTACAGGGTTCTCATCCACAACCCAAGGCAGACCCCACTTGTTCAGGGCCTCCATGTATGGATCGGGATCAAACTCCTCAACGTTGAACACGCCTGCGCCCTTCCACTGGCCGGTCATAACCATCATGGTGCCGATCATTGCGGGAACGCCGGTGGTGTAAGAGATGGCCTGTGAGCCCACCTCCTTGTAGCACTCCTGATGGTCGCACACGTTGTAAATCTTGATGGCGCGCTTCTGGCCGTCCTTGGTGCCGGTATAGATGCAGCCTATGTTGGTCTTGCCTACTGTGCGCGGGCCCAGCGATGCGGGATCGGGCAGCAGAGCCTTGAGGAACTGGATGGGAACTATCTCACGGCCCTCAAACATAACGGGGG
>JAEEGG010010108.1_pt1 | contig 20922 bp, 16 predicted proteins | sample 9134161 | NCBI WGS metagenome assembly JAEEGG01 (sample SAMN16246543, study PRJNA631951) | gut metagenome | biome: gut microbiome; feature: rumen; material: CR-attached | host: Bos | place: Iran: Karaj | collected 2018-10 | reverse complement strand
GAAGCTGGTCGGGGGTTTGTGCAGTTGCATAGCTGGCGCTGAAAAGGGCTGGACGTAAAAACAGATATTTGTGTTTCCTCAGCTATCGATTGAATGTGTAAATGTTTTCTATGTTGTTGTTATGGACGATATTAACGTTGGCATTTTTCTCAAACAGGCCGTAAAATGTAGAACCTGAACCGCTCATTGATGCGTAGAGAGCACCAGCGGTGTAAAGGTCGGTTTTCAGCGTCGACAGTTGCGGATGACTTTTGAAGACGCTTGATTCAAAGTCGTTGGCGACAGTGTCTTTCCAAGAGCCGACAGGCTGGGCCAGCAGCAAAGATAAATCGGGGCAAGGTTTATTCTGTTTCTCACGTGGCGTTACGCCGCGGTATGCTTCGGCAGTCGATACACTCTCGCCAGGCTTTACAAGTACCAGCTTGTAGCCTTCCAGGGGGTTAAAACCCAGTGGTGTTAGTTTGTCACCAATACCGGTGGCATAGGCTGGCACGTTGTCGATGAAAAAGGCGCAGTCAGCACCGAGTTTCGAGGCAAGAAGGCAAAGCCGTCCGCTGTCGAAACCTAGGTCGAAGATGTCGTTGAGCATACGTAGCGCAAAAGCTGCATCGCTGCTGCCGCCGCCTAGGCCTGCACCGAAGGGTATGTTTTTGTGAAGGTTTATCTCGACATTGGGAAGCCGTGAGCCGCATTCACGTTGCATAAGCCGGAACGCCTTGACGACGATGTTGTCCTCTGGATTGCAGCAAATGTCGATGCCTGTCTGTGCAAAACTGAAACGTTCCGAAGGGATGATTTCCAGCTTGTCGCACAGTGGGACAGGTACAAAGACGGTCTGCAAATCGTGGTAGCCGTCGTCGCGCCGTCTAACCACTTGCAGGCCCAGATTTATTTTGCAGTTAGGATTGGTAATCATTTGTTCTTGTTAACTCCTTTATATAACATCCTCTTCAATTTCTTTTTTAGCCTCTTTCAGTTTGTCATAAGCACGTATGATGTTTGTCACCAGACGGTGGCGAATGACGTCGCTGTTGTCGAGTTCTATGACTGAAATGCCGTCTATGCCTTTCAGTATTTGTGTGGCTTGCACCAGTCCCGACTGCTGGTTGCGGGGCAGGTCGATTTGGGTGATGTCGCCCGTGATTATGAACTTGGCGTTGCGTCCCATACGAGTCAGGAACATCTTAAGCTGCGCAGACGTGGCATTTTGGGCTTCATCGAGAATGACAAAGGCGTTGTCAAGCGTACGGCCTCTCATAAAAGCCAGCGGGGCAATCTCGATGGTATTGTCCTCCCAATAGGATAGGAGTTTCTGTTGTGGTATCATATCGCGCAGAGCATCATAGAGTGGCTGCAGATAAGGATCGAGCTTGTCGCGCAGGTCTCCTGGCAGGAAGCCCAGATTCTCGCCTGCCTCCACTGCGGGACGCGTTAGTATGATGCGACGTATTTCTTTGTTTTTTAGTGCTCTCACGGCCAATGCTACGGCAGTGTAGGTTTTGCCGGTTCCGGCAGGGCCTATGGCAAAAACCATATCGTTCTTCTTGACGGCCTCCACCAAACGTTGCTGGTTTGGTGTCCGTGCCTTGATTAGCAAGCCGTTGCGGCCGTGTACCAATATCTCGTCACTCTGCTCGGTGTCTGGTCCTCCGCCATTCTCCATAATTTGCATTATGGCATTCTCATTGATGCGGCCAAACTTTTCGTAATAGGTTATCATTGCACCGAGCTTGTCCTCAAACAGGACTATGTCGTCCGTCGAGCCTATGACTTTTAGCATTTCGCCACGAACCACGAGTTTCAGTTTCGGGAAAAGCAGCCGTACAAAGTCAAGCATTTTGTCGTTGGTGCCCCAAAACCGCATATAATCAATCTCTTCAAGAGATATTATTTTTTCTATTCCTTTTTCCTCCATAGAAAAATGCACGTTTTTCGGAATGCAAATTTACGCATTTTTTTTATAGTATTTGATTTAGTATGAAAAAACCGAAGATTGTGTTTGTTATTTGCTTGGTTGCCATTTTGTTAGGATGATAGGGGACTGTTTCCTGTAAAAATGTAAACATCGAATCAAAAAAAAAATTCTGACTTTTTTATTATTTTTGTACTTTGGTACTTTCCCAAAATTTATGTATAAATAATTGTTTATGAGGGAAAAATCTATTTTTGCATTGTGTTTTGTGGCAACAATTTTATCCGCCATCTTTGTTTCGTGCCAAAAAGAGGAAGTAGTTCCCGAACCGGAACTCAAGCCCCAACCAGGTGTATACTCTCCGCGTCTGCTCGTCAATGACCTTGTCGACAACGAGAATGCCGTTCGGGTGCTCCGCGCCGAAGCCGCTGTGTCGGGAGGTCTTCTCTCCATTGATACAGCCCCCCATCTCATACTGGTTGAATAGCGGTTATTTCAACAGGTCTTTCATCGTGTAGATGCCTTTTTTGCCAGCGAGGAACTCGGCAGCGATGACTGCGCCCTGTGCCAGCCCTTCGCGGCTGTGGGCTTCGTGTGTCAGGGTGATGGTGTCTATTGGGCTGTCGTAACGTACGGTGTGCGTTCCTGGTACTTCTCCTTCGCGGATGGAGGTAATGGGTACATCGTCGACTTTTCGCTCTCCACGTTCTGTTATCTGCTGCTGCAGCGTTATAGCCGTGCCGCTGGGAGCGTCGAGCTTGTGGATGTGGTGAGTCTCGGTGATGTCGACGCGGTATTCGCTGTGGCTGCGCATCAGTTCGGCTAGCCGCTCGTTGATGGCGAACATAATGTTCATACCGATGCTGAAATTGGTTGCCGTGAGTAACGCTCCGTTACGTTGGCGGCACAGTTCGGCGAGTTCGTCGTAGGCGTCGTACCAGCCTGTGGTTCCACACACTATGGGTAGTCCTATTTCGAGGCAACGACGGATGTTGCTGGCAGCAACTGTGGGTTGTGAAAACTCGATGGCGACATTGGCCTGACGAAGCAGGTTGGCGTTGGTTTCCCACTGTTCAGGGTTGTCGACGGTGCATACTATGGTGTGGCCGCGGTGCAATGCTGTGCTTTCAACCGCGTGGCCCATTTTGCCGTATCCTATGAGAGCTATTTTCATTTTATCCTTGTGTTGTTTTGCCGTGTATTGACAGATAGAATTCAATAGAATTGAATTGCAAAATTACATTTTTTTGACAAAATGGCAAAAAAATTTTGCCGTGTCGGACAATATATGTAATTTTGCAAATTCAAAACAGATTAGAAATTAACAATTAACATTATGGTAGACTATAAGAAGATAGGGCTTGTGAACACCCGTGCAATGTTCGCAAAAGCCGTTGACGGCGGTTACGCTATTCCGGCATTCAATTTCAACAATATGGAGCAGATGCAGGCCATCATCCAGGCCGCTGTCGAGACCAAGAGCCCGGTTATCCTGCAGGTGAGCAAGGGCGCACGCGACTATGCCAACCCGACACTGCTGCGCTATATGGCCGAAGGCGCTGTGGAGTATGCCAAAGAGCTTGGCTGCCCCAACCCGCAGATTGTGCTGCATCTCGACCACGGCGACAGCTTCGAGACCTGCAAGAGCTGCATTGATATGGGCTTCAGCTCGGTTATGTACGACGGTAGCGCACTGCCATACGAGGAGAATATCAGAATCTCCCGCCAGGTGGTAGAGTACGCCCACAAGTATGATGTCACCGTCGAGTGCGAGCTTGGCGTGCTGGCCGGCGTCGAGGACGAGGTGGCATCCGAAGTGAGCCACTACACGAAGCCTGAAGAGGTTATCGATTTCGCCACCCGCACCGGTTGCGACTCATTAGCCATCAGCATCGGCACCAGCCACGGTGCCTATAAGTTCAAACCCGAGCAGTGCACCGTCGACCCGAAGACCGGCCGTCTGCTGCCTCCTCCGCTGGCATTCGACGTGCTCGAGGCCATAGAGAAGAAGCTGCCCGGCTTCCCCATCGTACTTCACGGCTCGAGCTCGGTTCCGCAGGACGAGGTGGACACCATCAACGCCAACGGCGGTGCTTTGAAAGCCGCTGTGGGTATTCCCGAGGAGCAGCTGCGCAAGGCCGCCAAGAGCGCTGTGTGCAAGATCAATATCGACAGCGACAGCCGTCTGGCAATGACCGCCGCCATCCGCAAGCACTTGGCCGAGCATCCCGACCATTTCGACCCGCGTCAGTATCTGAAGCCTGCCCGCGAGAGTATGAAGAAGATGTACATCCACAAGATCGTCAACGTCCTCGGCTCGAACGACAAACTCTGACAACGCGTCAAAAACCCTTATATGACAGCAGGGCGCCCCGAGGGCGCCCTGCTGTCGTTTTTATGAATCTGCAGCCTTGCTTGTGGCGGAGGCCTGCGAGGGGATGTGTCAAGCCATCATCTTCTCTATCTCGTCGCGATGCTCGAAGAGGGTGCATCCGCCAGTGTGCTCCCATCCGAGGGCGTGGGCGGCGCGAATTTTGCGGAACAGTGGCGACTGCAAGGCCTGGCGCAGACCTATCTGGGCCACGTTGCTGTCGCTGAAGGGCGAGAAGGGGCACGGCTCGGCCGAGCCGTCGGGACCGATATGGAAGAAGCCGCGGCCCGATGCCAGACAGCCGCCAAGCTCTTTCTCGTCGCCGGGGAAGGAGAGGAAGATGACGTCGTCGTATTCCGCGCGGCGCTCCTCGAGCACGGTTTCCATCTGCGCCACCTGCTCGTCGCCGAGGGCTAGATGCTCTGTGCCCTGCTCGGTGGGCACGTATTCTACATAGAACACCAGTTTGCAGCCGTAGCCGCGCAACTGGTCGAGGAACTCGTGCGAGGTGACCTGCTCCATATTGGCTGTGGTCACGGTAATGCTGGTGCCGAAGAAGAGTTGCTCGCGTTTCAGCATCTCCATCGAGAGCAGCGCGCGCTGGAACACGCCCTTTCCGCGCCGCTCGTCGGTGCCTGCCGCTGTTCCTTCAAGGCTGATGACGGGCACCATATTGAGGTGCTCGGTCAGGAACTTCAGGTTGGTTGGGCCTATAAGCGTGCCGTTGGTGAAGATGGGGAATATCATATCCTTGACCTCTGCCACCTGTTCCAGTATGTCGCGACGCATCATCGGCTCGCCTCCGGCAATCAGTGAGAAGTTGATGCCCATCGAGGCTGCTTCGGTGAATATGTCGCGCCACTGGCTGGGTGTCAGCGTGGGTTTGCTGTCGTCGGCGTTGTCGTTGGCAATGCCGTTGGAGCGTGCGTAGCATCCTTTGCAGTGCAGGTTGCACGTGGTGGCAATGCTGCTGATAAGGAACGGCGGCACATCGAGGCCTTCCTTCTCAAGGATTTCTTTGCGTCGCTTGGCGGATTTCTCGAAGAGGCGCTGCATCTTGAAGGCGAACTTGGCCTCGCGCGGGTTGCTCAGCACATTGCGGTAGGCCTTCGCCATAATGCTGGCGATGCCGTTGCTGAGATATTCGTCTAATTGCATAATGTCGGTGAGTTAAAGCTCGCGTACAGGGAAGGTGAAATAGGTGTCGGGATAGGGCTCGTTGCGGAGGGTGAAGTGCCACCATTCGCAATCGTAGGGCCTGAAGCCGTGGCGCATCATTGCGTTGCGCAGCAGCATACGTGCGGCAAACTGCTTGGCGGTGATGGTGTCGTTCTGGCGCCAGGTGCCTGTGACGGGGTCGCCGCCACAGTCGGGGTGGCTTTCGGTTCCGAACCAGTCAAAGGTGCCGCCCATATCGACCTCTTTTTCGGTGTTCATATCGAAGAGGGTAAGGTCGAGCGTCGAGCCGCGCGAGTGTCCGCTGTGTGAAGCTATGTAGCCGAGGCTGAAGAGATACCTCTTGTCTACATTGGGGTAGAAATACGGCTTCATCTGCGTGTCGCCAAGGTCTTTTCCCCAGCGGACGAAGTGGTCTACTGCGCTTTGGGGGCGGTAGGCATCGTATATTTTAAGACGGTAGCCCTTGGCCTTGAGGTCGTCGCTCACGGCGCGCAGGCTGTCGGCGGCCTGGCGGGTGAGGAGGGCAGTGGGCTGCTCGTAGCCGTCGATGCGGGTGCCTACAAAGTTGTATGTGCCGAAATAGCGTATCTCGAGTATCGCGTCTGGCACGACATCGGTTAGGTTGACGAAAGCGTCAGACTCGCTTGAGGCTTTGGTGTCGTCGGCGACTTCGGTGATTGTGTCATTGACAGTCTTGTCTACGGTCTCGTTGCCACGGCACGATACAAGCAGTGTACCGGCAAGGCATAGGGATAAAAACAGGTAGGTGCGTATCTTCATTGTTCGGTATTTTTTTCCATAACGTAAGAAAATGGATTATATTGTAGGGCTTTTTTTGTGGGGAATCGCAATCTGTATGAATTTGGTTGTAATTTTCTTTGTTGTTTACTATATTGATTTACCGATATTTGTGCTTTTTGCTCAAAGAAAAAAACGTCAAGTTGTAAAAAAATGTCTATTTTTGTTACAAGTAGGATAGAAAGACATATTTTAAAATAAAAAAGGCAAAAGTCAGTTATTAGGTTAAGATTATCTGAACAATGACTCAAAAGGAGAAAGAAGACCAGTTTGTAGAGATGATACAGCGGCACGAGCGGCTGATACTGAAGGTATGTGCGATGTACACCAACGCCACCCGCTCGGAGTTGCGCGACCTGTATCAAGACGCGGTGGTGGCGTTGTGGGAGTCATACGGTACGTTCAAGGGGCAAAGCAAGCCTTCGACGTGGATTTATGCTGTGACACGCTATACTATGCTCAACCAGATGCGCAAGCATCGCCTTGAAACAGAGCGTCAGCAGGATTGCGAGGTGGAGAATATAGCCCAGGACGACAGCGTTGACCGTATGCTCGAGGAGGTGCGCGAGGCTGTGGCTATGCTTCCCCCAGACGAACGCGACATCTTCATTATGTGGATGGAGGGTTTCAAGACAGGTGAGATTGCCGAGGTTATGAGTATGACGTATGGTAATGTTGCTATTAAACTGACACGAATTAAATTGAAACTGAGAAAGATGTTGAACCCTAAAAAGGAGGACGAGTTATGAAACGGATGGAGGAAAGAGATATGAAAGGTAAGGACTTGAGACAATTGTATCGTAAGTTTAATGACGAAATGGAACGCGTCGAACTGCCGTCGGGCGATGAGCTACGTCAACTGATAGGAGGACGAGGTGCAGAAAAGAAACCGAGCGCGCCTTACATCCCGCTGTCACGCCCCAAACCGGTGTTGCGCTACGCGATGGCGGCAATGCTGGTTCTGGCCCTTGGCGTTGGAGTGTGGATGGTGGAGCGTCGCCAGAGCGGTCCTTCAATGGCGGCTTCACGTCCAGAGAAGCCGGCAGCAGCCGCAGACACCGCTGCATTGCCGATTACTGACAGCATAGAGCCCACTGCTATTGACAAGCCGCAGGTGCAGCAGGAACGACTGGCTTCAACCCCGATGCCCGAGACAGACAAGGTGCGCGTGCAGGTCGCTGCCGACAGCGTGGCGGCACCGTCGGTGCTTGAAACGAAGGCGCCCGAAATACAGATGATTGCCGATGCCGACACTGCCGGGGAGATGCAGCCGCTGGCTGAGGTCCAGGACACGATGGTCAACGACAGCGCCACAGGCAGTGACCCGCACTCCGTCAGGTCATACCCTGACAAGCCTACGCAGAGTGAGGTGGAAAAGATTATCAAGGATGAGAACGGCCGCAGGGCACTGAGGAGCAACCGCCGTCGCAGGATGTTCAAGAAACGCGAGGACTATATTGACAAGCAGAAGGATCAGCGTGAGAAAATATACATAGAGGCCGAACAGCAACTCAATCCTCAGATGAGAATGCACTTTGTGCCAACGGGTAACGGACGTCAAACCATCCTATATTATTGACAATAATCCCGATTTCTCAGGAAAATTGTATATTTGCAAAATATTAAAAGAATTATTTTTATAACAAAATTTCAGAATATGAGAAAGTTATCATTGCTGTTTGTGCTTATTGCCCTGGGGCAAGTTGCCATAGGCCAGGAGTGGACCCTCACAGTGGGAGCCGAGTCGAAAGCACTGAAGTGTTCGAAGTCAAACGTGGTGCAGGAAACAGGCTTTATCGGCAACACCGCCGACCGTATCTACCTTATGAACGTACCATCCAACACGGGCAAAAAGCATAAGAACTTTCCCTCACTTATAAGCTATGACTACAATCTTGTGGAGCAAGGCAGGGTGCAACTGACCGACGATGAGAATTATTCGATGTATGGCGGCTTCGTAAACGATGGCTCTATTGATTTGATGATGACCGAGAGCACAAAGTCAGAATACAGGGTGCTGAAAGTCAGTTACGATCCAGCTACGCTGACCCGTAAGGGCGAGCCCGTTGAACTGGCTTCGTTTGCACGCCGCGAGAACGGCAAGCATTACACATTCGTCTCCTCGTCGCAGTCGCAGGAATGGCTGAGCGTCATTCTGGCCGTTGTCAATGATGGCGAGGCCGAATGGCTCATCAATATGTATGACACTGGTTTGGACGAGCTGTGGAGTATGGAATTCAAGATGGACGTTATCGACGACTATTTTGTAAGTGACAGCGGCGATGTCATTGTCGGCGGTTTCCAGCGTCTCAAGAATAGCGACGAGACCCGCTTGCAGTTCTCTGTCCTGGACGGCGAGAGGGAGCGCGGCTTCACTTGCAATGAGGTGCTGCCGGAGCTGCAGAATATGGAAATTGTGCGCTATGCCAACGGCAAGATTTATTGCACAGGCCTCCTCAAGGGCGAAGCGCAGGACGACTTCAGCCGCTGGATGTCGGGCATATACTCTCTTGTGTATGACACCAAGGCCAAAAGGGTCAGCAAGTTTGAGAAGGTTGAATTCACTAAAGAGAACATCTGCGATCTCTGCAATGTCACCTACCGTATGAAACTGAAAGTGCTCTCTACCGACAAGTTGAACTTCGCCAGCTCGCACTATGACGACGAGGGTACGACGCTGGTATATGAGCGCTGCTATGACTATTATCTGAACGGTACGTTCACTCTTACCGACTATGCCGGAATGTTGATGTACCGCATCGACAACAGCGGACATATATTATGGCACAAGACTGTGCCGCGCGACGTGCAGGCTCCTGCAGGTGTCCATAACGGAGTTCGTACAAGGCTCATCCCCGCCGGCGACGCCTACACTATGTTCTTTGTCGACAGCCCATCCAACCTTACGCCCAAGCCAGGCAAGCCGGCAGCGGTCACGTCTCTTATCCGCGGCAAGCAAATACTGATGGCTATGACGGTCGACCACCAAGGCAACATTACCCGCAAGGGATTGCAGATACCCTCCAAGTCGGTATGTATCGGTGCGCCGCACAAGACGGCTGAGAATGAATACCTTCTCTTCCTCTCACAGCCCTTCGGTTCCAACGCTTGCAAGCTTAAGTTCGAATAACAAACAAAAACACCAATGAAGAAATTTTTTGTGCTGCTGACCATTGCGCTGGCTATGTACAGCCTGCCGGCGCTGGCACAGCAGAAGTATGACCTTGACCATTTCGACGGCATCAAGTCGGAAGGTCCCCTGCCATCAGACTTCAGACTCAGCCTTGAGGAACTCTACACCCTCGACAAACAGCGCGTGCGCGACTACAACGACGGCAAACTGCGCAACCGCGACAAGGTGCTGATGGCGTCTTATCAGATCAACCGTACTATGGTCTCGGGCCGTATCCTTTATGGCGACCCCATAACGCGTATGGTGGAGCGTATTGCCGACACTCTGCTCAAGGATTACCCCGAGCTGCGCAAGGAACTGCGTTTCTACACTCTCAAGTCGCCCGACGTCAACGCCTTCGCCACAGGCCAGGGTATGGTCTTCGTGTGCACCGGCCTTGTGTCGCAGATAGAGGACGAGGCGCAGCTGGCTTTTGTCCTCAGTCACGAAATAGTACACTACCTGCGCAAGCACAGCCTTGAGGAGATATCGCGCCGCAAACGCGACAGCGACGATATCGACGCTGAAACGCAAGAGATGCGCGACTTCATAAAATACCACAACCGTTCGCGCGAGATGGAGACCGAAGCCGACAGCCTCGGCCTTGCGATGTTCTATCTGCCAAGCCCCTACAGCAAGGATGTCGCAGAAGGAGTCTTCGACGTGCTCCAGTATAGCTATCTGCCATTCGACGAGGTGGCATTCGACACCAACTATTTCAACACTCCCTACTTCAAACTGCCTTCCGACTGCTTTATGGATGAAGTGGACCCCATCACCGCCCGCGACGACTACAATGATTCGCTGAGCACCCACCCCAACATCCTCAAACGACGCATAGCCACATCCAACATCATCGGCAACGCCAAAGGAGGCAGCCGCTTTGTGACCATCTCCCAATCCGAATTCGAGCAGATTCAGGCATTGGCACGTTTCGAGTGCGTGCGCCAGGATATAATCTATTCCGATTATGTAAAAGGCTTTTATGACTGCTACCTGTTGCAGCAGACCTATCCCGACAACGCCTATGTAGAGCGGGCTCTCTGCCAGTCGCTCTACGGACTCTCCAAATACAAGACCTACACCAACACCAGCAGCGTCGTAGGCGACTACAAGGATTATGAGGGCGAGGTGCAGCAGTGCTACTATCTCTTTCGTCACTTAAAGAAAGAGGATTTGGCCGTCGTTACAGCCCGCCAACTGTGGAAGAGCCACTGCAAATTCCCCGACGACAAGCAGATAACGGATATGCTCGACGACATACTTGCCGACCTCTATAAAAAATATGAACGCCGTGCCGAGTCGTTCATAGCCGAGCCGCCTGCACAGCAGACAGAGGATACCGTAAACCTTGCAAACCTGTCGAAATACGAGCGCCTCAAACGCAAGAAAAACCAGCAGAAAAAGGGCGACGTCCAAAACTATATCTTCACCGACTTCTTCCAGCAAGGCCCTGAGTTCAAGGCCTACCTTGAGGCCCACCTGACGAAGCCTGAGGATAAGGCTGTCGACAAGACCCTGAAGAACAAGAACCAACTTGTGTATTGCCCCACCTACTATGTTATAAGCAAGAATAGTGGAGAGCTCAACATACTGAAATCCAACAGTAGCGAGACCTCGCTCTACGGCCATATCCACGACGCCGCACGCAAGGCTGGCATAGGCTCGATCGACTTCTCCGACCAGAGCCTGCAAAACATCTCCACTGCCGAGCGCTACAACGAGTGGGTAGACCTCAACGAGTGGGTAGGAGAGTTCTGGCAGACCAAAGGCGAATTCGATATGATGTTCTCCGTTCAGCCTCAGATGGACCGTATTGTCGACAAGTACGACGCCGGCACCCTCAATATGACCATCGTCTTGAACCGTGAGAACATCGCCCAGCGCACAGGCGTTAACCCCATAAGCTACATCTGGTTCCTGCCCGTTCTGCCTATGTCGGTAAACAAACTGGTAGCCCATTCCGAAGCCACCCTTGTCTACAGCATCCAGATCAACGCCCGCGAAGGCAAACGACTCTCAAGGCATCTTCATACATACGACCTTTCGGACGAGAATGCACGCCTCCGCTCGGCGCTCTACGACCACTTCCTGCACGTAGACACAGATTCCATATCGCGCGTGCCGGGCTATATGGGATCACGCCTACATTTTGCCGTTAGCCCTTCATTCGGCATAGGCAATGTCTTTCCATCGACAGGCGAGACCTCTTTCCTTCGCGAATTGCCCATAAGCATCGGCATCGCCGCCGAGCTGGAGTTTATCGTAGGCCGCAGTCGTGCTCTTCACCTGACGGCAGGCTACAATCCCTCGTCCTTCTTTGACGGAAACCACAATCACTTGATGAACGACTTAGGCCTTTCGCTGGCTTGGCGAGTCTACAAAAACGAGGGACCGCTGGGCTACTACTGGCAGGTGGGTGCCGACTATCAAAAGGTTGTCGTGCCCGAGCCGCCCGACACCTACAGCGTTGGTGCCAATATGTTCGGTCTGAACCTGCAGTTTGGCCGCAACCACATCTTGAGCGACCATTTCCTGCTGGGCTACTACGTCCGCTACGGCTTCCTTTTCGGCAACGACTTCCTTAAGGGTAATGATGCCAACTTCGCTAAAACCCAGACATTCCTGAGCAATATTATCCGTCTTGGACTCACACTCGGCCTTGTGCCGTAATGCCCGCGGCGTGCGTCAACTATCGGCAGCCGTCGGACACTCAATTGTTTACAAAATGCAAATCAATAATAAAACAATGAAAAAACATTACATTTTGACGCTGGTGTTGCTCTTCACCGCAACGGCAGCACAAGCACAGTTCTACAACGCCGCAGCATTAGGCAACGGCGGCCAGACATCAATTTTTGTGGGTGCCGAGAATACTATGTCGACACCTGTTTTCTACCATTGGGTGGAAAATCCGTACTGGAGCTATGAAGAACTGACACCGACCACGGTGACGCACCATCCCTCGTTCTCGCTTCTCGTGTCGGGAAATGGTATGCACAACACTACCGAGTATTTGAAATTGGGTGTGTCGATTGGCCTCGGAGTCAGTCTGATATCGTTCGATGCCGATTTCAAAGCGGCCACAATCGGTGGCATATATGACTATCAGTTCGGTGTCAAGTCAAAGCTGTTCAACCTCCAGCTTGGAGTTGATGGCGAAGTGTTGCCAATCGAAAAGATTGGCATCCAGTTCTCCGTCGCCCCCTACGTACAGTTCCTTTTCGGAGGCAAAACGATGGGACAGAAATTCGTTGCTGCCACTGGCACCCTTATTGAGGACGCCGCTGCCAACGAGTGGCACGACGTTGAGAAAAACGACTTTGATATGCCCAATGCCGATTTGGGTATTGCGGGACGTTTGGGCGTGAACTACCATTTCAACGAAGTGTTTTTTGCCGGCATCGCCGCACAGATGCGCTTCCCGATCTTCAATATCGGTGAAAGCGAATTCTCCAACATATACAAAGGTCTCGACTACGGATTCGATTATGCCGAAACCAAGCGCAAAAGCTGGGCCGTGCTCCTCACCTTGGGCGTCAATATAGAATAAGGCATATATAACATAACCAGCCGTTTGCGTCGGGGCTGCCAGCGGCAGCCCCGACGCTTTTATTGTATGCCCGGTATGAGCTTTGTCTAACGAATGCAAGTCCCGAGCGAGCACTAATAGCGTCCTCATACTCTACTTTTTTTGCTGCCTTTTGCAGCGAAACAACGGTTTTGTGTGACTATATAGGCGAAAACGGTTCACTTCGCGATCTGAGACGTTTTTGTAGCTTAATCAAACATTAACCAACAAAAATGTCACTTTATGAAAAAAACGATAATCCCGATTGTGGGAATGATGCTGATGCTCGCGGCCTTTGTCGCCTGCGAGAAAGAAAACAAGGTTGATATAGACCCCGACCAAGTGGTGGTCGACCCGACCGAAACGGGCGACTCGGTACTGCTTCACGCAAGTTTTGACGAGGCAATTCCAGCAACTTGGACCAATATCGACCAGGATGGTGACGGCAACAAGTGGCGTCTCTTTTCCGATGATTTCCCATACACCGGACTTGGATTTTGCGGCACTGACTGTCTCGCATCCTGTTCCGAATATCCTCTGAAACCCGACAACCTGATTGTCTCGCCGCAATTCCACATCCCCGGCAGCGGCGGATACACGCTCTCCTTTTGGTATTCGGCCCTCAATGCCAACAAGTTCCGCGAGACATATACCGTCTATGTGGGCAAAATGAAAGACGGAGCCTTTGTACCCATCGGTACCCTGCTTGAAGAGACCACCGACGACTGCGTGCTGCATCAGCACACAATCAGCCTCGACCAGTACAAAGGCTATGACCTGCGCATCGCATTCCGCCACCACAACACCACTACGATGTCCTATCTGCTAATCGATGAGGTGAACGTAATCCTCACAAAATGAGCAATAACTGGCAGAACGAAAAAAGGAGAACTGCAAAATACAGTTCTCCTTTTTTATTGTGTGCCCGGCAGGAGCATTGTCAAACAGGCTCAACTTTCTCCATTTAAAATTCCATCCGACTTTTTGATAAATTCTTATCAAACTTTACCGAAGTAAAATTTAGTAAAACTTTGGTAAGAATTTGAGTAAACTTTGGTAGGAATTTGGTACCTGGAAATCAAGGGGTTGTAAAATGGCATTTTTTGACCTTTTTCGGGGTTTTCAAACTTTTTCGAAATCTTTGTAGTTTGCTGGTTTATAGTCTGTTATTTGTAAATTTAACAGATTTATCAAAAAGTCGGGTGCGAAAAACAGGTTTTTGGACTTAATATGGTGATACAGCGTGCGTTGCAGTTTTTGCCTGTTGATTCGTCTAAAACGCCTTTTCGGGGATTGAGTAACTACGAGACTTGTTCGGAGAATTCTAAATATAATTTTATTTAAACATTATTTTGCCATATCGTGCAAAGTCTGTATATTTGCATTCTCTTTCGTGTCTGGAAGAGAATGTTAATTTGTTGAATAAAAAGTAAATAAGCAATAAATGAAGAAACTCGCAGTAGTCGCTTTTGGCGGAAACGCATTGTTGCGTAGCGGTCAGAAGGGCACATATAAAGAACAACTTGACAATGTGGAGCAGACTTGCGAAAGTCTGTGCAACTTGTTGAAACGCAACTATAACGTGGTTATCGGTCACGGCAACGGTCCTCAAGTGGGCAACGTTATGCTGCAGCACGAGGCAGGCCGCGCCAAGGGCATCGAGGCTATGCCGATGGATTTCTGCGTGGCTGAGACTCAGGGCTCGATAGCCTATATGATTGAGATGGGACTGCGCAACGTGATGGCCCGCAACGACATTCAGCGCAACGTTGTGACGCTGGTGACTCAGGTGGCTGTCAACAAGCTTGACCCGATGTTCCAGAACCCTACCAAGCCTGTCGGACCTTACTACACTAAGGAACAGGCCGAGCAGCTTGCCGCCGAGACGGGTGCCAAGTACAAGGAAGATCCCAAGGGCAACGGCTGGCGCAAGGTTGTGGCTTCGCCTAAACCGGTGCGTATCAACAATATCAAGGTCGTTGAGCAGTTGGCCAAACAGGGCAATGTGGTTGTGACTGTCGGCGGCGGCGGCATTCCCGTTGTCGAAGAGAGCGACCGTGTGACGGGCGTTGAGGCCGTCATCGACAAAGACCTTGCCAGCGCCCTCTGCGCTATCGAGATCGGTGCCGATGAGTTCTACATCCTCACCGATGTGCCTAAGGTCTACATCAATTTCCGTAAGGAGAACGAGCAGGCTCTTGACACTATCACCATCGCCGAGGCCAAGAAGTATCTCGAAGAAGGTCAGTTTGCCGAAGGCTCGATGGCCCCCAAGGTGCGTGCTGCCATTATGTTTGTTGAGAACGGTGGCAAGGAGTGCATCATCACCGAGGCCGGCCAGCTGAACAACCCGCACTGCGGAACCCGCATCGTTCGCTGAACGATGCAATTTGGAATTTTTAATTTAGAATTTTGAAATGGAGAATCCACTGTATACAAAGAGTAAAAGATTGGCGTTGGATATTGTTCAATTGAACAAGTTTCTGCTTGAAAGAAAGGAATATGCAATGTCAAATCAGGTCCTTCGCAGTGGAACAAGTATTGGGGCAAACATCAGGGAAGGGAAACGCCCGCAAAGCGATGCCGATTTGATTAGCAAATGGTCGATAGCCTTGAAGGAAGCAGAAGAGACTCAGTATTGGTTGGAATTATTGTCGGAATCAGGTTATATAGATGGAGAAATGTTTGCCAAGCTTAATTTTCAAACAGAAGAAATAATCAAAATACTTGTGACGGTAATCCGTAATAAAAAAGAATCTATTCAAAAATCGTAATTCAATAATTCAGAAACACAGAGAAATAATTATCTAAATAAAATATTTTGGACGTAAAAAATTCGAAATTCATAATTCATAATTCAAAATTAGAATAATATGGCTTACAATTTAAGAAACCGCAATTTTCTGAAGATCTTAGACTTCAGTCCCAAGGAACTCAACTATCTGCTTGACCTGGCTCGCGACCTGAAGCGCGCTAAATATGCCGGCACTGAGCAGCCCCACCTGAAAGGCAAGAACATTGCCCTGATTTTCGAGAAGACTTCGACCCGCACTCGCTGCGCTTTCGAGGTCGGTGCCAAGGACCAGGGTGCTCACGTCACCTATCTGGGCCCCACCGGTAGCCAGATTGGTATCAAGGAGAGTATGAAGGACACCGCCCGCGTTCTGGGTCGTATGTTTGACGGTATCGAGTACCGCGGCTTCGACCAGGCCACCGTCGAGGAACTGGCTCAATATGCCGGTGTTCCCGTATGGAACGGCCTTACCGCCGAGGCTCACCCCACTCAGATTCTGGCCGACTTCCTCACCATCCAGGAGCATACCGACAAGCCCCTCAATCAGGTGAAGTTCGCTTACATTGGCGATGCCCGCTACAATATGGGTAACAGCCTGATGGTCGGCGGCGTGAAGATGGGTATGGATATCCGTATCATCGCCCCCAAGAAACTGCAGCCTTCCAAGGACCTCATCAAGAAGTGCCAGGAGATTGCCAAGGAAACCGGTGCCAAACTCACCGTCACTGACGACGTCGAGAAGGGCGTGAAGGGACTCGATTTCATCTACACCGACATTTGGGTGTCGATGGGCGAACCCGACAGCGTTTGGAAAGAGCGTATCAAGATGTTGATGCCCTACCAGGTCAATGCTGCTCTGATGAAGAAGACCGGCAACCCGAAGTGCAAATTTATGCACTGCCTGCCTTCGTACCACAACCTGGAGACCAAGGCTGGCCGCGAGGTGTACGAGAAATTCGGTCTGAACGGCATCGAGGTTACCGAGGATGTCTTCGAGAGCGAGAACAGCATCGTCTTCGACGAGGCCGAGAACCGTATGCACACCATCAAGGCTGTGATGGTTGCTACCCTCGGCGACTAATTTCTTAAGTCTGATTTTGAATGTTGAATTCCGAATGGCTTGCTGTTCGGGATTCAACATTCCATTTTGTAGTAAATCTTTATAGTTGAACTAAATGAACTGGTTTGTAACTCTTTTAACTAACGGCGGCGTAGGGTGTACCGTACTGATGTTGTCGGTGTCCATTTTCGCCGGATTGTTTTTGGGAAAGTTTAAGGTCAAGGGCATTTCGCTTGGCATTACGTGGGTGCTTTTTGTTGGCATTATCCTGAGTGCTTTTGGCGTGAGCTGCAATCACGATATGCTTCACATCATCAAAGAGTTTGGTTTGATTCTGTTTGTCACGGCTGTCGGCCTCCAGGTAGGTCCGGGCTTCTTCAAGTCTTTCAAGAAGGGCGGCTTGGCTATGAATCTGATGGCTCTGGTCAATGTGGCCTTGGGCGTCGTTATCACCGTTGTCATCGCCAAGCTGGCTGGCGAGGAACTGACTGATATGGCGGGCGTTTATACAGGTGCTATCACCAACACGCCGGGCTTGTCGGCTGCCCAACAGACGGTGCGTGACCTTGGTATGGAGGCTGCTGCCGACCGGTTGGCAAACGGCTATGCTGTGGCCTATCCGCTTGCTGTGGTGGGTATGATTCTGACTTGTATCGTGTTGCGTCCTCTTTGCCGCATCGACCTAAAGAACGAGCCATCGAGTGACGAAACGGTGCAGCCCCAGGCCGAGAAGCAGGCTACCACCGCAGCTATGCGTCACAAGGTCAACCTGATTCCGATATTCGTGATTATAGCATTAGGCATAGTTTTAGGCTCTATCCCCATTCCTGTCGGTATGTCGGCGCCTGTCAAACTTGGTCTTGCCGGTGGCCCGCTTGTCGCGGCACTGGTGGGAAGCTGGCTTGGTGTCAAGAAAGGCTGGTTCACCACCGAGTTCACCGACAGCCACGGTGTGTGGATGCTGCGTGAAGTGGGCATCGCACTTTTCCTTGCAGGTGTCGGTCTCGGCGCAGGATCAAGCTTCATCAGCACCATCCAGGCTGGCGGATATATGTGGATTCTCTATGGATTCATCATTACCGTTGTGCCACCGCTTATTGTCGCCACCTTCGGCCGACTGGTGTTGAAAATCAACTACTACACCCTTATGGGTTTCATTGGCGGCAGCCACACCGACCCGCCGACGCTGGCCTTTGCCAACAATATGGCTCCCGAAGGCTGCAAGCTGCCCAACACGGGCTATGCCACCGTTTATCCGCTAACAATGTTCTTGCGCATATTCACAGCGCAGTTGCTGGTTCTGTTTGCTTTATAATGAGAGTTAGATATATTTTGTTTATGGCTGTTGCTTTCCTGCCCCTGCAGTCAATGGGGCAGGAAAAGCCGGCTGATAAAGTGAAACCAGAAAAGCCGCAGAAGGTTACGGTTACGCCTTATGGTTTCATCCGCAATTATCTGAACTTCGACAGTCGCAGGACGATAACATCCTGTGGCGGCGAATACTTGATGATTCCTTATGACGAGGACTGGAACATAACGCCCGAAGAAGAAGCCGCCCTTATCGGCAACGGTGTTACGGCCCTCGAGGGCACAGACCTTCGCTTCGACCGCAACGCGGTGCCGCAAGCTCATTTGCTGGCACTCAGCAGCCGCTTTGGATTGAATTTGAACGGGCCAGGAATATGGGTATGGCAGTCCTCCAACGGCAAGCTGGAAGCGGACTTTGCCGGTTTCGGGACCAACAATACCGTGCTGCGTCTCCGTTTGGCGTATCTGCAACTGACGCGCGGAGGCCGATACGGACAGTCGCTCACCATTGGCCAGAACTGGCATCCGCTGTCCTTCATCCCCGATGTGCTTGGAATGGCGGCAGGAGCCCCGTTCCGTGCGCACAGCCGTACACCTCAGGTGAGTTATTCAATAAGTACGCCAAAGGCATTCCGTTTTACCGTCTCGGCTTTGTGGCAGTACCAGTACACCTCTCCAGGACCTGACGGTGAGAGTGCCAAATATGCCAACGATGCCATCCTGCCGGAACTCTTCTTTGGTATGGCATACGATTCGGAGCATTGGCGAGCTCAAATCGGTGTGGATTACAACCGACTTACCGTCAGTCAGCTATATACGGTTCCATATACAATGCCAGGAGTCTCCGGTCCTGTAAGTATGAGTACGGATGTCCGGTTCCGTGGCGACTGCCATTCCTTCTCGCCAATGGCAGCTATTCAGTTTATGCAAGGCAAGTTCGATCTCAAAATGTACACTGTCTTGGCTCAAAACCTTGGTCATCTGACGATTCCAGGAAGCGGATATGCCTTCGTTGCCGACGGCTCAAGCTTCCAATACCAACCGCTTACAGCATCGGTATCATACCTAAATATGTCGTACGGACGTCGCTGGCGCGCCAATCTTTTCTTGGGTTACCACAAAAATCTTGGCTTGGCCGACGGCCAGTTGATGACGGATGCCACAACAGGTAAGCCTGTTGCAGGCTTTGTTTACACCAAGAAGGGTGTGAACAACATCAACTCCATCTACCGTATTGCGCCTTCGATAAGCTTCAACACCAAGGCTTTCAATATCGGCCTTGAATATGAATTGACTGCAGTAACTTACGGCGACCTTCAGCCCGACGGTACTGTTGCCAACAACGCCAACTTGCGGCAAGTTCCCAATCACCGCATCTGCGTTTTGGTTAAGTACAATTTCTGATTTTTTGGTTGAAAATGCCCTGTCGAAAAACCACCTCGAGAGGGCTTTTTTGTACCCTTCAGCCTCGGTGCGCCAGTCGGGGCCATAGAGGGGTAAAATTCTGTGTTGTCAGCTGATAACCAATGTATTGCCCATTGTTGGCAAAAAAGTTCGATTTTCTCAAAAAACGGCCATTTTTTGCCTCTCGCAACTCCCTGATTTCCATATACAATATTCTTATCAAAGTTCACTCAAATTCCTATCAAATTCTACCCAAATTTTACTTTGGTGGAATTTGATAAAAACAATGTAAAAAAATCATAGGGAAACAGTGCGGCGAGGGGGCGTTGCCGTCAGGCCGCGAAGAGGGGCAAGAGAGGGCCTATATGGGATGTGTTTTTCCACAGGCGGTGAAGCCTGCGGATTGCGGCCAGTGAAAAAAAATTTTGTCGGTTTGGAAAATAGTCGTATTTTTGCATTCGCAAACAGACAGAAAGGTTTGCCGAGAAATGTGCAATTTTTTCTCTTATTCCGATTGCGTGAACTTCGACAACTCACAAAGTTAAATTAGGAATAAAGTGAAAGATGAATGCCTGTATTGGACTGTATTACTATGTATATACATCCAAAGTGGTGCAATTCGATTAATTACTTTATTTTATTTAACAGGGAGTCGAAGCCCTCACGCAAAAGATAGGGTGTATTATTGAATGGCTCCACTTTCTTCGTTTAATGGTATTAATGTGTTTTTGAGCCGGGACACTTGAACCGATGGGGGCGATGGTATATAACCGCCCGCAAAAAAATGAAGAAACGTATCTGTTTACTGGCTCTCGTTGCAATGGCTTGTGCTTTTATGAGCTCGTGTGTCAAGGGCGAACGCTGTGAGTGTAACGGCCGCGACCTTGGTTATGTGGAAGACTGCTATACCGCTTGCTTTGGAGAAAAATAGCAGGATGAGCACATTGTCGGTGCAGGGAAAACATATCCCTGCACCATTATTTATGATTCTGAAAGCCGCGACAACCATTTGCTTCCTTGCTTTGCTGTGTGCGACTGGCAGCCTGCAGGCGCAAAACAGCGGTTCGGCGGCGCGCGACTATATCGGGATATACCAGAAGCATCTTAGCGGTATATATTATTCGCGTTGCCAGATGTATCCCTCCTGTTCGCGCTATGGCATTATGGTGTTCGAAGACCACCCGTTCCCTGTCGCTATGGCGCTGATGGCCGACCGTATGCTGCGGTGCGGCAACCATCCTGACTATTACGTCTCTGTGACTGACGAAAACGGCGGCAACAGAATGCTTGACTATCCTCCCGACAGGCTAATGCCAGCGCAGCTGCAGAAGGCTTTGGAACTCCACGATGTCG
>JAEEGG010010103.1_pt1 | contig 20932 bp, 17 predicted proteins | sample 9134161 | NCBI WGS metagenome assembly JAEEGG01 (sample SAMN16246543, study PRJNA631951) | gut metagenome | biome: gut microbiome; feature: rumen; material: CR-attached | host: Bos | place: Iran: Karaj | collected 2018-10 | reverse complement strand
GACGGCTCTATTCAAGGATTTTGTATCCCTGTTCTTTTAATATATCGTAAAGCTCCGAAATAGGCAACCCGATGGCGCCAGAATAAGAGCCGTTGATATGCTTTATAAACATAGATGCAAGACTCTGGATGCGGTAACCACCAGCAGCTCCATGCCATTCACCCGTGTCTACATACCATTGAATTTCTTCATCTGTAAGACTGCTGAATGTAACTTCTGTTTTACAGATTTTTGAAGTAGTGGAATGTGTTTTTCCGTTATAAAGGACCAGAGCTGTAAGAATTGTATGTGTGTTTCCCTGAAAATCCTTTAAGAAATGAAATGCTTCATCTTGATTCTGAGGTTTTCCGTAAAGAGAACCGTTATAAGAAATTATTGTATCTGCACCCAAAACCCAAGGAATCTCCTGTCCTGCAGGCAAAGAACGGATAACAGCAGTTACCTTTTCTCTTGCCAGCAATTCAGGAATTTCTTCATGTGCAAGCATTGTTGAAATAGTTTCATCAATGTTTGGTATAATAACCCTATAAGGGATTTTGAGCATTTTGAGAATTTCTTGCCTGCGAGGCGAGGATGAAGCGAGAATTATTGGTTCCAAAGAATACTCCAGGCTTATTTTGCGTCTGCTTTAGAAGAGCCTTTTCCCGAAGAAGAATTTGAAAGCTTCTTTAAGAGAGCCTTTGCCTTATCTCTTACTGGAGTTGTGTAGCGATAATTTCCTGCAATTTCAGTAAGACTTCCAGAGATTACTCTCATTGTTCGGCTATCTGCATTAGGAGCAAGTTTTTCGTAAGTATCTACAACCTGCCATGCAAGGCTGCTTGTTGGGTTTAATGCAGCATTTCTTTTATTGATCCATGAAATTGCTTCTATAACTTCAGCAGTGTTTTCTGGATTAATAATTCCAAGTGACTGTACTGCAGCAGAAAGAACCATAGGTTCATCTTCGGCAACCATGATATTTATAAGCTGATTTTTTGTATGTTCTGTAGGAACTTTTGACATAAGAAGACATGCCTGGCGTCTAACTTCCGGGAAGTTATTTACTTTACGGCCGTTTGTTCTTGATTCTGAAAGAACGCCTTCTCCTGCGAGTGCATCCAAAGCCTTAATAACGCCTTCAGAAGTATTTCCATCTTCAATTGCATCATTTATGTACTGAAGTGCAACAAGTTTTGTATCAAGGTCATCTGCTTCTGCAAGACCAATGATGATTTCTGTATCAATATCGTTAAGATATTCATTTTCTACATATGTTTCATTATTTGAACTGCCAGATTTTTTCTGAACTGACTGACTCTGAGCAAATGCCATAGCAGCGGCAGCAATCATAACAGTAACCATAATCAATTTCTTTGTTAATTTCATTCCTTATCTCCTCCGGAATTTACACAATAAGTATTAATATATTATAAATTATGAATAGTAAAAAATCAATAATGAATTTATTGAATTGATTCAAGTGCCATTTTTGCAGCGAGTTGTTCTGCTTCTTTTTTTGATTTTGCAGAAGCAGGGCCGTATTTTTTGTCATCAAGGATTACATTTACTGTAAAAGTCTGATCATGAGCGGGGCCTGTTTTTTCTACAAGTTCATATTTTGGAATAGATTTTGTCTTTTTCTGGTATAATTCCTGCAGTTTTGTTTTATAATCCTTTACACCTGTTGTAATTGTTTTATTGATTTCTGGGATTATGAACTCTAAAACATATTTTTCTGCACATTTATAGCCGGAATCAAGGTAATAGGCTCCAATAATTGCTTCCATACAGTCTGCTAAAATGGCAGGTTTTGTGCGTCCACCGCTTGATTCTTCGCCTTTTCCTAAAACAAGCAGTTTGTCTATACCAAAGCTTAAGGCAATAGGGGCAAGTGCCTTTTCGGAAACTACAGCAGACTTAATTTTTGCAAGATCACCTTCTGGATTTGGAAAAGTATTATAAAGATAAGCCGCTGTTACAATGCCAAGAACAGAATCACCCAAAAATTCAAGGCGTTCATTATTCTGAATATGCTTCATTTCATTTGTTATGCTTCTATGATGAAATGCAAGATCCAGAAGTTCAAGATTTTTAAAGCGGATTTTTACTTTTTTGCAGAAGGTATTTAATGCTTCTTTGCGGGCTTTTTCCATATTCTTTTGTCATTCTCGGGCTTGACCCGGAAATCTTAAAAAAAAAAGTACAAGCTCATCACTTGTACTTTTTTATAAAGACGTTTTAATGTCTATTTATTTGTCCAATTCAGATTTGATGAAATCATAAGCATCACGAACTGTTTCAAATTCGTTGGCCTTTTCATCAGGGATGCTTACTCCAAGTTCTTCCTCGATTGCATAAACAAGCTCGTATGTATCAAGGCTGTCTGCTCCAAGGTCATTTCTGAAAGAAGCATCGAGTGTAACTTTAGCTGCATCGATGTCCAACTTTTCAACAATCAATTTCTGCATTTTTTCAAACAATTCGTCCATTTTTAATCTCCTGAATTATCCGTTGATCTCTGGTGTAATAATCTGACGTCCGCGGTAGAATCCACATTTTGGACAAACATGATGAGACTGTACAAGGTTTCCGCAGTTATTGCATTCAACAAGCTGTGGAGCCTTAAGCTTCATATTGATTGTCTGGCGTCTTTTTGTTACTGCCTTTGATACTTTTGATCTAGGTACTGCCATATATGTAACCTCACTTTAAAATCATATAAATAATAATTATAACAATATACTTATTTTGACACGATGTGTCAAGTGTGAACAGATATTTGAAAAAATGCTCACGCGAAGAACCATGTTTTGCTCCACTAAACGAAGAGGACGTTCCGCAAAATATGAACCTTCGCTCCGCATTTTTTCAAACATCTATTTATCAATTATTCATATGTTAAAATTTTGCCGGTGTAAAAGGGAATTCCTGAGTACGGTTTGTCTCGATCCAGTTATTTACATAATCAGGGTTTCCTTTTACGTGCATATGAATACGAAGGTCTGTCCACATTTCGGGGTGTTTTGAAAGAGCTTCGTTGATTTTATATTTATCGCCCCACCAGAAATTGTGGTCACCGAAAATATTTGATTTACCTTTTGTTAGAAGTTCGTTATAAAAAGTATCATTTTCGTCAAGGGTTGGATAAATATGGCAGCTGCTTCCGAATAGCCAATCGGTATTGCTCCAGTCATTTTTTCCGGAAACAAATGGGAATTCAACACGTATAGAATCAACAATATCAATATGTTTTCCAACAGCTTTCATAAGATTATCAACTGTGAAGTTTGAAACAACCAGATTTGTCTCTTTTTTGTTAGATTCAAATGAGATATTTATGTTTTCAAGAGGTTTGTAGTTGAATTCTCCTGAGCCCGTTGTAGCACGAACTTTAATAGTTTCATTATGCCATCTGTTATTTGCATCTGTCCAGGTATATTCAAAGTTATAAACTTTTCCCTTGTCACAGAATGGCCATATAAAAGTAACAGTTTTATTTTGATTTAAGTATCTTGTCTCAATAGAAACATTTGTAAATCTTCCGTCAACAAAAGTGCCGGGAACCTGTACATCTTCGTTGTGATAAAAATCAAAATTTCCCTGCCAGTCGCCGGTATCAGAATCAGGCTTTGTTACTGTAACTTCAAATCCCAGTTCACAAGGTTTAATAGAAACATACTTTGTAGCAGCCTGTGTAGTAACAAAAGGGTCTTCGTCTGCAAACTCAAACTTTACATCATTAAGCTTATAAACTTCGCCTTCTTGTTGTGGGTTAAGTGCCAATACGAACAAAGCATCATCAATAGACTTAAAATCTGCATCTTTTTGGATTTTTATTTCAAAGAAGGTTTCAAATTTCTTGTCTTTAGTTGAAATATAATGCCAGTCATTACCCAAGAATACCCAATTATCACCTGCAACATTATGTAAATCCATTCCAACACGGCCTTCGTAATCTTTAGATAAGGTACCTTTAACAACAAGCTTTACTCTGTCGCCGGCTTTTGGATTAATTTTGGCATCAGGAATAACAGATTTTACAAAGAAACATGTATTTGAATAAAATCCACCGTCATCTGTAGGGTGAGCTGCTCCAAACACTAAATTAAACTTGCCGTAGAAGTTTTTTGGTTTTGTATTATCTTGTGCAGAAAGAACTTTTACAGGATTTCCCTTAAATTCAGGATTATCATACCAGTCTACAAACTCCTGATTATACATTTGCCATGGAACATTCTGGAAAGCATTTGGATGTGGCAGGTAATAATCGTGACCTTTTGCTGCTTTGTTTTTGAAAGTGAATCCTCCGTAATTGAAGTTATGTTCAATAATGTCGGAAGAATTTGCGTCAAAATATTCAAAACTAAAATCACTTATGACTCTTGATTCATCCAGATATTCAGGATTATAGCATAAGTTCAATTCAATTTTGTTCATGTCTGTTGTTCTGGCATTTTCTAACATCTTAAGCTCAAAAAGATGTGTAAATTCACCTTTATTAATTTCTGCATAATGCCAGTCATTTGCAATTTCAAACCATCCGTCACTCTGGTCAACAATACGAAGGCCTATCCAGCCTTTGTAATTATCAGAAATTTTTCCACTTAAAAGTATTGGAATTGTCTGACCTTTTTCCGGGAATTTCTCCATCAAAGAAGCGGGAGCTTCGCTATAAGACATCAGAATACTTAAAGGCAGATAAAATTCGTGGTTATGTTCTTCCTGCTTTTTTTCATCATTAATCCATGCACTTCTATTACAGTACAAAGACCATTTTGCCCAATATTCATGTTTATTTGTGTCATTAGCAGCAATTTTTGTTACAGGTTCTCCTTTAAGTTCCGGATTATCATACCAGCCCTCGAGTTTTTGCTCTAAAAGTCTGTTATTTACACCTGTAAACAAATACCTTTTGCTTAAATCTAAAGTTTCATATTCTGTGCCCACAGGATAATTGTCTGTAAATGTATTATAAACCCAATGATAAGTTACTGTTTCAAGAGGAATGTCGCGGTAATAAAAGTTCTGCAGGCTAGGGGTGTAAGGATGTTCTTTTCCACCAACTTTATCTTTAATTGTTTTTACATTAATAAGGTTTTCACTGCAGATTGTATAATCATACCAGAATTCCATTGGAGGATTGATTTCTTTAAAGCCTGCATCATTATCGTTTAAATGTGTAAGAGTCTGGTGAAGAACTGCGCCTGTTTTACCTTTTTCAACAGCATAAGTTCCTTTATAAGTTTCTGTGCTGTCATTTTCTACGCAAAAAACTTGAATTGTGTTGTCGTCATTAAAGGTCCAGCTTTCATCCCAGTTGGTATCAGGGCGGCTGTTTTTATTAAATTTCCAGGAACCAATAAGATTTTCTTTTGTTCCGTCTTTGATTTTATGAAATTCATTGTAAATGGCAGGATCAGAATCAATTGTAATCCAGCCCATTGCAGTCATGTCGCGTTTATAGCGGCTCATTATAAGATCATTTTCTGTAAAACTATGAACTGCAAAATAGATTTTTACATCTACATTTTCGAGCTTGCTGTTTTGGCCATCTTTAAATGATGTAATGTTAATAACAAGCGTAAGTCCCTGTTTTGGATCATTTATAAAATAATAGTTTCCATAATCCCATTCTGCCCATTGCGATGTAATATGGAAAATCTCAAAGGATTTGTCCTTTTTAAAGGTGATCTGTTCATTTGCAAAAGCTTCCTGGTTATAGCCGTAATCCCAGGCCCAGGAGCCTAAAAGCTTTGTTGTATCAATTTCTACAACATTAACATCTGGAGTTCCTGATGTACTTGCACAGGAAATTCCACAAATTACCATAGTCATAATTGCGGCTATGGCAAACAAACGTGTAAAAAGCTTAGATAACTCTTTCCTCATTTTCTTACCTCAATATCATTTTTCAAGCTTGCTTTTGAGTGCTTTTTCGACCAGCGGTGGAACCATTCGTGAAATGTCTCCATCAAACATTGCCAGCTCTTTAATTGAACTTGATTTTACTATGCCGAATTTCTCTTTACATGGTAAAAACATAGTTTCAATTTCGGGGTTGAGCTTCTGGTTCATATGTGCAAGTTCAAACTCGTAAGAAAAATCATTTATGCTGCGAATACCTCTTATAAGAACATTAGCGCCAACCTCTTTGGCATAATTTACGATTAATCCTTCCCAGACATGAATCTGAACGTTTTTGTAATCCTTTAATAAAGTTGTAAGCATGTCGAGACGTTCCTGTTCAGAGAACATATACTGTTTGTTAGGATTTACCGAAATCAAGACATCAAGATTGTCAAAAAGTTTAGATGCGCGGTGAATAATATCAAGATGTCCGTTTGTCGGAGGGTCAAAAGAGCCCGGAAAAACTGCTTTTATCATATATTTATTTGTATCTTATTTGACGAAAAGGCGCAATAGATGTTATATTTTCTATATATGAAAAAGACAAGAATTTTTACATTTGCTGCAGTTGCAGTATTGTTGGCAATTATATTCTCGGCCTGTGCTACAAAGCAGGAAGAAGCACAACAGGAGAGTGAAGCACCTGAAGTAATTGAAACACCTCAAACTGAAGAACCTGTTATAGAGGAACCTGCAGAAGAAGACAATGTAATAGTTATTGAAGATGAAGCCGACGGTTCTGATGATGAATATCTTCGTTCTATTGCTAACCTTGATGAAACCCAAGCCGTAACAAAACAGGAATTTAATGACGATAAGAACGAGATTCTTGAAATAATTTCTGAGCTTGCTGTAATTATGGAAACAAAGGATACTCTTGCATGGCTTAAGTTTATTGATGAAGAATCAAAAGAATATTACAAGAATCCTGTTAATCTTAGAAAAGCTCAGCGTAAGCTTCCTAACAAACTGATTGAGCTTAAGACAATTGAAGATTATTTTAAGTCTGTATTTATTCCTGCCAGAAGAAATAGTCAGATTGACGAAATCCGTTATATTTCACGAACTCACGTAAAGGCTGTTCAAATTCGCGAAGATATGCCTGACGCTATTTACTACGAGTTTAAGAAAACAGACGGAAAATGGCTTGTTTACATTCCGCCAGTATCATAAAAAATAATTGGTAAATTCAACATTCTTCTGATATAATAGAAGAATGAAAAATAAAGCATTAATTTTTAATCTCGTTTTCAGCGCTATACTTGCTGGTCTTATTTCACTTTTCTGTGTTTTCAACCTTTTTGAAAAACTTGACTTCCGTCTTTACGATGGATTAATTCACCTTACAAAAGATCCTCCAATGGACGACAAGGTTGTTGTTGTTGCTATTTCTGATGAAGATATTAACCTTCTTGGTGAATGGCCATGGAGCCGTGATATTCTTGCAAATGTGCTTATCCGTCTTAAGGAGCTGAATGCTGCTGGTAGTATATTCGATATTGAGTATATTTCTCCTTCCGGTAAATCAGTTGCGTCAAATGCCATAAATAATGTAAACGGCAAAATCTCTGAAGCAGAACAGTGGACCAAAGAATTAATGCATGCAGTTCCTACAGCTTTGGAGCAGGGATATGATGTTTCCGAAGCGCATGATCTTGCGGATTCTGTTATTGGTGAATATATAGAACCAATTTATGACGATCTTTATACATACGTAGAAAATAATATTGCTTTTGATAACGACGATTATTTTGCAAAAGCTATTCAATTTTTTGGTAATACCTATCTTACAGTAAACCTTATTAACTTAAACTATTCATCAATTACACAAAGTGATGTTAATTTTATCCGCAATAATATGATGTTTGCAAAGATTAATGACCCGAATAATTATATTATAAGCGATAATACATACAACTTTAACGAAACTTATCCTGATGAAAAACAGGGCTTTACACCTGCTATGAATCTTCTTATGAGACATGCAAGAGGTGTAGGTTATACAAACTCAAATATTGATAATGATGGTGTACGCCGCCGCCAGGAGCTTTTCTATGAATATGATGGAAAATACCTTGGACAGCTTACCTTCTGGCCTTTGATGGATATGCTTGGTATAAAAGAGTTTGAGCGAAAGAGAAATGCTCTTATTCTTAAAAATGCAGTTTTCCCTGGACAGACAGAAGCTCAGGATGTAAAAATCCCTCTTGATGAACACGGAAAAATCCTTATTAACTGGCAGCACGAAGCCGCAAAAGAAAATAAAGAAAATTCAAAGTTCCTTTATGGTTGTAATACAATTTATGTATACGATCTTTTGCAGCTTGATAAGGTAGAAGAATCGCTTATAAGTAATTTAAGACTTTTATTTGGTGAAGATGACGATTCTGACATGTATAACAACCTTCCTGTCATTTTTGATAACGAAGGAACTCCACTGCCATATTATGCAGAACTTGCTTCTCTGATAGATTTTTATAACGAACTTAAAGATTACAAAAGCTCGCTTTTAAATCTTTGTACCGGCCGTGGTGATGACGGAAATTATATTGATGGTCTTCATCAGGAAGATTATGACAATTATTACGGTGCAAGAAATCAGTTCTTTGATGAAGTTCTTACTTTTTCTAAGGCAGGATTTTTTGATGATATAAAAGCTTTCTTTGAAGAAAATCCGGAAAGCGAATACAATAATCCGGAACTTGGTTTACTTGATATTTTTTCTTATACCTTTGACGAAATCAAAAATAATATAAATGATTATCTGGCTCTGGTAGAAAGTTTTAAAAAAGATGTAAGCGGCAAATATATGATTTTTGGTCATACTGCAGCTTCTACAACAGATATCGGTGCCAATCCGTTTACAAAGCAGTATATTAACGTACTTATTCACGCAAACATCATGAATACTGTACTTACACAAAACTTTATTACACCACTGCCTTGGTATGTGGGTCTTATAATTTGTTTTGTTATTTCTATTATTATGGCTATTGCTTTGGTAAAGGCTTCTGGTTTTGTAAAGAATCTTGTTTCGGGAATTGTTACTCTTGTTGTTATTGCAGCATTCCTTTGTACGTTACCGCTATTCCAGATTTATATTCCGATGGTGGGCGGTGTAATTTTCTATTCAATCCTGAGCTTCCTTGCAGGAGTAACTTACCGTTACGTTGTAAGCAGCCGTGAAAAACGATTTATTACAGAAATTGCGGCTTCTTTTGCTAACAAGGATACAGTTGCCCAGCTTCGTGCTAACCCAGATGCATTTAAGACAGAAGGTCAGAAAAAATGTATTACAGCTTTATTCTCTGATATTCAGAAATTCTCAACACTCAGCGAAAGTATTGGTAAGATTTATAAAGAAGAAGGACCAAATAAGCTCATTGAAATTCTTAACGAATACCTTGGATCTATGTCTAATGAGATTCTTGTAAATAACGGTAACATCGATAAATACGAAGGTGATGCTATTATTTCAATGTTTGGTGCGCCAGACCCTCTTGAAACTCATACACCAGAAGAATGGGCATATCTTTGTCTTGACTCTGCAATCCGCATGAAGAAGGCTGAAGTTGAGTTTAACAGTACCCACCAGGATTTATTTAATCCAATTGAAATTGAAAATGAAAACGGCGAAAAAGAAACTGTTCAGTTAAAGCCGCTTCAAACTCGTATTGGTATTAACTCTGGTGAAGCTTTCGTTGGACTTATGGGTAGTAAGACAGAACAGTTCAGTAAGCTTAACTATACAATGATTGGTGATACTGTAAACCTTGCAAGCCGTCTTGAAGGTGTAAACAAAGTTTATGGTACATGGATTATGTGTTCTGAAGATACATGGGATATGGCAAATACAGGTGTTAATCAGGGAAAAATCACTGTTAGACGCCTTGATAAAGTTCGTGTAGTAGGACGTTCAACACCTGTTCAGCTTTATAACATTGTAGGATTTACAGAAGAGCTTACAAAAATTCAAAAGGAAGAACTTGAATTGTTTGATAAAGCTTTGGACTATTATTTAGTAAAAGAATTCACTGTTGCGGGAAAAATGTTCGTAAAAGCGTCAAAAATGTTACCAGACGGCGATCCAACTGCTTTAGTATTTGCAGAAAGATGTAAAAACTACATCAAGAAGGGCGTTGCCGAAGACTGGGACGGCGTAATGAATATGACTTCTAAGTAAGGCGATTTTATGAAAAAAATAATATTTTTAATTTATTTCTCATCTTTGTTTTTGTTTTCAAGCTGTGATTTGCTGTATGAAATGCTGGGTGGGAGCGAAACTACAAAAACAAATACAAATACGAATACGGAGATAGAAGAAGAACCTTCCTCTGTTACAGTAAAAGCAGATCCTACAGGAACAACATATCTTGTAAAACTTAATGTTTCTAACGGAATAATTGCGAATAATAAAACTGGATATGCACGTTTTGCAAGTGTACCTGAAGAGAAAAACTCTGACGACCTTGTTCAAAATATGAGAGCCAGGTTTGACGAAGGCCTTCAAAAAGCAATGCAGGAAGATTCTGCAAGAAATGCTTCTGCTGAACGTGCTATTGTATCTGGAGTGAATAATCTTTCATATTCAAAAAATGAAACTGCAGAGTTTTATTCGTATACAAAAACCGAAACGACAATATTAGGAAAAGAAGTTGACGTTTCTGAAAAGATTACTTCAACCTGTAAATATGTAGGAAAGCATTGTTATATATTTGCAGATGACAGAAACAGTTCTTCAAGTTCAAAAGGAATAGAACTTTCTGATAATGATTACAAATTATTAGGACAGAAGTTCGATTCCTGCTATGATCTTGAAACTTCAATAATCGGAAATCCTTTGTATACAGAATATAATGAAACCTATTATGTCCCTTGTAATAATAAAATTATTATTCTTGTTTCAGACTTATATGGAGATGCTTCCGAAGATCAGAATGGTGGTGTTGTAGGATATTTTTATCAGGCTGATTTATATAAGCAGGAATATCTTGATAAGAATAAAGGATTTTTTTCTAGCAGCATTGATTCAAACGAATGTGAAATTTTTTACATTGATGCTTTATTCTTAACTAAACAGCCGGAAACAGTTTATTCAACCTTAGTTCATGAGTTTAATCATATGATTAACTATGTAATAAAAACTGTAAATTATATGACAAATAATACTAAGGCAACATATTTCAGAACATGCGATGCCTGGTTTACAGAAATGCTTTCTATGACTACTGAAGATATGTTCCAGAATTATCTTGGCATTAAGGAAGAAAATTCTCCAAAGGGAAGGCTTCCTTATTTTAATATGTATTACAATTATGGATTTAAGCTCTGGAATGATAGCAGTGTTCCTAATCTTATAATGTATGCAAATACTTATGCTTTTGGTGCCTTCCTTGTAAGGAATTTTGGTGGAATTGCTTTATTAAAAGAGCTGGCCCAAAATGATTATGTTGATGAAGCCGCAATAACAAAAGCTTTGCAGACTTGTAATCCTGACTTTACATATTTAGATGATAAAACGGTTGAAAAAAAGATTGACTTTGATTATGCAATGAGAAAGTTTAGTTTGTGTCTTTTTAATGTTGCAGAACCTACAGAAGAGATGCTGGCAAAAACTGGAAAAGATCAATATTTTTCATTTTACCGCGGAACAGATTTGAATCGCAGTGATGGTTTAAAATTCACTCCAATTGATATTATGAACATTAAGTGTGATGTGGAAGATCCAGAAACACATGTGGTAACAAATCAAACAATTCAACCTGTGATTTACAATGGCACAGACGCAGTTGGTTTAGGGCCAGAAGGTTTTTCTGTTCATTATATTGGTAAAAATATAGATAGCTTTACTTTATATTATTTGCCAGACCAGCAAATTGTATATTATCAAGTAACCACAAATTAAACTTAGAGTTATTAAGTTAGCAGGAGTTTATTGTGAAAAAGAAATATCTGTTAGTAATATTATCAATTTTCCTTGTTTCATCCTTGTTTGCTGTGCAAAAAAGTGCACAAGTTAAGGCTGGTTCAAAGATTGTTGTTACCGGTTATGTTGTGAGCAAAGGTAATATGCCCTTTGTTTATCCTGCAATAAAAACCCAGGATGGAACAGAATACATGATTATCTGTAAAGATAAAACAAAAAGAAAACTACTTGATGCCCAGGGTTACCTTATAAAGTTCACCGGAAAACTAAATGAAGATGGTTTTTTCGTTTTGAAAAAATGGAAAAAAATATAAAAAAAAGCTTCGATCATTTGATCGAAGCTTTTTTTGTCATTTGGACTAAATGTCTTTTGTCATCCTCGGGCTTGAGCCGGGGCTTTATTTTGCATCAGCCGCAGACATTCCCTTAGTAATTGATTTGAGATCTGCCTTATTCAAAAGTCTTAAGTGACCTGTGTCGTCTGTAATTACAAGGCCAGAATCTGTAATTGTAATTGGAGTAGAGCTCTTTACATTTACATCACTCTTGAGCTTGAGTACAAGGTTCGAATCAAACTTTCCAACTTTCCAGTTGCTTTCATCTGCAATTACACAGTAGAAGTCGTTTCCATCGCGAACAAGAACTGAATCTGGGGCAAGAGTTTCATTACTTTCGCTTGTGATTTCCATATTTACCTGATCAATTGTTACAAGCTTGATTGCAGCATTTCCGGCATCTTCACCTGCTACAGCAATAAACTCGTTACCAAGTGCATAAATTGTACGGTTACGGATTTGTGTTACAGGAGACTTCTTGATAATTTCACCTGTGTCTGTATTAAAGCGAACGAGGCGAGAAAGAAGGTTCTTTTCATCAGAAAGGATGATACCGTATTCGCTAGGCATTTTTGCTTCTTCAGCTTCTTTTTCCTGAACTTCCTGCTGATCTTTTGCAATTTCCTTGCGTTCATCGTAAGCTTCTTTCTGCTTCTTATCAGCAAATTCCTGCTGTTCTTTAGCTTCCTGCTTAGCTTCTTCTGTTTTCTTTTCCTGTTCTTTTACTTCTTCTTTCTTTTCATCAGCTTTCTGCTGAGCTTCTTCAGCTTTCTTCTTATTTTCTTCGGTTGGATTCTTTTCTGCTTCTTTCTTAGCCTTGTCTGCATCTTTCTGTGCATCCTTGGCTTCTTTCTTAGTATCGTCTAACTTCTTCTTTTCATCTGCAGCGGTCTTCTGAGCCTGCTGTGCTTTATCATTTGCTTTTTCTGCTTCGCGCTCTTTAAGATCAACCATGTCTTTACGGCTGTCTACGTTCTTGTCTTCATCTTCTTTCATAGAATCAACAACTGTTGAATCGCTGATTACAGATGTATCTACTGTAGAAATACCGCCGTTTACATCATAAAGAGGAATTACAATTTCTGATTTTCCAGGCCAGTCTTTATATGTTGTTGAAAGACCACAGTTATCTTGAGAAAGATTCTTTGTTACAACTGCTTTATATTTTGAATTGTAAACATCATATTGTCCGCGATAAACTGCGTTATAAACTGTGATAAATACAGCAAGTGTATCTGCATCTTTTTCTGAATAACCATAAGCGGCTGAAAGATAAGCACTGATGATTCTTCGAAGGTTTTTAATATGATCTACAGTAGCGTCTGGACCAATAAAAAGGATATCTGCATCGAGCTTGCCTTTTTCCTCTGCATCTACTGCATGGATAACATAATACTTATTTTTGTTTCCAACCTGTGAAGGTTTTTCTGGTACGATTGTTTTTCCCATATCAGAACCAATGCGTTTGATTGCTTCAAGGCTATCAATAACCTTGTGTGGTCCTGTGTAGTTAATGAACTCAACAGTTTCGTTACCTGCTACTTTAAGTTCCGGTTCGTTTACTTCGAGTGCAAAAAGGCTTGCAGTAAACAAAAATATTGAAGCGATAAAAAGAAGTTTTTTCATATATCCACCTTTAATTTGTGATTGACAGAGCGCGTCTGCCAATGACTTAATGTAACATATATTATATCACGACTTTTGATTATTTACCAACAAGTTTTTTTAAAGTATTTCGGGCATAATCGCGGATAACAGATGTATATTTTGGATAGAGAAGTGTTGTAAGAGTGTCTTTTCCACGAGGTTCAATTGCACTTCCGCCGTTTGTAATGCATACAGAATAAACTGCATCACAAATATCTTTGAGAATTACTTCATCTTTTTCTGATGTGTTATGAGCAAGATATTCAAGGCTTTCAAGAATTTTACCTTCGGGATCATAACCGTTTGTTGCAACGCCTCTAAGAAGAGTGTGAATGAGAGACTTGTTTGTTTCTTTTCTTAAGAAAAAGGCTGTGTAATCGCAGAAGGTGTCTGTTCCAAAAAGGTTTATCTGCGAAAGGATATTTTCCATGCCTGCTGAATCTGTTTCAAAGAAAGTTTTTTCTACACGCGTACCAAAGTTTGATCTGGTCATGAGATTTTTATAAGCAGTACAAATGCTCAAAAGCTCAGAGGCGTATTGTTTTTCGATTGCTCCATAACTGCCTTTATGTAAAAGCTCTGCGCGTTCTGGTAAAAGGAGGTTTTTATCTAAAGGAAGAGGGAGAGGTAATTCCATTAAGGTTGTGTTTATATCGTAAAAGTTTGAATAATCTTTTTTGTTCTGTGTTTTCTCGTTTGCGTTTTCTTCTTCGCGGGCAGCTTTGAAAGCATGAATACTCCAGTCTTTCCCGAATAAAAGAAAGCAGTTATCTACAGTAAAACTTGTGTGTGTTGGATAAATCTTACTGTTTTGTGGTGGAAGAATACCGCTCCAGATATAACGGCCGGCATTGTTATAAAAGTATGCATTTTTTGAGTCTGCAATAAATACGCCGCTTGTGTTATACCAGCCATATTCGGGATTTACATTTTCTTTAATTACAAATGAATCTTTGATAGAACCGTCTGTAAGATTTATATAATCTATTTCTACGTTCGCACTTTGGATATTTACATAAACAACATCGTTTTTGTCCTGAGAAAGAATGAAAAAGTCTTTGTTTGTTTTTTGAACGGCATTCTTTTTGAAAAGCCATCTGTGGGTTGATTTATTCTGTTCAGTATCAAGATCAAAAAGTCCTGAGGTTCCGTCTGTAAAAACAAGAAGAATGCCCTGAGGAGTAGTAAGAGCACGAATAACTTCTCCCGCAAAAGTAATTTCTTCTTCAATTTCGCCAAAAGGAGAAATGCGGAGCGCTTTTGTTTTTCCTGCATCAAGATTTTTGAGCATTAAAATGAGGCTTCCATTTGGCAGTTCATTAAGTGCAATTTTTGATTGAAGCGGAGTAGTGAGCTTCCATTTTTGAAGTCCGTTTAAGCCATAGCAGGCAAGTACATCTTCACCCTGAACAAAAAATCTTCCGTCCCGGCCGGCATATGGAGATTTGTTTACTTTGAAGTCTGTTGTTGTTGTCCAAAGCTCTTTTCCGTCTGGATTTAACAATGTGATTTTTTTTGAGTTTGCAGTTATTACTGCTATAAAATCATTTTGAAGAAGGCCAAAAAGCGCACCGTTTGCACGATTAAGAAGCTTTTCGTAAACAATGCGTCCTTTACTTGTAAAAGACATTAGGGAATGTGCATCTGTAATTACAGCAAAACCCTGGCTTGTTGTTTGTGGTTCGCATATGAGTCTTCCAGGTAGTACACGGCTCCAGGTTGCGTTTATGTTGTTTAGTTCGATGCCTTCGCCGCCAAATAAGGGCACGAGGAGTGTCATTATAATTATTATCAAAATTGATTTTTTCATATTTTTACCTGTTATTTGTTTAGAAAAATCAAACTTTCAATATGGCTTGTGTTTGGATAAAAATCCATGAGGTATGCTTCCTGGATTTTATAACCGGCTTTAAGAAGCTTTTCGCAATCACGGCTTTGAGTACTTGGATTACATGAAAGATATGCAATGAAAGGAATTTCTGATTTACAAAAATAATCAAGAACTTCTTTTTCCATTCCTGAACGCGGAGGATCTACAACACATGCATCAAATTGAGGGCAGGTAGAAGCACAGTTTTTTACCCAGGCAGCTCCGCTCATTCCGTAGCTGATATGTGGAGTTCCTGCCATATTTTGTTCTGCAAAAACAAGGGCATCGCGGTTATGTTCAACTAAGGTTACATTTTCAAAATTGCTGCCAAGGAAGCATGAAATTGCACCACAGCCTGCATACATATCAAGAATGTTCTGGCCTTGTGGAAGCTTTTGTGTAAGGATTTTTAAAACCTTTTCAAAAACATCAAGATTGCTCTGGAAAAATCCGCGGACATCAAAGGAAATATTTTTACCGTTCAGTTCAACAGTCACAGTGTCTTTAGGAGAAAGCACTGTTCCTGCAAAATATTTGTTTTCCTTGAACTTATATTTTTTGGAAGATTTATTAGATTGTCTATTATTCTGAACACTTTGATTATTTTTTGGATTTTCTGCGGTGATTTTGATTGATTTATCTATTGCTTTGTCGCTTGCAAAAAAATGAGCACGACCTTTTGGACGATTTTCAACAGGAGTTGCTTTTAAGTATTCATTGATTGCGGGTTCTGCGCAAAGGCATTCATCAATTGTAATGACATTATTTGCGTTCTTCTGACATAATCCGCCGTCTGTAAACTGAAAGCGTGAACGATAATTAAAATCAGGTCCGTAAATTACTTGTATTTCCGGAAGCTCAATTTTATTTGCAAGAAAAGCATCTTTAAGCATCTGCTTACGAAGTTCACGCTGATATTCGCTTTGAATGTGCATCATATTGCAGCCGCCACAGCTTCCATAATATTTACATTCAGGAGTTTTTCTGTAAGGCGATGGTTCAATAATTTTTATAATTTCTGCGTTGTCATAATCATTTTTGTGTTGTACTATATTTATAGAAAGAGTTTCATCAGGCAAAGTGAAAGGAATAAATACTGTCTTTGAGTTGATTTTTGCAATAGTATTTCCGCCAAAGACTGTTTTTTCTGTTTTTACTGTTACAGGTTCCATAAAATACATTTTAACAGAATTTACAGATTGTGTCATTCTCGGGCTTGACCTGGGAATCTCATATCAGGAGGCATTAAATGTCATTAAAATCATTTTCGGTAAAAACACACGACAACACAGAGCTTTGGGTAAACCGCTGGATTCCAGATGCCGATGATCCCGAAAATCCACCAAAAATAAAAGGCGTAATTGTTTTTAATCACGGACTTGCAGAGCACTCACTTCGTTACGACCGCTTTGGTTCAATTTTGTCTGAAAACGGTTTTGTATTTAATGCTTTTGATATGCGCGGCCACGGTCGTACTGCAGAAAATGCAATTCAAAAAGGTACAGGTAACTTTGGTAAACTTGCAGATAAAAACGGATTTACTCTTGCAGTAAAAGATGTTGACTTCCTTATTGATCTTGTAAAAAAAGAATATCCTGATGTACCTGTAATCTTGATGGCTCACAGCTTTGGTTCATTTATTGCACAAAGCTATATAGAAAATTTCCACGGAAAAATTAAAGCATGCTTCTTAATTGGAACTGCAGGCCCACGTCTACCACTTGTTACAATGGGAAACATCCTTGCAAAAATAGTAAGATTGTTCTGCGGCAAAAACAGTGTTGTAGGCCTTTTGGACACTTTAAGTTTTGGAAGCTACAACAAACGCATTAAACCGCTCAAAACAAAATATGACTGGCTTACTAAAGATGAATCAATGTTTATGATGTACGCCGATGACAAATGGTGCGGATTCCCGCTTAAAACATCATTCTATTGCGACATGACAGGCGCCCTCCGTAACATCCACCAGAAATCAAACATGGCCAAGATAGATAAAGACTTACCAATTTATCTCCTGTTCGGTTCAGAAGACCCTGTTGGCGATTACGGCAAAACAGTAAAAGCCCTGGCAGAATGCTACAAAAATCTTGGAATAAAAGATGTAAACGTAAAAGAATATCCTGGCGACCGCCACGAAATTTTAAACGAAACAGACAAAGAAACCGTTGAAAAAGATATATTAAATATGCTTGAAGAAGTCCTTAAAAAATAATAATATATCCCATCGTGTTATATAGATATGGAACGGATAACAAGGGCAATTTAATTAAGAAGGCCATTGTTTATACAAAGTCTGAACATTTTATTTCTAACAAAAAAATAGACCCGGATGCTCTTCAAATAATCAACAGACTACGTGATGCAGGTTACACCGCATATGTTGTTGGTGGTGCTGTACGCGATCTTATTGTAGGCAACGTTCCAAAAGATTTTGATATTGTAACAGATGCAACTCCTTCTAAAATTAAACGAATTTTCAGAAACTCACGCATAATCCGACGTCGCTTCCGACTTGTTCATGTTGTATTTGGCTCAAAGATTTTTGAAGTAAGCACCTTCCGTTCAAATGAAGAAGGCTCTGTAGGTAACGAGTTTGGAACAATTGAACAGGATGTAATGCGCAGAGACTTTACAATGAATGCGCTTTATTATGATCCGCTTCAGGAACAGATAATTGATTACGTTGGCGGAATGCGCGACATTAAAAAGCATATACTTCGCCCGGTTATTCCTCTGGATGTTATTTTTACAGAAGATCCAGTCCGCATGCTCCGTGCAATTAAATATTCTGCAACAACTGACGCAAAAATGACCTTTAACCTTCGTCATAAAATCAAACAGTCGGCAGCTTTATTAAATACAGTTTCTCCTTCTCGCATAACAGAAGAGCTTTTAAAAATCATTAACAACATTCATGCTTCACAAATAATTTCAGAAGCAATTGAAAATGATTTGTTTATGTATCTTCAGCCGTCTGTAAGCGCAATGCTTTATGAACGCAAAAATATAGAATACAGCTTTATGGAAAACCTTAAAAAGCTTGATGAACTTAATAAAACAGATCCTCAGGCTCGCCTTGGCAAAAAGCTTTTCTTTATTATTTATGATTTTGTTACAACTCTTACAGACTGGGAGCAGGAAATACAGGGAAAATATTCTGTTTCTGAATTATATGCAAAAACCTGGACTGAATGCCGCAATTTTGTATTGCCAATGAATCCTCAGCGCCGTGAACTTGAATATGCTGTTCGTTCTGTAATGAAAAGTCTTGGTGTTCCTATTAAAATCCACCCTAAAAAAGCGTAATTAATTCTTTTCGTGATTTCTTGCAAGTGAACGTCTGCTCAGTATAGGTTTGTTTTTTTCTTCCTGCTGAACAGCCGGTGCATCGGTTTTTGTGATTTTATCTATTACAATGCTTACTTCTTCTATAAGAATGCCTGTAAAAGTTTCAATTTTATCAATAATATACTGCTGAAGCTTGTGAACTTTTCCTGTGAGCTGTGTTCCAAAAGGTACGTCAATTGTTACAACAAGCCTGTAGCCGTGGGAATCGGTTTTAATTGTGATTTTTTTTACCTTTACATCTGGTGAACATTCTGAAACACAATGCATTACCATTTGAGTTAGGGCTGCTTCTGAAATTTCAACCCTTCCTTTTTTGCTGAATTCCGGCTGAACAATTGATTTTTCTATGAGCTTACCTTTACCTGTTTTTTTCTGAAAAAAGCCTTTGCTGAAAAAATCATGCATGGAATTAGAAAATATCTGAGGATAACTTTTTTTTACTTCAATTGACGGAACCGGAATTACATGTTTTCCTTCTACGTGACGTGATTTTTCTGCTTTTTCTATTTCTTCCTGGGTTGCAATTTCTTCTATATGAATAATCTTTGAAGGCTGGGGGAGTTGGAGTCTCATTGCAATCTTCATTACCATTTTTTCTGAAGTTCCCAAAATCAGGATTTTTTTGATTTTTGATTTCTTTAGAACTTTTGCAACAGAATCTCGGTGTTCTTTATCGTCAAAAAGTGCAACACGAACTGCACCCATATAGGTTTTTTCACGTTTTGCAGAATGCCCCGCAAGGATTTTTTCGTCTTGAATTAAAAGTCCATCATCGATTATGGCATTTATATTGTATTGTTCTGCTAAAAGCTTGGAACGAAAGCTTTTTCCAGTTCCACTTTCGCCAACTAAAGCGTATACAACTGTGGGAGAGAAGGTTTGTTTTAAAAGTGAAATTGGATTTACCATATAAATTATTATAATCGAAAATCAACGGAAATCAATTGTTATATGGTCGGGAATGCCAAGATTATTTGCAAGAAAAACAAGGCATTTATCGCATAAATCAAACTTAAAAGAGGCGGTGTGGGCTCCGTAAGCTTTATCTCCTGCCAAAGGATGCCCGTGAAATGCCGATTGCGCTCGAATCTGGTGCTGACGGCCTGTTTCAATTTGAAAATCGCATTTTGTATAGTCAAAACCGTCTTTATTAAACGTTTCTACAGGATTTATTGATGTTATACATTGTTTTGCGTCTTGTGGAACAGAGCTTGCGTCTCCGGAAATAACCTGTACAGTATGAAAACCATCACCTTTATCATCTTCTTTAATAATATAATCACTCCAGGTCTGGCTTTGCTTTACAACACCTTCAACAGTTGCAGAGTAGATTTTTTTAATATTATGGTCTTTCATCTGCCCGGTAAACCATTTTGCACCTTCAAGACTCATAGAAAAGCATATAAGTCCTCTTGTCTGCTTATCAATTCTGTGCAAAGGACCTGGCCTGAACGAAATTGACTGTTTACCGCGGGTTTTTTCATAATATTGTGTAACAAGCTCTGACAGAGAAACCTCATCTTTTTTAGCTTTCTGTACGTTTATTCCAGCCGGTTTATTCAAAACAAGAATATGTTCGTTTTCAAAAACAATAATATCTTTGATTTTTATGTCATATGCGGTTTTGCTTTCAAAATCACACTTAGTTTTTGCCGAGTATTGTTCTATTAAAACATCCGCAATCGAAAGAAGGTCAGCGTCCGCTATTTTATAATCAGGCTTCTGCTTTTTTCCGTTTACTTTTATAAGGTTTTTACGAAGACTATGATAAAGATTTGAAAGAGGAATAGCCGGCAAAAAGATTTTTATAACTTTGTCGAGGCGTCTTCCAATGTCATCTTTACCTGTATTAAAATCTGTAAAATCCATAATAAAAGTATAGTAAAATTTATGATTTAATGATAGAATTAAATA
>JAEEGG010010102.1_pt1 | contig 20932 bp, 15 predicted proteins | sample 9134161 | NCBI WGS metagenome assembly JAEEGG01 (sample SAMN16246543, study PRJNA631951) | gut metagenome | biome: gut microbiome; feature: rumen; material: CR-attached | host: Bos | place: Iran: Karaj | collected 2018-10 | reverse complement strand
GTCAACCTGCTTGTGACGACCTAGGCCGTATTCGCGCAGGTCGTGAATATAAACCTCGGCAATTCCCTTGTCGGTTGCCCGCTTGATTATCGAATTGTTCAGCGGTCCATCAAGGATTTCAGGCAAAACGGTTATAATGTCAATTCGCATAAGCTATTTTTTTGTTGAGTCGTGGCGCGCCGCGACTGTACTAAGTTTTAATGTATATAAGTTTCTAAGTTTCAATGGCTGATGCCGTTTCAGGTTTTAATGTTTTAGGTTGAATTTGCTTGATGATTTGAAAATTTGATGATTTAAGTATTTGAAGATTGCTAATTACAGACGGGTCTTACCGAAATTCCATCGCTTCTTCTGGAATCGTTTAGCTTACAATTGTTGGAACTAAATTCTAGATTATAGGCACGGAATACGTTCTCTCTGTTAAGGCTTTTGGACCAATAGCAACCGCTACTACCTCTATCAATGACGTTATCAGTCGAACACCAGCCCGCTGCAGGCAAAAAGATTGAATTCCCATTTGGACCTGTAAAAATATATCCTTTTATTTCGTTTTGTGTTGTCCAAGTCGCAGTGCAATTTGATAGCAATTCTCCGAAATCCGCATCAGTAGGCATACGCCATCCTTCTCCCCAATTTGCCGTAGCTGCATCATCCACAGCCTCTAACACAAGTAAGTTGTCTGGCTTTTCGCCATGCTTGACGGTAGTTTCCGAGGAATATTTTTTTAATGTAGAACTAACTTCGCCATTGAAACAATATCCTTGCCCTCCATAGTTAGCCTTTGTCTTCGTTTCTCCCCACGCAAATAAGTCACCGTAACTTTCGGGTGTTTTTGCACCAATATTACATTTCGCCCATTTAGTACCACTTGGCAAACCCAAATCAACATACTCGTGCCCGTTTAATGATTGTGAGAAACCATTGTTTGAACATAGTATTATGCTCATAATGAATAGTACAAATATTTTCTTTTGCATCTTGTCTGATAACTGTTAACTTTCAACTGTTTTAAAATCCCATTCCAAATCTCAGCCAGAACATTTCCTCCAGGCTCTTCCATTTCTTAGCCGACTTCTCAAAATTGTCGCTTGTATAAGCATTCAAAATCTTAGCCGACTTCTTGGCATTGCCGTTGTCAACAACCTTCTTTTCCAAATCCTTAAGACCAGCAAATGCATCATCCTCGTACGATTTGAGTGCACTTTCAACAACTGGTCTCGTCGATTGCCAAGCTACGGTTGCCAACTTGTTTGCCTTGCGGTAAGTCCATAGCACGCAGTTGTCGTCGAGTTGTCTTTGTCCACAGACATCGTAAGCCTTTGGCAATGCGGTTGTTCCACAGAAAATTGGTACTCGTGGTGTTTGTGCGGGATTGTCAACCGACATCCAGCAGATGCCGCCAACCTCGTCGGGCAACCAGCTGCGCAACTGGATAATGTGCGAGTACGAGCACCAAGCCACAGCCACAGTACGCTGGAATGTTACAGTCTCGGGAGCAATGAAATTCAAGGTGTTGCGCAGATTTGTACCAAGCCACGGATTTGCAATTGGACTTACAATCGTATCGTCAACCATCGTGCCATCGTCGAGACGCTTCTTGGTAACCATTCGCACATTGCGAGTCATATCAAGGTCGGTGCCTTCGTAGGTACTGCGGAAAAGTTCGATTACCTTGCGGACATCGACATTCTCATCGGGCTTAACCGAAAACGGCAGTTCGTCCATATCCATGCTAAGTCCGAGCGATGGAGCCAAACTACTGAGAATGAAGAACTCGCGTTCCTTGAAGTTCTTGCCTGCGCCATACGACGACGCAAAAGCCTTCCAGAAGACAAACGGTTCGCTGCCGTCCCACAGGTTGTATTTTTTGGCAACTTCCTCAACATTGTCGGATGCCATAAAGTAGTCGGGATTGTTGCGCTCAATCTGCCCTATCCTAGCGATGTTTGCCGACACGCCAACATGGTCGTCGGGAATGCGCTTTGCCGCCCACACGCCACCAATCTTGTCGGTACCTTCGCCGAGGATTTCCATCTGCCACACCTCGTTCTTGTCGGCAATCGTAATGCACTCACCGCCATCGCCATAACCGTATTCTTTCACAAGGCTTCCGATGAGTTTGATAGCTTCGCGAGCAGTTGTACAACGCATAAGCGCAACACGCTCAAGTTCCTCTATCATAAACATTCCCTTGCTGTTAACAAGCGTATCGGGACCAGAAAAAGTAGTCTCGCCAATGGCAAGCTGCTTTTCGTTGAGACAAGGATAAGCAGTATTGAGGTAAGCGTAGGTGTGCTTTGCCTGCGGAATTTCACCAGCGAGAGTTACGCCAACAGTGTCGGTGCGGCTCTTGGTGTGCATTGTACCCTTGTAAACCTTGTGGGTAGCACCATCCTTGTAGTTGGCTGCAGGCTCAATGGTCATCCAAGTGCGGTAACGACCGTCGCAAGTGTGCGAAGTAATCACCGAACCATCGGCACTGGCCTTCTTGCCGACCATTATGCTGGTGCAATTTCCACCAATAAATTCTTCGTCCTGCCCGAACGCACACAGCGAAAGCAGGGAAATCAACGCAAGCAGAAAAATATTTTTCATAAACTATTATTTTTTCTCCTTTACAAAATTTCCGTTAAGGTCGAATTGCAGCTCGACATCGGTGTTAAGTTCTATTTCGAAACCGTTCTTGTCGCGCTCAATCTTGTAAATCTTTGCCTTCTTGTAGTTGTGAGCAACATAGTCGTAAATATTGCTGCTAACGATTCCCTTTGGCAGAGCGACATGGCCTTCGATTTCCATCCACGAGCCAATCTTGTTGAACTCAATTTTCACGCCGTTTTCAAGTTTCACCTCGTAGTCGCCGTCCTTTTCGTCGAGCATTACGGAGTTAACCTTTTCCTTCGGGAAGTAAGTTCTCAGAAATTCCTGTGCGGTCATTGGCATGTCCTCAACCTTGACGGGCTTGTCGTTGTCGGCAAAAGCGAAAGCTGAAAACGAAAGAACGCAAACTAAAAGTAATGTTATGTTTCTCATATTTAAAAATTTAATAATTTAAAAATTCAACAATTCAATAATTCAACATTTATTTCGTAACCTTATATTCCTTTGTAAATAACAGCAATACCGTGAAGATTTCCAACCTACCGACAAGCATCATGCCTGAAAGTATCCACTTGGCAATGTCGGGAATGGCGGCAAAAGTCGTTGCGGGGCCAGTCATTCCGTAGGCAGGACCGATGTTACTCATTGCCGAAACGCAGGAAACAAACGAACTTGTGAAATCCATTCCCAAGCAGGTGAGCAACAATGTAGCGACAAGCACAGTGATTATGTACATCATTATGAACGCCATAACTCGCATAACGGTTGTCTGCTCGAGCGAACGCTTCGACATCTTTACGGGAATCACGGCCTGCGGATGAAGCTGACGCTTGAGGTCGGCGATAAGGTTTTTCACAGCAATGGCAATTCGCGAAACCTTGATGCCACCGCTCGTCGAACCCGAACAACCGCCGACAGCCATAAGAAGTACCGTCGGTATGATAAACGCCTGTCCCCAAGCAACATAGTCGAAGCAAGTCGCTTGATAACCCGACGATGTCATTATTGCCACCACATTGAACAACGAGGTACGGAATGTCTCCTCGAAGCCCATCGGGAACGACGAAAGCTGTTCGGCAGTAAGCACCGTAGTGTACTCGAGCGAGTAGAACAACAGCATAAACACAGCCACACCGATGAATATTATGCCGAAGTACCAGCGCATTTCCTCGTTCTTGCTGAACGCCTTGAAACGTCCGACAATCAGGAAGTAGTACAGAGCCAGCGTAAGTCCGCACATCGCCATGAAGAGCGTACACATATATTCGATGTACGGCGATGCCCAGTAGCCTATGCTTGCCTGATGCGTGCTGAAACCGCCTGTTGCAACCGTCGTCATCGAATGGCAGACGGCATCGAAAAGGTTCATCGGACCAAGATAGTATGCCACAAAGCAAAGCACGGTAAGCACAATGTAGATAACCCAAAGCTTCTGGGCAGTGTTGCGGATGCGCGAACCAAGTTTATCGACTTCTATTCCAGGCGATTCGGCCGAGAACAATTGTGTTTCGTGTGCCTTGTTCTTCTGCGAGAAGAAAGCCATCGTCAGCACGATAACGCCCAAACCGCCAAGCCATTGCGTGATGCTGCGCCACAAAAGTATTCCGTGCGGCTGAGAATCGATGTTGTTCATCACCGTGGCACCTGTGGTCGTAAATCCCGACATAGTTTCGAAAAATGCGTCGGAAACATTGTCGAAAGTTCCGCACATAAGATAAGGAATCATTCCAAGCACTGTAAGTATCAGCCATGTAAGTGTAACGGTCAGGAAATTGTCCTCCTTGCGCATTTTCTTTGTCGTCTTTCTGCCAAGCAGGAAAAGAATGGCTCCGATAAAAAATGTTGCGAGCGAAGGAACAAGCAAAGGAATGAAATCCTTCTCACCGTAGTTTATATTATAGTACAGCGCGACGAATGCCGAAGCCAGCATAAGCATCGACACCATCACGAGATTCTGTCCTATAATCTTCTTTTTCATTACATTAAGTCAAAATGCACAAATGCGCAGACTGAATAATAAATTTGCAAAGATAAGGATTATTTTGGATTTACGATTTACGATTTTTGATTGATGATTTTGGTATACGACTTACGGTTCTTCTCGAAAATCATATATACATTCAAAAAAGCGACACCTTCTACCAAAACCACTAAATAATCAACCTCTTACATAAAATAAAAGTAATTGCACATCAGACTTGGCAACCAACCAAAATTTTTATCGTTATAAGCATAAAGATTTATGGCACAATATTTTTGCATTTTTTTGTTTCATATTTCAAAAAAAAATTATATGTTTGCTCACTTAAATAGAAGTGTAACTTTATACATCTGAATATGAAGAAGGTTATCATCATATTGCTCGCATTAATCTGCTACATATCAACAGATTATGCATACGCGCAGCAACCAGTCAGACGCACATGCACTGACGAGCAATTAGAGTTTACAGTAACGCACAACGATGTAATTTGTGACGGCACAGAATCCACTGCCATGGTAAACATCATACACGGAGGCGGAGGAAACACCGATGTTTTCTGGTTCGAATGGTCAACTGGTGAAATTTCACAGGTCATTCCAATCTACTCATCGGGACAATATTCCGTAACCGTTACCGATACATACAATAACTGCTCAAAATCCGAAATCTTTGAAATCGGTCAAGCTCCTGCTGTAAATGTCAGTCTATCAAAGACAGATGTTACTTGCTATGGTCTAAATGATGGCACAATGACTGCTAATGTCAACAGCGGAACTGCTCCATTTTCATACAACTGGTCAACAACTTTGCACAGCGAAACCATAACAAACCTTGTCCCTGGCACATACTCTGTAACCGTTACCGATGACAACCAATGTACAGCAAGAGCCACTGCATCGATTGTAGAACCGACAAGATTATTATACACAATTTCTCCCAATCAAGGTATATGCCGAGGATCAGAAACCACCATAACCGTTACTGTTACCGGCGGAACCGAACCATACAACTATGAGTGGGACGATAGCACAACTGGAATATTCAACAGAATAGTATCACCAGATTCGACAACAGCATACACGGTAAGCGTTACAGATGCTAACGGATGTACAAATGCTCCACAAACAACAAGAATCATCGTAAGCCAGCCAATAGAAATGAATCCAGATATTCATAACATATTATGTCATGGAGAATGTAATGGTTCGGCTGTTCTTAATATACACGGCGGCATTCCTCCTTTCACATACACATGGGAAAGCAATACCGACTACATTGAAAACTTATGCGCAGGAAGCTATGCATTAAGCGTCACCGACTTGTACAACTGCACAGCAAGCACATCATTTGTTATCACCGAACCCGACACAATATATGTGGCAACTCTTTCAGGTCCTGCTAGCTGTTTCGGATACAACGACGGATTCGTACAGGCAGATGTCACTGGTGGCGTACATATATCCAATGGTGATGATAACTACAACTATCTTTGGGATGACGGACAAACTACTGCTCACGCAAACATGGGCGCAGGATACCACACTGTCACCGTCACCGATGGAAACGGATGTACTCATACAGGCACCGCATTCGTCGACCAACCACAAGCTATATACGTAACAGACCCGACACCAAACGGAGGTACCATTTGCATAGGAGAAACACTACATGTTTATGCTAATGCTACAGGTGGCGAAGGTCCTTACGAATTTGTTTGGAGAGGTCCTGATGATTTCGTATGGTATGGACATAACTTCTCGGCATCGCCGACAACAACATCAACATACACACTTGATGTTTCCGATGTACATGGTTGTACTGCAGCACAAAAGCAGATGGTCATCAATGTCAACTCGCCAATCGAAATTTTATCTGTCACACAGGAGAACGATGAAATATGCAAGGGCGACAAGATTGTTTTCGACATTGAAATTTCTGGAGGTAACGGAGGTCCATACAGAATAACTTCAGACGAGTTCGGCGTAATAACAACACCTTGTAGCATATATGCACCCGAAACAGGATTCTACGCATTCACAGTAAGCGATGCCTGCGGTTCTCCTACAGCACGCGACTCCGTATATGCACTCGTTCACCCATTGCCCGATGTAGGATTCTATTCCGACAAGTCGGCATCATGCCCTCCGGGAACTTTCCAATTCTACGAAATATCCGACGAAAGTGCCAACCAGACTTACCTATGGGACTTCGGAAACGAAAGGACATCAAGCGTAAAGAACCCTAAACAGACTTTCGACGAAACCGGTTCTTACAATGTATCTCTTACTGTAACTTCCGACTTCGGATGTAGCAACACAAAGACAAAGAACAACATGATCGTCATATACGACGAACCAAGAGCCGAATTTGTAGTTGACCCAGACTTGACATCGATACTTACAACCGAAATTAAGTTCATCAACTATTCGGAAGGTGGCACAACCTACCTGTGGAACTTCGGTGACGGCAACACAAGCATCTGGTCAAACGAAACGCAGATACACACTTACGAAAAAGCAGGCGACTACACAGCAATGCTTGTAGCAAAGAACCAGCACCAGTGCGTTGATACTGCTTATAAGAAATTCAGCATCACAGATGTTTATACATTCTATGCACCTACGGCATTCACACCAAATGGTGATGGCGACAACGATTTCTTCTATATCAGTGGAAACGGAATCGACAGGAAGAATTTCGAACTTACCGTTTATAACCGTTACGGCGAAAGAATGTTCAAGACAACCACATTCGACATGGAATCGCCTCAAAGCATGGCATGGGACGGAACCAACGACGGAAGCATACTCAAGGGCGACAAAATAGCTACCACAGGCGCATACAACTGGGTTTGCAAATTCCTCGACTTCACAGGAAAACCTCACGAAAAGAAAGGTACAGTATTTTTGCTGAAATAAATGCAATATCGTAACGAAAATTGCGTTTTATTCACATGAACAAACTGCTGACAATAACAATAATGGCGCTGATAGCAATATCGGCGTTATTTTCATCATGCCGAAAGGATATTTTCACAAAAGATCCTGCCGACAAACTTCTGTTCTCTTCGGACACCGTTCAGTTTGATACCATTTTCACTGGAATCGGCAGCACAACCAAATACCTAATTGTAAAGAATCCAAACAAGAACAAGTCTATCAATATCGACCGCATATACCTTGGTAGAGGTTCTTCTTCAAAATACAGACTCAACATCGACGGCAAAACGACAGAAAAAGGCTTCCACCTCGAAGATTATGCTCTAATGCCTGGCGATTCTATATTCATTTTCGTTGAAGTGACCATAAATCCAGGAGCCGACGACTTGGTGGAACAAGATTCTATAATATTCGAATCAAACGGAAACACTCAAGATGTAGACCTTGTGGCATTTGGGCAGAATGTAACACTTATCAATGGCAAAATGATAACGCATGACACAATATGGAGTGCCGACAAGCCTGTGCTTATATACAACTCGGCAATGATTGATACGCTTGTCACTGTTAAAGTTATGCCAGGTGCGAAAGTTTATTTCCACAACAAGTCGAGCCTATTCGTAAAAGGAACTCTAAAATCGCTTGGCGAAATCGGCAACCGCGTAACTTTCACAGGAGACCGCCTCGAAGAATACTACCGCTACACTCCTGGACAATGGGGCGCATACCTGCAGGATGAAGTCGGCAATACTCGTGGGGTATACGGTGGAATACACTTGCTTGCTGGCTCTCGCTACAACGAACTAAACAACACCGACATAACAAACGCCCTCATTGGAGTTCAGGTAGATTCTGTTGTTACTGCAGATGCACCAACGTTAAAAATGAAGAATACCAATATCGAAAACTCCAAGATTGCCGGGCTATACGCACTTGGTGCACATGTCGAAGCCGAAAACTGCGTATTCGCCAATAGTTCACAATATACTGTTGCATGCTGGATTGGCGGTAAATATTCCTTCATACACTGCACAATGGCAAACTATTCTGTAGGCGTACGACAAAACCCGCAACTTTCGCTAAACAACTACTATACCTACCGAGACGAAAACGGTAACACTCAGATTTCGTATCGCGACCTTACCGAAGCATATTTCGGCAACTGCATAATATACGGTTACAACAAAAAAGAAGTCGGTTTCGATTTCATAAGCGGAGCCTCCGCCAATGTTATGTTCGACAACTGCCTAATCAGATACGAAAACAGCTCGGAACTAACCCAATCGGCTCCATCATCGTTCGTCGACAACATTTTCAACGAAGACCCAAAATTTGCATCAACTACAAAACCATACCTATATAATATATTAGAGGTGTCGGCTGCAAGAGACAGAGCAAAAGTTGCAATTTCGGAGATCCTTCCACTTGACCATGAAGGCACAAGTAGAATGACATTCGACGGCAAACCCGACATTGGAGCATACGAATATGTTCCAGAAGAAGAAACTGAATCGAAATTCTTTATATGGAAATGAGGAAATTAGCCATAATCGCATCTGCCATAACTATTGCAATATTGCTTGCATTTTCGTGCAAGACAAGCAAGGACAGCGCAAGCGACAAGTTCAACGAACAGCTTGTCCGCGATTCGTACAGGATAATGTTCTTCAATACCGAAAATCTATTCGACACTATAGACAATCCAGACACCAAGGACGATGAGTTCACTCCGCAGGGAGCAAAATTCTGGACTGGATACCGCTACAACACAAAACTTTCGAACCTATCTAAAGTCATCATAGGTGCTGGCGGTTGGGAACTTCCACAGATAGTAGCACTCAGCGAGATAGAAAACCGCAAGGTTGTAGAAGACCTGATAAACAAGACACCGCTACGCAACTCCGACTATCGCATAATCCACAAGGAATCGCCAGATGCCCGCGGAATAGATGTCGCTATGATGTACAGGAAGAGATTCTTCTCCCCTATTTCCGAGAATTTCATTCCCGTGAAATATCCAGCAAATATTGGTAGCGGAACAACCCGCGACATTCTATATGTAAAAGGTACGACCAATCGCAACGACACCTTGCATATCTTTGTTAACCACTGGCCTTCACGCTGGGGCGGACAAATGGAAACCGAAGAAAAAAGAATTTTCGTGGCAGGAATCGTAAAGCACACTACCGATTCAATTTTCAAGACCAATAAGAACGCAAACATTGTTATCGTAGGCGACCTAAACGATTATCCAACCGACAAAAGCCTAATCCACGGACTAAAAACCGAGACCGAATTTGATAAAATCAAGAGCGACAAGCTATACAATCTTTCGTATTACTTACAGGAAGTCAAAAAGTTGGGAACGCACAAGTTTCATGGACAATGGGGAATACTCGACCAAGTGATAGTTTCTGGCGCACTGCTCGACACCACAAATACAATTCATACGACAAAGGACGATGCCCACATATACAATCCCGACTTCATGCTAATGCCCGATGAAGGCTACACAGGCAAACAAGTGTTCCGCACCTATGTAGGCTACAAATACCAAGGCGGATACAGCGACCACCTCCCAACATACATTGATCTGAACTGGAAATAAAAGGCTGAAGTGCTCAGACTCACAAAAACTGTATTCCTCGTCATTTACTTGCTTCGCTGCGTGAGCTAAAGGTACGGAAGCTAGTCGAAACACGCGATACGAAACGAGGAGCGTTGTGAAGACTGCTGTCCGAAACGTTGCTTGCAGCCTCGCGAAGCTTGCGAGCAATCTCCACAACACTACTAATAAGGAGATTATTCGCCTTTGGCTCATGAGAAAGTTACGCACAAGTGAACTCACACGACGCGTACCTTAGTCGGTTCGTTCTGCTTTACTTGCAAGCTTCGTGAGCTAAAGGTTGTGGAATAACGAAGAGAGGATTTAGCAAACACGAATCAAAAATATTGTGTAATCTGCAAATTCAACATCCTCCCCATACAAGAAATTTTGCCACAGGCAAACCTCCCTTGTTGCAATTTGCATTTTATTTTCGTCCCTAATACAAAAATTTCGCCCCTCATTACACGACAAGACACCACAATCGACAAGGCTTAGCCACATTTTTAACCACACGACTTTTACATACTTTTTCTTTGCGACGATTTTTGAAAAAGGAAAAACGCATGAACATTTTAAGAAAAACTTGGTGCAGAACATATCAAGCTGCATTTCACATGGCACAACCTCTGCTACCATACAAAGATCCAATAGTAAAGGAAAGCATAAACGACATTCCTGAAATTTTACACTCAAACAACATTGACAAGGTTATATTCGTAACCGACAATGGACTTGTTGCCGCTGGACTTGCAAAACGCATTGAAGATGTGCTTACTTCTGCAAAAATAGACTTCACAACCTACTCCGACACAGTACCAAATCCAACAATCGATAATGTTGAAACAGTGCGTAATATATATTTACAAACAGGCGCACAAGGTTTTGTTTCACTCGGCGGCGGTTCGGCAATGGACTGTGCGAAGGCAGCAGCCGCACGCATAGCACGACCTAACAAACAGATTCCAAATATGCGTGGAATTCTGAAAGTTCACAAGAAATTGCCTATTATTGTTGCCATCCCGACAACAGCAGGAACTGGTAGCGAGGCCACCGTAACGACTGTAATTACCGACAGCAGAAAGAATTACAAATATCCCATTAGCGATTTCTGCCTAATTCCACCATACGCCATTCACGACTATACGCTCACAACTGGACTACCTCAAAAAATGACATCAACAACAGGTATGGACGCACTTACGCACGCAGTAGAGGCTTACATAGGTCGTTCGCTAAACAAGAAGTCAGCCGCCAACGCAGAAGAGGCTACTAGACTGATACATAAGTATCTATATCGAGCATACACCGATGGCAACGATGCTGAGGCACGACAAAAAATGCTTCGTGCCTCGTTTTGTGCCGGACTAGCATTTTCGATGAGCTATGTCGGTTACATACATGCTGTTGCACATTCGCTTGGTGGAAAATATGGAACACCACACGGACTTGCCAACTCCGTGCTCATGCCAATTATACTGCGCGAATATGGAGAATGCGTATATCAGAAATTGGCAAGATTGGCACGCAGATCAGGAGTTATTGCTGATGGTCGTAGCGACGAGGAAACCGCAAAACTTTTCATCGATTGGATTCAGGAAATGAACGACAAAATGAATATTCCTCGCGTAATAGACAATATCCGAGATGAGGACATTCCCGAAATGGCCGACCATGCCGATGCAGAAGCAAACCCAACCTACCCTGTCCCAAAACTCATGGACAAAAAGGAACTGGAAAGATTGTATTATCTTGGAAAAACGGGAAATGCTGAAAATTAAAGTAACTTTGCAAAAAATATCACGAAATGAATATAGAACAGACAGTTGAAGCCCAGAGGGATTTCTTCTCAACAGGCAAGACATTTGACATAAAATATAGACTTGAAGCTCTTGACAAGCTGAAAAACGCAATAAAAAGGCACGAAACAGAACTACTTGCAGCAATCAAGATTGACTTGGGCAAGTCGGCATCCGAATCGTACATGTGCGAAGTCGGGCTTACACTCGCCGAGATAACGCATTTCAGGAAACACCTGCGCTCATGGGCTCGCACAAGACGCAAATGCACACCGTTAACCAACTTCCACGCCAAGAGCATGATTGTGCAGGAACCATACGGAGTGGTGCTGATAATGTCACCATGGAACTATCCGGTACTGCTCACGCTTGAACCGCTCATCGGAGCAATAGCCGCAGGAAACTGCGCAGTAGTAAAGCCATCGGCATATTCGCCCGAAACATCAAGAATAATACATCAGCTGATTTCAGAAACCTTTGACACGCAATATGTTGCAGTAATCACTGGTGGACGATCCGAAAATGCAGACCTTTTGGAACAAAAATTCGATTACATATTCTTCACTGGTGGCGTAACCGTTGGAAAACTTGTCATGGAGAAAGCATCAAATCACTTAACTCCAGTAACGCTCGAACTAGGAGGCAAATCGCCATGCATAATCGACCATACTGCCAATCTGCGTATTGCAGCACGACGCATAACCTTCGGCAAATTCCTCAACTGCGGACAAACCTGCATTGCCCCCGACTATATACTTGTAGAAAAGTCTGTACACGATGAGTTTGTAAAACTTCTGAAAGAAGAAACCACAAAAATGTACGGCGAAGACATTTTCGCAAACAAGGATTACGGCAAGATGGTAAACCAAAAGCATTTCGATAGAGTTTCCGGATTGATAGCAAAAGAAAAGGTAGTATATGGCGGACGCCTAAAAGCCGAAACCTTGCAAATAGAGCCTACAATTCTCGACAATGTTACATCCGAAGATGCTGTTATGCAGGAAGAAATATTCGGTCCGGTACTACCAATAATTACCGTAACCGACACAAAAGAAGCCGCCGATCTCATCAGAAACAGACCAAAGCCATTGGCTCTATACCTTTTCACTAGCGACAAGAAAGTCGAGAAGCATTTTCTGCGCGAAGTACCATTTGGAGGCGGCTGCGTAAACGATACAATCATACATATAGCCACCACCAATTTGCCATTTGGCGGAGTTGGCAACAGCGGCATGGGCAGTTACCACGGCAAAAAGACGTTCGAGACATTCAGCCACGCAAAATCTGTGGTAAAGAAATACACATGGCTCGACATCGCTATGCGCTACCAGCCGTACACCAATTGGAAAGACAAACTTATACGAATGTTCTTGAAATAAAGCAAAAAAATCCCCAATGCTTTCAAACATTGGGGATTTTACAATACTATATACTATAATTACATTACTTCCGGGACTTCGATTCCTAGCAATTCCATGCCTTCCTTTATTGTTTTGGCAACTTGCTGCGACAAGCGCAGACGAAGCAGAATCACATTAGGATCATTTTCGTTGAGGATTGAATAGTCGTGGTAGAACTGGTTAAACTCCTTGCACAAATTGTACACATAGTTGGCAACTTGTCCCGGGTCGAATTTCTTGGCTGACTCCTCGACAACTTTGTCAAACGAGCACAAGTTCGAAATTATGCTAACCTCCTTGTCGAGCAGATGAACATCCTCGGAAATGCGCTTGGTAAGATTTATGTTCTGCTCCTTTGCCTTGCGCAGTATCGAGCAGATACGAGCATGAGTATACTGTATGAAAGGTCCAGTATTTCCGTTGAAATCAATCGATTCTTTAGGATTGAAAACCATCTGCTTCTTCGGGTCAACCTTGAGGATGAAATACTTAAGCGCGCCTATTGCAATCATTTCGATAATGCGATTACGTTCAGCTTCGCTCAAATCGCCAAGCTTGCCGTTTTCCTCCGATATTGCACGGGCAGTTTCAATCATGTCGGCAACAAGGTCATCAGCATCGACAACAGTACCTTCGCGCGACTTCATCTTGCCTTCGGGCAATTCGACCATACCGTACGAAAGATGGAAAATCTTGTCGTAGTAGTCCTCGCCCAAACGCTGGACAACCTTCTTCAGCACTGCAAAATGATAATCTTGCTCATTTCCAACAACATAAATCATCTTGTCAGGATGATATTCATCAAAACGCTGAGCTGCAGTACCTATATCCTGAGTCATATAAACTGTTGTGCCATCGCTACGGAGCAAAATCTTACGGTCAAGACCTTCATTTGTTAGGTCAATCCATACTGATGTATCGGCATCGCGGACAAAAACGCCACGGTCGAGACCTTTCTGCACTATCGACTTGCCGAGCAGATAAGTCTGTGATTCATAATATATTCTATCGAACGAAATGCCTATTTTCTTGTAAGTCTCATCGAAACCTGCATATACCCATTCGTTCATCATCTTCCATACGCGACGAACTTCTTCGTCACCAGCCTCCCATTTCTGGAGCATTTCGCGTGTTTCGGCCATAAGAGCCGACTTCTTTTCGGCTTCCTCATCGCTAAGACCAGTCGCTTTCAAAGCAGCGATTTCTTCCTTATACTTGTTGCTGAACAACACATAGAAGTCGCCAACAAGCTTATCGCCCTTCTTGCCTGCCGACTCGGGAGTAACACCATTACCCCACTTCAGCCACGCAATCATCGACTTGCAAATATGTATTCCTCTATCGTTCACAAGGTTAACCTTCATGACATTGTTTCCGGCAGCCTTTATGATGCGCGACACGGAATCGCCGAGGAAATTGTTACGCAAATGTCCAAGATGCAAGGGCTTGTTGGTGTTTGGCGATGAAAATTCAACCATTATCAACGGCTTCTTGGAAGTGTCCTTCTTTTTAGCCGGAGCTGAAAGATTGTTCAGTCGCTTCAACCAATACTCGTGCGTCATTGTTATATTCAAGAATCCCTGAATCACATTGTAGGAATCAATGTCCTCACAACGCGCCTTCAACGAAACGCCAATTTCCTTGGCCGTATCCATAGGACTCTTTTTGCTGTACTTCGTAAACGGGAAAACCACAACCGTGAAATCACCGTCGATTCCTGGCTTTGTTCTTTCCAATGATATTGTTACAGACTTTAAATCAACAACATACAAGTCAGACAATACCTCTCCGATATACCTTACTATATCCTTCTCCATAACTCAATATTCTCGGTCGCGAAAATAATTATAAGTATCCAAATTTCAACCAATGTTAGTATTTTGTTGAAAAAACGCACAATATGCTGATATTCCGCATGATGTACACTTGGGTGAGCGTGCCGTGCAAACATACCGACCATGCAGTATCAGATAGTGGTGAGCATCGGGAATATCGGCCTTGGGAATGTATTTTACTAGTTGCTTTTCGGTCTGGAGTACATTCTTAGCATTGGTCGTCAACCCTATACGTGCCGACACCCTGAAAACATGCGTATCCACAGGCATTTCGGGACGATTGAAAAGGACAGCCTGCACCACATGGGCAGTCTTGCGACCTACACCAGGAAGTTTCTGCAATAGCTTGTCGTCGTCAGGAACTTCGCCTCCATAACTTTCGGCAACGATTTTTGCAGTTTCGAGCAAATGTTTAGCCTTGGCATTAGGATAGGTTACAGATTTCACATACGAAAGAATCTCCTCCTCGCTTGCCTTGCTCATAGCCAGCGCATCGGGGTAAGCAGCAAATAAAGCCGGCGTTACCATATTCACGCGCTTGTCGGTACATTGTGCCGACAACATCACCGCCACAAGCAACTGGAACGGATTGCCATAATGCAGTTCAGTCTCCACCTTGCCCATATTCTGCTTGAACCAAGCAAGAACCTTCTCGTATCTTTCTTTTTTAGTCATTTTTGTGCATAAGACATCCTACCGTGCTTGCACGGCAGGATTAGTTTTGCAATATTATATTTCTAGTATTCCAACAGGAAATGCTCTGCATCGATAGCAGCCTTGCATCCTGAACCTGCAGCCGTAATTGCCTGACGGTAGTTCGGGTCCTGAACATCACCGCATGCGAAAACGCCCGGAACATTAGTCTTTGCTGTACCAGGGATAGTCTTAATGTAACCCTTCTCATCAAGGTCGATGTACTTTGCAAATACCTTTGTATTAGGCGTATGACCAATTGCAACGAAAAATCCGCTGATGTCAATTACCTTCTCCTCGTTGGTCTTGTTGTTGAGCAAGCGTGCGCCTGTTACACCATCCATCTCGTTGCCAAGAACTTCCTTTGTATTGCAGTTCCAAAGAACCTCAATTTTCGGGTTTTCCATCACGCGCTGCTGCATTGCCTTTGATGCACGCAGTTCGTCGCGACGGACAATCATGTAAACCTTGTTGCAAATGCCTGCCAGATAGGTAGCTTCCTCGGCAGCAGTATCGCCTCCACCAACTACAGCAACATCCTTCTTGCGATAGAAGAATCCATCGCAGGTAGCGCATGCCGACACGCCAAAGCCTTTCAACTTCTGTTCCGACTCAAGTCCGAGATAATTTGCAGTTGCTCCTGTAGCAATAATCACAACTTCTGCATCAATGTCATCACCATTGTCAACAACAACATGGAAAGGACGCTTCGAAAAATCAACCTCGGTAATAATACCACTGCGAACATCTGTGCCAAAGCGCTTTGCCTGCTCGCGAAGCTGGTTCATCATTTCTGGTCCGCTAACTCCATTGGGATAACCTGGGAAATTCTCAATTTCTGTAGTGATTGTCAACTGACCGCCCGGCTGCAAACCTTCGTAAACAACAGGACTCAAATTTGCTCTCGATGCATATATTGCTGCCGTGAAACCAGCAGGACCTGAACCTATAATCAGGCATTTAACTTTTTCTGTCATATTCTTTTACTTAAACTCAAATTTTTGCAAAAATAAAAAATTATTTACGAAGTACGATTTACGATTTTTGATTTTTTCCAGAAAAAGTATGCACGCTTTAAATCAAAAGCATTATATTTGTAACCGATAATATTTAAGTTTAACGATAAAAAAGGGAATCTAACATGAAAAAATTTTTAGTAGCAATAATCATTGCGATTATTAGCATATCGGCATTAAACGCACAAGGTTTGACCGTACATCTTGAAGGCGGAAAGCTCAACAAATTTACAGAAGAAGTAACATACAAAAACATTATTGCAGAATACGACTCGTACGGCAGACTTACTCTGTTGAAATGCACAGGCAAAGGTTACGAACATTGCCCTGAATCGTGGACTTATACTCAACCACAAAGCACATTTGAAAAAACTATCCTCGAAGCCACGGTAAATATGGAAGTTCAGATTCTCGAAGACTTAAAGGCAGGAAAAACTAGCGGAGAATTCAAATACAAGTACTTAACGCTTTCGTACAAGGATGCAAAACTCGTCAAAAACGATTTGGGCAAGGAGGAACTGCAATATAGCTGGTCTATAATAGACTTCTTGATAGAACGCAATGTTGATGACATCAAGAAATACAAGGAATCGTTAGATAAGCAGGAAGAATAGTAAAGACGCAAAACCTTGCGTCTCAAAATTTCCTTACCTTTGCGAAAAATTTTCGCAAATGAAAGCAATGATTTTCGCCGCCGGACTCGGCACACGCCTCGCACCGCTGACCAACACTATGCCCAAAGCAATGGTTCCAATCAGCGGGAAACCAATGATTCAGCACCAGATAGAAAAACTTCGCAGCTTTGGTGTCGACTACATAGTTGTTAATGTTCACCATTTTGCCGAACAGATTATCGACTTCGTGAAAAACAACGATTTCGGCGTACAAATAGAGATTTCCGATGAGCGCGAATTGCTGCTGAACACTGGCGGAGGTCTGAAAAATGTCAAGAGGTTCTTCAATGATGGCGACAACTTTCTGGTTCACAATGTCGATATATTTTCCGACCTCGACCTAAAGGCATTGTACGACCACCACTGCACAACATCAAATGTAGCGACACTTGCCGTCATGCACCGCGAAAGCTCAAAGCATCTGCTTTTCGATAACGACAACCGCCTTTGCGGATGGCGCGACATTAAGAATGACAAGTCAATAATCACTATCGAACGCGACTGTTACAACGAAATGGCTTTCAGTGGAATATATGTCTGCAACTACCGCATTTTCGACCTCATCGACAATGAGGGTTCCTTCCCCATCATCCCTGAACTGCTGAAAATATCGAGGACAGAGCCAATCGGCGGTTACATCCACGACAACAACAAGGTGCTGGATGTCGGAAAAATTGATGTAATAAGGGAAATTGAAGGAAGACTTGCCTAATAGAAGATTTTTCGGGCTGAAAGTCTGCAAGCCTTTTAGCCAGTCTGTCTGTTAACCTGTTAATAGTCCATACCCTTCTTGTTGAACATCATAAATCCGAGATGGAACATAAAATACCAGTTTACCACATCGTCATCAAGGTAGTTTATGCTGATACCCAAAGGACCGAAACGAGTATTGTAAACCAATGCGACCGATGCCATATAATAATAGTATGAAAATCGTTCCGAATAAATAGGCGTGTATATGTTCGATGTCAATTCCTCCTTTATTATCTTGCGGAAAGGCATGTAGAAATAAAATTCAGTTCTCAGATTCAACCTGTCGGTTATGTTGAATATAGGCTTCACACCAATTGCAGCATAATTGTTTGCTCGATAATTTGTCAGAAGAAGCGTCTTTGAGTTCATCACAGGTGCAAAGGCTGGAGCAGCAAGCACGCTCGACGAGTAGTTGCGGAACAGAGGTCGGTTACTCATAAACAACTGTGCGTATGCACCTATTGTCAGGTGTTTGAATATTCGTGAGTAATAATCGGCGATGAGATTCATCTGGAACCAGCTGTGCCGCTTGATGTATATATCATCAAGCGCAGTTGTTGAACCCGGATTGTTACGTTCCGAACCAATTACATGCCTCAAATCCACGACAAATTCGCGTCCATCGGTAGGATACATCGTATAGTTCAAAGTGTTGTAGTTGAATGCAACGTGCTCGGTCATATACTTAAAGCTCGTAATGTCGGCAGTATCCGACGGTTGGAACGAAGATACCTGAAAATATGAATATTTCTGTTCTCCAGTCGCAAAACCTACCTTGACAATAGAATGCCGTGACAATGGCGTTATCGCATCCAACCTGAGATTTGACTCGTAGTCGATTATATAGGGCGGCTGGAAACTCATCGACAAAACACGAGAACTTCCCTTGAAGAAATCGTAGCGGTTCAACGTTGCCGAAAAATCAAGGGCAAATGGCTGATATGTAGGCACATCCATACGCGCACCCAGCATAGCTGATGCATAAAATCGTCCGTAATAGAAGTTTGCCCTGAAAAGTCCCGACACCTTGCCGAGCAACTTGTACGACCCACCAATATAAACCATACTTGACGAACCGTTTGACACGACCGCTCCGAGTCCCAGCGAAGTCCTGTTATCCTTTTTTACCTTGAAATGCACATCAAAAGTACCTGTGGAATCGTTGTACTCTGCAAGCGGAGTTGCCAGTTTAAACTGATAATCGGAAATCAACTTGTAATAGTTCGACTCAACCGTATTGAAATCCATTGACGAATCTTTCAAATGCTTCTTTATCCTTTTGAGATTCAGTGCATTTTCTACATAAGACTTCTCCGATTTCTTCAAGTTCCCGTCAACAACAATGCTATCGAATTTCAGCTCTGGCAGATTTTCCTTGTATGCCTTGCGTTCCTCCGACAATTTTTCGGCATCCTTCGTTCGGCTAACCATAGTCTTGATGCTGTCAATCAACTCGTTGCAATGCTCATATCCAATATCTACAACTTGGTTAAGCTTCTGGAAATCCATTACGCCCACATCCTTGAAAGCAAAACTGATGACGATTCCCTTTTTCTCCTCCAGCTCAACGCTTTTCTGCTCTCCCATGACAAGACTTTCGATTTGTGCCAAAAGGTCGTCGGAATCGGGCGGAGTTGACTTGCCAAAGGCGGAAACATATACTCCAATTATTATATCGGGATGGAACACCTCGCGCATAGTTTCCATAGGGAAATTGTTGTAAATTCCACCGTCATAATACAAAGTGCCGTCAAGGTCCACAGGCTTGAACATTATCGGAATAGCCATCGAAGCACGGATTGCAGTACCCAAGTCGCCATCGGCAAATACTTTTTCGCGATTGTGATAGACATCGGCAGCCACACATCTAAACGGGACGAACAACTTGTCGAAATCGTTTCCCGCACCAGCCGAACTTCTTGCAAAAAGGTCGATAAGCCCCAAATCCATAGGTTGCGGAGCAATAATATTGTTAGGCAAAGCCAAGGCTACCTTTTTGCTCTTGCGACGCAAATCGACACGAAGCAGAGAAGCGTCGGGCTGCTCAAACTTGAAAAAGTCAATATACTTTGGAGGAATGCTACCCTTGTAATAGTTTCGGAAACTTTCGCTAGCGAATATTTTCACCATTTCATCCGGCGAATAGCCTGCGGCATACAAGCCTCCAACGATAGCACCCATCGAAGTCCCCGTAACATAGTCGATAGGAATCCCGTGCTCCTCCAATGCCTTTATCACCCCGACGTGAGCATAGCCTTTCGCACCACCACCGCTTAGGACAAGACCTACAGTCTGTGCTTTTGTCATTGTGCAAAAACATAACGCACTGACAATCAACAAGAACAATATGTACAATATTCTCCTCAACTGCTTTACAAAAAAGATATGCAAGTTAGTAAGATTATTTCAAACTTTTAGTTTTGTTGAGCGATTTTCATCATAAGATTTTTATGCTTCCCCAATTGATACAAGTATTAATTCTTTGTTGATTGATAATCAGTGATTTACTTTGTGTTTGCTTTCGCTGAGAAAAATCATTTAATATTTACAGTGCTAAATTTTTGTCATTCAGCATTAAAAAACTATCTATCTGGCAATTTTTTTATAAACTTGCGAACTTTTTTTAGTTAGGATAA
>JAEEGG010010100.1_pt1 | contig 20937 bp, 1 predicted proteins | sample 9134161 | NCBI WGS metagenome assembly JAEEGG01 (sample SAMN16246543, study PRJNA631951) | gut metagenome | biome: gut microbiome; feature: rumen; material: CR-attached | host: Bos | place: Iran: Karaj | collected 2018-10 | reverse complement strand
AGACACCGTCAGGCGGCGAGCGGAACATCTCTCAACCAGCTAACAACCAACATATTAACACTACCGCCTTAAAAAATGTTAAAGAAAAGCGATTTTTTGCTTGATGTTCCAAAATATTTTTACTAACTTTGCCGCGTGTTTTCTATACTCGGAAGAAGTTTAATTTAAATATAAAGGTTATGAAAAAAAGTTTATTCCTTATGGTTATGCTGGCCGCGGTCTGCTGGCCGGCCGCGAATGTGGAAGCGCAATGCGCCTCGCCCACTAATGTCACCGTCTCCAATGTGACGGCGAACTCCGCCCAGTTAAGTTGGACGGCAAGTAAGCCCAGTGGTTGGGAGAACTATTATTTAGACATTTCCACCGTTGCTGTGACGGACTTCAACCAATACCCCGATTTCTGGTATTCGCAAATTGGGGGCTCTATTCTCATATCTAACGGTTCGGTAGAAACGGAATTGACAGATCTCGATCCCGGTACCACGTATTATTGTTATCTCCGGACCGTCTGTTCGGACTACTCGGAAAGCGAGAGGGCAATGGTCACCTTCACCACGTCTCCCGGCTGCAAGAAACCGGTGGTGACGCTTCCAAGGGAGTTCTGTTCGCCTGACAATGTTTGGTTCAATTGGACAAACCCCAATTTCAACTCCGGTGATGTTTATGACGTCCAAATCGCCATAGGTCCCAGGGAGACTTTTAACCTGAACAATTCTTCCACCTACTCGGTTTATCCCGTTACGGACATGAACGAAGGGTCCTACTTATCCTACCTCAGTCAGAATGTGGAACCGAACACCGACTATTCGCTTGCTTTTAGAGTTCAGTGCTCGGACGAGGGCTGGAGCGACTGGACCAAGGTCATGGAGAAGCGCACCTCCTGCGAAGGGGTGTCGTTGCCCTACGCGGAAGACTTTGACTCGTACACTGAGGGGGTTTCCTCCAGCAAGTATTGCGAATCTAACTTTTTCTACCGCTATCTTCCCGAATGTTGGGACTTTCCCAACCTTAGCGAAATCAGCTACAAAAAGCCCATAGCCTTTATGACCTCCAGTAGCACTTTGGCCAAATCCGGAAACGCTTTGCTCTTGTACGGCAGCCAGGAGACGCCGGTATATGCAATGCTCCCGACATTTATTGGATCAACCTACCAATCGTTGGAGCTCTCGTTCCATTACGCCTACATGTCGACTACCCCGAATCCCTCTGGAACGCTCACTGTCGGTTACATTCCATCATTTGGGGGCGGCGATTACGATCCCGCTGGATTTGTGGCGTTGTATTCCTGCGAGTTCACCAATCAAATGACTCTCTCGACGCAGACAATCAACAACCTGCCCCAGGATGCACGCTTAGCCTTCCGGTTCACGGCTGTTAATGATAACTACGGTGTGGTCATCGACGAGGTGGAGGTTACTGCACCATGTATGGCCGTCGCGCTGCCCTACACCGAGAACTTCGACTCCTATACGCAAGGAGTGTCATCAAATCACCTAATTCCGTCATCTTATCCGGACGTGACCCTGCCCGACTGCTGGACCTTTCTCAACAGAAGTATGAGCACCAATAACAATACCAGCAGTTATCCCCCTTACGTTTATATCGCCCAATTTGCAAATTATGCGGTAAACGACAAAACATTGCTCTTCAAAGCCAGTTCCAGCACACCCGTATATGCGGTGCTACCCCTCTTCGAGAAAGACATCCGAAATCTGAAGCTGTCGTTCTACTATCGAAACGAATCCGACACTTCTACTGACGGAAACCTGATTGTGGGTTATATGACGGATCCGTCTGACGCAAGCACGTTCGTTGAATTACGGGTTCTCGACAGGGTCACGACCATGACCCTTGCGGAAGTGACGTTTGAGGGTGTGCCCGCAGGCATAGAATCTGCCCATATTGCCTTCAAGCGTTCAACGGGCCACACGAACTGCTACTTGAGTATTGATGAGGTATCGGTGGTGGACGCTTACTGCGCGGCGGTTGCTACGCTGCCCTACACCGAGGACTTCGATTCCTACACTGAGGGGATTTCCACCAACACCTACGTCCCGAATGGTTATCCGAATGGTGATCTGCCCGCGTGCTGGACTTTTGTTAACAGGAGCGGGAACTCTTCGGGCAAAGGGACAGCGTACCTCCCAACTTATTATTCGGGTGTGGCACGCGGCAACGGGCTGGCACTCAGGGCTTCCGGATCCAACAACTCCATTGCGGTCTATGGGGTGTTGCCCTATATCTTTGAGGACATCCACGACCTGATGCTCTCATTCCATTGTACATCCTTCGCCGGCAGCACCTGCGCTTCGGTGGGTTATATGACAGATCCTTCGGATGAGAGTACATTTGTCACGGTGGAATATCTCTATGATGGCTCTCTCAAGGTAGAAAAGGAGATATTGTTCAACACAGTGCCCGCCAACATCGGCACGGCCTATATTGCGTTCAAGTGCGACGCAAACAGTCCGTACACAAACTCCCACACGCTCATCATCGACAATGTGACGGTGGAGATGGCACCCACCTGCCGCAAGCTTCGTGATCTGGCGGTCACCGCAACAACCGCCAATTCTGCGACACTCTCGTGGACTGACATCAACGAAAGCGGTACCCAATACCGGGTGGCATACGGTCCGGAAGACAGTTTCGATTTGAGCGACAGCAGCACTTATCAGACTGTGGTGGCATACGAAGGCACCACGACCGTTACGGGGTTGGCAGCAGGCACGAAATATACCTTCGCGGTGAGAACCCGTTGCGATGCGACGGACTGGAGCGTTTGGTCTTCCCCCGTTTCGGCGAGGACGGAGTGTGACCCCGTAATGGCCCTGCCTTACATCGAGAATTTCGACTCCTACACACAGGGGATAACCTCTTGGGTTCAATCTACACCTCCTGCAACCTATCCGGATGTGGATCTGCCCGAGTGCTGGACTTTTGTCAATAGAAGCGTCTCCACAGGACCTCCTTATGTTTACCTTGCCAATGACGCCAACTACAGGGAGAGCGGAAATTCCCTGATACTCTCCGCCTCACCATACAGATCCGTCTATTCCATGCTGCCCGCCTTTGGAGAGGACATCCATAACCTGAAACTCTCCTTCTCCTATCGAAATCAAGGCGTTACAGCGGGTAACGGCAACCTGGCGGTGGGTTACATGACCGACCCCACTGACGAAACCTCTTTCGTGTTGATAGACACGTTTGCGATAGTTGAAACGATGACGCCTGCGGAACTGACCTTTGAAAATGTGCCCGCTAATGTCACCAATGCCCGCATCACGTTCAGTTATACCGGCGACTGGTACAAGATTTTGGCCATTGACAACTTGAAGGTGGAGAACATCCAGTGCCCGAGCATCGCCACGCTGCCGTTCACCGAGAACTTTGACTCGTACACGGGTAACACAGACTACCAATCTGACTCCAACAACCTGCCGGAATGCTGGCACTACCTTAACACCGGCACCAGCACGTCATTTTCCGGATACCCCATCATCTACAACCGTTCGATGTACGCCTCTTCCGGCTTTAACTCCCTGTGTTTCGACACATATCGTGGCACCGACGTGTCTTTCGATGACCAGATAGCTATTCTGCCGCAAATCGATATTATGGCACATCCTATAAACACCCTGCAGCTATCCTTCGATGCAAGGGGCAGCGCCCGTCTGTTTACCGCTGTGGTTGGAGTCATCTCCGATCCGACAGACAAGGCCACCTTTGTGCCGGTGGGTACCATCTCCACCCAGTCCAGCGCCTACAAACACTACGTGATTCCCTTCAGCCACTACACCGGTTCCGGCAGCTACATTGCCATCATGGCCCCCAGATTTGAGACCGAAGACAATCAAGGTTACATAGACAATATTATGGTTGACGTTCTGCCCGCCTGTATCACTCCGATGGATTTGACCGCATCCAACATCACCCCGAACAGCATTACCCTCTCCTGGACGGAGATGGGCGCTGCCACAGCCTGGGATATCGAATATGGGCCAATCGGATTCACCCAGGGCAATGGCACGACGGTGACGGTTAACAGCACTTCTTATACAACCACCGGCCTGACCCCATCCACAAGTTATGACTTCTATGTGCGGGCGAAGTGTGGGGACAATAACGTCAGCAATTACACCAACCGGCTCAGCACCTCAACCGAATGTGGTTACCTTAACTTGCCGTATGCTGAAAATTTTGATGCATACGACTCCTACTGGGGCGGTGTTTTGTCAAACCTGCCCTTCTGCTGGAGCCGCATCAATTTAGGCACTAACTATATAGGTTATCCGAGCCTACAGGCTGACGCCAGTTTTGCCGCTTCCGGAAGAAATTTCCTATTGTTTGAAACTACCGCCGACATACGTTGTGATGACCAGTATGCTGTGCTGCCGCAGATTGATGTCTCCACCTACCCGATGAACACGGTGCAGCTCTCCCTTGATGCCCGCAGATTCGACAATGACCCCTCTCTCCCTTTTAAGTTGATGGTAGGTGTGATGACGGATCCGACAGACTGGACGACCTTCGTGGCCGTGGATAGTATCGTTCCGGAGTCTACCACTTACGCCACTTACACCGTTTCGTTCAGCAACTATGCGGACACGGGCAGCTACATTGCCCTGATGGCGAAGAAACCCGCTTCCGGCTACAATTGGGGATATGTCGATAATCTTGAAGTAACAAACTGCAACCCCGTTGTTGTGGATGTTACACATCCCTATACGGACGACTTCGAGAGCGACCGCTGTTGGCAGCTGATCAACGGCAACAACACCAACGCCTGGGTGTGGGATACGACCGTGAACCACGGCGGCAGCAAGGCCCTCTACATCTCTAATGACGGCGGCGCAACCAATGCTTACACCAACAATGCTGAATGTATCGTATATGCCACCAAGCTGTTCTCTCTGACAGCGGGTGAGTACGCGATTCGCTACGATTGGAAATGCAAAGGCGAGAGCAGCTATGACTATCTGCGCGTGGCGTTAGTGCCCGACTCCATTACCCTTACTGCCGGCTCATCGAGACCGTCGGAGTTCAGCACAAACTCGCTGCCCACCGGCTGGATTGCTATAGACGGCGGATCGCAGCTAAACCTTTCAAATGATTGGAAAACCTTTGAGACAGATGGCATTATAGTGCCAGAGGATGGAAACTACAACGTGGTGTTTGTTTGGTTTAACGATGCCTCTATAGGTAACAACCCGCCCGCTGCTGTGGACAATTTCAGCTTCAGCCGAGTGACTTGTACGAAACCCCTCGACCTCGCGGTACAGAATATCACCCCGAATAGTGCAACGGTGCAGTTCACCTATTCGGGTGAGGCCACGGAGTTCACTTACGCTTTGGCGGAGACGGCGAATTTTGACGTGACGAACACGGCCCAATACACCAGCACCTCCGATTTGTCCAACCTTGTTACGGGGTTGGCCCCCTACACTCACTACACCGTTGCGGTGAGAGCCAACTGCGGCAACTCAAACAGCCACTGGACGAAACCCGTGTCGTTTGAAACGATGCCCGACTGCGGTGCCCAGGCTTACCGCCAATTCGTTGTCGGCACGCAGACTTCGACGAGTTTGGATGTCCCACTCTATTCCAGTTCAAGCAGAGCATACGGTGCCTCCTGGCAGATTTTCAAGGCCGAGGAAATCCTAGATGGTTCGGAATTTGCCGGCACCATCAAAGGTTTGGCTTGGAAGGCGGACAAAGATGCCACCATCCCCTTCCAAATCTTTATGGCCAATACCGGCAAGACGAAGTTTACCAGTGCAACGGACACGGTAAGCCGCACCACGATGACCAAGGTGTATGATGGCACCACACAGTTCGCCGCCAACAAATGGAGTGAAGTGATTTTCGACACCCCGTTCAACTATGATGCGGACAGCAATCTGCTCATTATGGTCTATCGCCCGGCTCCTAAGTTGGATGATTACGTCTATTTCCAATCTTCAACCTTTGAGGATACGGTATCGTTGTATCGTTACGGTGACCTTGGTTTGACAAGTGGTTCCAGAACAAAAACCCGCAGCAATACACGGTTCACGATGTGCGTAACCGAGGACGAGTGTATGCCTGTGGAAAACCTGACGTTGGTCAATATCTCCAATTCCACTATTGACATCTCCTGGACGGATACCCGGAACGAAGGATCGCCTAACTACCTGTTTGAGGTCGGCCCTGCCGGTTTCACCCCTGGAACAGGTGCTATGAATTACATAAATGGAAATAACAGTGGATTCTATCAGACCTCAATGGGTCCGATCACACCGTCAACCACGTACGACTTCTATGTGTCAACAAATTGCGGAGCAGGCAACACTTCCATAGCCAAAAAACTGACGGTCACCACAGAGTGCTCCTACATCACGGAACTGCCCTACACCTGCGGATTTGAAGCTGAAGACGGGGTGTCTGACGGGTCGTATCCGATGCCGGACTGCTGGCACCGTTACAACGATGCCACCACCACAGATAATAACTATCCTTACATATACAGTATTGGTACATCCTACGCAAATCACGGCAACAGTTCCCTGTATTTCTCCGGACAAACCGGCACTTCCTATGCGGACAACCAGATTGCCGTGCTTCCGCCGGTGTTGGCTTCTGCCTATCCGATGAACGGGAACCAGATGGTGCTATGGGCCAAATCGGGGAGCACTTCAGCAACCATTCAGGTGGGCACGATGACCAATTCTTTCGACGGAAACACTTTTGTGGTTGACGCCACCTTGGAGCTTACCCCCGAGTATCGCGAGTATGTGGTACCATTCCATTCTACCGGCCAGTTCCCAGCAATCCGGATGCAGAAACCGAGTGGCTCCAACTCATATTCTGCGGACGTGGATGATGTGACCATAGAGGTAGCACCTGCCTGTGCGAAGCCTCTTGCCGTGAAAGCCAGCGGTTTCACGCAGACGGGCGCGACCATTAGCTGGACACCTGGCGCAGATGAGACAGCCTGGGAGGTGAGATGCGAGAGTCTGGACGGCACTCTCACACATACGTTGCCTGCCACCTCGTCTCCGTTTAACTTCACCGGTCTGCAATCCGGCACGAGATACAACGTCTCCGTGAGAGCCGTCTGCGATGCCGCGACCCAGAGTGCATGGAGCACACCTTACACTTTTGCTACGCTTTGCGGTGCTACCGGAGTGCCTTACACGGAGGATTTCGACTCCTATACGGAATATGCGTCAACAGGCACATCAGCCCCGAAAATCAATCCAACGGTAGATTCCATGCTCTATCTACCCGACTGCTGGACTTTCCTCAACCTCGGAGAGGGCAATTCTTCCTTTCCGGAAGCGCACATGACCTCCGACAACGGGTATGCGTCCAGTGGCAACGCCCTGTTCTTCCTCTCCAGCAATACCACTCCGATATATGCGGCCTTGCCCGCCTTCGATGAGGACCTCCGCAACCTGACGCTGAGTTTCACTTATCGGAATGAAGGTGCCTCTGAAAAAGACGGCATCCTCTCGGTGGGCTACATGACGGACTTAGCGGACACGACCACCTTTGTGGAAATTCAGACCTTCGAAAAGATCGCCACCTTAACTTTGGTGGAGATGATGCTCGACACGCTGCCCGCAAACGCCAGTTCAGCCTATATCGTCTTCAAATACACTGGCGGAACTAGCAGTGCCTACTATTTGAGCATCGACAATGTGTTGGTGGAAGTGACGCCCACCTGTGCGAAGCCGCATAATGTGCAAGCAACGAACGCCACGAGTAACAGCATTGAGTTGGGATGGACGGAGACCGGGTCGGCTACGGCGTGGGAGGTGGCGTATGGCCCCGTCGGTTTCACTCCCGACGATGCCAACGGCAATACGGTGACTGCCACGTCCAATCCCTATACATTGGCTAACCTAACCCCAGGGACCCTCTACGACGTTTATGTCAGGAGTGACTGCGGCGGCGATCACTCCCCATGGATTTCCACTCAAGCCCAAACACAGCTTTGCGACATTTCTAACCAGTGTGAGTACATTTTCGTGCTTAACGACTCATACGGTGACGGCTGGAACGGCGGCTACCTTCTTGTCAAGCAAAATGGTATCACCGTGGCCAAGTTAGATCTGCTTAATGGAGACACGGACACGACAGCTGTCGGCTTGTGTAACAATATCCCCGCTGAATTGGAATGGCATATCGGAAACTACAACTATGAAGTTTCTTTCACTATGAACGATCCTTTCGGAGACACCCTTTATAGCGTCACTGCGCCTGACTCAGGCACGCTCTTCACATTCACTCCGGACTGCATCGCAGCTTGTACGAAACCTCGGAACCTGCACGCAGAAAACGCCACGACCACCAGCATCGACCTGGCTTGGAACGAAATGGGTACAGCCACCGCTTGGGAGGTGGCGTATGGCCCCGCCGGTTTCACTCCCGGCGATGCCAGCGGCAATACGGTGACTGCCACGTCCATTCCTTATACATTGGCTAACCTAACCCCGTTGACCATTTACGACATTTATGTCAGAAGTGACTGCGGCGGCGATTACTCCCCATGGGACTCCACTCAAGCCCACACTCTGTTCGATCTTTCTAACCAGTGTGAGTATGTCTTCGCACTCAACGACGAATACGGTGACGGCTGGAACGGTGGATACCTTCTTGTCAAGCAAAATGGTATCACCGTGGCCCAGGTTAATATGTCCAGCGGATCCACAGATACGACAACTGTCGGCTTGTGTAACAATATCCCCGCTGAATTGGAATGGCATAGCGGACAGTATGGCTCTGAAGTTTCTTTCACTATGAGCGATCCTTCCGGAGACACTCTTTATAGTGTCTCTGAGCCTGCCGCAGGTACGCTCTTCACATTCACTCCGAGCTGCATCGAGGTTTGTCCTCCGATTGCGGAGCTGCCGTATTTCGAGGATTTCGAGGGGTACACGGGGAGCACGACGGCGGCCACGGGCGTGGAACCGGATTGCTGGGAGCTGGTACAGGCGGATGTGGCGATGCCCGACGGCAAGCAGCCGCAGCTGTACTACAAGAGTTCGTTCGCACACAGCGGCAACTACAGCCTCTTCCTGAATTACAGAGGCATCTACGCCATGCCGGAGATATCTTCGGAAATAACCCTGAACAAACTCCAGATTGAGATGTATCTGCGACAGGCCAACGCCAACTACCAACTCGAAGTCGGTGTCTGGGAAGATGACGGTACCTTTGTGCCTGTGACCCTGATTGACAACAGCTCCACCAATGTGGAGTATGTCGTGTGCGACTTCTCAAGCTATACGGGCTCGGGTCGGCGTATCGCTTTCCACAACGTGCTCGCCGATGGTGTGAGCCAGAAAAACTCCAACAACTACATTGACGATATCGTGGTGAAGCGGATTTGCGATTACAAGACGATACCTTATTCCGAAAACTTTGAAAGCTACACGGAAAGCACTGTCGCCTCCACGGGGGTCGAGCCCAAGTGCTGGGAACTCGTGCAGGCCGATGTCTCGATGCCCAACGGCAAGCAACCCCAACTCTACTACAAGAGTTCATTCGCACACAGCGGCAACTACAGCCTCTTCCTGAATTACCGCGGCATTTACGCCATGCCCGAGCTGGCTCCTGATATAGCATTGAACACGCTGCAACTGGAAATGTATCTGCGACAGGCCAACGCCAACTACCTGCTCGAGGTCGGGGTCTGGGAGGACGACGGCACCTTCGTGCCGGTGGCCCTGTTCAACAACAGTACGACGGGTGTGGAATACGTGGTCTGCGACTTCTCCTCCTATACTGGTTCTAGCAACCGCATCGCCTTCCGCAACGTGCTTGCCGAAGGGGTGAACCAAAACAACTCCAACAACTACATCGATGACATTGCCCTGAGACGGATTTGCGAAATCAGGACATTGCCCTACAGTGAGGACTTCGAAAGTTACACGGAGAGCACCACGGCATCCACGGGTGTGGAGCCCAAGTGCTGGGAACTCGTGCAGGCGGACGTGGCGATGCCCAACGGCAAGCAACCCCAACTCTACTACAAGAGTTCATTCGCCCACAGCGGCAGCTACAGCCTCTTCCTGAATTACAGAGGCATCTACGCCATGCCGGAACTGGCTCCCGAGATTGAGTTGAACACCCTGCAACTGGAAATGTACCTGCGACAGGCCAACGCCAACTACCGACTGGAGGTCGGGGTCTGGGAGGACGACGGCACCTTCGTGCCGGTGGCCCTGTTCAACAACAGCACCACCTCTGTGGAGTATGTGTCCTGCGACTTCTCCTCATACACAGGACTTGGCCGACGCATCGCCTTCAGAAACGTGCTCGCACCCGGGGTCAGCCAGAACAACTCCAACAACTACATCGACGACATCACGTTGAACGAGATACCGGTCACGGTGGAATGCGACAGTATCGCCTCGTTGCCTTACACGGAGAACTTCGACACCCTCACCCAGAGCACAACGGCCTTGACGGGCGTGGAACCCCTATGCTGGGAACTGGTGCATTCAGACGTGGCGACGACAATTGCCACACGTCCGCAGCTCTACTACAACAGCTCTTTTGCACACAGCGGCAACTACAGCCTGGCTTTGAGGTACCGCGGCATCTACGCAATGCCGGCGATTGCCTCGGAGATACCGCTGAACACGTTGAGGCTGGAAATGTATGTGCGGCAAGCTTACACTTACAACCAGCTGCAGGTCGGTGTCTGGGAGGATGACAACACGTTCACCCCCGTGGCGCTGGTCAACAACAGCTCCACAGGCGTGGAACATGTGGAGGTTGACTTCTCCTCTTACGCGGGCAGCGGACACCGCATCGCCTTCAGGAACGTCCTGCAAGCGGGAACCTCCTCGAACGGGTCCTACAACTACATTGACGACATCACCCTTTCCCTGATTCCCGCTGACGAATGTCCGGAAATCTCCACCCTGCCTTACACGGAGAACTTCGACACCCTCACCCAGAGCACAACGGCCTTGACGGGCGTGGAACCCCTATGCTGGGAACTGGTGCATTCCGATGTATCGATGCCCAACGGCAAGCAGCCCCAACTCTACTGCAAGAGCTCCTTCGCCCACAGCGGCAGCTACAGCCTCTTCCTGAATTACAGGGGCGTATACGCCATGCCCGAACTGGCTCCCGACATAGCGTTGAACACCCTGCAATTGGATATGTACCTGCGACAGGCCAACGCCAACTACCAACTCGAGGTCGGCGTTTGGGAGGACAACGGCACCTTCGTGCCGGTGGCTCTGTTCAATAACAACACCACCTCTGTCGAGCACGTGGTCTGCGATTTCTCCTCGTACTCGGGACCCGGACGACGCATCGCATTCCACAATGTGCTTGCCGAAGGGGTCAGCCAAAACAACTCCAATAACTACCTCGACGACATCTCCCTCTCCCTCATCCCGTCCAAGATTACTGAAGCCGAGACCGGCAACGGCGGTGCAACAAGCGGCGAGGAGACGGTTGCCGACAACCAGGAGGTCGGGGCCACGCTTGGCGTGGACGGCTTCACGGAAGCTTTGGCGAACTTCACCGTCTATCCAAACCCGACGAACGGCGTGGTCAATGTACAATGTACAATGTACAATGTACAAGTGGGGTCGGTGGAGATTCATGTGTTGGATGCGTATGGGAAGTTGGTGAACGTGGTCAGGGTTCAGCCTGACGAGACCGTCCAGATCGACCTCTCCCGCTACGCCCGCGGTGTCTATTTCGTCAAGGCCGTGGCCGATGGAAATGTGCTGGGGGTGAAGAAGGTGGTGAGAAGTTAGGTAGTTAGCAGTTAGCAGTTGGTAATTGGTAATTACTAGTTGATAATGAAGGGCTGTTCGGGAAAGGGGCAGCCCTTTTTGGTGAGGAGTTAGTAGTTAGCAGTTAGTAGTTAGTAGTTAGTAGTTAGTAGTTAGTAGTTAGCAGTTAGCAGTTACTGGAGAGATGGGGGTTCCGTTTTGCGCGCCTTCTCTCGCGAGTCAATGTCTGGTTTTATCGGTTTTTCATTCGCTTGCGAGTTATGGTATCGGCTTTCCGGCAAAACGGAATGGAGGCACGGTTTCGTTAGCTCCCGAGCTGACGAGACATGCACTCTGTCAATGCGCTGCTTTATCGGTAACTCACACACTATCGAAATACCGCGTTATCGGCAACCCGCACGCCAACGATATGCCACTTTATCGACAACTCGCGCGTTAACGAAAGAGACACCTCCATTCCGTTTGGACGATAACCGCACCCCCTCATCCGCAAGAGAGCACAGCAACAACCAAGGCGCGCAGTGACTCGCAAGGGCATGCACTCCAAACGGAACCTCCACCAATCACCATTCACTATTCACTAATCACTATTCACTAATCACTAATCACAAGTTTCTATGGTTGACGGTGTTATGGGTTTTTGGGGGTGAATAATGACAAAAAAATGCGATTTTTTGCTTGACGTTACGAAGAATTTTTATTAACTTTGCCGCGTGTTTTCTGTACTCGGAAGTAGTTTAATTTAAATATAAAGGTTATGAAAAAAAATCTATTCTTTTTTTTGATTACGGCACTGATGCTGCCGTTAGCGGTCCTCGGCCAGGATCCTCAACAGCCACAGACGTTGACTGTTTTCTATGACGAATATGAACCGGCAACGAATATGTCGGTGCCCCTTAACGGCCTCTATGGCGATGAAGGTGTGAAATGTGAGTTCATCATTCCGTTTATTGAATTGGATGATATGGTGGATGCCGACATCTCATCGTTGACATTCTACCTTGCAGAAGCTACAAACCTTCAAGCAAACTTCACTGTTTTCGTGAAAGAGGTTGCTACTATCTCCCCGCAATCTTTTTCGGGTATGGCAAATGCCACTACTGTATTTTCGGGTCCGATAACTTTTACCGCAGATGACGAATTGGTGATTCCCTTCACCAGCCCGTACACCTATCAGGGGGGCAATCTGCTTGTCGGCTTTTACCAAAATGGCACCACGGATTGGTCCCGCACCCATTTTTATGGGATGAACCAATCCTACGTCTCCGCTTGGTCGGGGTATGGTTCCTCTGGCGGCGCTGGCGTCTCGTTCCTCCCTGCCACCACCTTTCAATACACCTTAGAGGCCCCTCCCTGTGCAAGACCAACAGACCTTTACATTGCCTATTCGGGCGGAACAACAGCCGAGGTGAGCTGGATCTCCAATTCCTCAGCCTCCTCTTTTGAACTTATGGTGAACGGAGACATTATCAGTGCAAATAGCAATCCCTTTATATTGAGTGATTTTGATCCAACTGTTTCATACGATTTACAGGTTCGTGCCAATTGCGGGACTGACGGATACAGCAGTTGGAGCTATCCTGCCCAATATACGCCTGACCCATTATTGTGTGCACCTGAGGATAAATGCGGAATTCGCTTTGAGCTTCACGATTCTTTTGGTGATGGATGGAACGGCAATACCATAGAAGTGATAGATGTCGCAACCAATGACATTATTACCAACCTGACTATTGATGAAGGAAATTCAAACACGGAAACCATCCTTTTGTGTGATGGGCAGGAAATCGGTTTTGAGTGGGTGCAAGGACTATACTACAATGAAACATCCTATGAGGTTTATGATGCCAATGCCGTGGTATTGTTCAGCGGAAGTGCCGGCGGTGGACTGCCTACTTCTACCTACACGGTGAATTGCCCGACTTGTCGGATTCCTATTAATATTACCGCGCAATATACAGGGGGCACGGAAGCCGTGCTGCACTGGGTGTCCAACGCTACCGCTTGGGATATCATGGTGAATGGGACCGTGATCTCGAATGTTTCCACGAATCCTTACACATTGTCCAATCTTGACCCGTCTTCGCCATACGAGGTAAAGATGCGTTCCGTTTGTGGCTCCGGAGAATACAGCAATTGGAGTCCTCCAGTGGTCTTTTCCACCTGCTCTCCGGAGAATCAGTGTTCTATTTCATACAGTCTTTTCTCTAATCAGGGTACTGGATGGAACGGCAATGCGATTCAAGTGGTAGATGCTTCAAATCAAACGGTGTTGGATACCTGGACGTTTGATTATGGAGAAGCTTTTTTCGACAGTGTCGATGTCTGCGATGGCCAAGTGATCAATTTCGTGTGGGTTGAAGGTCAATCTCCCATAGGTACCCGTTATGAAGTCTTTGATGGCAATAATGAGTATTTGTTCTTGGGGGAGTCCGGTTATGGCATTCCCAGCAGCTACACAGTGAATTGCGCCGTCACCACCTGCCAACAGCCCGTGTCTGTCGATTATGATTTTATAGATAACACTACCGTTTCGGTGGGTTGGGCGTCAAGTGCCAATAGTTTCGATCTCAAGGTGAACGGGGACATTATTACGGACGTGGATTCCAATTCGTATGTACTCACAAATCTTGAACCAGACGCCGTGTACGAGGTGCAGGTCCGTGCCAATTGCGGTGATGATGAATATAGCATCTGGAGCATTCCTCTTGTGATTAAGACAGAATGCTTGCCTGAAAACCAATGCGAGATACATTATTATCTCCATTCACCCATGGAAACTGCCAATACGGGTATCATTGCGACAGATGTATCCACTGGCTATTGGATTGGCGAAGCTAATTTGGAAGGACAATTAGAATTATCAGGAGCTATCACTGTTTGTGACGGACAAGAGATCAGATTTTTCTGGAACAGTTACGACCCCCAATATGATTTCATGATTGCATACGAGTTCTATGACTTGAATAATGAACTGATTTTTAGTGGAAGTGGCGGCAATGGCATTCTTCCGTCCTATACCGTGAATTGTGCGGTCGCTCCCTGTCAGATTCCAGGCGGCGTTACCATTGATTATTCAGAAGGGACAACGGCTGAGGTGTATTGGGAATCCGATGCCACCTCTTTTGAGGTCAAAATAAACGGAACAACACATTCTGTCGTTGACACTCTGTATGAGCTCACCAATCTCGAACCAAATACAGCGTATGAGGTACAGGTTCGTGCTAATTGCGGCGATGATGGATATAGCAACTGGAGCAATCCTGTAGTGTTTAGAACAGCATGCGCAGCTGAAAATCAATGCATGATCCATTATGATTTGCACTCTACCGTTGAGTATGGCTGGCCTGGCTATATCAAGGTGGAAGATGTGGCCACTCATAGTATTCTTGACTCATGGACATTTAATGAAGGTTATGCTTATTCCGGAAACCTCCCTGTTTGTGACGGACAGGAGCTCAGTTTTACCTGGGTTAACCTTTATGGGGCTGAGTATGACGAGTATGTTTCCTATGAGATGTATGATGCTGAAGGCACTATGGTTTTCAGCGGCAATGCTGGTAATGGCTTGCCTACATCTTATATTGTGAATTGCCCTGCCTGCCAGATTCCGGTTGATGTGGCCGTTGATTTATATGGTACATCTGCAGAGGTGTATTGGACATCCGAAGCAAGTAGCTTTGACCTAATGATAAACGGAAACATGATTACCCATGTGGACTCTGATTATTATGTACTTTCAAATCTGGCGCTTGACACGACATACGAGGTACAGGTGCGGGCCAATTGTGGTACGGACGGATACAGCAACTGGAGCAGCCCAGTTCAATTTACCACACCTACATGCCAGCAATGCGAGATGTACTATTCCCTCCATGACAGTTATGGCGACGGTTGGAATGGATGTGCTATCCAAGTGATGGATGCACAGACGGGTGAAGAAATAGAAGTCTGGACAATCTATAATGGAACTTCCATGAATGGAACCCTTTCCTTATGCCAAGGCAGAGAAATCCGTTTCGTTTGGGCGGAAGGGAATTATATTAATGAAACGTCCTATGAGGTGTATGATTACAACGGTGACCTGATTTTCAGCGGCGGTGCGGGTAACGGTATTGTTCCTTCCTATTTGGTGGACTGCTCTCCCTGTCACGCTCCGATAGACCTTGCGGTGAATTATCAAGGAGGTACTACTGCTGAAGTGAGCTGGGATGCTGATGCCAGCAGTTTTGACATTATGGTGAATGGGGCAGTGGTCGCGACAGTGGACACGAATTACTATCTGCTGTCCAATCTCGCGCTTGGTACCGCATACGAGGTGAAGGTTCGCGCCAATTGCGGGGCTGATGGATATAGTATCTGGACGGCTCCTGCCTCATTCAATACAGACTTCTGTATGCCAGAAGACCGATGCGAGATCTATTATGAACTTTATTCAGGTTATGGTTGGTATGACAACGCTATTCAAGTGATAGATGTTCAGACCAATCAAGTAATTGCCACTTGGACCATGACAAATGGAGAAGAGGTATCCGGCTCCCTCCATGTTTGCCAAGGCCAAGAATTACGTTTCAACTGGCTGGATGGGGATTGCTGTCCCAATGAAACTTCTTATGAAATCTATGATTATGACCATGAGCTGATTTTCAGCGGCAGCGCCGGCAGTGGTCTGCTTTCCTCTTATGTAGTTAGCTGTGTCCCTGTATTATGCGATAGACCTGAAGACCTTGCCGTTGCCAGTTTGTCATCCAACTCGGCCAGCGTGACTTGGATCTCAGACTCAGATGCCACCTATAATCTCCGGTATCGGGAATCCGTTCCTGCCACCATCATTTTGAATGTGGGCAATACTAATCCTTGGGGTGGATACGGTTGCCAGCTCCTGTTGGATGCAGATGCCACTATTGATCCGACGGCAAACAATAATGATCCCGTTTATGTTTATGGCTTTTGCGAATATAAAATACCGGTCTATGCCGATGGTGCTGTTTCCACAACCTCTGTTGTGGCTGACAATAGCAGTATGACCATCCAGGTCCCTCCCGGAATTTACGACTGGTGTGTCACTATTCCAAATTCATACGGGATTTCCATACTTGCTTCTGCAGACGATTACTTGTTGGAATCCGGCAAAACGTATGAATTTACTGTGACTGGAGGAGAGGGGGGAATTGATGAACCTATTAAAGGTATCGTGAATAAAAATGGTGTTGACATCGTCGTAACCGGAGGAGAAACCTCCACTTCTCCAGGAGTAAATACCTGGACTACAGCCAACAATGTGACACCGCCTTATACAATCAACAGCCTGACTGATAACACTTGCTACGAAGTGCAGATTCAGGCTATCTGTAATGGGACTGATGAGAGTTTCTGGAGCCCTTCGCTCTTTTTGAACACCCCGGAAGTTTGTCCTATGCCGATTCTCTCATACAGCAATGTGACTTCAACCAGCGCAGAGGTGAGCTGGACCGCTTTTGAAGGCCAAAACAGCTGGCAGATTTGTCTGAATGGAGACGAGAACAACTTGCAGACGGTCAACACCGATTCCTACACCCTTACGGGATTGACAGAAATGACCTCCTACGCGGTGAAAGTCCGTGTCAACTGCGGTTCAGGAGGTTTCAGTGAGTGGAGCAATGAAGTGCACTTTACTACTTCACAGTCACCAGCCTCGCTTCCTTACGAAACCAGTTTTGAAAATGGCTGTGATTGGGTGCTCGTGAACGGTAACAACCCCAATGTCTGGACTTGGGGTGTGGCTACCAGTAACAGTGGCAAAAAGGCACTCTACATTTCCAACGATGGTGGTGAGAGCAATACCTACAATCCATACGGGGATTATTCAACGGTGTACGCTACCAAAACCTTCACCTTTGACGCCGATGTTTACAATTTCTCTTTCGACTGGAGAGCATACGGGGATTATTATAATGACTATTTGAGCGTTTTCCTGACCACGGAGGACAAGGTGCTCATTCCCGATTATTATTCTCTGGATCCCACTTATGATAACGATGTGTTGCGTTTGGTTGAAAATCAAGAATTAAGGGGCGTGGAAGATTGGCAAACCAAAGACATTGAGATCAACATTCCTGTGGCGGGTACATACAAGATTGTCTTTAGGTGGAGAAATAATGATTATGATGGTCAGCAACACCCTGCAGCCATAGACAATGTCAGCATTAAAAAGGTCACTTGTATCACACCTGATAGTCTCGCGTATAGCGATTTGACAGCTGAAAGTGTTAATTTGAGCTGGTCGGCTCCTGCCACCCAAACCACCTGGGATATTTGTCTCAACAACGATGAAAACAACCTGATAACAGCCACCAGTAATCCGTTTACCCTTACGGGATTGTCTGAATTGACAGCCTATAGTGTAAAGATCCGCGCTAACTGTGGCTCTGAAGACGGTTACAGCAATTGGACTGATCCGATAAGCTTTAAAACCATTCAGATACCGGCTGACCTTCCGTATCATACCACATTTGAAGATACTTGCGATTGGGTGCTCGAGAATGGCTCCTATACTAATGCCTGGTGTTGGGGAACACAAGCAAACCATACAGATGGAGGTGCAAAAGCTCTCTATATCTCCAACGATGGTGGAACCAGTTGGTATTATTATGGAAGCAGCACTTCTACGGTATATGCTACGAAAACATTCAACTTTGAAGCAGGCGACTATAATATTTCGTTTGATTATGTGGTGTATGGCGAAGGCTGTTGTGACTATGTCAGAGCCGTCCTGGTGCCTGCATCTGTAACACTCCGCGCTTCTTATAATCTCCCATCAGGACTTGGTCAGACGACAGTGCCTGAGGGATGGATTGCGGCAGACGGTGGTTCGCGACTCTATGGTAGGGACTATTGGAGCTCCTCAAGCAGAACGGTCACAGTTCCCACCGCAGGCACCTATATGTTAGTATTTGTATGGCGTAATGACTATAGCGGTGGATATCAACACCCCGGTGCCATCGACAATGTCCATATCCAGAAATATTGTACGCAACCCTCCAATCTGGCCTATAGTGATTTGACCACAAACAGTGTGAAAATTAGCTGGACAGCTCCCGCAGAACAGCACGAATGGGAAATCCGCCTGAATGGGGATAGTAACCTTATTACCGCCGACAGCGTTCCCTTTGTCCTGACGGGTTTGCAACCTGAGACACCCTATACGGTGAGGGTGCGTGCCGTCTGCGGAACAGAACTGGGACCCAACGGAGAGGCATTAGGTTACAGTTATAGTAATTGGAGTTCTTCGCTTAGCTTCAAGACCAGACAAGAGGCGGTTGACCTTCCTTATAGTACTGCTTTCCAAGGCGATTCCTTGGATTGGGTGTTGGAAAATGGAAATTATACGGGTGTTTGGTTCCACGGCTCGGGAGCCATCACACAGTATGGCAGCAAAGCCCTCTACATCTCCGATTATAATACAGGGAGACATGGTTACGACTACGGAGACAATTGCATCGTGTATGCTACCAAGATGTTTAACTTTGAGGCGGCAGACTATACTTTTTATTACAGCTGGCAATGCTACGGCGTGAATCAGGAGGATTTCCTGAGGGTTGTCTTAGTGCCTGATTCCTTGTCTGCAACGCTGAAGGCCAGTTATTATATGCCAACGGGGTTCTCGTATAATTCTCTTCCGGAAGGATGGATTCCATTGGATGGTAACACCCAGCTCTTCGGTCACAGTAGTTGGACTACGGAGATTAAGGAAGTCACGGTTCCCGTTGCTGGCAAGTATATGATGGCATTCGTTTGGCGTAATGGATATGGCCATTTGAGCAACCCCCCTGCGGCCATCGACACGCTTAGTATTTCAAAGATTGCGTGTGCCAGACCAAGCGACCTTACTTGCCTTGATTATACCACAACGAGTGCCACATTGGGTTGGACGGTGAAGCCCGGTCAGAATGAGTGGCAAATATGTCTCTTCAACGACGAAAGCAACCTTATCACCGCTGACACCATGCCGTTTACCCTTACCGGTTTGACACCTGGCACAATGTACCACGGTGTCAAGGTGCGTGCTCTTTGCGATGGAGGAGAGGTTAGTGCCTGGAGTGAGGCTTGCCAGTTCCAGACGTTGACGCCAAGGGTCTATTTCTATGAAGGCACGGGCGATTGCGAGGTGGTGTCGCTGCAAGGCATTTCCGTGGCACTGCCCACCTCCACCATTGCCAGCACTGACTGGACCTTCTACGGTTGGGCCACCGCACCGGTGAACGAGACCACGGCTGCTCCGACCACCGTGTCGAGTCCCTACGCTCCTGCGGAGGACCTCAATCTGTATGCCATCTACTATCATGCCGTTTCCGGCAAGTACAACAGCTTCCCGACTGTCACGACGACGGAGTTGGACGTGACGGAGGGGTTTGAGACGTATGCCGTGGGCGCAACGCCGAATGCCAATGCTCCGGTTCGTGTCAAGCCCACCGGATGGACGGTGGTAAGGCAGTACGAGCCCTACGCCCGTAGCAAAGAGGGTCGTCCTTGGGTACAACAGGGGGCTTCCTACGCGCACGGTGGCGACTACTGTCTGCGGATCGACTCTCTGACGATGCTTGCCATGCCGAAGCTTGGCGAGAACATCGCTTTTGAGCACTTGACGATGGAGTTGTATGTCAAACAGCCGTATGACTTCCAGCAGCTGGAGGTGGGTGTGATCCGTGATTTGACCGATCCGGAGAGTTTTGAACATGTTTATACCGTCAACACTCTCGACTCCGCTGTCCATCAAGTAACTGTGGACTTCAGCAGTTACAGCGGCACGGGCCGTTACATCGCCTTCCGCAACACCTACACCGAGGGACAGAACATGAGCGAGAGCTTCAACTTCCTCGACGACATCACGTTGAGTGTGGTGAATCCTGAGACGCCTTGCGAAGCCATCACGCTGCCGTATTTCGAAGATTTCGAGGGGTTCACGGAGAACACGACGGCGGCAACGGGCGTGGAACCGGATTGCTGGGAACTGGTGCAGGCCGATGTCTCGATGCCCAACAGCAAACAACCCCAACTCTACTACAAGAGTTCGTTCGCACACAGCGGCAACTACAGCCTCTTCCTGAATTACCGCGGCATCTACGCCATGCCCGAGCTGGCTCCTGATATAGCATTGAACACGCTGCAACTGGAAATGTATCTGCGACAGGCCAACGCCAACTTCCTGCTC
>JAEEGG010010088.1_pt1 | contig 20950 bp, 21 predicted proteins | sample 9134161 | NCBI WGS metagenome assembly JAEEGG01 (sample SAMN16246543, study PRJNA631951) | gut metagenome | biome: gut microbiome; feature: rumen; material: CR-attached | host: Bos | place: Iran: Karaj | collected 2018-10 | reverse complement strand
GACGGACGAAAGAATAAAAAGTTTAATAGAAAGATAAAAAAAATCATAGGAAGTTAGCATTTTGATGTTTTTTAACTATCTTTGCAGACGAAATGAATAGTAGAATCATCATATTAGCGATTGCCCTCATGATGTGCTGGAGCTGTAGCAAGCAACAGAAACAGGAGGCGGAACCGGTTGTGACGGACTCTATTCCTATTCTGGTGACGCAGATTCAGCAGTGCTCACGCATATATACCACTGAATATAAAATACACAAAATAGTCACACACGATGACGTGATACGTCTGAAAGGGACACTGCTGTCGCAGGACTTCAATATCAAGATGCCGTTGGGCGACAGGAAGATTGCCATTCCGATGGATGCAACACTGAAGGCATATATTGACATGAGCACGTTTTCGGAGAAAAACGTGGAGCGGGAAAACGGCAAGATAACCATCATACTGCCCGACCCGCAGGTGGTACTGACAAGTTCAAAGATAGACCAACACAACATCAAAGAGTACGTGGGACTGGTGCGCTCGCACTTCACTGATGCAGAAATGACGAACTACGAACAACAGGGACGGGCTTCCATCATTGCCACGATTCCGCAACTAGGCATTATTCCGATGGCCAAGGAGAATGCTGCCCGCGTGTTGGTGCCTATCATTGCCCAAATGGGTTACAACGAGAAAGACATCATCATCCAGTTCCGCAAGGAATATGGACTGCAGGACATCCAGTCGCTCATCAACACGAATATCGAAAATGGGAAAAAGTAACAAAGTCATACTGGCTCTATATGGCATCGGCATCATCATGGCGGTGGTGTTGATAGCCTGGATTTTCAGCAGCGTGAAGACGAGCAGCGTGGAAATAAGTGCCGATCAGAAAATTGACATCACACCGGAACAGATAAAAAGCATCAAAGATATCGGTGAATGGGAATTTCTGGCTATCAGTGACGAGGAGATGGTGGACACCGTCAGGAAAGGATTCTTCAGCGACGACCATCTGGCGAGAATCTACTATGGAACAATGCGCCTGGGCGTGAACTTGAAACAGGTGGAGTCGGGATGGATTACTGTGAACGACGATACACTGGACATCACGCTACCTAAGATAGGACTGTTGGACAGAGACTTCATAGACGAAGCACGGACAAAGAGTTTCTTTGAAAGTGGAAAGTGGGAGACTAAGGATCGCGAGGCCTTGTTGCGTCGAGCTTACCAGCGGATGTTGCAACGCGGACTGACACCCCAGAATCTGGAGGCTGCCCGTCAGAACGGTGATGCACAGGTGCGACAGGTGATGCAAAGTATGGGTTTTAAATTTATTAAAGTGAGATTTGAATATGGAAATGATAAATAGTTTCTTTGTCAATCTCAGCAGTATATTATGGGGATGGCCCATGATTTTTCTATTGCTTGGTACGCATTTATACCTAACGGTGAAACTGCGTTTTCCCCAGCGCTATATCTTCAAAGCTATCAAGCTGTCAGTGCAGAAAGACAAAGACGCTCCTGGCGACGTGTCGCATTTTGCTTCGCTGGCCACCGCCCTGGCTGCTACCATCGGTACGGGAAACATTATCGGTGTGGCTACTGCCATTACACTGGGAGGACCTGGTGCCGTCCTGTGGTGCTGGCTGACAGGTGTATTCGGTATTTCAACGAAATATGCCGAGGGACTGCTGGCCATCAAATACCGCAAGAGGAATTCTGACGGGAGTGTCAGTGGCGGTCCTATGTACGCACTGGAAAGAGGACTAGGTTGGAAATGGCTCGCCATTTTGTTTGCCTTCTTCACGATCTTAGCCTCCTTCGGAATAGGTAATACGGTTCAGGCCAACGCCATATCAACCATAATGAACGAGACCTATGATGTGTCGCCTTATATTTCTGGTATCGTCATTGCATTGCTGGTTGCATCTGTGGTACTGGGTGGGGTAAAGAGTATAGCACGGGGGTGTTCTGCTCTGGTGCCCGTGATGGCGGTGTTCTACGTATTAGGCTGTATCTATATCATCAGTATCAATATCGATTATGTATGGCCTGCCATCAAGTTGATTGTTTCACGAGCTTTCACGCCCGACGCCGCAGGAGGGGGATTTGTGGGGTCGGCAATTATAACAGCTGCCCGTTATGGTATTGCCCGCGGACTATTTAGCAACGAGTCGGGAATGGGTTCTGCCCCCATTGTGGCTGCTGCCGCCCAGACGCGTAATCCTGTGCGCCAGGCATTGGTATCGAGCAGCGGAACTTTCTGGGATACAGTGGTTATTTGTGCCATGACTGGAATCGTGATTGTAAGCAGTGTGCTGCACTATCCTGACATCTCGTTCGAGAACGGTGCTGTGTTGACACACATGGCTTTTGCGAAGATTCCTGTGGTGGGCACCCCCTTGCTGACATTCGGGTTGCTGACCTTTGCCTTCTCAACCATCTTGGGATGGAGCTACTACGGCGAGAAGGCAATGGAGTATCTGAGTGGCAGGAAATGGGTATTGCCCTATCGCCTGATATTTATCGTGGTGGTATTCTTAGGCTGTGTTATTCAGCTGGAAATCGTATGGAATATGGCCGACTGCATGAATGCGCTGATGGCGATACCGAACCTAATATCGCTATTGGCACTAAGTGGTATTATCGTGCATGAAACACGGAAATACCTCTGGAACAATCAGTTGGACATGATAGATGAGGAAACTATCGGAGGGGCAGCGTCAAAACAAAACGAGTGCCGCGACGCTGATAATTAGTATCCATATAGAGCTCACCGCCTAATTTCTGGGATACACGCTGACAAATGCTGAGGTCAATTTCCACCTCGTCGTTCATATCATCAGGGTCGTCAAACCATGAGAACAGATAGTTGAGACGATTCTGTGGGACACCATTTCCCGTGTCCTCTACAAAGATAGTAAGCCGCCCTACATTCTCGCTGACATTACATCCCACCAGTACTTCACCCTCTTCGGTGAAGCGACAGGCATTGAGAATCAGCTTGTTGACTATCAGTTCGACGAGATGGCGGTCATTGGTGACAAAATACTCGTCATTGAGTTCGCGCTTGAAATTCAGCTTGACGGCACTGCGGTGATAGATGCTGAACATATTGGCTTCAAGGCAACGACGGCAGAGCGCATTTGGGCTAAACGACTCCAAACGCAACTGGTGCTTTTCCGTATCGGTACCTGAGAACATCATGACTTCAGCCATCAGCGTAGAGATGAAATTGGCATGATAGCGCAATTGCTCGGAAATGCTGCGCTTCTCGTTCTTGGAAAGGTAGAGGTCTTCACGCGAAATGACACCAGCCAGTTCAGAAACTGACTTCAAGGGCACCTGAACCTCGTGATTGATGTTATTGAGGAAAGCATGCTTCATGCGCTCAGACTTTGTCGTCTCGCGGATACGATCCTTCAAAGTTTTGATGTACCATAGGCTGCAAACCAAGCCTATGAGGGTGATAGATAATAGAATGAGTAAGAGCATCATCGTCGACCTCCTTTTTACAAGTTACGAATGCAAAATTATGGAATATTCTAAAAATTTCCAAATTTTTAGTTCTTTTTTTCCTAAAAAGTTACGTAATTTGAATGATTGTCAAGATTTGACGATTAACTTTGAAGTGGATTTCATGGTCAGTAAAAGGCATGACATACTGCCTATCGGCATCATCATGATAATGAGGACGCGGGTCCAGGGAGAGCACTTCCTCTATGACCTGCCACTGTTCCGCAGAAAAGCAAGGACGAAGGGCAGGAGGAACCTCCACCTGCAAACGCTGCCACTGATGCGTATCAGTAAAGCCTCCACGAGCTTCTGGGTGACTGTCAACATAAGCCAGATAGGGCTTAACATCATAAATAGGTGTACCATCCATCAGGTCGGCACCCAACACGTCGATACTGGGAACCTCAGGATGGACAGCCAGAATGCGAACAGACGACAGACCGAGATTGTTAGGACGAAAGGGCGAACGCGTGGCCCACACCCCTACCCTTTCATTACCACCCAACAGCGGAGGCCGAACGGTGGGATGTTTCTCTGCCTGCTCGTTTTCGGAGAATCCCCATATCAGCCACAGGAAATCGTAGGCATCCAGCCCACGAAGTGCCTCCGCCTGACTATAATCACGTGTAAACTGAATGGTGCCCTGCAGGTGAGATACAATTCCACTCTGCCGTGGCACGCCGAACTTCGACGTGAACGGAGAGTGGAAATATGCAATAGGTGTAATTGTCATAAAGAAGGGAACCTTACAAGGCGAATTTGGCCTTCAGGTTGGTAGAACACGAACTGGAGGCGCCTCCACCACTGGCGGTAATACGACACTTGGTGTCCTTGGTGACAGGAATGCTCAGCGTCACAGTACCCGTCTTTCCTGCAGCCACTTTAACCGAGGCGCTCTGACCTGTGCTGGCCGAAACGGAAATGGTACGAGCCGAACTGCCCCGATTCACCACTTTGACAGGTACAGAACAGATATTCTTGGCATTGGCTTTCACCGTACCAGGAGCACTGACAGAAATGCCACCTCCTGACGACTTACCACCTCTGTCGTCATCGTCACCACCACCGACATTGTTCACATTACGCCACAACACCAGTTTGTCGCACGACAGTTCATAAACTTTCTTGCCACTCTCCTTATCGACAGTGACATCAAGCGAGCGCTCCATACCAGTGCCCTCCATCTCGAATTCCTTGCGGGAGGAGCCGTTGACAACACGGGTAATAGTGGCAACCTTCTTCTCCCAAACGGCAGGAAGAGTAGCTTCTGCCTTCAAATGACCTCCCGACTCGCTGACCTTGCATCTGACATCCGAGCTATTGAAACGCACCACGCCAAACAGATGGTTAACCATCACAATGGCACAATCGTTGGAAACGCTGCTTGCTGACTCAAACTGAGCAGGAAGAATAATGGTGCTACCCTTGCGATAGCCATACGCATTATTCTCTGAGAAGCGCTGATAGGCAGGATCGGGGTTAGGAGAATAAGCCTCACTCATCTTACCCATAGAACTGGAACTGAGGGCATCAGGATTCACCTGACTTGCCTCACGGGCATTACCCTTCATGTCAATTTCGAAAGCCTTACCCTTCTTCTTGCCAAACAATCCGGCAAACCCACCTTTCTCCTTCGTTGCCAAAGCCCTACCATTGAGGAATGGCTGAACAGAGGAGTAGTCGCAAGCTATTGCCAAATCACCAGAGGGTGACAGATAGCCATACTTACCCTTCTTATTCATCACAGGACAACGGTCTTCCGAGAAATAAGGATGATCACCCGCATAGAGTTCCTCCTTGACAGCCTCGCGCGTACCATTCTCACGAATAATGTAGGCAATACGATACTTATCCTTTACCTTGGTAAGTGCCAGAGCAAAGCCATTGGTGATATTGGTGATGGAGTCCATAGCCAACGACACCACCCATTTCTCGTCAGCATCACAGATGCCCACACTGGCATAGGTCTTAACCTTGAACAAATTGGGGGCAAAGGGAGTTACCGACTGATAGGTCGGTGTGAGAGCCCAGTGAGCAGACTGTGCTTGCCCCACTATTGGCAGGGCAAGACACATTATTAATAATATAAGAGATTTCTTAATACTCATTACTGTACACCTTCTTCGTCACACAATTGCTTCAGGTATTTTGATTGTACGGCTCTAGTGAAGCCACCTGCCACGTTAGTAGTTCCCTCGCTCAAGATACCTACTACCTGACCAGCCTCGTTAAAGACGGGCGAACCGCTGCTACCGCCAATAGACTGATCCTGGAACTCAAAGACGTACTTACTGGGCTCCTTGCTGCACTTTGTCTCCTTGATATTCGGCTCCAAAGATTTGATTTGCTTGTCTAATGCCCAAGCCAGACCTGCAGGATAACCGATGGTAAACAGTCTATCCTTCAGCGGAACCAAACGCTCAGTATTGAATGTGTTAGGACTGAACACCATCTGAACTTCATCTGGTGTCTTCTTGTCGTTCAACTGCAACAGAGCCACATCTATATCCTTATCCTTTGAGTCAGCCACCACGTCGCAACGTTGGAATTCGTCACGATGGGTATAGTTACGACCAGCATAGCCTACCGTAATATAATCTATGGCACCCGTAATTTCATAACGGGAACGATTGAGACGGTCGATAATCTTATTCAATTCACCTTGCCAGTTGGGGAACTTCCTGATATGGGTGTAAATAGCCTTGAAGAAGTCTGTCTCTACAAATTTCTGCATAGTAATTTGAGAGAAATCCCTGTCTTTATTACCCTGAGTCCAACGTTCGTCGCCAGTTTGCATAAACAAACAGGTACGACGCATCAGTTCTATACGGTATTCCACCAATTCGCGAATACGATTGTCTTCCTCCTTTGTACGATACTCCCATGGCACAGCCACATGGCGATTGGTACCCATATAACCCTTGCGGTCGAGGAAGAAGGCTGTTGCCGTATATGGACGGATGGTGTTAACTCCCTCAACACTACCGATGTCCTCAACCTTACCATTCCAAGTGTCGGGCATAGGATTGTCTTCAAACTCTGCGATATAATGATAGAGGGCATCTACATAAACCACTGAGTTACGATATTTCTCCGGTGATATGTTAGCAGGAGCAGAAGAAGTCACAACCTGAGTTGTGTCGCTAGCAACTGCAACATTATCGCCGTCGCTGCCCTTTGGCCATACAGCATAGATAATGCCTAATAGAACCAGCAGACCTATAACACCGGCAATACCATAAATCATAGTCATATTTGTCTTCGGCATAACAGCAGCTATCTGATCTGTCACATCCTCCGTACCACAGACGATGTTGTCGCCCTTCTTGATGCGAACATCCTTGTTGGCGGCAATCTTCACACCATTCACCATCGTACCATTGCGGCTGCCATTATCGTGGATATAAACCTTACCATCCTTGCCAACACGAACTGACGCATGGAAACGGCTGACAGTCTGACTGTTGACAATCATTTCGTTACGATAGTTAGAGCCGATGTTATAGACCGACTTATAGGCTGTCAGTTTTTCGGCAACAGGAACCTTAGCCCATACCAATGGGACATCAGCAAAAGAAATGCGATCACCACGCTGTACATTCACCTCCCTGCCAGGCTCAATCTTCTTATTGCCCACAGTGGTACCATTCTTACTGTTCTTGTCTTCGAGGATAATCTGTCCGTCGTCAAGAATTGTCATCTCTGCATGTAAACTGCTAACGTACTGGCTGTCCAATACGAGGTCGCATGATTGCGAACTACCAATCTTAATAATTTTCATATATTTATCTGTTTTAGGTTATATCATTTCTGGTTTATATTCTCGCTTAGAGTTATTGCCATCAGAAGGCTGCTTACCGTCTTCCTGCTTCTGCTGCTCTTTCTGCTGTTGCTTCTGCTGCTCCTTTTGTTGTTGTTCCTTCTGTTGTTGTTCCTTCTGCTGTTGTTCCTTTTGCTTTTTAGCCTTTTGCTGACGGGCACGCTCTTCTGCCTCAAGTTTTCTCTTAGCCTGACGGGCTGATCCCATGACATCAAACACCTCATTACTGGTACCCGATGTTGTCTCTTGCGAATTAGAAGGAGTTGCAGGAACTTCTCGCGCGTCAGGTGCTTCTGTCTGAGCCTCCTCTTTCTGTTCTGTCTGTGGCAATGGCTCATTGGCATTCTGCACAGGTTTCTGGACCTGCTCAATAGCAGGCTTCACAGGTTGCTGCTCGGGAGTTGAGTCACTAAACAAGTTCTTGACAAGGAAGATAGCCAACGACAGGACAATGAGTCCACCCACGATAAGGGCACCTAATTTATAATACTTCAAGGGATCCGGTACCTTTGCCCAGTCTAACTGTGCGACATCTGCAAAAGTGACCACATCCTTGCGGCTCACAGGGAATGGCACATTAGGACGGAGCCGGATTCCGTTGACGGAGGTTCCGTTCTTACTCATGTCCACAATCTCCATTTCCCCGAAAGTAGGAATCTTGATAATGGCATGCCGACGACTCATCGACTCATCATCGATGTATATATTACAGCCATCGCCACGACCTATTGTTATTGTCTTCATAGGCACACTAGTTATTTAATTGATTGAAGATTCTTGATGAGGATATTATAATGACCTTTACTCATATCAGTATTCTCCGAAGCCACCTTGTTGCCTAATTTCTCTCGCACGTCGTCGTAAACAGACTTATGCTTGGCATCCTTGTCAGCAAGCGTCTTCAGCGACTCAGCCACAGCACTGCGCATCTGCTTGCGCTGGGCATTCTCCTGCATATCCTTAATCTTGGTGAGCTGGGCTATCACATCGTTGCGGGACTTCAGAATAGCATCCGCAGCCGATTTTGCCTGGTCTGCAGCAGCCTTTGCCTTATCGGCGGCCTCCTTAGCCTCCTTGGCATTCTGCTCTGCCTCACTCTTCGCTTTCTCTGCAGCATTCTCTTTCTCCTTGGCAGCCTTCAGTGTAGCGTCAGCAGCCTCCTGCTTGGAGTTGGCCACATTGCCCCACATAGCATTGATGGAGTCTTCGAGAGCCCGAATGCGATTGCCTCGCTTGTCGAGTTCCTCTGCCATACTGTCAACCTCTTCCTTATTTACAGGAGTATCAGGGCGACTGAGCAACACAATGTTCAGAATAATACTCAGCAGACAGAGTGCTGCCAGTGCGATTAAAATACGTAATGTCGTCTTACTCATTTTCTCTTTCAGTAATGAATCTTGTTTTGTTTCTAATAATGCGATGGTCAGATTGTCGTGATGGTTACCATTCTTACGACCGATATCGTCAACCGTCAATACGGTGCCGTCAACAGCGCCCGACAAAGAGGGCGTCTTGGCAACCCGCTTGATGAGTTCTGGCTCAGGCATAGCACCCCAGATGCCGTCAGTGCAAAGCATGAAGCGATCGCCTTTTTCATACGGACGCTCCGTGACCTCAGCCAGATTGGTCAACTTACTGCCCAAGGCCTTGGTGATGATATTCGACTGAGACGACAGACGTGCCTGTTCTTCTGTCAGCGTTCCATTGCGCACCAAATCCGCCACCATAGAGTGGTCGGCAGTACGGAATATCTTCTTTCCATGACGGAACTGATAGATACGGCTGTCGCCTACATGACCTAAGATAGCCGACTGCTCGTTGATCAGCAGGACGGTGGCTGTAGATCCCATGCCTCTTAGGGCTGGTGTCTCAGCTGTCTTTGCCAGGATGGCTTGATGTCCATGTTCTATGGCATTGGCAACCATCTCTGTGCGAGGCATATCCTGAGGGGCACCCACCACATACTCCACTATTTTCTGAACGGCTATAGTGGAGGCAAGCTGTCCACCAGGCCCACCTCCCATGCCATCACACACAACGGCTATCAATCCCTTGTCGGTATCAATGAACCCACAAGAGTCCTGATTCTCGGCACGCCCTCCTTGACGGGTGTCCCAATAGCCAACGTAAGGCATGGATGTTTTAATTGCATTCATATTGTTTATTTCTTTAATATCCCAGAAAGGAAACGATCGAATTTTGAGTAATTACGAGGGGGCAATGCCTCCTTGAGGGCTTGTTTCATAGCACTGGCATTCTGATAGCGGTCCTCCTGTTTGATGGCCGTAGCCTTGCGGGTAACTTCGAATACAGAATCAGAGATTCCCGGTACCCTCGGCAATACCATACCATGATGTAAGGCCTTTGACTCTGCCACTGTTGAAGCAGAGAAAGGATTCTGCTTGGTGATTAGTTCGTAGAGCGTAATACCGGCCTCATAGATATCCGTTGCCGAAGTGAGTTGGGGCTTGCTGGCCACATCCGAGAACTGTTCGGGAGCCGCATATTTCGGAGTGCCCATCATTCCTGAAGTGGAACTATTGATGGTTTCCGACACGTCAGCAATCCCCAAGTCCATCAGTCGGACATTACGTCCCTGCTCCATCATGATATTCGAAGGTTTGATATCCATGTGGATGATACCTTTGGAATGGATATATGCCAAAGCGTCGAGCACAGGCAAGAACAGTTCACAGATGCGGTGCTCTGCATTGGGCAGCGAACGCACGTGGGCATTGATAAACTTGTCAATGTTCTCTCCCCTCACATAACGGCTGATGATAAAGATAGGTCCCTGCCCTGGTGCCACTTCGCAACAGCCTAACATCTCTACCAAATTAGGATGGCTGAACATGAGGTCGGCTTCCTGATGAGCCCTGCGACGTATCTCAGGGTTGTTGGCATAGCGGTCAACCACACGTTTCACTGCAACAGGTTCACGGGTCTGACAGTTCTGCCCGAGATACACCACTCCCATGGCGCCAGCTCCTAACGGTGCTTGCGATTCATCGTACTGATACCAATGTCCATAGGCATTCAGATAGATGATGTTTCCCTTTCTCGTAACCTGTCCTGGCATAAAGGTTTACTATTCGTTCGTACTGTCTAATTGGGCTTTCACCAGTTCTATACGGCTGTTGAAAAGGTCGGTATATTCCTTGTCGCCCTTGGCTTCAGCATACTTCTGACCTTGCATAAACAGTTCCAAAGCCTTCTTGAAGTCAGCCTCCTGATTCATTCTTGCCTCGCCACCCAAATAGTCGGTTGCCAATTCATAGAGCGCCTTATAACTCTCGGGATTAGCCTTGACAGCCTTTTCGGCATAGGCATGAGCCCTGTCTATATCACGAATGATGTCGTTATGGGTAGCAGCACGCAGTTCCTTGATTTCGTCAGTGGTATTCTCGATATCGGCAGGCTGTGTCAGTGCAGCCAAAAGAGCGATACCATCTGCAGCCTCCTTCTGGTTGCCATACTTGTCGGCAACCTCAGTGAGTTGTTTGATACCATCTACAACTGTGGTAGGATCATTCAGCTGCTTGACAGCATCAGCAACCATCTTGCCTGCATCAGGTGCCTTTTCTGCCACTACTTCCGTCTTCTGATCCACTACTGGCTCAGGTTTCGGTTCTGACGATCCGCCCAGCACAAATGCCACGATGATGCCCAGCACCACCACAGCACCGGCAGCTATACCTATCATTTTGCCTTTGCCGCTCTTCACATCAGCCAGACTTGCCACCACCTGTCCTGCACTGGTAGCAGTAGGCACGGCATCAGCCTTCGACAAGTGTTCCAAATCCACACGCATCTCTGCAGCTGACTGATAGCGGTCTGCCTGTTTCTTGGCAGTGGCCTTGGCTACGATATTGCGTACAGCCTTATATGGAATCAGTTTAAGGGGTATCTTCTCGTTCAGCTGTTTCTTAATCAGCTCTGCCATTGTTCCTTCGAATGGCAGGGTGCCAGTGATAAACTGGAAGAGCATGATACCCACAGCATAGATATCGGTTGTCTTGTCTTGATTATGCACATCGCCCAACACTAATTCCGGTGCAGCATAGGCAGCCTTTCCTATGAACTGACCAGTACTGGTGAGTTGCTGGTCTTGTGTGTTCAGATTATCAAGTCGTTTCGCAATTCCGAAATCGATGATTTTCACTTTACGGTCAGTGGTAATCATGATATTGCTTGGGTCCAGATCACGATGGATATAACCCTTATCATGAAGTGCCATCAAACCGGAAAGGATATTCTTCACAATGAAAACGGCAAAGCCGAAACGGTCACTTTGATATTTCTGATAGAGTTCTTGGGCAAAGGGAACCTCCTGACCATTCTTATCAGTAGTCTTGCCATTCAGTAAATCGAAGAGCATCACTCCTTGCAGGAGTTCGCTGACTACATGGAAACGCTTAATGGGGCGAGCACTCTCAGGATTCTCTACGACCTCTATAAATCCAAACATCTCTACCAAATTCTCATTACTGATTTGGATAGAGGCTTCACGTCTGGCACGCTCTATAGCATGAGCCGGCAGGTCTTCAAACAGAAATTTGATGGCTACATCACGGCGCACGCCATTAGCCTCATTGACCTGTACACCTTTCAGCACTTGGCCCATCCCGCCTTCACCCAACGAAGGCAGGGAGGGGTCAACCTCATAGTGTATGCGTCTTTGTTTCTCTTCTTCTCCTTGTATATATATTAAAGGCATCGTATCTTACATCTTACATCATACTTCCTACATCATCTCCGTACCACCTGGCTCGTCAAAGCCGGCACCGCTCAAATCAACCGTACCTGTGTCCACATTACGATTGTCTGCACTATACGGACGGAAATTGTTCTGGGTAGCATCGTCACCGAATCCGCCACGGGGCTGTGTCTGATAACCCATATTATCGTTGGCAGCATCCTTATCCTCGACAAACTCTTCTGCTACTGAGAGTCCATACTCCTCGGCATCAATCAGGATAAGCAATAATTTATAGTTAGCACCGACAGTAATAATATCATTGGCCTTACAGGTATGGTTCTCATAATCCAACTCTTCGTCATTGAGGAACATACCCGTCTTCGAGCCTGTATCGCGGATGCTGGCTATCAGCTTATGCGTACTCTTCATCTGTTTGATGCTCAATGTGGCATGCTTGCTGGATACCGACATCTCCTTCAGACAGATATCATTATCTTCTGAACGTCCGATGGTGTTGGTTCCTAAGTGCAGAGGCCAATACTCTCCGATACCCTTGCGCGAGATGGAATAGAGGAATCCCACTACCGGGGTGTTTGGTTTTGCCTTTGCAGAGCCTGCAGAAGGTGTTGGAGCACTGCCTGGTGTGACATCATTCATACCTGGAATATAAGTCTCACTACCTGTACGTTGACCACCGTTGGAACGTGCATAAGGATTGTTGCCTCCCCTTACAAAAGTTTCATCTTGTTTCATACAATATTGCTGTTATTGGTTATTTAATCTACTTTTATTATCACAAAGATAGCAATTACTTTATACATTTCAAACTATCCCAATACTTTTTACACATTTTATAACATTGGTTTGTTTTCATTAACAAACGAAAAGAGCCACGCATCACGCATGGCTCCTTCTCCGATTTGAATTAGTAGTTGTTTTGTTCGTATATATTTTTATAGCTTTTGCTAACAGCTAAATTTCTTTTTCCGGGAGCAAAAGTACTAAAAAGAATGTATCGTTGATGCGTTTTGGGACATTTTTTTTGCGTAAACGTTTGCAACGTTACGGAATTATTCGTACCTTTGACGCCGCAAAATAATAGCATTAAACTTTGAAGACCAATGAAGAAACTGAGTTTAGTATTACTGACCGTGTGCCTGACGCTGGGATGTTGGGCACAGAAGAGTGGTGAGACAGACGTGTTTACCACAGCATCGGGCAAGAACGTCAAGATTACATGTATTAAACATGCCAGTATCATGATGGAATATGACGGGAAGACCATTTACTTCGACCCTGTCATCAACATGGAGCCTTATACCGACTTCACCACATGGCCCAAGGCCGACTTCATCTTCGTGACGCATGAGCACCGCGACCACTTCGACACAATGGCACTGACGGAATTGCGCAGAAACTATACCGTCATCTATACCAACCACAATGTCTATACCCAATGGGGAAGCGGTTATGCGATGGCTAACGGCGACAAGGCTGAGGTGTGCGACAACATCACGGTGGAAGCCGTACCAGCCTACAACACCACAGCGGGCAGAGAGAAATTCCATCCTAAAGGACGCGACAACGGCTATGTGCTCAACATCGAGAATCTGCGCATTTATGTGGCAGGCGACACGGAGGACATTCCTGAGATGGCCAATCTGAAGGATATTGACGTTGCCTTCCTGCCCTGCAACCAGCCTTACACCATGACGCCCGAGCAGTTGGCAAAGGCAGCCAAGGTTATCAAGCCCAAGGTACTGTTCCCCTATCACTATAGCGACACGCCCATCCGCAAGGTCAGCATGTTGTTGGCAGGAAGTGGGATTGACGTGAGAATCAGGAAATACAAATGAAAATTGATATTTAACCAATAAATTAAACAAGATGAGAAAACAATTTTTCAAAGAGGCTTTATTAGCCGTAGCCCTTGCCGCTTTCAGCAGCACTGCGGCCATGGGACAACAACGTGAAGAGAAGAACGAAGTGATTGACTGGTTGAAAGACGCTTCCGACCGCATTGAACTGCACGGATATGCACAGGGAGGCTTCAACTACACCCACCAGAACGGTGAAGACAAAGGAACTTTCGAGCTTAAGCGAATTCTCTTCTGGGCAAACGCCCAAATCACAGACAGATGGTCGTTCTTGTTCATGCACGACTTTTCGAGCGTTGTACAAGAGTATTACACCGACTATCGATTTACAAACAACAAGGCCTTGACCGTTCGCCTTGGACAGTTTAAGAACGGCGTTTCACTTGAAAATCCCCTATCCCCTACTTCGATGGAAGCTATCGACGTCTATTCAGAAGGTGTCACCTTTCTGACAGGCTGTGGCAGCGACCCACTGATGGGTGTGCAGTACGGACGCGACCTCGGACTCTCCATCTTCGGCGAGACCAACGATGGGAAATTCCGCTACGAGGCACAGGTGATGAACGGACAGGGTATCAACAAGAAAGACGGCAACAAGGAGAAAGACTTCATAGCCCGTCTGGAATACAGACCTGTTAAGGGGCTCAATTTGGTGGCTACGGGTCAGATAGGACGCGGACACGCCATTGCCAATTCTCTTTACAACCCCGACATCAAAGAAGGTGACAATTACAAGCGTAACCGCTGGACGGTAGGCTTCGATTATAAGTCGAAGAGCTTCAATCTGCACGGAGAATATTTGGAAGGAAAAGACGGCAATGCCACCAGTCGTGGTGGTTACATCACCGGATGCGTTCCTCTTTATAAAAGATTGGAGTTTGTAGGCTCTTACGATTTCTTTAATTTCAACACGTCGCTTGGTATGGATCAGCATAAGATGATAGCCGGTCTGCAGTACTGGTTCTTCAGGAAATGCCGTTTCCAGGTGCAATATGTCTATAAGAGTGCCTACGTAGCCAATGGAGCTTTCCATCATGGCGGCTGCAGCCAGATTATGGCGCAGATGCAGGTTCGTTTGGATTATTCTAAGAAAAAATTTTATTAAGCGATGATTATAAAGATTCTTTTGACGATTGTCTTCTTTGCCGTGATGATCGGAGTGGGTGTTTACTCACGCAAACAGGCAAGCAGTGTTGACGGATTTGTATTGGGCGGACGTGCCGTAGGTCCCTGGCTGACGGCTTTTGCCTATGGTACGAGTTATTTCTCGGCAGTGGTCTTTGTGGGTTATGCCGGACAGTTTGGCTGGCGCTACGGTCTGTCGTCAGCATGGATAGGCATTGGCAATGCCATCATCGGTTCGCTGTTGGCATGGCTCATCCTGGGTCGCCGCACTAAGCTGATGACCCAGCACATCGAGTCGCGCACCATGCCCGATTTCTTCGGAACACGTTTTAACGACCAGGGACTGCGCGTGGTAGCCTCCATCATAGCCTTCGTATTCCTCATTCCCTACACAGCCGGCGTCTATAGCGGCATTTCCCGACTGTTCGAAATGGGTTTCGACATTCCCTACGAGTATTGCGTCATCATCATGTCCATCCTGACAGCCATCTATGTCATCATAGGCGGATATAAGGCAACAGCCATGAACGACTTCATCCAGGGCATCATCATGCTCTTCGGCATCACGGCTGTCATCCTCGCCGTACTCAATGCCCAGGGCGGTCTGACTGCAGCAGTCGAAAAGCTGGCACAGATTCCATCCGATGCCGACCCCTCCGTGAATGGTGGCTTTGCCTCATGGTTCGGTCCCGACCCCTGGGGACTGCTGGGTGTTGTAATCTTGACGTCACTGGGCACGATGGGACTGCCCCAGATGGTGGGTAAGTTCTACTCAATCACCGACGAGAGCGCCATCAAGCGTGGCACCGTCATCTCCACCATTTTTGCGTTTATCGTGGCTGGCGGCTGTTATTTCCTCGGTGGTTTCGGACGTCTCTACGAGCCCGTCATTGGTGCCAATGGCAAGATAGCCTTCGACTCCATCGTGCCAGCCATGCTGGTCACACTGCCCGACGTGCTCATAGCCCTCGTGGTGTTGCTGGTACTTTCTGCCTCTATGTCAACCCTGGCCTCGCTGGTGCTCACCTCCAGTTCCACCATGACGCTCGACCTCATCTATCGCGACAAGAAGTCGCTGCCAGGCGAAGTGGAAGAAGGAACCATCGATGATATCGTAGCAGAGAAGATAGAGCGTCGCAAGGTGGTGGTGATGCGAGTGCTCATCATGTTCTTCATCGCCATCTCGCTGCTCATCGCCCTGAATCCCCCAACGTTCATCGCCCAGTTGATGGGCATCTCGTGGGGCGCTTTGGCAGGAGCCTTCCTCGCTCCCTTCATGCTGGGACTCTACTGGCGTGGTGTGACCACAGCCAGCGTATGGGCTTGCTTCATTTGGGGTGTCGGTCTGACTGTCATCAATATGTTGCTGGGCAATCCCATCAACCCCATCAACTGTGGCGCCATAGCCATGGTAGGTGGTTTCCCTGTAGTATGGCTCGTCAGCCTCTTCACCAAGAAGATGAACCAAAACACCATCGACAGCATTTTCCAGTGCTACAAATGAAGTTAAAAGTAAAGAGTGCACAGTTGCAAACATAGTAACTGTGCACTCTTATACAGAAAACAAATGAAAGATTCATACGCATTATTCTTCGACATTGACGGGACGCTCGTGAGTTTCATAACCCATGAGATACCCGACTCTACCATACAGGCATTGACACAAGCCAAAAAGAATGGCTCGCGGGTATATATCGCTACGGGGCGACCACCCGTCATCATCACCAACCTCGGCTCCATAGCCCACCTCATTGACGGATACATCACCACCAATGGGGCATTGTGTTATGTGGGCGACGAATTTGTAGGCTGCCAGCCCATCCCAAAAGAAGATGTCCTGACGTGTGTTGAAGACGCACAGGAAAAAGGCTACAGTCTTATTGTGGTTGGCAGGAAGGATGTAGCAGTGCTTGACCCCAAGGGTGATGTCGAACGCATTTTCCACCAGATGCTTGCCGTGAAGGAATTCGATATGGCCTCACCATTGTCAGAAGTACTAAAGCAGGACATCCTGCAACTGACGCCATTCTTCTCAGCAGACTACGAAGCAGAGCTACTGGCCCGTCTGCCACATTGCATCTCAGGCCGTTGGCATCCGGAATTCACTGATATCACAGCCAATGGCGCTGATAAAGGCAAGGGCATCATCGCTATGGCAAAACACCAAGGGTTCGACCTCAACCGCACCATGGCCTTTGGTGACGGAGGCAATGACAGTTCCATGATTCTACAGGCGGGCATAGGCGTAGCCATGGGTAACGCCATTGATGCACTGAAGCAGCAAGCCGACTATGTCACTACCTCAGTAGATGATGATGGCATCCTGAATGCCCTGAAACATTTCAACGTTATTTAAGTCGTTTGGTCGCATTGTTTGCAACGACTATTGCGCTTGTTGATGAGATGGGTAATACAATGCAAAAGTACAAAAAATATGGAAATAATTGCTATCTCTCACCACCTTTTTATATTTAAATCAATAAAAATTTTGCATTGTAGAAAAATATTCTTATTTTTGCATCAAACTTTATATTACCTCTATATTAACCATTTAAAAACAAAACCGTTATGAAAAAAGTATTATTTAGTATCGCTATCGCAGCAGCAGGACTGCTCGTAGCTTCGTGTGGTAACAAAAGTGCTGCAAATGCAGATGGAGCAGATTCTACAGCTGTGGCAGACAACCAATTACCTGCTGATTTTGTACATTACGAGAGTACTTGCTATGCATTCGATTGCCCAGAAGCCCTAAAACAAGGACGAATCAACGACACTATATTCTTGAGCAACGCACCTGAAAGAGATGCAAATATCTCTGTCAACCTGGTTACTGACAATAAACCCACAGCAGAGACATTTAAGCAGTTCGCTGAGAAAAAGATTGCAGAGAAAAAGAGAGATTTTGAGTTTCTTCAGGAGCCTAAAGTCGAAAACAACATCTTGACCATTCAATGTAAAGACGCAGACAGAGATAAGATTGTCGTATTTTTCTATGTCCTTGGCGAGAAAGGCAATACAGCATTCGGAAACTTCGCATATAGTCCTACGTCTGCCAACAAATATGAATCTGCTGTTGGTCCATTTATTAAATCAATTGTCGTGAAATAAAAGGCAATATACAACAAAGAGGATGTGCCAAAAATGAATTCATCAAAGGCACATCCTCTTTTTATGAAAAGTGCGTGACATAGGCTTAAGCAATGGTGTATGACCGGTATCAGTTACGTATCATATCAAAAACTTGTCAAAGAGACGGCAGTATCTGTCCCTTGACATCTTCTAGTTCAGAACATCCACCTTTTTTGAGATTTTACATATAATTATTTAATGATTTCAACTTTTATCTCCGTTTTGAACTTTCTCACATAGATAAAATCTGTTAGGGCAAAGTTCATGTGCTGGAAGAGCTTGTGGAACTGGCTGATAAAATGAAGATCTTTTGTCAACTCAGGATCAAGTCCTTCATTCCAGTTTGGCGGTGGGCAATCCATGCCAATGAAAGAATCGAAGGATTCATCTTCATCTCTTGGAAACGTAAGAGTCAAGACAGATGCGCCATCAGCATATATTGGATTCAAATCCTCATCACATAGAGCATACCATAACTCCTGCCTGTCCCCACCCTGTATAGGATGTAAAGCTGGATAATCAGCACCGAAATAGCACTTTGCTGTCAGTTCCATCTCTTCGCCATCAGTCTCATCAATGTTTTCTATCATCTTATCCCAGATACGATGAGCGCGATCATACATTTCACGGAGAGCCTCACGGAGAGCGTCATTGAAAGCAATAATATCAGGCAGGAAATCCTTCTGATGAGCAAGAACCTTCTTGTTGATGATACTCCTACGCAATGCCAACAGATAATCGTCATCGGATTCATAACAACGAGCACTCTTGTACCTATAAATGATTTCCCTCTCAATGGCCTCTATACTATACTCAAAAAGACCACAATCTTCAAATTCTATCATATTCATACGCTAATCCCATAAATTTCTGAAATGCTTGCGGAATAAATCCAATCCTTCTTCAATAGTCTGTTCTTCTTCATCGCTGAATGATGTAATCTGTTTCAGCAATTCAAATGCATCAATCATTTTCTGAATGGCCTTATTCCATTCTGCTATTCCCTTAAACGCAGGACAATAGCCATGCTTGTCAAGAGCCTTGAATGCTTTTAATCGAGCAGCAATCACCCCAGCCAAATAGTTGTCAGTGTTCCAAACCTCTTCTATGGGGTAGTCATTCTTATAACTCCAATTCTCAGCGGAGTCATCTTTCTTCTTCCTTTTCATACAGAATCAATATTGTTAATCCGACAAATCACGATAATACTTGCAGAACAATTCCACGCCTTGATCAACCGTCCGTATATCTTCATCATAAGACGGGGAATAATCCTTTACCAATTCGAATGCATCGATCATCTTCTGAATGGCATTGTTCCAATCCTCCAGGCTCTCGAAATCTTCTGGCCATCCGTGCTTATCGAGTGCCTTGAATGCTTTCAATCGAGGGGCAATCTCTCGTGCCAAATAGTGATAAGTCCCCCAGACTTCACTTATTGGATAACCATTTATATAGTCAATAGAGTCATCATATTTCTTTTTCATATTGCTTGCCAATTAATGGATGTTCAGAATTAAATGTTGCATAGTTGATACGGACTTGTCTGCCCAATGAGGGATCTGTGGCTACAAGGATGTCGCTGGATTTGCAATTGCCTATAAGGAGCTTGCACAAGCGTTGTTCATCCTGAGTCAGTTCTTGGTGCCATTCGCCAGTGGTCAGAACCACTACCATTCTGTCTAATCTGGTATTGATATCTTCCAACTCCAGCAACTCACAAAGATACTTGGCCCCATTGGTATTCTCATCCGCATACGATGTAATAGTTTCTGGACTGAACAAGTCAGACTGGAACAGGCCACACAATTGGTCCAAACTCATATTGTTTCTTTCGTCACTCAAAGCCGGAATGGCCTGAACGATGAACCTGCCGATGGCTGCCATACGCTCATAGTAGTGCGCCATAAACTCTCTGCGAAACATCTTCTTCCTTTTAATCTTGTTCATCGAAGCGCTAATACACCAGAAATAGTCTTTGGCCTTGCTGAACAATTCTTGTTTCTTTGATGGCGCTAATTCTCTAACAGAAGGTATGTAGCCACCATTTCTGCGGATGACGGAGAAACACTTCTCTGCACGTGCCTTGTTATATACAAAGTCATCCCACCTATCTTTGTGGTATTTGTCGAGTTTGAAAAATCTGAATTCTTCCTCCTGTTGTTCTCTCACAAAACCATAGAATGAGGTATGCCAAATACAACAAGCCGCAATCTCTGCATTCGTAGCCTTGACCTCAGGGTCAATGACGATTTCTTTTGTCAGTGAATGCTCCCAATAATCTCCCTCCATAGGGTGGGCATCGAGATGTGCTTCGTCCCATTTACTCATGGAGATATGGCACACGTCAGAATTTGCATCATCATGATGCTTTGGTGTCATCAGGCGCAGCATATCGAAATGAATCTTATACCATTTCAAATTACCCTCTGCATCTGGATACATCTGCAAAAGACAGGGAGCCACCTCCTCGAATGTAACGCTGTTCAATAATTCTTTGAAAGTCATAATCTGTTCTTTTATCTTTTTCGTTCACAATGCAAAGATAAAAGAAACCCCTGCCGTTTTGGGGCAGAGGTTGAGTTTTTCTGTTTCGAGCTTATTATTGTGTTGTAACTAAAACCTGTAAGTATTACTTCTTTTCCTATTTTGTATTTTCTAATATATTTTCTCTTTTTATTCCATTCTTAAACGTTATTAATTGTACTTGCTCAGTATTATTATCTTGTGGCTCATAATAACTAGGGCGATGTAAAACGACAAGTCTTTCCCTAACAAAATCCCTGTTTAAGTATTT
>JAEEGG010010087.1_pt1 | contig 20953 bp, 20 predicted proteins | sample 9134161 | NCBI WGS metagenome assembly JAEEGG01 (sample SAMN16246543, study PRJNA631951) | gut metagenome | biome: gut microbiome; feature: rumen; material: CR-attached | host: Bos | place: Iran: Karaj | collected 2018-10 | reverse complement strand
AGGAACGGCAAAATTTTTTGCACTTCTATTGCTTCTTTATCACACATAAGCAAAGGAACTGGGCATGAAAACCGTCCGAATCAGGAAAGGGCTTGCGATCTATATGAAGCCCTCCTGTGAGGCAGAGGTTCCGGATTTTACAGTGGACAGCCTTTCAGAGATATTAAGTATTCCATGTCTGATTGAGGAATGGCTATGAGATTATTATTTGAGATGGATAAGAAAGATTATGAACACTGCACCCACCGTTTCGTCCGCAACTCCGCCCGCAGTATCATCATAAGGGATGGAAAAATTGCCATGATCCACAGCCTGAAATATGATTATTACAAGTTCCCCGGGGGAGGGATTGAAAACGGCGAGAGCCCTGTGGAGGCAATGATCCGAGAGACACGGGAGGAAGCCGGGCTTGTGGTCAAACCTGAGACGGTCAAGGAATACGGCTATGTCCACCGGATTCAGCGGAGCGACATGGATTCCTCCGAATGCTTTGTTCAGGATAATTACTACTACCTGTGCCAAGCGGAGCCGGAAGCAGTTCGGCAGGATCTGGACGCTTACGAGGTGCAGGAAGCCTATACGTTGGAATATGTTACGCCCTTGACGGCAATTCAAAAGAACCGCAGTGTCGGCGCAAGTCCATATAGCCCCATCATGTTTGAACGGGAAGCAAGGGTGCTGGAGCTGCTGACAGCAGAAGGATATTTTTCAGCTTGATCGCACTGTGAATGGAGGATAGAATCTGATGAACGTCGAATTGATCCGAAGAACGGAAGAATTCTTGAAACGAAAATACGAAGGCGGCGCATATCTGACCGCCCATCCGGAGGCCAAGGCCTATCGTCTGGAGCACAGCTATCGGGTCGCAAACATCGGACGCCAAATTGCGCAGAAGGAAGGCTTTGACGAGACCGGGATGGTGATTGCATGTCTGCTGCACGACGTTTCTTACTGTGAGGAATTCGGAGAAAACGGCTGGCAGGAGCACGGAAGACGCGCCGCGCAGATCGCCCGTCCGTTCTTGATAGAGCTGGGGCTCCCGGAGAATCAAATCAACGAGATCTGCTACGGCATCGCGATCCATGTGGACGACGAGGCGGGCTTTCCCGGAGAAAAAACGCCTTTTGCCCTGTCGATCGGCGACGCGGACAACATTGACCGCTTCGACGTCTACCGCATCCACGAGGGGCTTTGCTATGAGGGGTTCCTCGAAAAAAGCTATGATGAAAAGCTGGAATATGCCGAAAAACGCCTTGCCCGGCTGCGCGAATTGAAAGACCTGCCGATGGGAACGAAAACAGCAGAGGCGATTTGGAGCGAACGACTGTCGTTTTCGATCGAGTTTTACGAAAAACTCGTGTCCCAGCTCAGATGCAGCAAGGGGATCGTCGGGTGATCCTCCGCGATAGGGTTTCCGGCAGCTCACGATTTGAGCACGCCGCAAAGTTTTTTGCAGCAGCGTATTGACAAAGACCGGAAAATGTGTATAATTGTTGTTATGTAACAGAAATTATAATACGGAAAGGAGGAACGGTGCGTGCCGCCCAAAACAAGGATCACGAAAGACATGATCATAAATGCGGCCGTTGAGATTGCAAAACAACGCGGATATGAGAGCATCAACGCCAGGACGGTCTCCGAGCAGCTGCACTGTTCCACGCAGCCGGTCATGTATCATTTTACGACGATCGACGCCTTGAAACGGGCTGCATACGCACGGGTCGAGCATCTGCATTCAGCGTATATGATGACCGTGTTGCCGGAGCAGGACCCGGTTCTTGGGATCGGCTTGAACTATATCCGGTTCGCCGTGGAGGAGCCGCAGTTGTTCCGCTTTCTGTTTCAGTCCGGATACGCGAAGGAGCACAGCCTGCCGGAAATGATCGATTCCGAGGAGCTGATCCCGGTTCTTGACGCCATGCAGGAGGGCTCCGGCCTGAGCCGGGAAAAAACCAGGCAGGTATTTCTGACCGTTGCGCTGTTTGCACATGGCTATGCCAGCATCATTGCCAACAACGGTCTGGAATATGATGAAAAACTTGTCGCAGCACATCTGGAACGGGCCTGGAACGGCGCGTTTCTCGCGGCCACACAGGAGGAGAATGAACATGAAGAAACTGTATGAAAAAAGCGAAATCACCTTTGCAATCCTCTGGATCGTGATCTATACCGTGGTTACCGGTACCCTGAAAAGCAAGTTCGGCTTCGATTCGCTGTGGCCTATGCTTTTCCTGATCGTGCTCTCCGCGGCTTTGCTCCTGTTCGTGAAGCGGAACGGCCTCATGGAGAAGTACGGCCTCTCCGGATGGACGAAGAACAGCAAGGCCATGCTGTGGCTCATCCCTCTGTGGATCGTTTCCTGCATCAATCTCTCCGGCGGCCTCACGCTGAAAACCCCTGTGCCGGGCGTGATCTATGCGGCTGTTTCCATGGCTTTGGTCGGATACGTGGAGGAGCAGCTCTTCCGGGGCTTCCTGTTCAAAGCGATGCTGAAGGACGGCAGCGTCAAAGCGGCTGTGATCGTCTCCTCCGTCACCTTTGCGCTGGGACATCTTACGAATCTGTTCAGCGGACAGAACGTGGTCGATACGCTCAATCAGATTTTCTTTGCGATCGGCGTCGGATTTGCCTTCACGATGGTGTATTACAAAGGCGGAAGCCTCCTGCCCTGTATCCTGGCGCACAGCTTCATCGACGTTTGCTCCGTATTTGCACCCGACGAAGGATCTCAGCGTCTGAACGTGATCGTACACGTTGTTTCCCTCGTCGTATGTGTGGCATACGGCATCTATCTGATGAAGCGCGTCGAGACACCGCGCATCAACCGCCCGGAAATGCAGAAAGAATCCGCGCCCTGCCCGGAGAAATGATGAATACAGCGTTTGCGGAGACTAAGGTTCGCAAGAGGAAGCGCTTCGGTGCTTCCTCTTTTTTGCCGTTTGTCGATCGGAATGGGACGCGAAGCACCCTTCGCGCCCCGGTTCATATACTGGCATGAGGAGATGAACGCATGAAACCACGCATTCTTGTGCCAAACGGCGACGCGCGTCAGACTGCTCTGGCGCGGCGTCTGTCCGCCCTCGGACGGGTGGATTCCGTCCCGGACGGCGGGTCGTACGATGGGATCGTTCTTCCGGTCCCGACGAGGCTCATCCCCGGAACCGACGCCCTTCCTGCGGCGGAAAACCGGACGGAGCTCCGACTTGGGCCGCTGATCGGCCCGCATACCCGCGTTTTCGGCGGGGGCTTCCGGGAACCGCTTCCGCCGCCGCTGGATCGGGCGGTGGACCTGCTGGCGGACGAGAAGACCGCCGGGGCCAACGCCCTTCTGACCGCCGAGGCCGCCCTGATGCTCCCCCGCGCGGGCCGCAGTCTGCGCGGCGCCCGCGCAGCCGTCCTGGGCTGGGGGCGGATCGGGCGGCCATTGTCCTGCCTGCTCCGCGCCGTCGGCGCGGCGGTGACGGTCGCGGCAAGAAGGGAGGTCGTCCGAGCCGTAGCGGAGGCAGAGGGTCACGCCGCCCGGTCCTTTGCCGACCTGCGCGGCCCGTTTGATTTCGTGTTCAACACGGTCCCGGCGCAGACCCTGTCTGCGGCGCAGCTTTCCGGGCTCGGCCCCGACTGCCTCTGGATCGAGCTGGCCTCCGCCCCGGGCGGCCTGCCCGCGCCGATCCCTGCGGATCTGACCTGCCTGCCTGCCGGCGGTCTGCCCGGAAAATATCTTCCGGAGTCGGCTGCCGCCGTCCTCTTTGAAGCCATCCTACGCCACTGGGAGGTGGAACCATGATCTCCAAAACCGTCGGCTTTGCCCTGACCGGCTCGTTCTGCACCTTCGAGCCGGTGCTTGCCGCCATGAAGGCCTTGAGCCTGCAATATGAGACCGTCGTGCCGATCCTGTCCTTTGCGGCGGGGTCCACGGACAGCCGGTTCGGCGCGGCGGCGGACTTCCGCACCAGGATCGAAACGATCTGCGGCCGCCCTGCCTTGGACAGTCTGGCCGCCGTTGAGCCCATCGGACCGAAAAAGCGCCTCGATCTGCTTGTCGTCGCGCCGTGCACGGGCAATACCCTCGCCAAGCTCGCAGCCGGAATTGCAGATACGCCCGTCACCCTGGCCTGCAAGGCCCATCTGCGGAACGCCCGACCGATTTTGCTCGCCGTCTCGACCAACGACGGTCTTGCGGCAAACGCCGCAAGCATCGGCAGCCTGCTCGCGCGGCGGCATCTGTACTTCGTTCCCTTCGGTCAGGACAACGCCGAGCAGAAGCCGACCTCGCTCGTCGCGGATATGAGCCAGATCCCCGAGGCTGCGGCCGCCGCCCTGCGGGGCGAACAGCTTCAGCCGATTCTGCTGCGACAGTGAATCAGAACGGAGAAAACTGCGCATACTGATCGGGAAATGATTCTACCGATCAGGAGGCGTTTGCATGCAAATCTCCGATACCGAATACCAAGCCCTCGCAGACCGGCTTGCGCCAAAGTCCAAACCCCTGCAAAACTGCCTGCGGGCCTTTCTCTGCGGCGGAGCGATCTGCGTCCTGGGCCAGGGTCTTCTGACCGCATGGCAGGCTGCGGGGCTTCCGGCCGACCGCGCGGCGACCTTGACCTCTGTGAGCCTGATTTTTCTGTCCGCCCTGCTCACCGGTCTCTCGGTTTTTGACGACGTTGCCAAATTCGCCGGCGCGGGAACGCTGGTCCCGATCACGGGCTTTGCCAACTCGATCACAGCCCCGGCGATCGAATTCAAAACCGAAGGTCTTGTGACGGGTCTGGCTGTCAAACTCTTCACGATTGCCGGTCCCGTTTTGGTCTACGGCCTTTCCGCCTCGGTGGTCTACGGCCTGCTCTATTGGATCTTCCGCTGAAATGCCGCATTCCGCCGCCCCTGCCCGCATAGACTGTCTTGACACACGGCAGGGGAGGTGCGGATATGACAGATACCATAGACCGGCGCGCACAGGAGATCGCCGTGTACGTCATCGAGACCGGAGCCACCGTCCGCAGCGCGGCGGAGCGCTTCGGCATTTCCAAATCCACGGTCCATAAGGACCTGACCGAGCGTCTGAGCCAGACGCATCCGGGGCTTGCCCGTCAGGCGCGGGCGATCCTGGACCGCAATAAGGCCGAACGCCATCTGCGCGGCGGCGACGCGACCCGGCGGAAATACCGAACGCCGGACGCAGCGGAGCGGGATTGATGGATTCCAACGGAGTTTTTTCGTTTTTGGAATTGACAAGCGGAGAAAAATCCAGCATAATAGACCCAGAGAACCAGCAAGGAGGGTCTGTTATGGAATCCATCTTCGTCACCGGTCACCGCAACCCGGATACCGACTCCATCGTCTCCGCAATGGCCTATGCCGCCCTGCAAAACGCCCTGGGCAAGCGCCGCCACACGGCCGGCCGCCTGGGCAATCTCAACGATGAATCCAAGCGGATCCTCGACCGCTTCGGCTTTGAACCGCCGATGCTGATCAAGAACGTCCGCACCCAGGTCCGGGACCTCGACTTCGACACGCCGCCCGTTCTGAACGCCGGCGTGACCGTTGCCCGCGCCTGGTCCATCCTGAGCGGGGACGCCCGGATCGCCGCCATTCCGATCGCCAACGCGGACGGCACGCTCTACGGGATGCTCTCGTCCGGGGACGTGGCGAACTACGATATGCAGACGGTCACCGACCCCTTCATCCGGGACGTGCCGCTGTTTAATCTGCTGGCTGCCATCGAGGGCAAGATTCTCAACGATCCCGGCGAGGATGTGGACGCGATCACCGGCGAGGTCGTTCTGGCCCTGCCGAAGGGCGCGAACCAGCATCTCTTTGCCGGGGAGGACTACATTGCCGTCTGCGGCGACCAGCCGGAGGTCATCCGCTGGGCGCTGGAATCGAATATCCACTGCCTCATTCTCTGCGAAGCAGAGCTTCCGGAGGAGCTGCGGACCATTCCCACCCGGACCTGCGTGATCTCCACGCCGATCGACGCCTACCGCGTGGCGCGGCAGATCTTCCAGGCGATCCCCATCGCCCGCATCAGCCGCAATTCCAAGCTGGAATGCTTCCATCTCACGGACTACCTCGACGACGTGCGCGAGGTCGTCTCCAAGAGCCGCTACCGCTGCTATCCGATTCTGGATGAGAACGATAAGGTGGTCGGCACGCTCTCGCGCTACCATCTGATCAAGCCGCGCCGCAAGCAGGTGGTATTGGTGGATCACAATGAATCGGCCCAGTCCGTGCCCGGTCTCGAGCAGGCGGAGCTGCTCGGCATCATCGACCACCACCGCCTCGCGGATATCCAGTCCGCCAACCCGATCTTCTTCCGCAACGAGATCATCGGAAGCACGACCACCATTGTGGCCGAGATGTATCAGGAAAAGGGCCTCATGCCCAGTCCGCAGATGGCCGGACTCATGTGTGCCGCCATTCTTTCGGACACGGTCATCTTCAAATCCCCCACCGCCACGCCCCGCGACCGGGCGATTGCCGAGCGGCTGGCCCGCATCGGCGGCGTCACCACGGAGGAGCTTGGAAAGTTCATCTTCTCCGCCGGTCTGGGCGAGGGAAAGACGGCGAAGGATCTGATGTATGCCGATTTCAAGGACTTCCACATTGCCGGGCACTACTTGGGCGTGGGCCAGATCACCTGCGTGGACAGCGTGGAGATGCTGGACCGCAAGGAGGAATTCCTGGCTGAAATGCACCGTGCGACGGCGGAAAAGGGCTACGACGTGATGATCGTCATGCTCACCGACGTCCTGCTTGAGGGCACGCAGATCATCTTCCTCGGCAGCGCCGACGACATCAGTCAGGCCTTCGGCGTGGAGCCAAAGGGGAACACCCTCTTCCTGCCCCACGTGATGAGCCGCAAAAAGCAGGTCATTCCGATGCTCTCCGCCCTCTGGGGCTGAGCGACCCCGATACAAATACCCCGGTCGGCGTCTTGTGCGCCGACCGGGGTTTCGAATAACCGGTTCAGGGAATGTCCCGGTTGATCTCCATCTCCGGCGCGTCCAGGCGGTCGGGGTGGAGGAGGAGCTTGTGCATGTACTTGATCGAGGTGGCATAGTAGAAGCCGTCCACGGTCCGCTCGTCCACGTTGAAGGTGTAGTCCATGTACTTCTTCGAAATCACAGTCCCGTCGTCGCCGATCTCGTTCTTGCGGTATTTCCGCCCGAAGGCCATGAAGATCGGCAGGTTGCCGAAGTTGTAGAGGTGGTGGTACACCGCGCCGATGCCCAGCGAGCCCATCGAGGTGAAGAAGATGGAGCAGTGGAAGGGGCTGAGCTCCAGGATCGCCTTCGGCAGCAGACCGAAGTAGTCCAGAAGCTTGAGCAGCCAAACGACGAATTTCAGGAAGACGCCGGGGATCGCGCCGACGAAAGCCGCAGCTCCGTCCAGACTCGAATCCAGCTCGCTGGACTTGCGCACGTCCGCCACAGCGTCGTGGAACTTTTCGTAGACGGTCGCCACGCCGTCGCCGGGCTTCAGATGGAGCTTGATGACCGTGTCCGGAGCCTCCTGGGTCAGCTCCTTCTTGATGGTCATGCAGAACTGAAGATCGTCGCCGCGGGAATAGATCTTTTCACCGGAGATGAAGCGATTCAGTCCGGGATACTTGGAGGCCGTTCGCACGTAGGCGGCCAGCAGCACCTCGGTCATGCCGAAGTCCGGCATGGTCTCGCGCTTCTTGCGGATATAGCGTTCGAGCTCGGTGATTTCCAGCGTGTCGTGGAAGAAGACGTTGGCCTGGTTGCGCTCCGGCATGACGTAGCCCCCGACCACGGAGATCGGGCTGAGACTGCGCACCTTGCGTCCGTCGGGCCGGTCGCCCCACATGGGATGATAGGCGTCGTCGTTCACCCGCTTCATCGCAAAGCAGACCAGGACGTAGCCGAGCATCATCAACAGATCGGGCAGAAAAGCCAGCCAGTCGGCGAAAACGAAGGCGCAGCGCAGGCAGGGACGGTTGAACCAAAGAATGCCCGCCATGTAAACGCCGGCAATCGGGATCATCAGCCAGTCGAAGGGCAGGGTGCCGGAGAGAACGCGGTGCATCAAAACAGCCAGCCCAAGATCGACCGCGATCAGCAGCACGACCCAGTACCACGCCAGACCAAGCTGGAAGGTGGCGAAGACGTAGCCGATCTCCAGCATCCAGAAGGGAAGCGCCAGACGGAAGATCCGGTCGTGTCCGTGGACCGGGACCTGCCAGGCAAAATAGAGGGCGGCTGCCACAGGCAGAACCACCCGGAGCCATATCCATGCGCCGCTGACCCCTGCGCCTTTCCCGCAGGTCACATTGGCGATATAGCCCGCCGCACCGGCCAGGGCCGCCAGGACCGCCAGCCAGGTCAAAGGATTGGATCGCTTTACCGTATAAAAGCTTCTTCTCTTGTCTTTCATGGTTTCATTATAGCATGCGGCACGAAAAAAGCAAGCAAAAATCCCGCCGACGGAGAAAGAAGCGGTCCGTCGGCGGGATGGTTCTTATTTCAGCAGCTCGAAGGCCAGCCGGGCGTTTTCCTCCGCCTGCTCGATCTTGGCCGCGGAGGCGGCGTGGAAGCGCTCGCGGTCGTTCTGCATGCGGTCGATCATCCCGCAAAGAAGCTGCTCGCTGAGATCCCCGATCTCGCAGCACTCGCCCTGCCCGGCGTCGGACAGGAAGCCGCGCACCTTCGGGTCGTAGGAGATGCCGCAGAAGGGAACGCCCCCGGACGCCGCAAAGATCAGCGAATGCAGGCGCATGCCGAGCATGCAGTCGGCGCGGTGGATCAGACCGACGATCAGATGTGCCTTGTCCGGCGCGCTGAGGACGGTGGCGGGCTGCTCGCCCATCATGCCGGAGAGCGTCTCGCAGACCGCAAGGTCCTTGCCAGGCTCCATCGCCAGAAAGATCGGATGCAGGCCGTAGGTCCGGGCAGCATATTGGGCCGCGGCGGCCAGGGCGGTCAGATGCGGGCGGAGGCCCGGCCAGGGCCGCGGGGCGATGATCAGATACCGCGTATCGGGGGATAGGCCGGCCTGACGAAGCAGGGTATCCACCTGAACCTCCGGGGCAGGGGAGACCAGGAGGGCAATGTCCGCCGTCACGCGAACCGGAACGCCCGTGACCCCGAGCGCCTTCAGCTCGTCAGCGGAGTCGCTGTCGCGCAGGGTGATGGCGTCCACGTAGTTTTGAATGATGCGGGCGGCAAAGCGGCGATTCAGCTTCGAACGCACCGGGCCGACGCCGCAGCCGAACATCATGACGCGGTTGCCGGTTTTCTTCGCGGTCCGGATGGAGTGGAGATAGTACCAAAGCGAGCGGCTGCTGGTCGAATCCTGAATCAGGCTGCCGCCGCCGGAGAGATAGAGCGCGGTCTGCTTGAGCTGCCTGCGGAGCGGGAGAAAGCGGAAGGTATAGATGCTCTTGACGCGGGCCTCCCGCGCGGTCTGCGCGGGGGAGCGGGAGGTGACGCAGATGGGTATGTCCGGGTCGATCGCACGAAGCCGGTTGATCATGGCGCAGAGGATCGCGTCGTCGCCGGAATTGCCCCGTCCGTAGGCGCCGCAGATCAGAATGCCGTCGCGCTTCCGCGCCTCGGCGCGGGCGGTGCGGCGCAGGACGGTCGCATAGATCTCCTTCTGACGGCTGACCGTGGCCTCGGCGGAATAGAGCCGCTTCGTCTTTTCATAGATCCGATCCGCAAAGGTGCGGATCTCGTCGGGATGCTCGGCCAGCCGAACCATATGGTCGGTCAGTGCCTGCACGTCCTTCGGCGCAAAGAGCAGACCGCTGACCTCGTGCTCCACCAGGGCGGGAATACCGCCTACGCCTGTGGCGATCGTGGCGCAGCGATGGCTGGCCCCCTCCGGCAGCGCATAGGGGAAGCCCTCCGAAAGGGAGGTCAGCAGATTGACGTCCAGCGCGGAATAGAAGCTGTGCATATCCGAGACCCATCCGGCAAATGCGACGGTCCCGGCGGGGCAGGTCTGCTTTGCCAGCGCCTCGATCTGCTCGCGCTGCTCGCCGTCGCCCGCCACGATCAGGCGGATCATCGGGCAGACCCGCACCGCTGCGGAGAAGGCCCGGATCAGCGTGGTCATATCCTTGACCGGGCTGATCCGCGCGGCAATGCCAAAGACCGTCAGTCCGTCCTCCGGCTCCAGACCGACGGAGCGCAGAAAGGCCTCCCGGTCCAGAGCGGGCGGATCGGTGCGAAAGGGCACGCCGTTGGAGATGACGAAGGTGCGGTTCGGGTCGAAGCCGCGCTCGTGCAGCATGTCCGTCGTTTCGTCGGAAACGCCGATCCAGAAATCCATCTTTCGCAGGGCGCGCTTGTTGAGATTGCCGTAGGTCAGGGCGGCCAGCGGCCTGCCCATGTAGTCCAGACGGTAGTCGCTGTGGACGGTGGTGACCGTCGGCAGGCCGAGGCGGGATTTCAGAATGCTCCCGACCAGATTCGCCCGCGAGCCGTGGCAGTGGATGATCTCAAAGCCCTCCGCCCGTATGAGCTGTTCAAGCTGGCGAACGGCCCCGGTCAGGCTGCCGCTCAGAACCTTTGTCGGAATGCCGAGCGCGCGGGCACTCTCGGCAAAGGGACCCTCCACAAAGCAGACCAGCAGGACCGTTTCGGTCTGCATCAGCCCGGAGAGCAGGGTGAACACGTGGGTCTTTGCGCCGCCGACGTCACCGCCGGAAATCAAATGGATCAGTTTCATACAATCAACTTCCTATCTGCCTTCCCAGCCGGGGGAAGGCGCCCCAGTCCGCAGACCGGGGCGAATGAGGGGGCGTATCAGCTTCCGGTCCTATCCGGGGCGTTACTTTCTTCTGACTTCAAGCGCGTAAACGACCCGCCCGGTGCCGAGACCTTCGATCGTGATGTTGTAGCAAACGCGCAGGGTCCCGCCGTTGAGTCCCATGCGGTCGTCGATCTCGGTGGTCCGGACCGTAACCAGCAGAGTCCCCTGGCCCATGTCGTAGAGAGACTGGTGGGTTTTTCCGACCATGAACTCCATCTCGCTGACCAGAGTCCCGCTCCGCCGCAGAACGACGCGATGGGGGTGGATCTCGAAGGTCGTGACCGTCCCGACCAGGCCGGTCAGCTCGGTCTCGTTGTAGCGCAGATAGAGGACGCCGCCCTCTGCGGTCAGCTCGGCCTCCGTGGTCAGCTCCACCAGATCCGGCGTCTGATTCTCATAGTGCTGATAGCCGTGGACGGTCAGCAGAAATTCATGCTTCATAGAAGGCCTCCCGGGCCAGAGCGATCAGCCGGTCCAGCAGCTCGCCGTAGGGGATGCCGCTGGCGGCAAACAGCTTCGGATACATGGAGATGGAGGTGAAGCCGGGCAGCGTGTTGATCTCGTTGAAAACGACCGCTTCGTCCTCATAGGTGACAAAGAAGTCTACGCGGGAAAGACCCCGGCAGCCCATGGCCTGATAGACCTTCACCGCCGCAGAGCGCACGCGTTCGGACGCCGCCTCAGAGATGCGCGCCGGGATAAAGAGCCGGGAGGTCGAGGTGACGTACTTGGTCTCATAGTCGTAGAACTCCGCGCCTGCGTCGATCTCGCCGGGGACCGAGGCGATCGGCTGCTCGTTGCCCAGAACGGCAACCTCGACCTCTCGTCCTCGAATGAATTCCTCCACCAGTACCTTGCGGTCGAAGCGGACGGCGTTCTCCAGCGCGGCCAGAAGGGCCGCGCGGGAGCGGGCCTTGCTCACGCCGACGGAGGAGCCGGTTCCGGCGGGCTTGACGAAGACGGGATAGGTGAAGCGCCGCTCCACACGGTCGAGGGCAGCCTCAGGGTCGGTGCGGAGCTGAAGCCGGGTGACCAGCTCCCAGTCGGCCTGGCGGACCCGCGCCTTTTCTGCGGTCAGCTTGGTCAGACATTTATCCATGCAGCTTGCAGAGGAGGCCACGCCGCAGCCAACGTAGGGAATACCCGCAAGCTGGAACAGGCCCTGGACGGTTCCGTCCTCGCCGTTTTCGCCGTGAAGGACCGGGAAGATCACGTCCACCGCAGTCTTGCTGATCCGGTCGCCGTCGATGATGACCAGCCCCTGACCGTGGATCGGGGAGATGAAGGCGCGGCGGTTGTCCGGGCATTGCAGCCACTCGTTCGTCGGCAGCTTGGAATAGTCGCTCCCGCCGTAGAGGACCCAGTTGCCCTCCTTGGTGATGCCGACGGGCAGCACGTTGTATTTTTCTGGATCCAGATGATTCAGAACGGATTCCGCCGAACGCAGAGAGACTTCATGCTCCGGGGACACGCCGCCAAACAGAACGCAGATGTTTGTTTTCACCATAACGATACCTCGCGATTTCAAGGCCCGAAAACCGGGCCAATAATTTTCTAATCATATACTATATGCCAAAATCACAGAAAAAACAAGCCCTTTTGAAAAAATAAAAATCGGCGGCGGTTTCTCCGGAGAAAAACCGCCGCCGGGTGCTTGCGGAACAGATCAGCGCTTGACGTTGAAGGCGTTGAAGCCGGCGTAGACGGCTGCGTCGCCCAGCTCCTCCTCGATCCGGAGCAGGCGGTTGTATTTGGCAACGCGCTCGGAACGGCTGGGAGCGCCGGTCTTGATCTGGCCGGCGTTCAGGGCCACGGCCAGGTCGGCAATGGTGGTGTCCTCCGTCTCGCCGGAACGGTGAGAGATGACGGTGGTGAAGCGGGCTCTGTGCGCCATGTTGATGGCGTCCAGGGTCTCGGAGACGGAACCGATCTGGTTCAGCTTGATCAGGATGGAGTTGGCGGAGCTGTTTTCGATGCCCTTTGCCAGACGCTTGGTGTTGGTGACGAACAGGTCGTCGCCGACGAGCTGGATCTTGCCGCCGAGCTTCTCGGTCATGTACTTCCAGCCTTCCCAGTCCTCCTCGTCCAGGCCGTCCTCGATGGAGATGATCGGGAACTCCTCGACCAGGGAAGCCCAGTGGTCAACCAGCTCGGTGGAGGTGAACTCGCGGCCGGACTTGGGCTGATGATAGAAGCCGATGCCCTTCTCGCTCTTCCACTCGGAGGCGGCGGCGTCCATGGCCAGGACGAAGTCCTTGCCGGGCACGTAACCGGCGGCCTCAATGGCGCGGATGATGTAGCGCAGCGTCTCCTCATCGTCCTTCAGGTTGGGGGCGAAGCCGCCCTCGTCACCGACGGAGGTGGCAAGACCGTCGGCCTTCAGCAGCTTCTGCAGGGCGTGGAAGACCTCGGTGCACCAGCGCAGAGCCTCGCGGAAGGTGGGCGCGCCGGCGGGCATGATCATGAATTCCTGGGTATCAACGGTGTTGGTCGCGTGAGCGCCGCCGTTGAGAATGTTCATCATGGGAACGGGCAGGGTGTGACCGTTCTGGCCGCCGATGTAGCGGTACAGGGGGATGTTCTGGCTCAGAGCGGCGGCACGGGCCGCGGCGATGGAGACGGCCAGAATGGCGTTCGCACCGAGCTTGTTCTTGCCGTCGGTGCCGTCGGCGTCGATCATAGCCTTGTCGATGGCATAGATGTCGTAGGCGTCCATGCCGACGAGAACGTCGTTGATGACGGTGTTGACGTTCTCAACCGCCTTGGAAACGCCCTTACCGCCGAAGCGGGACTTGTCGCCGTCGCGGAGCTCGAGCGCCTCGAACTCGCCGGTGGAAGCGCCGGAGGGAGAAGCGCCGGTGCCGATGGTGCCGTCGTCCAGATAGACGTCAGCCTCAACGGTGGGGTTGCCGCGGGAGTCGATGATCTCACGGGCGAATACTTTTTCGATCTTGGCAATGTACATAAAAAATAAGCTCCTTTTGTGATATTTTTTGTAAAATCATTCAAACACGACGACCCGATCGGGCCGGATGGGTTTAACGCTCCCAATATAGCATATAACGGCTGAAAATGCAATAGAAAAGTTCGTACGCGCAAGAAAAGACGGGCAGGCCGACGGACCTGCCCGTAAAAGATTATCATATAATTCCGAAATATTATTCAGAAACGATCCGCCCGCCGCCCAGAACAGTCTCGCCGTCGTAGGCGACGGCAAACTGTCCGGGCGTGACGGCCCGCTGGGGCTCGTCAAATTGGAGCAGCGCTCCGCCGTCTGCGGTCGGGGTCAGGGTGCAGGGCTGTTCCGGGTGACGATAGCGGATCTTGGCGCGGCAGCGGATCGGCCCGGTCGGCGTCTGACCGGAGATCCAGTGGAATTCGGAAACCCGAACCGTTGCGGCATAGAGGGCCGCCTTCGGCCCGAGGGTCACGGTATTGGAGCCTGCGTCGATGGCGACGACGTAATAGGGCTCCGGGAAGGAGAGACCAAGGCCCCGGCGCTGACCGACGGTGTAATGGAGAATGCCGCGATGCGTGCCGATCTGCCTGCCTGCGAGATCGAGGAAGGGGCCGGGTTCTGGTCGGCAGCCGGTTTGCGCGCAGACGACGCCGGCGTAGTCTCCGTCGGGAACGAAGCAGATGTCCTGACTGTCCGTCTTTTGAGCGTTGACAAAGCCCAGCTCCCCGGCGATGGCCCGCACCTCCGGCTTCGTCATTCCGCCGAGGGGGAAGGCGGTGTGGGCAAGCTGCTCCTGGGTCAGAGTGTGCAGAAAATAGCTCTGATCCTTGGCTGAGTCGGCGGCCTTTCGGAGCTCCCATCCCTGCTCCGTCCGCACGATGCGGGCGTAGTGGCCGGTCACCACGCAGTCGCAGCCAAGCTCGCGCGCCCGCTGATGCAGAGCGCCGAATTTGAGCCAGGTGTTGCACTCGATGCAGGGATTCGGCGTCCGCCCGGCCAGATAGTCCGCGGCGAAGGGCTCCATGACGCGCTCACGAAAGAGCTTCGTATAGTTGAAGGTGTAGTGGCGGAAGCCGAGCCGCCGCGCGACCGATGCGGCGTCGGCGGCGTCGTCCGCGGTGCAGCAGGTGCGTTCGGAGGGCGGAAGCTCGCTGTCCTCCGCGTGGAGCTTCATCGTGCAGCCCAGACAGTCCCAGCCGTCCCGGATCATGCACCAGGCGGCCACCGAGGAATCCACGCCGCCGGACATTGCGATCAGAGCTTTCATCTTCGACCTCCTCGATTTGCGCTCTGTCTGCGGCGCAGACGGAGCGGCTCGCGCTCGCCGCGCAGACCGATCAGCAGGCGGGAGAAGCGGGCGTAGAAGCCTGCGGCGGTCTTCCGGGGCTTGCCCTCCCAAATCAGCCAATCGCAGTCGTCCAGACGGTTGCGGTCAAAGCTGCCCGAAAACAGCCTGCCGATGCACAGGGCCTCGGCATAGGGCAGGTTGCGGTAGTAGTATTGCGGGTCAGCGTTCATCAGCTTGCGGAAGGAGGACGCCGAGGTCGAAAGCAGACAGCGCCGGAAGCCCAGCAGCTCGGAAGCCTGCGTATGCCCCAGGCGGGTCCGCTGTCCGCCGCAGCGGACGGCATAGCCGACCAGCAGCTGGAACAGAATGCAGACGAGGATCAGGAAACGCTGCCCGCCGCTCCGCGTTGCGATCAGGAGATAGGCGATCCCGCCCAGACCCAGGACGATCGTGCGAACCGGGTGACGGCGCAGCAGACAGCCGCCCAAGCCTTGAACCAGCCAGCAGGCGAGGCCGCCGACGACGGTCAGGGGGATGATCGCAAACCAGCGCCAGCTCTCCGGGGCGACGCTCGTATCAAAGCAGGCGAGGCACAGCGCCAAACCGGCAGCCGCGGCGATCAGCCGCAGCAGGACAGTGCTCCCGGAGCCCCGGAAGAGGCGGGGCTTCCAATAGGAGACCACGCGCTCGTTCGCCAGCCGCCTCGCGTGCAGGTATTCGGCACTTCGGGTGTCGCATTGCGGCCCGTGGGCAAAGAGCGCCCGGAACACGGCAATCTCCGAGGCCTTGCGTTCGTTGCCCATGTCGATCTCCCGCGTGAGCCAGATCCGGCCCTTGCGGTTCCTGTGGATGGTCAGATAGCCCAGCGTGGCCCACTGGACCGCCATCAGGGCCAGATCCGGTTTGCGCCCGGTCAGAATATAAGGGATCTCTCCGGCGTTGCCGCCCTCCGGGGGCATGGTCTGCCGCTTGGGCAGAACGGGCCGTCCGCGCAGGAACAGGGCCCAGTAGACCAGGCAAAGAGCCAGCAGCATACCGAAGAGCAGACGGTCCGTGGAGACCGTTTTGCCCGCCAGGAAACGCAGATCGAAGTAGTTTGCGGGCAGCTCAAGGGAGACCGTGATGCCCTCGTGGTCGCGCAGGATCTGGTCCCGGTTCACCTCCGCGGTCACGGTGCCATCTGCGATCTGGATGTCCATATAGTTTTCGATCAGATTGCCGTAGTATTCCGACTGAAAGGCGGGAAGGGCTTCAAAGGCTGCGGGAAGGTTCAGGGTCAGCCGGAAGCGCTCGATCTCGCAGGGCCAGTTCGGATAGAGGAGAACCAGACGGAAGCGCTGGGCGTCGCCCTCGTCAAGGACGGTCTGGGCCAGACGGTAGGAGACGGTCAGCTCCGTCGTGCCCGAGGCCGGGAGAGAGAGGGAGAGGACGGTATATTTCCCGGTGTTGCTGGCGGTCCAGGACGCGCCGGTCAGGGAAACGTGTTCTGCTTTGGGGGAGATCGGAAGATTGAATTCCGTCACGCCGTCCGTTTGCAGGCGAAAGCGAAGGGTCACGGTGCAGGAGCCGTCGCGCGCCACGTCGCACTGCGTCTCCATGCTCGTCACCTTCGCGGTGCCATCTGCAAAAACCGGGCATGCAAGCGCGAGCAGCAGGACCGAGGTCAGCAGCATGATACAGAGCAAACGCCGCATAGACAGAATTCCCCCTTTCCGGATCATTACGGTTTATTCTACCACATCCGCCCGGAAATTACAATCCCGACTTTTTTCGATTCCGCCGCCCGGAGCAGGGCGGAATTTTTGTCGAAATCAGGCAGTTTCCCACTTGCCTTTTATCCTGCTTTGTCGTATGATAAGAAACGGAATCAAAAGAAAAATCTCACACATACTATCCCCAAAAGGAGGCGCTCCCGTGGATTTTTCCGTTTCTGCCCTGCTTGCAGTTTTCTCCGAACCGGCTTTTTACGCGGAGAGCGGCTTTATCTCCGCCGTCAATCCCGCCGCGGAAGCGATCGGGCTGGAGGTCGGCTGCCCGTTGAACCTGATCCTCCATCCGGTCCCCGCCTGCGGCGCGGATGAGACCGTGGACTGCCCGACTGCGCTGCGCGGGGCTTCCGTCGTTCTTCGCTGCTGCGGTCTCGGCGGCGGTTTTCTGATGGTTCGGGTCCCGCCCGAGCCTACCGCCCCGGAATATGCCGCCGTGCCGGGCATGGTGGGCGGGATCCGGGAATCCATTCAGGATCTGAATACGGCGGTCGAGGGCCTGGCCGATTCGATCAACGCGACGCATCCTGCCCTGGCGGCTTCCACGCTCGCCCGCCGGAGCCTCTATCGGCTCGAGCGCGTGGCCTCCCGGCTGGACTGGTTCTACCGCCTGTCCACCGGCGCGGTCTCCTGCCGCCCGCAGACCTGCTGTCCGGCAGCGATCGTGCGCGGGCTCAGCGAATACGCCGACGGCCTGCTCCACACCCGCGCCCTGCGTCTGGACTATGACGACGGCGGCGCGCGCTGGAATGGCTGCGTGGACACAGAACTGCTGGAGCTGATCTTCTGGGAGGTGCTGTCCTGTCTGACGGCCCAGACCGAGAGCGGCGACCCACAGATCCGTCTGCGCCGTCTGCACCGCGACCAGCTCCAGCTCACCTTTGCGGTTCCGAACCATACGGGCGACCTGCCCGATCTGCTGGAGACCCTGCCGCGCTTTGACGAGAAGGACCCCTCCACCTGGCGGCGGCGTGAGCTTGGCCTTGGCATCGCCTCGATGGCGGCCCGGCTCCACGGCGGAAGCCTCCTGCTTTCGGCGGACCGGGACGGCCCGGTGCGCGTGGTGGTCACGCTCCGGATAGAGGCGCAGCCCGGCGAGACCCTGCACGAGCCGCATTCCATCGTGGCGGGCAGTCTGCATCCGGGCATGGTCCTGCTCTCCGAGCAGCTTCCCCTGGAGGCCTACAGCATTGAAGATCTCTGATTTTCAGCGATCGGCAGCAAAAAAGCACTTGCCGCGGCAAGTGCTTTTTTGCGTAACAGAGCCTTAAAGGGCGTCGGAAAGGTCGCCCGGATCGTCGTGGAAGTGCGGCGTGTTGGTGTACATTTCCACGGCGTTGTGAGCCGTGCGCATCTTCTCCACCTGATCGGAGATCATGTCCTTCACGTCCCGCGAATGCTTGATCCGGCGAATGTCGATCTCCGGGGCCGTGTTGTCGGAGGAGCAGACGTGAATCGTGCCCACGCGGTCAAGCCGGTCGCGGAAGCTGCGCTTGAGCTCCAGATCGCGGATGCGATAGAGGCGGATCTCCTCTTCCCGCTGGCTCAGAACGCCGCTTCGGATCAGGAGCTTGTCATCGGTGAGAATATACTTGGTGAAGGACCAGGGAAGACCGAAGAGCGTGCGCTTGCGGTCGCTCCAGATCGTGTTGTTTGGGAGCTTTGCCATGTCAATTACCTCACTTTTTCATGTTATTCCACGGTGACGGACTTCGCAAGATTCTTGGGCTTGTCGATGTCGCACCCGCGGAGCAGGGCCACGTAGTAGGCGAAGGTTTGCAGGGGGATAATGGTCAGGCTCGGCTGGAGCAGGGGATGAGTTTCGGGCACGAGAATGACGGAGGGCACCGTCTTTTTGATCTCCTCGGCGTGCTTTTCCGTGGTGATGCCGAAGACGTCGGCCCCGCGGGCGCGAACCTCCTTGACGTTGGACATGGTCTTGTCGAACAGACTGTCCACCGTCGCGGCGGCCACGACCAGCGTGCCCTCCTCGATCAGGGAGATGGGACCGTGCTTGAGCTCGCCGGCGGCGTAGGCCTCGGAGTGGATGTAGGCGATCTCCTTGAGCTTCAGCGAGCCCTCCAGACAGACCGCGCTGTCCACGTTGCGCCCGATGAAGAAGGCGTCGCGGACGGAGAAGTACTGCTGGGCATAGTAGCGGATCTTCTCAATCTTTTCGGCGGTCAGGCAGAGGGCGACCTTCTGGTCCAGAACCATAAGCTCATCGACGATGGCCGCGTACTCCTTGGGGCTGATGGTGTTCAGAATGTCCGCGATGTAGAGGGCGATCAGATAGATCACGCAGAGCTGGGTCGTGAAGGCCTTCGTGGTGGCAACGGCGATCTCGGGACCGGCCCAGGTATAGATCACGTCGTCCGCGGCCTTGGCGATGGCGGAGCCGACCACGTTCACGATGGCGAGCGTCCGCGCCCCGCGCTTCTTGGCCTCCTCCATCGCCGCCTTGGTGTCGGCGGTCTCGCCGGACTGGCTGATGATGATGCAGAGGGTGTCGTCGCCCAGAACGGGCTCGGAATAGCGGAACTCGGAGGCCAGGATCGGCTCCACGGGGATGCGGCAGGTCTTTTCCAGAATGTACTTGCCCAGGCAGCCCACGTAGTAGGACGAGCCGCAGGCCACGATGTAGATCCGGCGGATCTTCTCCAAATACTCCTTGGAAAGCTCGATGTCGTCCAGAACGACGCGTCCGTCGCGGATCCTGGGGGAGAGGGTGCCGCGGACAGCCTTGGGCTCCTCGTGGATCTCCTTGATCATGAAGTGGGGATAGCCGCCCTTTTCGGCAGCGGAGATATCCCAGTCCACGGTCTCGATCTTCTTTTCCACGGGGTCAAAGAAGGCGTCATAGAATTTGGCCTCGTTCCTCGTAAAGACCACCATATCGCCGTCGTCCAGATAGACCACGCGGCGGGTGTAGCGCAGGATGGCGGGCACGTCGGAGGCGATGAAGTTCTCGCCCTCGCCGAAGCCGAAGATCAGCGGGCTCTCCTTCTTGACGGCGATCATCGTGTCGGGGTAGTCCTCGCAGAGGATGCCCAGGGCGTAACTGCCCTCCAACTGACCCACTGCGTCGCGGACGGCCTCGGCAAAGTCCTCTTCGCGGTCGTAGTAATATTCGATCAGGTTTGCGACGACCTCGGTATCGGTCTCGGAGCAGAAGGTCTTGCCCTTCCGGATAAGCTCCTCCTTGAGCTTGAGGTAGTTTTCAATGATGCCGTTGTGAACGACGGAGATTTTGCCGGATTCCGCCATATGGGGATGGCTGTTCACGTCCGACGGCGCGCCGTGGGTCGCCCAGCGGGTATGTCCGATGCCGCAGGTGCCGGAGATCGCGCGTCCGCCGTCGATCAGGGCGGAGAGATTTGCCAGACGGCCCTTGGCCTTTGCGACCTTGAGCTTGCCGTCGGAGAAAACGCAGATGCCCGCGGAGTCATAGCCGCGGTATTCCAGCTGCTGCAGTCCTTTGAGCAGGACCGGTGCCGCGCTTTGGCCACCGGTGAATCCAACGATTCCACACATACGGAAGTCCTCCTTTTTATACGCCGAACAGAAGATCTCCGTAGGTCGGGAAGGGCCAGCAGTCTGCTGCAGTCAGGGTCTCCGCCTCATCACAGGCCGCACGGAGCTCAGCCATTTTCTCCAGGACCTCGTCACGGATGAAGTATGCCTGGGCTGTCATATTTTCCGCAGAATGGCTGTCGATGCTCTTCTCCAGTGTTTCCACGGCGCAGTCGATCGCATCACAGAGGCCGGAGAGTTTTTCCAGCAGGCTGCTTTCGCTCCGGAAGGCCAGGGCGGGAGCGGCTTTCTTTTTTTCATTCAGGCCGGCCGCGAGATCCCCGGTATAGCGCTGGACCGCGGGAAGGATCTCCTTACGGGCCATATCCGCCATGGTCAGTGCCTCGATCCGCACTGTACGGACATAGTTCTCCATGCAGATCTCATAGCGGGAACGGATCTCTGCTTCGGAGAAGATGCGATGCCTCTGCAGCATTTCCATGTTCTCCGGCACCAGCACCATCTGCAGTGCATCCGGCGTGGTCCGCAGGTTCAGCAGACCGCGTACCTCTGTTGCCTCTTTTATCCATGCCTCGTCATATCCGTTGCCGTTGAAAAGAATGCGTTTGTGGGTGCTGATATTTTTCT
>JAEEGG010010083.1_pt1 | contig 20956 bp, 16 predicted proteins | sample 9134161 | NCBI WGS metagenome assembly JAEEGG01 (sample SAMN16246543, study PRJNA631951) | gut metagenome | biome: gut microbiome; feature: rumen; material: CR-attached | host: Bos | place: Iran: Karaj | collected 2018-10 | reverse complement strand
CGGTCTCCTGGCAGCTTTCGACGTGGTGGTAGCCCGGTCGGATCTCATCGCAGCTGCGGGAGAGATCATAGCCGAATTCCTTGACGATATAGTCCCGAATCTCCTCTTTGCTGTGCCCGGTCCTGGCAAGATAAATCGCACTGGCCGTCGCCTCCGCGCCTTTGATGCCCTCCGGGTGATTGTGGGTAACTTCCGCCGTCAGCCAAGCGATTCTCCGAGTTTCGCTGAGGGTCTCGTACAACCAGCCTGCGGCAGATACCCGCATGGCAGATCCGTTACCATAGCTGCCATAGGGCTGAGGATCCTTTGCCCTGAGCCAGCGCGCAAACCGGCCACCATAACCCGCATTGGGATACTTCCGGCCCCATTTCCGCATAGAATCCACCAGGGCCTGCCGTAAAGCGTCATCTCCGGCTCGGTAGTTATCCAGCAATGCTTTTGCCACCGCGATCGTCATGACGGTATCGTCAGTGAACTGGCTATCCTCCGTGAACATCGGAAAGTCTTTCGTTTTTTGGCCCCGGTCGAACTCATAGGGGGCTCCAATCATATCTCCAAGAATCGCTCCGTACATCTTTCATTCCTCCTCAGTTCTCTTGATGGTTCGAGTATAGCCTAAATAGAAACCGAGGGGGTCGTCTGTCAAACGACAAATGACCTCCTCAGTATGTTATCATCTTTGGCAGCCGGAATCAGACTCCGAAAGCAGTGCAATCGCCTGCCTGTACTTCTCAATGCGCTTCAAGGCCTTTTCGTCCACCGTATCAAGACGCGACAGATCGCTGTTGTGCTTCAGATCCGCCAGCTTGACAGTCATGGCGATCTTGTTTTCTTTGATCTTCGCCACATAATCCATATACGGGATTCGCTTGTCGTGGGTCATCAAGGTCAGGGCTGCCAGTACCTTCTCGCTGAATCCCATTTCGCGCAGATCATCCAGCGTGTAGGGGGTGTCCTCAACCACGTCATGCAGCAGCGCCACGATTGTTGTGTCCTCGTCGGGCATCTGCTCTGCCAGGTGGAATGGATGAAACACATAAGGCATGCCGGATTTGTCCGTCTGGTCCTTATGCGCCTTGAAGCAAAGCTTAAGCGCTTCCTTCGTCATGTCAGTGTAGATCATCATATCACTCCTTTCCCTCGTCGATGCCAGTATATCCAATCAAGAGAACAAAGCGGTCGTTTGCCAGACGACAAATGACCGTTTGCACCTGAATCTAGGATGCTTGCTGCAGTTTTGCGATCCGCAGGTCGAGCTCTTTCAAAGCGAGGGCTTTATCCTCTTCGTTGTAGACTTCTTCACTTGCCAACACGCTTCTCAAATCCGAGATGCCACGGATCACATATACCCGTCCAAGGTAATCGACTGCAAACTGATCAGCATCAAGTTCCGCCTGAATGACCTGCCCGGTTTTAACGGCTTGTACCCGCGCTTTATCATACGCCTCCATTTCCTCGGTATTATGCTTGAGATGGCCGAGATAATGGTGTCCTAGTTCATGGAACAGGGACATTCTGGCCATTGGCTCGCCACGTTTAATCCCGAAAAAGGCATCGCGTTCCATCCAAATCTCTACACGCTCTCGTCCGCCAATATAATTCAGACACATATAGTTGTAGTTCAAATCCTCCAGCGGTCTTGAGTCGACGACCATAGCTATGCGCTGAGGGAAAAGATTACTCTCAACCAAACCGGCCAAACCCTTTGTCACAGGCTTTTTCAGATGGACGATTTTGATTCTGCGTTTCTTTGGGCCAAAGCGCATGACGTTATAAGACAGATCCATTTGATCCTCCGAGTCTATGGATTATCCTTCTCTGCGTAGCTCATAGAGGTCTAGCTAATTCCTTTAAGCGCTCCGCCAGCAGCATCTTTCCGCAGGGCAAAGGCTCTCAAAGACCAAGCAGAGCTGATCTCTCAACCGCCAGTATAGATCTTCGTTCTCCTCACTGACGACGCCTTCCCGTCCGTAGATGGCATACAGGAACCGGCGCTCACCGTCCTCGCGACTTAAGCAGCCGAGGAGTTCGGTGTACTCGTCCGTTTTTGATACCTTTCGTTTCAAGCACTTCAGGCTCACCAGAAGTCCGCTGCAGCCTGGGGTTTCTTCCTGCAATAGGATAAGATCCACCCGGCTGCTCTTTTTCCTGACGCCTACAAGTCCCCTCCAACGCTCCGGCATTTCAAAAGAATACCACTCTTCTGTGTACCGCATGGCCACTATCCTTGAATCCTTTTAATCGCCCAGTACCTGCTGCCCGTACTTGAACAGTGTCGCGTTGATCTCATAGATGTCATAGTTCCTGTTGGTGATAAAGTACGAAACGATCAGGTCGAATGCGTCGCTGGGTGAGAAGGCAATCCCGGCCCTGGAGAGAAGATCCAGCGTAGTCGGGAGATCCAATTCCAAAGCGATGGCAAATGCCACCGCCGTTTTCTTTTTTGGCTTGTAATCTGCCTTGCAGCGGATGCGGGAAAAGACCTTCCGGTCGATATTCGCCTTCTTATAGACGGTCACGTCATCAAGACCCCGCTCGTCGATCAGCTTAAACAACTTCTGCTGAAATGACTCCCCAGCTCCGCCCAGGATGTCTTCCAGGCTTTTTCCGGTTACATCAGGAAGGTTCACGATCGAGGATGCAGGGTGAGCAACAGCTTCGTCTGCTTCCGATTCCAGCGTTTGGTAGAGTTCTTCTTCCGCTTCCAACCGGGCCCTTCTGCGGCGCTGGATATCCGTCACGGAAGCTCCGCGATATTCTGCTTCGCGAATAAGATGCGCGGCGTGTTCGTCTATGTATTGCTCAATATCTCCGACCAGCTTCTCGGAGAGTTCCAGAGCCTTGCTGTCGAAGACGACGAGGATAACCTTCATCTCGTGGGTCAGCAGGAACTTGCCGATAGCACTCAGGGCGATACTGAGTGCCTCATCTTTCGGGAAACCGTAGACTCCAGTGGCAATCAGCGGGAAAGCGATGCTCCTGCACTTGAGCTCGGCTGCCAGGTTCAGAGACTCTTCATAGCAAGAACGAAGGACATCTTTCTCACCATGGCTGCCATCAATCCAAGAGGGGCCGACAGTATGGATGATGTACTTCGCGTTCAGCGCAAAGGCGTCAGTGCTGACGGCCTGCCCCGGTGCAATATCCCCGATCTTCTTCCGTACGGCAAGCAACTGATCCTCGCCGGCAGCCGCATAAATAGCGCTGTCCGTACCCCGACCGATGCGGGGCTTCGGATTAGCGGTGTTGACGATCGCGTCAGCTTTGACCTTTGTAATATCGTTTCGGATAATCTGGAATGGCATTTCTCTCTACCTCAAGCGATAATCCATCATGATTGATTTCATTCGCGGCTGCTGTTTCCGGTCCTGTAATCTATGATGACGCCGGGCTGGATATTGAAGACGAACACGTTGAACGACAATCCCCGGCCGTTATCTTCGACGGAATATGCCTCCATAAGGACCCCCGTTGCGACCAGATCGTTATCCGAAAAGCAGGGAGTCACCCGGTACAGCACATGATTTCCCGTTTTGAATATATAGTCTGCAACCTCGATCTCAAAGGGAAGCATGCCCTCGGTGTTCATATACCGGGTGCCGGTGATCAGGTTGAGATCGTTGTCGTTCTCGCCCGCCAGCATATAGGCGATCAGGTGGCAGCGGTTATAGAGATACTTGTCCTCGATAAGATCGTCGTATCTGACTGTATGCCATCCCGAAGGCCGGATCATGCCGATTTCCCCGCGTTCTTCGGTCGGCATGGTTTCGCGGCCGAGGCAGGCCATAGCGGGACCGCATCTGCCAAGCCTGTCCAAGGGACTGTATTCCTCGTATGCCGTAGTGGTGATATCTGACTCCTGGAAGAAGGGGATATTGCCGTTGATTTCCACATAAGCGGACCCAGCGTACTGCGGGATGACGAAATCTGCCGCGGTAGACTGGCCTGTTCCCAGGACGGATGGATGATCTGCCTGAAGGACGTTTATTATTCCTGGAAGAGCAAGGATCGCGATGAGACAAATTGCTGCTATTATGATGGCCCGTTTGCCCTTCTCTTTCTTGGATTTGCCGTAGGGTGCTCTTTTCCGGTTCATAGATGTATCCCTGCTTATTCGATCACTGACAGGAACCCTCATACGATTGAGTACTGGCGGACTATTCATTATGCTTTGCGTCCTATCTTCCCGGTCAATGGGACATTATCCAATTTGCAGGCAGGTAGCTTCCTGAACCTGATTTAACAGATACCGCCAATTCAATCCTCATCATCCCATTCAGTATACGGAATCCCTTCGTCCGGATCATACAATGATAGCCATTCTTCTAACTCATCATCCGACATTTCATCCCATCTCTTAACGTCATCCGCGAACAGGTTCGCAAGATCATCGCATAGATCTTGCTCAGCTAGATAGAATGCAGGATGATCATAGTAATCAAATACTCCATATAGGCAATAGAACTGATTCGGTACAGACTCTGGGAAAACGTTAAGTGAGGCAAAAAAGTCCGAACACGTCATTATTACTGGATCGTTTTGAAGATTATACAGTCTTTCAAAATCGGTACCAGATATATCAGATAAGGTTAGGGCCTTATCCTTCAGCTTACCTCGAATTAAATTCCATTGTTGCTGCTGGATTCCGCGCAACTTGTAGAGATACCACTCATCCAGCCAAGAATAATCTGCTCCGTCTTTCGTCAATACTTCCGCTTCAATACAGCCTTCTGATGACAGGGCAGTTAATGAAGCATAAAATGAAATGCTTTGCAGCTTTGCAATTGCCCTTTCTCGGTCAAAGGCTTGGTCAGACACAATACCGTCTCCTTTGTTCCCATTACTCATGATCCCGCGCTAATCAAACAGTGGTCAAGATTGTAATCCTACTCATAATGCCTCCAAATCAGTACTACTTTTCGCCCACAGTATCAAGGATTCTCCCGATAGCATCAGCAATAACAGCCACATCCGCTTCGGTGTTCTCCCGACCTAATGAAATGCGAATTGTTCCGAGCGCCAACTTCTCATCTAGTTTAATTGCTTTAAGAACATGTGATATTTCAGTGTTTTTGCTGTCACACGCTGATCCGGTAGAAACACATATCCCCATTAAGTCCAACCTATGAAGCAGAGTCTCACCGCTCACGCCAGGGAAAGATAGACTCAACACGCCAGGCAAGGTGTTACTGCTGCCATTTCTTGAAAAAGCGATGTTCTTATGCTTTAGCCTGTCTAGTAGTTCGCGTTCCAAAGAGAGAAGGTGCTCTTGGTTTTTCTTCATCTCGGAGCAGTTCAATTTCAAAGCAACAGCCATTCCTATGATTCCGGCGATGTTCTCGGTACCGGCACGGTATCCGCGTTCTTGTGAGCCGCCATCAGCATAGGAGGCGAGTTCAACACCTTTACGAACAAACAGGAACCCAACGCCTTTCGGCCCGTTGAATTTGTGCGCTGAAGCAGAAAGCATATCCACACCAATCTCACGCACATTGATTTCGATATGTCCAACCGCCTGCACCGCATCGGTATGAAAAAGAGCACCGTACGAGTGAGCAGTTTTAGCCAAAGCTTTGATAGGCTGAATGCTGCCCAGTTCGTTATTTGCAAGCATAATTGAAACGAGCCTTGTTTGTTGTGTAATGCTTTCAGCCAAGTTATTGGCAGTAATAACACCTTCTGTGGATGGCCGAAGGTATGCAACCGGATATCCCATCCGTTCAATAGCTGCGCAGGACCGTAAAACCGCATGATGTTCAAAAGCGGACGTTATGGTAGCACGATGGTCGGGATCGGAAAACGCAGAACTCTTAATCGCCCAATTATCACTCTCCGTTCCTCCGGATGTAAAGAGAATCTCCTCTGGATCAGCGTTGATACACGCGGCTATTGAGGCCCTTGCATCGGCAAGGGCTTTTTTGGGCCCTCTAGAGAATGAATATGGTTGTGATGCGTTTCCATAGTTCTCTCGAAGCCATGGAAGCATTGCCTCAAACGCCTCGTCGTCCAGTTTTGTTGTGGCGGCATTATCGGCATAAATCATTTGTTTCATAATTGCCTCACTTAAACAGCATACATCCTTCGTTTTTAAACTCTTCCACCTTCGCCAGCAGTTCTTCTTCTGTGACCTCTAAGTATTCTGCAAGACAAGATAGGCAATAGAACGACGTAGCTTTTTTGTTAATAAGCTTTTTTGTTAATCCTATCTCATCTTTCGTGAGAGGTGTTTTCCCACAAACATAGCACGTTTTGTCAGTCATTTTCATTCTTCCAATTCCTGAATTGTGAATGAAGGAAGATCTTTACCCCGATACTCAATGTCAAGCAATCCAAGCTGGTACTTTATGGTGTCTCTCATTTTTCTTGCTCTGTCCAGACAGTACCGCTTGAACTCCCTCGTCGAGATATCAGAAGCCTTCTGAACCTGTGGGAACAAGAGTTTCAAGTATGCCGTAGCAATTCGCTTTACTGCCTCTGTATCTCTTGTATCTGCCCCTTCAGGAACAACGATCAGTTCATCAACAATGCTTCGATAGGTCATATCACCACGAAGCTCATGCATAATAGAGCAGAAATACTCTGAGTTAAGAGCCCACCCGCATACTTTGAGGTCGTCCTTCATCCGGGGGATGTTCCATCCCTTAATAAAACCATGGAAACGCTCAATTAACGCTGATTCATGGAACACTTCTGGCAGCTCAATGAACATATTGCTATAACCATCAGAATCCATGATTTCTTTTCTGATGTTGCCGCAAAGAATAACTCCCGCATCAGCAACACCTTTATAGTCGCCTACTGTGAAATTACCTTGCTCCAAATAGCCTTTCAGTGCAGCACGCATTTCATCGGTATCTGTAAACGAAATCGTTTGAACCTCGTCCAGGGTAACAAAATCGCTGCCAGCAATCAAACCCTCTCGACGCTTCGTTTGGTCATAGAACATCTTTGCACGGCTCATCACACCGCCGCTTGACAGCCATCCATATCTGCTGACATTCCCGAATAGGTAGGATTTTCCGGTTCCTTTGGGAGCCAGTTCAATAAGATTCAGACGCTTTTCAACAAACGGGAGAAGCCGTGTAATCATCGTCAACTTTTCTTCTTCTGACTGATAACCAGCAGCATTGTAGTCTACTGCCCCTAGAATAACATCTATCCATTCCTCGGTAGTAAATTCGCCTCTTGCATCCTTGTAGTTGTCAAGGTCAATTTGATAGGGGCAGAAATTCTTAAATGATACCAGCTTAATCTTTCCGTCTTTAGAGTTCTTGGCTTTTGAAGACTTTTTCTCGTACTCAAAGGAAATATCAAAATCATCAGGGGAACGGTAGCCCAATTCGACCATACCCCATATATCTCTGCCCTTGACTAAATCATCTTTACAAGAATCCCAAACATCAGGCTCGATAATCGTTTCCTTAAAGCCAAGGCCAAAATCCGGCAATGAGAAAGACACTTCGCCAGTCTTAATGTCAATATTGACCGAAACCTTTGCTAAGAACTTAACCAGTTTCCCTTCTACAACGATATCGTTTTTTATTGCATTCCAATCATCTTTCCTTGGAATGAACTTCTTTACAAAGCGAGTCAAATCGTCCTTATCGAAGTTTCCCTCGTCGTCCTCAAACTTCTTCAGCAACCAGTCTCGCATGAAAGCAGGAAGGCTGAGTGCTGAGAAGAAATTGGTTTTCTTTAAGTCCTTAAATACGACCATCTCATCGAAATTATCTCTGAGTTTATCTGACAGTTCCATCATAGGCCTCCTTAAAACAGATCGTCAAAGTCCGAATTGACGCTTCCGGTTTTACCCTTAACGGTAAAGTCGATTTTCCCTATTAAATCGGACCCATCATATACATCGGCGCTGTACTTTTTGGCACGTCTAATATCATCCAAAGCAAAGCTAAAATGCGTACTATCACTCGCTTTGCCCGCATAACGCTTTCCATTCAGGATAATGCTGACGTTGTTTTCGTTATCGACATCAGAGATATAAACACCAAGCATGACGCCAGCATGTCTATCAACAACGATGCTATCCGGTTTCATCACCTTAATGGTAATTCCAGTTTGCTTTTTGAGGGTCAGGGTGATAATTGGCACAACTACTTCTTCAAGAGTTGCACCGCCATGCACCTCAACATTTGCCGCCCTGCTCCCTTTGAATCTGCCATAATCGGACAATACAATGTATCCGTCTTCCGCTATGTAGTGTTCTAAGGTGCAGCCCTCAAATGCCTTGCAGCAGCGGCCAGAGTGTTCTCCCTTAGTATCCGTCTCGTATTTTTCTTCTTGCTTTTTGATAACCGCCAATCTGGAGGCTCCATGATCGCTCGCAATCACAAATGATTTGCAGTTATGTAGGGCAAGTTCGGTTGCGGCTGTTTCAATGGCCTCTGAGATTATCTGCAATTCGGATGCTAAATGAATCGGGTATTCGCATTCGGTAAAATAGTACCCACCTTTATCGTTATGTTTAATGTCATCAAGTCGCTCTTCCTTATACTTCTTGCCACCAGTCCAGTTATCAAAGAACTGTTTGTTTTTTGAAGTGATTGTCGGCAAGTCAGCTCTGGCGATTTCGACGTGCATGGAGAGTCCTTTTCGCTTTGCCAGCGCGGTAATATATGACAAATACTCAACTCCGAGCGCGTCAATCCAGTAAAGATAAGCGTTGCTCTTATCTTTTACCGCATTGATTGCAGAATCTCGGGTTTGTAATCTGGCATATTTATGATTAGAAGCATAGTCCAAAACAAGGCTGATAAACTCTGGAATTATGCTATTCTGCACCTTCTGCTTTTTATATTCTGCAAAATACTCCGTCAGTTCGTCAGCCAAAACAGGGCAATCAAACGTATATCTGCTAAGATACTCATCCAATGCGGGATAGACTTTTTTGATAATACCATGTGTGCCGTATTTGCTAACCCACTGAATGATTGCCTTTTGTTCCAGCAAGGTATTGTCGGTTAAACCGTAAATGCTCTCCTCCGGGTCAACTTCGTTTGCCTTGACGAACGCCGCAATATCCGATTCAGGAAAACCACGAATCAGCCTCTTTCGATCATCGTAGAACTTCTCATATCTCTTATCTGAGTGACCAAGCTCAATTATGGAAAGGAGGATATTCGATTTGAAGTCCTCAAAGTTCTCTGTTCTGTCAAGGACAAAGCTCAAATAGGAGTTGCTTAGCTTTTCCTGTATGGACTTCAAATAAATGAAGAACAGCCAGTTCTTATACTCTTTTCCAGCAACGCTTTCATACAGGTTATTAAGTGAGTCATCGTCTATAGAGTATTTTTCAAAGACCTTGGCAAGCTCATTATCACATTTTTTGAAATCATTAAGCAGCCTTTCCCAAAATTCGTTGCTTCCAAGGGTTTCTGCAAACGGGAAGGGCTTATGATACAGTTTGAGCGCTGAATAGGCATTTGTGATGGTAGATACAGGGAACAAAGAATCTCCAAAAGACAAAGCGGTATTGACCAAGCAGTTTCCGCATGCACCATTCTCTAATACCGCCAGAAGTCGCTTTATTCCTTTGGCCGCATTAACACCTAAGCCCTCGGCAACAGCCGTAACGGAGATATTTGTGGAAAGATCTTTTGCAATAAACGCCCGCTTCTGTTCGAACATCCTCTTATCATCGTTGATGATTCCCATCGCCTGTGTAGGAACCCCGCGCAAGAGCAAAATGACCCTTGCATTCCCTAAGGTCGTATTTTTGAGGCGGCGAAGTTCAGTTTCTACAATCGCCGGTCCTTTTATCGCAAGATACTCTCCAAGCCCGACAACAACGAACTTGTTATCACGATAGTCAACATCAGAAGTTCTGAACTTGTCAATCAGATCGTCAACGCTTGGAAAGCGGTCGTCCTTTGGGCAGAAATCACTTACCTTGACAATAGAAAGCCCGCACTGCTTCAATTCATCCAGGACAGTGGAATAATCCGCGTCACCAACGACATAGAAGAAGGGGAGACCTTTTGCTGTTGATATGTATTCTTTTACATCATTGCACAGCATAGCTTATTTACCCCCGTTGATGATTATTTTGACTCCTAACCCCATATCGTTGATAACTGCACCGGTCAGCCACTTTTTGAGTTCCTCGCCATCCATGCCATTGATTATTTCAACAGCGGCATCACTTCCACCGGCATTGTATTCGGCCTCTGCCATTTTCCTGATCTTTGCCTTGATGTTGGGACTTTCGCTCCAATCATAAGCACTAATTCCGGTGCTCTCAAGTTCATCTCTGATATGTTCAATGTTTGGTAGAAGCTTAATGTACTCGCCAATAATTGACGTAGCAAAGCATGAGTCTCTGTGCGATGCACTTGCCAAATCAGAGAAGAAACCGGCATTCTCAATATAGGCAAGAGAATCCTTAATATCTGCTTCACTCTGCGTGCTGCTGTTCATTATAGAAAACACTTTTTTTGCCTTATCATACTCTGAGACAGGAATACAGCTAAGAATTGGCGTGCGATGTTTCTCAGACCATGCTCGCGGATTCTTTGTTCCACCCGTTCTTTCGCTCCACACCCTGAACAACTGCGCTTTAACCTGATTCTTTCTGAAGTCATCAGCCGCTTTCTTAACTATCGCATTGCTCTGGGTTGCCGTTGCTGTAAACAATTCTGCGGTAATAGAGTTCTTTACGTCCTCACAATCAACGTCGGACATACCCTCCAAATATGGTTTGTACATTTCCTGGAAGATGCCAAGTTGATTGTTTATAACATCCCTGATCTCTGCATTATGGTTTGTGATTTCATCACGGAGGGACTTCATGTTATCCGGGAGCATCTCTTCATAATTCGCGATCTTCAGCAAGTTATAGAAGAACTTATCAAGAGATGGGCGTTTTGACCTGATCAATTCGCAGGAGTATCCCGCAAACTTCAAGTGTTCACGCCAAGCCTTAAATGCAGCATCTCTGGTAGACGCAGATACATTCAGCAGGATGTTGGTCTGCCTAATAACTTCATACTCTACTATCAGCTTTCTAATCTCGTCTTCGCCGGTACTACCATTCCAAAGAGCTGAATACTGAACACTAAACAGATTCTTGATATCAGCAAGAACAGACTCCGCAGCCCCAATTTCCTTCGCAATCGTTAGGAGCTTTCTGCCCTCGAATCGTTGGATGAACAACTCCATGCCCTTCCTGCAGTTGTCAACTGTCAACAATGCTTTCAGCTTTTGTGCGGAGGAAGGCCGTTGAATGGCGATCTTTCCTATCTCATTAGCCACATCGTGTGCATCATCCCCCTTGCTCTGAACAAGGTTCATGTACATCTTTACAAGGTCATAAACACCATTGGTATCTACATCCTCAAGACACCAAACGGGGAAAGCAAGTTCTCTCATTTTCCCCAGGACCAAAGAACCGGCTTGATTCGGAGAAGAACAGGAATTGGCGTCAATGTCCCAGGCTTCCGCAGTAAGATCGTAAAAAGCCTTTTCTTCGGGTGTCAGGTTGACGATATAGGTGGACTTCGGCTTATCCTTGGTCATATGGTTCGCTATCATTTCAGACAGCTTATCTGGGGTCATAGAGTCCCGATGTCCCTCCGCATCCATGCTACGGAACGGATCGGTGTCATACTCTTTTAGGATAAAGCCAATAATGAATGCAGACAGATTGCAGCGCGAGAATCCAAACGTCCCTTCAAAGCAATCATAGATCTCGCTAATAGAGATCTTTCCGGTCGCTTTGAATGCCTCAGAAACCATTTTGTCTATTGCTTTTTTGATTACGACGATAGGTTCTCCAGCAAGAGACTCGTCTTTCCAATACTCGCTCTTGTTCCAGAATTTCCCGAGAACTGTTTTTTCACAACCGGCAATCAATCCTTTGATTTCAACGCCACCCATACCATAGCGGGCAACGGGCTTTGCAGTGGTGAGCTTCAGCTGTGTCTCCGTAAGCCCCTTCGCAAAGTCCTGCACATACCTATACCGATTAAGGACAATAGTTTGCAGAATGGTATGTACGGCTGCGGCACCTGTTGCTTTTTCACCCTCAGGGTTTGCATAGGTATATATGATGAAGCTACCATCGTGAATACGGTCACGCCAATCGCGTTCCAATACATCCTTTGCCTTCTTGTTGTTTTCCTTGGACTGCTGATTGTTGTTTCCGTTGTAGTACATGGACATCGCGGAGTAGTCAACATACTGCTCAAATGCCTCCACTCCAAGAGGAGTAGAGAGAGCATCAATGACTACGATATTTTTATAGTTTTCGTCAGAAACGGTTTTCTTGATTAGGCTGCGGAATGACTGTGCCTCGTCCTCCGTTTTTGCCAAAGCAAGGACCGCATAGAAGTGCCAATTCACGTCCTTGTTCTTCAAAGCGTCCATAGTTTTAATGAACTCGGATTGTGTTACTACCGGTAGCCGTCCACTTTCAACATCCAACGCATAACGGAGCTTTAGTGCCGGCGTCAGGCTTAATGCAGATGCCAAAGCCGGCCCTTCAGAGACGAGCTTTGATGCTGTTCCTTTTTCTCTAATCTCTTTTTTGTATCCATCGATTTTCGCGCTGTCACCGGACAGAACTGCGACAGAGTAAGCCTTTTTGCCATCAGCAATCGGCGTCTGGATCAGTATGCCTTTATCAAGGAGTGCCTTAGCGATACTCTTGCAGGAGTTTTCCAACTCATCATAATCCCCTTCAAAGGCATAGCTGAGGTTTTGATCCGTCGGCTTGAGCACAGCCAACGACCCACCCAGGCGCTGGTCAATCGCTTGCATGATAAGAATGGTCTTTAGAACGATTTTCTCTTTCTCATTGAGCTGCGTCTGTTGAGGGAATGTATCCAATATCAGCTTAATATCGGAGGAGAGATAGTCTTTACCCTTTTCGTAGAAGAAATCCCAAAGCATATCCACCGTCAGGAGGGGCCTATCACTCAGTGGGCTGGTATTCTGGATAAACCATTGAAAGGCCTTTACATCCAAGTCTTTCGGAGTTTTGATGAAATCGAACATACTCCGCTGATTAGACTGGAATGCAGAGGCTATGTTTTTTAGTACAAGTGCCGCTATCGGATGAATGGGAAGAATTCCCTGCATTACTTCTGCGTTGCTAATGCCAACCGCTTTCATCACGGCATTCCGAGACGAATTGACATCTGCATTCAGATCGCTGACCATCTTATCCCAATTCGCCTTTGCGGCTGTTTTTACATCAAATGCATGCCGAATAAGATCAAAAGCGATATTGTCGGGGAGAGTGATTTCAACCTTATCAAACCGCTGTTGAACGATTTTCCAGGAATCATCGTTGCTGCTGATAGAGGTAATCGGGTGTGTCACAACAATAAAGTAAAATGGGGCTTCCTGACAGATGGAAACGACCTTTTGGAACTCACCGAGTGAGTTTTTATTCTGGCGGAAGAAGTCGCTGAACTCATCCCAAATAAGGACTATCTTGATCTTGTTGCGCTGAATAATGTCAAGAATCCAGTTTCTGAGGGAGTCTGCTGTCAGATCAAGCGCAGTAATACCCTCAACCGCAGCTAACTCGAAGATGTTGTTCATCAGGGAGGATACATCTGAGCTCTTTTTCAAAGTGTTTATGATCTCGTCAGCAGAGGATTGGGAGAAAGTGGACATCCATTTCGGCCTTTGAAGCAAGGTGTTGACTAACTGGTTATGTGCCGGGTCTTCAAGCCAAGAAATAACACTTTCTTTCAAGGAGTTTTCACCCTTATATTCAACCCCACGAACATCAAGCGCCTTTTTGATGCTTTCCTGTACGGCGAAGAACAACAGCCGAGGAGTCGTAATGCTTCCGGATGCATAACGATAAGCAGTCAGAATGCCCTGTTCTCTGTGACCGATTATCTTTTCAAGAAGGACGGGGTTCTTTCTTAGGCCATCATATTTGTTCCAATACGCTCGTAGATCTGCCTCAGGAACTTCCAAAATCTTTTTCAAAGCATAAGCGCATTGAGATTTGCCCGTGCCATAGGCACCGTGGATCCAGATGGACCGGTTCGTGATACCTCCGAGCATCTTCTCTGTGGAATTCAGAAGATTGATAAAGGTCTCATGTGGGAAGGTGGTATCCCATGCAGCTCCACTGTTTATCGCCGACTCATCAATGCACGGGAAATAATTCTCATCTATATTGAAGTATTCACAATACTTCATGCTCTCGATAGCCATTAAAGCACCTCCCTAAACAACGCAAGAACATCATCCGATGACTTTTCCCTCAGAGAAATCGTCTTAAGATCGTTTGTGAATGTGGCGTTGATAAAACCTGGATAGGCGGAAGAAAGTCCCAGAAGCAACGACTTTAATTCTTCCTCATCATAAAGCCCGAACACCCGAACAGGGCTTACAGCGTCTCTATCGATTTCTTCGTCGTATAAGTAGGACACATGGAATTCTTTGTCCATGTTGCACTTCTCGACAAACTTATAAAGTGCATAAAGAAAGACTTTGGGATCATCAATAACACATTTGGCCCTTACTAGATCCTCATCGTCAGTAACAAATCCAAAATTCAGGTTTGTTCCGAACGGAGTCTCTGTGATTCGTTTAAAAGCTTTGACAATTGATTTGGCGTCTTTGGGTTTTACTTCAGCTCCGATAAGCATATCTTCAATCTTATCGCGCTCGTAATAGATACCGATGTCCATGTTTTTGATATACCATTCAATCTGAGGGTTATTCATCGCGAGGTTTACAAGCATCAATCCCAAGGCCGTATTGCTTTCCCAACCCATTTCACAAATCAATTCAGCAAAACTTGTGAAATGATTCTTCTCGTTTAGCCCGGCATCTCTGAGAAACCTTCTGAACATATCGTACATCATCGGTCCCAATGTATGTTCAGTAAAGAAGTCTTCCTTCAAATCGAAGAAAGAGACAAGCCAATCTCTTTTGGGAGCGTGGTCTGCAAATGAGTTCAAACTCTTCATGCTGTTTCCTCCTCCTTGAGGATGCCTCAACGAATGAAATAGTAGGCACCCACTATCAATAGAATGACACTGATAACAATGAATACAATTGTTTATGGTTAGCTTCCCATCGATGAACTTTATACTTCCGTTACGGCAGTTAGTTTCGCATACTCGACACGCCGAACAATAGGCAGCTTTTCTAAATATTTGCTTAAATAGCTTTGTGAACTTTGGATTGTCAATCGCCATTTTCTCAGGAAGAGATACAACGTAACCTTTAGCGTTTTCGGAAACAGTAAATGCTATCTCTTCGCCTTCAAATCGAATAGTAAACTCAGATGTGTTTCCCGATAATTCCCCAAGGGTTTTAATCCATTCTTTCCAATCAGAATTAGGCGAAATGACCGTTATCACGATGTTATGTTTTGAGACTGTTTCAATGCATCGAAAAGGATTGTCTTTTAGGTTACGCCCATTGTTTCTAGCATTCCACCCGCCATTACGAACATATGATTCTTTCTGCTTTGGATCGGATGAACTGTATGAGGCTTTTATCCAATCGATATACTGGTCTATCTCCTCCTGATAGGAACAATGCCGGAAGAAATCACTTGCACCTGCACCCATAGGACAACACAGGCAACCGGCACGAGAATTACCTTTCTTATAGGTGTTGTTGATATACAAATGGTTTGCAAAAATGTATGTCCATATCTCTGCGGATGTCCATTCAAGAATCGGGTTGAAACTGTATTGCCCTCTTTGTTTTTTCCCATAGTTCTCGTAATCGTATTTACTTCTTGTTAGGCTCTCGTGTGCTCGCACACCTACAAAGTCCAAACCGACATAATTATCTTTACCGGTGATTTCCCTCATTTTTAGAGTTTGTGGAGTGCTTTTATGAACACTACAGCACCACCTTAATACTCTAGCGGGGGGGCCAAATAGTTTCCACGAATCATGTGGCTCAAAATGAGAACGAGATATATAGAATGGAGTTCCGTCAACTTCGCACTGCCTTTTTGTGTATTCAACAGTCTCATATGTGTCGGGGAATTCCATTCCCGTATCCCCGAATATCACGACAAAGCTATCCTTTGGTAAAGCCTTTTTTACTAGGTCAAGAAGAACCGCACTGTCTTTACCCCCGGAGAATGCCACGTGGAAAATGTCCAATTTCTTCTTGAACTTTTCGTACTCCTTAACGATTTTCTTGACAGTGGAGTCCTCAATTACTGTAAGCAAATCTCTATTCTTCTCATTCATTGCAGCAATATCTACTGCTTGAAGGACAACTCCAGACTCTTTGCCAAAAACAACATTCCCGTTTTCATCTCTTACTGGCTGGAGCTCCGGTGCGGTATATAAATCACCGCCCTTTATCTTTGCTATCTGTACCCCGTGATACCAATAGATAATTGACTCTGCCCACATATACGGAGTGTCGCTCTGTTTATCATAAGTCCAATACTTGTCAAAGCCTAATAGATCCATTTCCTGCGAGTAGACAGGACGAGGTTCCTTTGAGAAGTTTGTAGGTGTGGAATTGAGTAGAATTCCACCCGTTTGGGAATCGAATGTATATGAGTACACCTACTTATCCTCCCCAAGCTCTCTGGCTTTTTCGATGATCTCGCCTAACCTGGCATACTTTCTTTTGGCCATATACCCGGTCTGGAACAGATACAAACCAACCTCTTCTTGTTTTAGCTCGATTTTCGCACCAGCCAAAGCAATAGCAAGCATTTCAACATAGCTTTTATCATAGTTTTTCTCTGCAATGATTCCGGCATTTTTATCGTTGAAGTTCAGTAGACGAAGACTGTATTTTGCGCTGAATTTGTAGCAATAACTCTCCAGCAGAAACGAATTCCACGGATACCCGCAAACCGGGAATAATGCAAATGTAGTAACATCTCGGATTGCGCAGAAATGGTTCGAGATGATTTCAGACAGAACGCGATCTATTTCATCCACGTTGAAAGACACAAATCTGTCTGCCACATAGTTGTTGGCATCGATACGTACCATGCTGTCATATAACGCTTGAAAAGCAAACTGTCGATTCGTGCCACCTGTCAGTTCGACGACTTTGTCAGCGAGTTCACCGAAAGTACAATTCTCTCTTCCCTCAATGTATTGTTTGAGAAGTGTAACCGCATCCAGGCTGGAATTATCTTTCGTCAAGATTTTTCCATTTAGTGTGTACTTTCCGAGTAATACCTTGTTGTAAATCGCAGAGAGAATTGCAGCTTGAGAGACCTCATAATTCTGTTCTTCAATTCCTTCTTTAGGTACGTCACTTAATGAGGCGAACCCCTTTTCACTACAGGCTGCTTCAACGTAATCGAGAATAGCCTCTTCTTCCTCGTCAGAGATGATGAACTTGTCAATGAGGAGATAGACACCCTCAACCACCCACACGAAGTTCACATTACCGGAAATGACTCTCCAAATATTCCCGATAGGTATGTATGGTAAACGCTCTCCTATCTCCGCCACAGAGCAGGTTTGGTTTTCTCCCCATATACGTTTGATCTCATCAGTTACGGACTGTTTCTCTGTTTTCTTCTCTCCTGCTGCCATAAACTTTTTGGAGAAAGCGAATTCTGTGAGATTCTTTTGAAGCAGTTCTTTAAGCATTGACTCAGAAGTAATAAAGTGAGCCTGCATCCACTCGCTATGCTGTTCCAGTAGGGATTCGTAATAGATCACCTTAGCGCCGGACTCCACAATAGCATTTACCATGCTGCATAGCTCCTGGGCTAAATCATCACTCTTGGCAAATACTTTTCCGTCGACAAGTGTACCTGCAGATAGAATGGCAGCCTTAAGATCTTCGTCATCTTCTGGAATGGCAACCCCATTTGCCTCTGCAAACTGGCGAAATCTTAGAATTTCTCTAAACGAATCTAGCTTAAACCCATATTGATAGTGCTCTTTGAGAATGTATGGAATATCTTGAGGTGGAACTTCTGGTTGTGGTTTATTCGCCGGCAAGTGGATAACTGCATCCACTTGATTCTTCTCAATGCCCTGAGGCTCTTCTACACTTGAAGCCTCTGCTGTTTTTAATTCCTGCAGGTATTGAAGAAAACGCCGATAGAGCGTTATTGCAGGATCAATAAAACGGGCTGTCCGACGGTGCGATTTTTTGAAATAACGCATTCCCTGAACCTTATTCATAACAGATAAAAACTGTGCTGGATCGGTGATGCGAGAGTAAGGCACCTTTGAAAGTTTTCGTTCTACAGCATATTCACTTGCATCTTCCAATGCTAAAATAAGTTGTTGCGCGCTGAATCTTTTATAGTTCACCTTAGAAAGCCACTCAGAAAAAGTCGGTAATACTTCGGGTTTTCCATCCATAACACTTTCACCAGCCACCATAGATTTCGCTATGGCTAAAGTTTTGTTAAAAGCGTCTCTGTCATTTTTATATAGTTCAACCATCCTGTTGAACATCACTGAGGAAGTTAATGAAGGCCGTTCAGGAAAAAACGCATGTGCAATCGGGGATAATTGCATGGAAATCCCATTCACATTTCTAAACTTTTCGTCAATCGTTACTCCTGAATTGATTGCTTTCTGCCTTAAGGTATTAGATAATCCCGCAATCAACTCTTGCCTACGATTCGGAGATTTCTCAATTTTCCAAAATGTGTCTATTAAAAGGGCTGTTTCATATTCGTCCCAAACGATTCTTATTGCCATAGATTTCTCCACATGAGCAAAACAACTCTTCAAACAAGTTAATCTGCAGCCTTGCCTGCTTTCATCCATGCATCGACTTCACTTATTTTGAACTTCCAAAGACGGCCCGCCTTAACAGCCGGCATTCCTCGCTTAGCAATCCACGTCAGGACTGTATCGCGATTGATTCCTAGATACTCAGTTATATCCCGCATAGAAACCCAGCGCTCAATCGTGTTATCCAATGTGCATTCCTCACTTTCGCCAGCATACTAGCATAGTAAAATTATTATAACATAGCGCCAGTTCTTGCACAACGAGAAATGCCGGTTTTTGTCGGTTTTTATCGGATTTAAAGATAATCTGGAAGTGCAAATATCGAGTTGCGTCAGTTTGTGGGAAGGAATCGGTTTCAAGTCACCTCAGTTTATTGGCAGATTTCTGTGGTCATTTCCTCCGCGGTTGACTGAATTCCTCCCTAGTAACGAAGTGCCCGTCTACATCCCGTATATGGCGGAGGATAATCCTCTTCCGGGGATGATCCTGTCTTAGTCTTTCCAGAAACTCAGGGTAACGGTTTCCGTCAGCGAATGCCGAGCATTGAAAGCATGGAATAGGGTGCTCGTGCATGGATTCTGTGCTTCCTGCTGAGGGATCTTGCCTTGTCCGCAGCTGAAATGAGCGGGGGCAGATTGCCTGATGCGTAGCGGGACCAAAGCTCCGACAGAAAGCTCGCGTTGCTACTTGCCCATACCAGAATCACGTCGTCCGGCTCAAGCCAGTCTTCCAGATCCGCAATACAGTCATCTGCAAGCATAGCATTTGCAAAGAGTTCCGGGCTGTGACCACCAAAGGCCACATGGCTGCAGTACGTCAGACAAGCACCACCAGGACGCACGAACTCTTCAAGTCGACTGACAGCATTCCAATGTTCATCCGTCCGAACAGCGGCAAGCTGGGTCAAGTGCTTTTCACCCAACTCAATCCATTCCAAATCTAGGAGTACTATCATCTGAATCATCTCTTTTCGAATGCCAAAGTTCGGGGCAGAAATGCGCGATGCTGGTCTCGGCTATACGAATGCTATCATCAAAGGTGTCCGATAAAACGCCCACCATGGTTTAGGATCAGGACAGTTAAATGTAAAAGTAAATGTCGAATAAATTGCACATTTAGTTTTACATTTAACGTGCAAAGCACAAAGCGCACAAAGCGCGCTGCCAAGGTGTCCGTTTTATTGACCACCTTCAATTGTACAATCAGTACGCTGGGATCGCTGGGATCAGAAACATGGGATTGGAGGGCTAAATAATGTTCAAGTCGCTTATTAAAACCCTAAAAGCTGCGCGAGTGATGGATTATTACCACGGAGCAAGAGAGTATGTCCTGAATAATTACATTTCTCCAGTCAAGCCGCAGCCCCCTGCCGCCACATCTCCTGCGAATGGTCGGCCCTCGACAGAAAGCGGCGGACACTATAGTCTTGAGATCGATCCTTATATCTCGGAGTATTTTCGTGATTCCGGAGGGAAACCTGAGGATGATTTTGAGCAGAAGTTCAGCATTAAAGAGGGGTACAGCATCAGCGAATCAAAAGACGGTCCGATATCCTTCAGCATGGACGATGATTCCTACAATGCTGACATAGTCGACTCTGCAATGAAGGTGGAGATTACCGAACGCAGTTTCGCCGCTTTGGATGCATTGCTGGACAGAGCTGTGAAGCAGTCTTTTGTCGAGAAGGTGATCGATATTATCCGACAGAAGGGCGTCCGGGATTCCGTTGTGTATAAAGCTGCTCAGATTGACAGGCGGCTGTTTTCCAAGATCATGTCTGACAAGAACTATAAGCCTGGCAGGGATACGGCGATTGCCATCGCACTGGCCCTGCAGCTGCCGCTTGCAGAAGCAAACGACCTGCTGGAAAGAGCCGGATATACGTTGTCACACAGCAACAAACGGGACGTCGTTATCGAGTATTTCTTCCGTGAACGGATGTATAGCCTGAACAAAATCAACGGTGTGCTTGCAATGCTGTATCTCAAGCCTATCGGTAGGTAAATGTCGTAGTAAAGGCGACCATTTTCAATTCAGGATGTGGTATCATTTGGTCAGAATTCGGGAAAGGAGCAGCTGAAATGCGGACTGATATTAAACCTGGAATGATGAAGTATTGTGTCATTGGCAATATTGTAATGGCACATCCTGACGAAAATGGTGTTATTCGTTACGGGACTGCCTCTTTCCCAGGTGGCAGAAAGGTATATATCAGCAGATACCTTTGGGAAAACGAAGTAACGGTTATGGGGTTGAACCGATACAAGAATCGA
>JAEEGG010010077.1_pt1 | contig 20968 bp, 10 predicted proteins | sample 9134161 | NCBI WGS metagenome assembly JAEEGG01 (sample SAMN16246543, study PRJNA631951) | gut metagenome | biome: gut microbiome; feature: rumen; material: CR-attached | host: Bos | place: Iran: Karaj | collected 2018-10 | reverse complement strand
CACGCGATGGTGTCAAGTACAAATATTTGACCTACATCGATGGTATCATCGAAAAAGAAAATCCTAATGACCCGGAATTTGTTGTTCCGAAGGAATTGAAGGAACTCTACAAGAAGAAACAATATGGTCGCTATGCCGACGAAACTGGAAATCTTCCTGTTTGCTTCCTCAGCGACAACGACATCACCGGTGGTAACTCAGGTTCACCAATCATCAACGGCAAGGGCGAACTCATTGGACTTGCTTTCGATGGCAACTGGGAATGGCTCTGCTCGAACCTCATCTTCAGCCCCGAAATGCAGAGAACAATCAATGTTGATGCTCGTTATGTACTTTGGGTAATCGATGAACTCTACGGAGCAAAGAACCTCATCAACGAATTGGACATTAGGAAATAATAAAAGTTCTCATTATGTAAAAAATCCTCGCTTCGGCGGGGATTTTTTTGTTTTTTGAATGGCTGACGCCGTTTCAATGCTTCGCGTTTCTATGCCTTCGGCGTTTGAATGGCTTCGCCGTTTTATGGCTAAAGCCGTTTGAATGTTGCACGCAGACAGGCTAACAGTCCAGCAGCCTGCAAGCCTGTCAGCCATTAAACACAATTCTTGTGCAGAACGCCTGCTTGTCGACTACCTTGCCTTCTATCAGCGTGCTACGCACAATCGGCTTGCCGTTCATCGAAAGCTTTGGCTCGGCAAGTGGCTCGTCGTACATATAGAGGTCGAGGGTTTCGCCGGGACGGGTTTCGTGAGCAAATGTTATGAAAACTTCGGCAACCGACAACTTCTGCACTTCGGCATAGTCGAAGCAGTTCATTGCGTGCTGCATATAACGTGCATTGTTGGTGTGGGCGTTCATGTCGGTATCGGAATAGCCGAGCACTTCGCTGCGCACAAGGCGAGGCTCCGCACTGCGCGGCATCATCACCTTAGGCGCTGGCGTTTCTATTGCGTTTTCGTGGCAGGCCGAATCGTCGGGAATCATATCCAGAATATCGCTCATCCTTACCATCGCACGCTTTTCCAAGTCGAGAACCACCCACGAACTTGTACCGACAACCTTCTGCGAACCGTCGGCTCCGCTAATCAGAAAGTCCCTGAGGAAAAACGGACCGCCAATGCCCTTGTGCCAGGTAGTAACCTTGATTTCGTCGTTCCACAGCGGAGTATCCATAAACACGAAGTGCATGCGCGAAAGCACCCACGCCATATTCTTCTTCAGCATCTCGTTGTAGCCGAATCCAAGCGGGTCGGCGGCACGGGTTGCCATTTCCTGCGCTATGTTCATAAATGCAACAGGCTTCATGCGGATGTTGGAGTCAACATCGAAGCACGAAACGACATCTTCCACAATGTACTTTCCATCTTTTATTTCGTAATCCTTGACCATATTCAATTTTTTAAGACAGGCAAAAGTAAAGAATTATTCCGAACAAAAACTTTTTTTCTTACCTTTGCCCTTGTATGGACTACGAAAAATATATGAGAATAGCCCTTCAAGAAGCAAGGGAAGCCGAACTTGATGGCGAAGTGCCCATCGGAGCTGTCGTTGTATGCGGCGACAAGGTTATAGCAAAAGCGCATAACCGTACCGAACATCTGCACGATGTTACCGCTCATGCCGAAATAATGGCAATCACATCAGCTGAAGACTACATGAACGCAAAATACCTTACCGACTGCACCTTGTTTGTGACGGTTGAACCATGCGTTATGTGCGCAGGGGCAATCGCGTGGGCGCAATTAGCCGAAGTAGTCTATGGCGCAAATGATGAAAAGCGCGGATTTTCAAAGTATTCAAGCCAAATACTACACCCAAAGACAAAGTTGACCAAAGGAATTCTTGCCGAGGACTGCGAAAAGATTATGAAGGATTTTTTTGCAGGAAAGAGAAAATAGAGGCTGACACCTGTTTGAATGTTTCTAGGTTTGAATGGCTGACGCCGTTTCTGAGACGCAAAATTTTGCGTCTGTACAAATGGCTTTTAGCCTTTTTGCCCTTTGCATCAGTCATATTCGTACAAGATATCGGCATCATCGTCAAGGTGACCAATTACGCGAAACTCGGTACGGCGGTTCTTCTGACGTCCCTCGGGATTGTCGGATCCATCCGGATTGGAGTTCGGTGCTATCGGTTTCGATTCGCCATAGCCCTTGGCGACAAGCCTATCCTTGCTTATGCCCTTTTGTATAAGGTAGTTTACAACCGACTGTGCCCTATTTTGCGATAGTGTCATATTGCTCTGGTCAGTACCAACGCTGTCGGTGTGCGAACTTATTTCGACAATGATTCTAGGATATGCGTTTAATATCTTCAAGATTGTGGTGTCGATTACCGTTTTCGATTCCTCGCGAAGATTGTACTTTGCAAAATCGTAGTAAATGTTTTCAACAACAAACGATCTGGTTGACAATGCGTTAATGATAATCGGGTCGAGATGTAGCGTATCGGAATGTATTATGCCGTTGGTCGTGAAAGCGAGCTTCTTCTCCTTGTTATTAAAGTCCTTAACGCTAATAAAATAGTCAACATCGCGTTCAAGACTGAAGAAATACATGCCATTTGCAGTTTCAGTGGATTTCAAGAAATGATTTTTGCCTTCCTTGTCGGTCATATACAAGTCGACACGATAATCGTATAGAACCTCGACATTATCCGACTTCTGGATTTCATCAAGACTGAGAGTCCTTGTCTTTTCGTATTCCTTCTCAATTCTGCGGTAATATGCCGAATCGGTAACGCCCAGCACCTTTCCATCGACAGCGATTACAATGTGGTCGCGATAAATGAACTCGTAAATGTCATCGCAGCAATTTTCGTTACGCAACGAGTATCCACCATCACGGTTTGACGAAAGGAAACCTTTTCTACGGCTCTCGTCGATGGTATAGTACAGGTCGTCGTAGCTTGAATTTATTGGTTTGCCGACATTCTTTATGTCGTTGAATCCCTTACCCTCGCCAACTGTCTTGTATATGTCGAATCCGCCATAACCAATCATACCGTCCGAACTATAATATAGCGTTCTGGTTGTTACATCATAGTAGGGGGTTATCTCGTCGCCGATAGTATTCACCTGCTTTCCGCAGTTCTTGGCTTCCTTCCAGCTATTGTCCTTAGGGTTGTACAGCGAGAACCACAAGTCAAGTCCTCCACGTCCGCCAGGACGGTCGGTTACAAAATACAACACATCGGCATTCTGGCGCGAAACGCCAAGCGACGGCATTGTGGTCGTATATCCGCTTGCGTTTATCACATCGGGAAGCCTTTCGGGAGTCTGCCATACATCATCCACAAGCTTCGACATGTAAATTTCGCACAATCTTTTTCCCTTATCGTCTTTCTGGCACTTGGAAAAGAAGAACCTTCTCTTGTCGGCCGACAAAGCGCCATTGCAAACATCGGCATCATCGGTATTGAATACGGTGTCGAACTCACCAAGGAAACTCCATTCCATTTCGTTGTCTTCGCGCGCAATGTAGAACTTACGTACCGGCAACGTATCGCCGCATGTATTGTAATAGTTTATTTCGTTTTCGCGAAGCGAACCGAATACAAGAGTATTCTCGCCAAATGGAAGTGGCGAAGTATTAATGTGCTTGCTGTTAACTGCCGAATCGAGGTGAACTATTGCAATATTTTTGTTTACACTGTCGTTTGCAATCCTGTCCATTTCCTCGGCAAGCGTTTTAGCATACTTCACGTTTTCGCGCAGATTCTTGTCGGACTTGCCCCTAGCTGCAAAAAGTTCGTATTCGGCCTTGGCCTCATTGTACTTGCCCATTATTTGCAGGCATTTTGCCGAATAGAAAAGTTCCGACAAGTTAGCTTTTGCATCGCTTTCGTATACAGCCCTGAAATATTTCTGTGCTAACGGATAATTCTTTTCCTGCCAATAAAGGTTTGCCAATGTCTTCTGCACATTTACATCTCCCGGATATTTGTCATCTACCTTCTGGTAGCAGTCGGTTGCTGTGAATATGTCGCCCTCGTAGAGAGCATTTTTTGCCATTTTTATTAGTTTGCCTTTCGACTGCGACTTTTCGCCGTTAGGATTTTGTGCATAAACGCTTACAGCCGTTGCAGAAAAAACGACAAGTGCCAAAAGCACCGCCATCCGCCTGAATATGCCGAATGCGTTTGTATATATTGGACTGTATTTTTTCATGTTAGAATCTATCGCAAGGTAGTGTTATATAGTTCTTCTTTTCAATTTTCAGCTTGTATATCAGCGAAATCTCGAATGCTCCACGAGAATTTGTTGCCTGCATGAGTTTCGAAAGGTTGATGTCGTAGCTTGCGCCCACGGTAATTCCATAGAATGTAAGTCCTGCCGTAAGCATTGCCGCATCGAAATTGGAGAACGATGTACGACCGCTAGCACCGAAAAATATGGATGTTATCACCTTTGTTGGTATAGAGCGTTCTGCCAATGCTCCGAAAAGCATTTCCTCTGTCTTCTTGTTGAATGTTGTAAGAATATGCGGAATTAACGACCATGATTTTCCCAAGAAGACTTTCACCTCACCATTGAACAGCATACGCGGAGTAAGCTTACTGTTGGTATTGCAATAGGTTTCCTGTGGAGAATTCAGGTGCAGTACCGAAAGACCTATTGTTGGTTCTGCCTTAAGGAATTTACCATGATAAGCGACACCAGCATTCATATCAACATATCCGAGAGATGTTTCCATGTCGGTGACATTGTTTGGCAAAGTCACATCGAAAAGACCTGTTTCTGGGTTATACTGGCTTGGCAAGGTTATTCCATCAAGGGTAAAATATTTGTTTACATATCCGCCCTGCACTCCGAGCGAAATTGTGTTTTTTTGGTTAATCCTCAGCAGGTACGACAACGAAAGCATGAACTTGTTTGCCGTAAGCTTTGTTCCGCCCGACTTGTCGTGCAAGAACATGAAACCGACTCCTAAGCCCGACTTTCCCCTGAAGCGGAAAGGAGCATCAACCGAAACGGAAATTGTCTGATATGGTACGCCTACTGCACTCCATTGGGTACGGTAGTTGTTTGACAGTCTTAGATTTTCGTCAAAAAGTCCTGTAGCTGCTGGATTAAATACCAAAGGTGTAGCGTAATACTGCGTAAAATGTATGTCCTGCCCGAAAGATGCTACCCGGAAGACAATAATTAAAAACATTAGACATAAAGTGTATCTCATACTCATACGCCACAATAATTTTTTGCAATATTAACACTTTTTTAGAATATGCAAATTAATTTTTGAAAAATTTGCCAATAAAAAATTTATCGTCAGCAAAAACTTTGACAAAATATACACCAAATGACAGTTCGGAAACATCAAACTCAAAAGAACCTGCAGATGAAAAATTCTTCATCTCAACACCGGTATTATACAAAATGGAAACATCGTACACACATGTATTTTCGTCTGGAATTTCAATGCGTAAAATGTCATTAACAGGATTAGGCGAGATGCTTATGTTTTCTGTTGTAAATGTTTTGTTATCCGTCAATGCCTCAACATCTTCCATTGTGCAGTAATTCCTAGGATAATAAGCACTATAATCATAACCAGGGTGATACTGACTTGAATTATGAAAAATCATAGAACCATTGAACCACACGCATAGCACCTCTTGCCAGCCTCCCGCCCATCCTGGTAATGGGTATATATTGTATTCGCTAATAAATCCACGTTCACTGCCAAATCCCGAAAACCATACGGAAGAACAATAATTATCAGAACAACCACCTACCCATTCAACATTTCCATTTACATACTCGACATATACAGGTGCTATTGTCCACATTTTATACTGATTGCCCTCGTTTTCAATAGTATCCAAATCGCATACAACGATTTTATAAACAGAATATATATTTTCTAAAAAGCCATCAAGAGTTATCGTATCACCAATTTGCGCCTTATAATCAAAAATCAGTGCTGGATTTTCATTAGGATATTCAAAATATAACAAACTGTCATTTGTAATACGAACATTGAAAAGGACAGGAGATTCATCAATGTTTTCAAGAGAATAACCTTCATTAGTTCCGCCACCTCTCATTGGATACACATTGCTTTCTGATGAAGCATCACACAACTTGAAATAGTGCACGATCCAAGGATAATCTGGAGACTGAGAATAGTTTCCTACACTCCATACCGTATTTGGCCGTGCAAACAAGGATATGTCGGGAGTTTGCGAATAGGCGCTTGCAGCAAGCGAAAACAGCACTAATGCAATTAGAATCCTTCTTTTCATAAATGTCAGATTTTTACAAATTTACCTACATGATACACTCCCATATAATATACCACAATGGTGTACATCCCTTCAGGAAACTGCGATATGTTAATCCTATATGTGGAATCGCTGCTATTGTCATCAAATAGAACTGTCCCAACCATACTGAATACTTTTATGTTGTATTTACCAGAAATAGTTTCGGGAATATCTACATTCACAACATCGCAAGCTGGGTTGGGATAAATGTCACTAGGCGTAATCCATTCCGAATTTTTGTGTACAATATCGCAATTCACTGGATTACATCCACATTCTGGATATAATGAATATACTAAAGTATCATCAAACAAGATACAACTTGTTGGTAAAAAATGAGATGGATCCATATTGCCAAAAATACCATATGATGGACCAAACCCTTCAACAACTCTGTCATAATGCTCGAATCCAGCACCATATTCTGCCCATTCATGAGTATTATTGGTCAAATGTAATATTTTTCTGCCATGATAGAAAGTTATGGAATCAACGACATATTCTAAATCATCACAATGGGGTTGTGAATAAACAAAAGTGTCTCCTACTTCATAATTCATAGTATAGACAAGATATTCTTCCATTCCATATTCATCAAAACGGAAAACATCCCCTGTTGCTGTGTCTTCCCTAAAATAAAAATAGTCATAAAAAGGCATCATTCCAATTTCAATTTTTTGATAGAACTTTCCATTCATCAATACTGTATCAGAGCGCAAAGCGTATACTGGATCATTTCTGTAACAAGGTCCCTCCATGTGGTTCTGACATGGGAAACTATCATGTGGCATTGTAAATACTTCATCATCCCAACCACCACTAACTGTTTCATATCCTACCCACCATTCTGTCTTCTCCCTGCCAAATATCGACTTGTAGTAGCGAGGTCCTGTCTGGTATTCACAGTCGGGCATATCGGCGAAATGATAGGATAAACCTGCGGTATCGGAAATGCAGCGCAAACCATCTGTATATGATTTCACTTGATTGGGGAACAAACACTTAAGTGAGCCAATACCATCAACTATACCCCTACTGCCAAACGAATCGTACAATGCAGTATCGGAGCAATGCGCATATTGTACATTCCGCAGTTCGCCGCCAATTTCCATCTGCGCCACAGAATCCACAAACATACCTACTCCGTACTCATCAAGCTGCCACGATTCTCCTGCCGTCTTGCCGAAGTCGTACAAAAGACAAAACCGCTGCAAATCTGCCGAATAGCGGTAAACCTTGGAATCCTGCGAATAGACTATGTTTTCCGACTTAAAGCTGTAGCGGTTGAGATTGTCGGGAACATACTCGCACAGCACCCTGGCTTCAATGCCATTAACCGTAGTGTCGCGGTCGAAAACAATATAGGAATACGAAACATAGTCGGGGTCGAAGGTATTATATGTGTAATACCATTTGAAACCGTTGGATCCGAAATCAGAGTTTTGCGAATAAGCGCATACGGCTATGAAAAAAAAAAATGTAAACGCAAACCAATATCTCATAGCATATTTTTTTTGTAAAATCGACATACATTTAAATTATAAAACAATTCTCACCAATTAAATTTCCGCAAACTTAGGCATTATGTGCGAATAATCAAAATAACCTTAAACTTTTTTAAATTTTCTTTAAGACATATCAAAAAAAATCTTACCTTTGCAAGATAATATGTTGTATTTTGCAGTTAAACTTATGAATATAAAAAAGTTAACCGTACTAGTTGTGGCATTGATCTCGATGCAATTTGTATCGCTAGCACAACTTTCAGTTTCGATAACAGGGAATTTCAGCGGATGTCCACCTTTGATACAGCAGTTCGGATGCAATATTTCGGGAGCAAGTGGCGATGTAACTTATTCGTGGTCATCGGGTAACGGCGATGTATCGCAACTGCCTACCCCAACTTTCTCTTACATCAATCCCGGACGATACACGCTTTCGGTTACCGTTACAAGCGGCGGACAAACTGCAAGCGACAGTCATGAAGTTGTTGTTTTCCATGTACCTACCGCACAATTCTCCGACACACCAATTAGAGGCTGCATACCATACGACTTTGTCGCCGCTAACCAATCGACACAAGGCGACGCCGAAATAACAAATTATTTATGGTACTTTGGCGACGGACAGTCATCAAACCAAGCATCACCCACACACACCTACCAAAGCTCAGGCGTATATACCGTTTCACTCGAAGTAACCGATGCTAACGGATGCGTTGACAACAAGACTGCAACACAGATGATTACTCTGTCGAAAGCCCCAGAGGTATCGTTTACTGCACGCGATGCACAATGGTGCGTAGCTCCCCACGATGTTTCGTTCACCTCCAACATTTCAACTACTGGCGGACTTGGCGGACAATGCACAACAAACTGGAATTTCGGTGATGGAAGCTCAAGCACACAAGAAAACCCATCGCACACCTACACAAGAACTGGCGAATTCGACGTAACGCTGACTGTATCCGACGAATACGGATGCAGCACCACTGTAGAAGAACCTCGCCTGGTCATTATTGGCATGATGTCGCCCGAATGTACCGTTCCGACACAAATGTGCGTAAATCAATCAGCCGTATTTACAAGCAATGTAGATAACGAAAGCATCTGGAATTTCGGTGACGGCACCGGAGATCAACAAGGGCCAACAGCAACCCACAGCTATTCGCAACCAGGAGCATATCCCGTTACATTTACGGTAGACCCCAACGGTCCTTGCCGACAAGTGAGGACTTTCACAGTACAAGTTGAACGCGTAGAAGCATCATTCCGCACCATACCTACCGATTTGTTCTCGTGCACATATCCTTTCGAAGTGCAGTTCATCAGCACTTCTGTCGGAAACGATCTGTCATACTTCTACAATTTTGGCGATCAGCGTCCTGGAAACGAGGCAAATATGTCGCATTCGTATATGCAAAACGGAGAATTTACCCCCACCCTCACAGTTACTTCGCCAACGGGATGCTCGTCGCAATTTACTGGACCGACTATCGTTGTTCATGAGCCACAAGTATCGATCAGCGCCTCTGAAGACGGCGGTTGCTGGCCTCTTGATGTCGAGCTAACCAATGGAGGTTCCGACAATAACATCATAACCGACTACTATTGGGAATATGGCGACGGCACATCGGCACACACAACAACACCTTCAACCGAACACACTTACAATTACGGAACATTTACGCCAACACTTACCGTTACCGACCAGAACGGATGTACCGCCACAAGAGAAGGTCCAGAAATATCGACAGGATACCAGATATTGCCAGAAGATTTCGGCGCAATGGACTCACTGCACAATTATATTCCTAAAGCCCACATTTGTGCATCAGACACCATTTATCTTTACAATTCAATGTACGAAGACCACGACACCCTCGACTATACATTCATAATAAATATGAACGACAGCCCATTCGAGGAACAGAGCAGCGAAACATACCACCAATACTCTTTTGAACAAGATACAGGCTGGGCATATATCGGATTGAGGGTCGACTACAACCAGTGCAAATCGGATACACTATGGTGGGACAGCATATATGTGGCACCTCCTATCGTAAAGATAAGGTCAATATCCGACTGCCAGTCGCCTCGCGACTATACATATAAGATAAGCCAAAATATCGGTGCAGATTATTGGGACTGGACTATTACCGACCTTGAAACAGAAACAGTAATACAGCAGGTTCTACATTCCACCGTTGACTCAATAAATATAACATACGATTCATACGGCAGGTACGAATGCAAGATTGTAGCATACAACGACACTTACGGAGAATGCGAATATGAAAAAACAATTACAAGCGAAATAGTAGAACAAGACATGACTTGGTCGGTTACGCACGATACCATCTGCACCGGACAAAGAATTTCCATCACTATAAGCGAGGCAGCAGCATACAACGAAGTCGCATATAACTGGACAGGCGAAAGCGTTTCATACGATACCCTAAACTGGATTCCTGCATCACCAGGAATGCAATCGGATATGTATCAATATGCCGATAGCGGGAATTACAATCTGACAATTTATGCTCGCAAAGCGGATAATTGCGTATCAATCTTTACAAAAAACATATATGTTGTTGGCGCCAGAGCACACATGGTGCCAGAAAGTCTTGCAACTGGTTGCGCACCGGCATCATTCGAATTTGAAGCAATACCCGAAACAAATGACCCATTGCAGTATGTAGCATGGGACTTCGGTGACGGCTCGCCAATTGATACCACTTACACTCCAAATGTACCAGTAGAACATACATATACAAATGTAGGCACATATAGAATCATTATGCGTATATCGACAGAACATGGCTGTAAATTCTCGAAGATATATTCAAACAGAATACGAGTAATAGATGCCCTTAACGCAAATGTATCTTTCAATGCCAACAATATATGCCTTGGCGAAAGCAGTTCGTTCACCGCTGTTGATGCCGACAATTCAATTTGGCACGAATGGGACTTCGGCGATGGCACTCAACTTTCGGGCAATTACAGCGTTGTTACGCACCAATACGAACAACCTGGCAACTATTCCATTACGCATATTGTATCGGGAGGCGAAAATGGCAATTTTGCATGCAACGATACCGCAATGTATGAAAACGCCATGACGATAGAAAGCATCTCAGCTGACTTTGAATTGGACAGCACATTTTTCTCGTGCTATCCAGTCAGTCCAAACATACAAAGCAACGTGCAATACTCTCCCGACGACATAAATGTCTCATACACATGGGATATGGGAAACAACGAGCAGGGCATACATGTACCTAACCCGCAATACCTGTACACCACACCCGGCACATACACCATTACTTTGGAAGCAGAAACGCCAGCAGGATGCCGTTCAACGGCAACCCACACAATAGAAATAACAGGTCCTGTTGCCGATATTCACCTGAGCGATACTATTGTATGCGCCGGCGGAATAATAAGCATGTCGATGGCCAATGCAAGCAATGTGGATAGCTTGGTATGGGTTGTTGGCGGCGGATACAACTATTTCACGCCGGAAGTTACGCACCAATACGACTTTGTGCCCGAATCCGGTTACTTCCCCGTAACATTGTCAATACATCAGGGACACTGCAAGATTGACCTTACCGAACGAATATTTGTATATAGGTTGCGTGGCGACTTCACGCTTGCAGATACAGCCGGTAACATCATCGAATACAATGAAGGCGTATGTTCTCCTTTGGTCGGAACATTGGCACACGACTATCCAGATGACTGCACACTGCAATGGCTCGTAAACGGAAACCCGCATACTGGAGAAAATGTAAACTGGCAGAATAACTCCGTACAGACAGACTCACTGTTCACTGTCAAGATTCTTGCCACCGATACGCTGGGTTGTATCGACAGCATATCGCACCGCTACTATGTATACCACCTGCCGACGCTTAGAGTAAGCAACGACACAACCATCTGCTACGGCGATACCGTAAAAATGTCGGCAATGGATGCTTACGCATACTACTGGGAAAATCCAATCGACGACAGCCTTCCAAATCAAATTGCTACACCAGAAGAATCAATTGTATATCATGTTAATGCATACACCGAAAACAGATGTACAGTATCGGATTCCATTTCGGTTATTGTAATTCCAACATACGAGGCATCGGTATCCGATGATTATTTCAGGATAAACATGGGCGACACTGCTGTGGCAATCATTACAACCGACAACAGCGACATTTCTTGCCAAATTTTACCCGAAGAATCCGTAACGATGCGCAACTGCGACTCGATAGTATTTTATCCAGAGGAGAATGCCGATTATGTGCTTATCCTAAAGGATACAAGCATCTGTCCAGACCGCAAGTTCGACATACACATTGACGTGGAAAAGATATTTACACTTGACGTTCCAGGCGCATTCACTCCGCTAAGCGAAGGTGACGGCAACAATATAGTTTATGCCCGTGGACTTGGCATAAAGCATTTGCTACAATTCCGCATTTTCAACCGATGGGGCGAAGAAGTCTTCTTTACCGACGACCTGCATACTGGCTGGGACGGAACCGTAAACGGAAAGGTGCAGAATAGCGACACCTATTCGTATTATGTCGAGGCAGAAATGTTTGACGGAAGCATACAAAGCAAGAAAGGAAACATTATGCTGATAAGGTAGGCGGAGACCAGTTTCTGGGTTTCGGGTTGTTTGAAATTGTTCATTTGTGGTGTCGCGGCACGTCACGACACCACAAGAAAATGTGACAATATGGGTATCAGACAATTCAAATCAATAGAATCGCATTTGTGTTAAATTTTTGTTAAAACAACATTCATCAGGCAACGAAAATGTATTTTTGGGTGTCTATATTATATTATAGATTATAAATATTGCAACATGAGAGAATACATTTACAAAATACTAAAATACATAATGTTGCTGCTTGTTGCCATTCTATTGCAGATGGTGACGAAAGCCCAGTTGTCGGTTTCGATAACAGGTCGTTTCGAGGGGTGTGCGCCACAAATCCTCTCTTTCGGGTGCAATGTAAACGGAGCAACAGGCGAAGTTTCGTATTCATGGACATCGGGCAACGGAGACGTTTCGGTGCTTGCCGAACCTACATTTTCATATCTCACACCAGGACGATACACCATTTCTGTCACAGCATCAAGTGGCGGACAAACAGCCACCGACAGCCACGAAATAGTTATTTTCAACGGACCTACGGCATCATTCAACGACAGCACCATTGTAGGATGCGTATCAAGAGGATATTTGTTCCAAAGCAGCTCTACTGCTGGAGATGCCGAAATTACAAACTGGCTCTGGTATTTTGGTGACGGTGTTTCGGCACAAGGTCGGTACAGGGCACACACATACACATCGCCAGGCGTTTACACGGTTTCGCTCGAGGTTACCGATGCCAACGGATGCCGAGACGAATATCATTCGCAAATGCTAACGCTCTCCAAACGTCCAGAAGTATCAATAACAGCCAACAATGCACAATGGTGCGTGGCTCCGCACGAGGTAAATTTTTCATCGGAAATATCAACCGATGTCGGACTTGGCGGACCTTACACAGCAACTTGGGATTTTGGAGACGGCACAGAAAGCAACGAGGACAATCCATCCCATACCTACGAAAACACAGGTAGCTACAATGTTACACTCATAGTGGTTGATTCGTACGGCTGCACGTCGGTAGTACAAGAAAATAACATGGTTGTGATAGGAACACTGACACCTACCTGCACAGTGCCAACAGAAATGTGCCTCAATACACAATCCACCTTCCGTAGCAATATCGACGACGAATTAGCTTGCTATTGGGATTTTGGCGATGGAACTGCCCTGCAATGGGGTGCAGAAGCTAGCCATACGTATTCGCAAGTGGGAAACTATTCGGTGTCGTTCACTGCCGATCCCAACGGCCCATGCCGACAGACACAGGTTTTCAATGTCAATGTGGTGGACGTCCACGCATCATTCCGCACCGAACCCGAGGACTTGTTTTCATGCACATACCCCTTCAATGTCAGGTTTATTAGCACTTCCACAGGTGAAAATCTTACATATACCTACAATTTCGATGATAATTACATTGGCTTTGATGAGATTTCCAACCACTCGTATTCGCAGAACGGCAGATTTACGCCAACACTTACGGTCACATCGCCAGGCGGTTGCATATCGAGATATACAGGACCAGAAATTGTTGTCAACCAACCCGATGCGGAACTTCATTCCACCACGGCTGGCGGATGCATACCAGCAACCGTAGGTTTTTACAACGATCCCGAATATACAAGCAATTCGGCTGTCGTGGATTTCTTCTGGGATTTTGGAGATGGCACATCAGCCCACACAACCACATCAACTGTAGATCATGTATATTCCGAGTTCGGCACCTATTATCCAACGCTCACAATTACCGACACTTCTGGCTGCACAGCAACAAGCCAACTGCACGAACGACCACTAGCAAGCATAGTTACAGGGACTCTGGTTTCACCTGAACAATTTGGGGTAACTGATGCCTCGTTCAATTTTATTCCAGGCGATACGATTTGTCCATCAGACACGGCTTATCTTTACAACTCTATGTATGGTAATTCTACAGAGTACAACTATTTCTTTGTGATTAGCGCAGGAAGCATGTCATGGGATGTAAATTCTGATGATGAATATACTTCTTATTTATTCAAGGTTGATACAGGATGGAACAAGGTTGGCTTCACGATAGAGTACCGCAACTGCAAGTCGCCAGTAGAACCATGGGACAGCGTTTATGTGAACCCTCCCATCGTACATCTAGCTTCGCATTCCGACTGCGCTGCTCCTTTTGCATACTCGTTCAATCTGACCGAAAATCTTGGCGCAGAATACTGGGACTGGCTAATATGGAATAGTGAGAACAACTATATCTATATGAATCTCATTCATTCTACTGAGGATTCCATTTCTGTTGTATTTCCTGGCTACGGCAACTATCACTGCAAACTTACCGCCCACAAAGAAGGATCGGATTGCGAATTAGTGCGGGAAGTCGTCTGCGACATAAAACCACCTACTTTTAACTGGGAAATCTCAACCGACACTCTTTGCCTCGGAAACAGGCTTACCGCCGTGGTGCTTAACGCACCGGCCTTTGCCGAAGTCGCTTTCGACTGGGAAGGCAGAGGGATACCAACAGACCAGCTCGAGTGGATTCAAATAAACGGTATTACTGATTCGCGACACACATATGAGCAAGGCGGCAATTACGAGGTTGTGGCATACGCACGTCAACACGATGGATGTATTTCGGTATTTACCAAACAGTTGTATGTAGTTGACCCTCATTCGACTATATCACCAACAAATCTTGTCGTTGGTTGCAATCCTGCAACATTCGAGTTCCATAACATCACCAACACCGACGATCCCATTTATTCGGCAACATGGAATTTTGGCGACGGCTCGGGAAGCGCGTCTGGCGAAACCGTCACACATACCTTTGCTGAAGCTGGCATTTACGATATTTCGTTGAGCATTATAACATGGCATGGCTGTCAGTATTCAGCTACCTTCAACGAAAGGGTGAAAGTCCTTAATTTTCCATACGCTTCCGTTGATTACACGCGAGAGGTTTGCCTCGGTACTGTACAAACTTTTGTGTCCAGCGAGTCGGATAATTCCATCTGGCACGAATGGGACTTTGGCGACGGCTCAACAATTTCGGGAACAGGGAGTACGGTCACCCACTTGTACGGACAATCTGGAAACTACACTCTTAGACATATAGTTTCGGTGCGAGGCGAAAATGGCGCTGTATGTAGCGATACGGTTTCGTATGGAAGGGATTTATTTATTGAAAATATCGTGTCGGCAGACTTTACCATCGACAGTTCTGCATACAACTGCTATCCTGTAAGCCCCACAATACATTCAATAGTGGTTGTAGAACCAGAAAACATCTATCTAAATTACAACTGGGACATGGGCAACGGAGATGCTGTACACGTGGCAAATCCGCAGTACCTATATACCGCTCCTGGTAACTATACAATTGGACTTGAAGTTACAACACGCGGAGGTTGCAACGCATCAACTTCGCACAATGTGACGATTACCGGTCCGGAAGCGGATATTTCGCTGAGCGATACTATAGTTTGCGCTGGTGGCGAAGTGCATTTCTCGATGACCGATGCCGTTGATGTTGAAAGCTTTATGTGGGTTGTAGGCGGTGGATACAACTATTACACACCCGAAGTCACCCATCAGTACGGCTACGTTCCCGAATCGGGATATTTCCCCGTAACTCTTTCCATACGAAACGGCAACTGCATGATTGACTTGACCGAACAAGTTTATGTATATAGGATTAATAACGACTTTAGCCTTCGGGATTTTAAGGGCAACGAAATACTTGAAGGCTCCTGTTCTCCATTGGAAGGAAATCTGTCGTATTTGGGAACTGATGGCGTGGAACAGCGCTGGTATGTGAATGGAGTGGAACTGACAGAAAATTCGGTATCGTGGACAAATTCTTCTACGCTGATGGATTCGCTGAATGTGGTTTCGCTTGCAATTACCGATTCGCTTGGCTGCATCGACAGTATTTCGCATGAATACTTGGTCTACAGGAATCCAGAGGCACATACCATTGGCGACACCTTGATATGCAAAGGAGGTCAGGCACACATTTCTGCATTTGGCGGAAACTCCTACTACTGGCTTTCTCCTATAGACGACAGCACACAAAATCAAATTATTTCTCCAAACGAGGCAACCATCTACTATGTTTTTGCGTTTAGCGAGAAAGGATGTTCAAAATTGGATTCGGTCATGGTTGATGTGTTTCAAGATTTTGATGCAGGAGTTTATGAGCAGTCGCTATCAATAAATATCGGCGATACTGCCTTTGCGCTGGTATTTTCCGACATGGAACCGCTCAACTGCTACATTTCGCCAGCAGAATACGCTTTTGCAGGAAATTGCGACACGTTATTGCTTTATCCGCTTGAAAATACCGATTTCACAATCATCCTGAAAGATACGCTCGGATGCTACGAAAAGACTATCGACATTTATGTCGATGTTGACATTAAGTACACACTCGATGTGCCTGGTGCGTTCACACCATTGAGCGAGGATGAAAACAGCGTAGTATATGTGCGAGGCCTTGGCATAAAGGAGTTGCGCCAGTTCCGCATTTTCAACCGCTGGGGCGAAGAGGTTTTCTTCACCGATGACCTGCATACCGGCTGGGACGGAACAATAGGCGGAAAGGTGCAAAATCAGGACACATATTCGTATTATGTCGAGGCAGAAATGTTTGATGGAAGTGTTAAGACAAAAAAGGGGAATGTGGTGTTGATTAAATAATTGTAGCCAGACGTTGCGTGCAACGTCTGGCAGAAATGTTGCAAACAACGACAAAAATTGTAGAAATGTTGAAATAAAAGTAGAAACGAAAGAATAGGAAAATGTATGTTAACAAAACGATTTGTAATGTTTATGATGTTTTTTTTCTACATAAAATTTATTGATTATCGTTTGTAACGAATTAACCTAAAAATTTGTAATATGAAAGCGAATATTAAATTATCAGTAATCATTCTCGGAATCGCGTTTGCCTTTTCATTCTCATCGTGCGAGCGCATTCAATTAAATGAAGACGAGAACGCAGACCTAAATCGCTCAAGGGCAATCTTGCAGGAATACGAAACCGATGGCGGAGATTTTGTGTTCTTGAAATCGTTGTTAGGCAGAACTAATCAGGAAGCCATTGATTATATAACGCAACATGGTTATGTGGAAAGCGAAACGCAGAACAAATACGAGGATGCAGAAACCGACAGCATTTCCAAAATTTTGACATTGTACCAAGAAGGTCAATATTTACAAAATGCAGCATTGACAGTTAAAAACAATGATTTTGATACGCTATTTGCAGTTTTCAAGAATTGGCTTCTTGATATGCGTAATTCCAGTTCGTATCTGCAGTTGAATAGAACAAGTTATGAATATAGTATTGGGTGGGGAAATGGTTATCAGAACTTCAATTCTCCAGAAGAACTTTTGGCGGCTTTAGAATCGCTCCCGCCTACATCCGATTTCATTAATGCATCGTTTGCCGCATATGACAACGAGGCTTATTGGTACAATTTATCTCTGATGGGCAGAATGAACGGCGTTTATCTGCAAATAATGAACGAGCGCATAAACAATCCGCTTCCCGAAGTGCCAACCGTAAATCTCACCGAGGAGTATTTGGGCAAGGACATACTCATAGCCAAAGTTGACTATATGACTTTTGAATACGGTGGATTCTACTCGATGAATGTTACAAACAAGCAGAACGAAGGAAACGAGATTCCTTTCCTTGCAGACTATATGTCTCCTGGTGATTTTGGCTACATAAAATTATACTATCGCGACCAATCGAATTTATTAATGGACGGTTCAATAATTTGGGCTGGCTGTGGTGAATTGAATTTTCCCGAAACTTTTGTCAAGGGTAATTCGTCGAACACATATGTTCCTGAATATACAATGAAACGCGGTCTGTCATTCCCGAGCGACAGAATTTCGTACATAGATGCTGATGGAAATTATGTGCAAGATGTTGACGAGTCGGATAATGATTTGGGATATATCTGGCATACACTTTCGGCACAAGAGGAGTTTATGTCGTATTATGAACAGACATCGAAAAAGGTCGCTGTATATCTGTATACACCAAGCGTAGGAATGGGCAACCCATACGATGCTTATTATATGGTATTTGTGGAGAGGTAAAAATTATAATATGAAAGTGAACCTTAAATTATCAGTAATCCTTCTTGGAATCGCGTTTGCCTTTTCATTGTTATTGATTTATAATTATATGTGTATGGGATAATTAATTTCCTCGAAAACAAACCTATATCTCAAATTATGCCTGTCGAAAAATTCCAAAACAAATATCGCATTGGGACAAAACGCGCATCGTGGCACGATTACAACGATGGCGAATATTTCATTACGATATGTACAAAGGACAGGAAACATTATTTCGGGGAAATCGTTGACGGGGAAATGCAATTGTCGGCGGTAGGGAAATATGCGGATGAATGTGTACAAAAAATTTCGGAACACAACCCATACGCGCAAATTCCCGAATATGTTATTATGCCCGACCATATCCATTTGATTGTAATAATTTCCGGTGACGATTGTAGAATCGCACCATGGTGCGATTCTACAGAAAACAAAACCATGCAAAAAATGGCCAACGACAAGGGTCGTTTATCAATTGCAATGGGCGGTTTCAAACAATCCGTCACACGATTTGCCCGTCAAAACAACATTCCATTCCAATGGCAATCCCGTTTCTACGACCACATCATCCGCGACCAAAACGAAATGAACCAGATTGCAGAATACATCGAAAACAATGTTGCGCAATGGGAATCCGACAATTCTAATCAAAGAACCATAATTATTTGACGCAAAAGAATTAAAATTATGTTTAGGAAAGTCTGCATATTGACAATATTGGTTTTGCTTTCGGCATTCGCCGCAAATGCGCAGCTTTCCGTAAACATTATAGGCGATTCGTTCAGCGGATGCTCGCCACAAAACCTTACTTTCGGGTGCAATGTCACGGGAGCAGGTCCCAATGTTGCCTACTCGTGGTCGTCGGGCAACGGCGATGTTTCGCAACTTGCAACACCAACATTCTCCTACCTCGAAGGCGGTACATATACCATATCGGTAACCATCACCAGCAGCGGACACACAGCCACCGACAGCCACGAAATTGTAATTTTCCAGTCGCCCGAAGCGCATTTCAACGAAACGTCAGTCTCGGGCTGTACACCCTTCGAGTATTCGCTAAGCGACATGTCAATCCAAGGCGATGCACCAATTACAAGCTGGCTGTGGTACTGGGGCGACGGACAGACATCAACGGGACAAAATGTTTCGCATACCTACCTAAATCCCGGTCTTTTGACTGTTTCATTGCGTGTTACCGATGGTAATGGATGCATTGGCGAGCATTATGCGCAGTCTGTAAATATATCGTCGCCACCATCGCTGTCGGCAATAGCAGAAATTGACCAGTGGTGCGAACCGCCATTGCAAGTGCCTTTCAGTACGGAAGTTACAACTGCACCAAATGTTTCGACTTCTCATACAGTCACTTGGGATTTCGGCGACGGACAAACAGGTACTGGCGACAACCTTAGTCACACCTACACTTCGCACGGACATTTCGACGTTAGCGTTACCGCTACAGATAGTTACGGATGCTCTACCACGATGTTTTATCCCGACATGATTTCAATTGCTCCGATAGTACCGCGCTTCAATGCACCTAGCACTGTGTGCAGAATGGTTTCCACAGCATTTCGTAGCCTTATGTCGCGGACAACTAACTGCTCATGGAATTTTGGTGACGGCTCCCCTATTTCATACGACCAGACCGCATATCACGCCTACCAAAATGCGGGCACGTATACAGGAACTTTTACCGCCGACCCAGGTGGTCCCTGCGAACGTTCCGAAACCTTTACAGTAAATGTGGAATATGTAGAGGCTTCGTTTGTGGTGGATGAGACTTTCTCGTGCGACTATCCAGATACTGTACATTTTACAAACACATCTACTGGTGATGATGTTTCTTACAGATACGATGTGGGACTTGACAACTTATTTTCAGCAGAGAATCCAGAAGTAATATACAGACAGAATGGTGTTTACCCCACATCAATGACGGCCTACACAAGTGCAGGTTGCTACGACACTTTTGATGGACCTACGATAGTCGTAAATCACCCCGAAGCATTTTTGGAATCAAATTCATGCGGTGACTGCGTTCCGACAATGGTAGGTTTCGATCATCATGTTACATATACCGAAAACAGCGAAATCGTTGATTTCTTTTGGGATTTTGGTGACGGAACAACACTTCATACTTCTTATACACCAGTAAACCATACATATACAGAAGTGGGAACATACTACCCGACTCTTACAATAACCGATATTAACGGGTGTACCGACACCAAGACATTGAATCTCTTCAATGCAGGATGTCATAAGATTGAAGTAGGAATGCAAGTTCCACCCGAGGATTTCTGGGCAACTGACACAAACCACATCCGTATAAACGGCGATACAGTATGCCCACAGGATTTATATCTTTTATACAACTCTATGTATGAAAGTTCCGACAGCATCGACTTCA
>JAEEGG010010075.1_pt1 | contig 20974 bp, 21 predicted proteins | sample 9134161 | NCBI WGS metagenome assembly JAEEGG01 (sample SAMN16246543, study PRJNA631951) | gut metagenome | biome: gut microbiome; feature: rumen; material: CR-attached | host: Bos | place: Iran: Karaj | collected 2018-10 | reverse complement strand
TCATTGACGACGGCATGCACAAGTTGCAGGAACTGGGCGCAAAAATCGGAATCAAGGTGCTCTACGCGCAGAACTTCAAGACCGCACCCATTCACGGCATGGCCCGCTGGTACAAGGACATCCCCGTCATCCAGCTGCACGACCGTTTCAAGGACCGCAACGCATTCTGGTTCACGTTCTTCCACGAGCTCGGCCACATCGTGCTCCACGGCAAGAAGGACATCTTCATCAAGAACGTCTATTACGGCAATAAGAACCAGCAGAAGGACGACGAGGCAAACGCATTCGCGCAAAAATACATGGTGCAGGCAGGGCTGGAAGTCTAGGGGGAAAGGCTCTTTTTCAAAAGTCCTATGAAAAATGTAATTTCTGCTGCAAAAGTCCTATGACTTTTGTACACGAACTCAGCGATTTGGAAACGATGGAAAACGTTTGACCAGGAAGGAACTCGGACATTTACGAATGTTCTTTTAACGAGAAATCCCTTTCCCTATATCGGCTACAATTTTTTTGAGAACGTCTTTTTCTACACTTGAAAATTTGCCGATAGACAAGACTCTTGTTTTCCAATGTTCAAAATGTTGTTGTGGGAGTTCTTTTTCATTAAAAATATTTATTAAATCTTCTTTCCAACTAAAAATATTATAAATGATTTTAGGCACTTTTATTCCTGCGAGATTTTGGCGTCCGCCAGCAGAAAAAGTATCTCGGAAAGAAGGATTTATTACGCCCTGCGTTTGAAGAAGCCATTTCGAAGCTTCGTTATAATTTCCTTCAATAATGTTTGGAAATGATGTTAATAAATAAGCCCGAAGAAAATGTTGCTCTTCTTTTGTAAGCTGATTCCAAAATTGCATTTCAAGACCCACCATCTTGTTTGCAAATTTTTGGTCTTCTAATTCCATTGAGTTGATTTGTTTGGAATTTGGAGAATACCACCAAAAATCATCATCTATTTTTCGTTGCTTTAAGTTTGTTCTTCGTTGTTCAACAATGAAATCTTTGAATGCATCAAACGGGTTTTTCATTTGACGAATTTCTTCATACGTTTTCCCCAACTTATTAAACAAAGAATCCTGCTCAGACGCTTCCATATCAAGCATGTAACGAGGACTATGCGTAACAGCGACATTTTCAACGCATTCTTCAAAAGGCTTGTATTTTATCTTAAATGGTTTTTGTTTAGCACAAAAAATGTGAATACGACTAACATCCGGAACTCTTGTGGATTCCATAATGCTTCCGCCCATTACTTTCCAAGATTTATTGCGGGTACTGATAGTCTTTACTTCTATTCCTAATGCTTGCTTCTCGTTTATGTGGGCGACAATATCAGGAAATTTGTGACCACTTATATATTCTATTTTCCACGGGATATGTAGATCTTTTGAAGATTCCAATAAAGCGGCATGCACATCTTCTTCAAAGGATTTCCAAAAATCTTTTTTTCGAGAAACACCCAGTCTTGATTCTAATTTTTCTTTAGTGAGACTTAATAGGTTATCAAACGTCTCCTTGACACACACTTCTTTGTTGTTAATATTTTCGCCAATAGCAAAAGTATTCATCTTTATTCTCCAAATAAATCATTCCAAAGAGATTCGAGTCTTTTCCCAATTGAGTATCCCAGCAGAGGCGGAACCGCATTCCCGATGACCTTATAGGCATCGGATGAATTGACTTTATTGGTTCCGTCGTTAAAGACGAATTCATAATCATCGGGGAACGTCTGAATTCTTGCGCATTCACGAACACTTAAGCGACGTTCCTGCAATCCTTTGTTCAATTCAGACAAAATCTTTCCGCCATGTTCTTCGCTCAACCTGCGATATTCAATATTGCCATGATGTTCGCTTCGAATTGTCGGACCGACACCGTCCATATCAATTTCAGAACTGCCCTGCATTTTGCCATAGTATTTCGCTTTTGAATAAGCTTTTTGTGCGGCATCTGAGCTTTCGTCAGGCTCTTTCAATCCAACAAAGGCGTCCTTGCAGGTAACGATTTTTTGAAGACCTTCTCCATGCGTCTTTATCGGATATGGATAATACGCCGATTTTTCGGAGTTCTTTTCTATGTCGGCAAGAATTTTGGGATTTGCGTACTTTCTAGAAATGCCAATGAAAACAACACGCTCGCGACTTTGAGGAACGCCATATTCCCATGCCTTCAAGACCTGAGCATCAACAACGCAATACCCTTTGTCGATATTGCGAAAGTCGGTTTCAATAATCTTCTTGGCATCGCCTAATGAAACGAGACCTTTTACGTTTTCAGCAATAAAAACTTTTGGTTTGACGATTTCAATGACCTGTTTCATCCAAAGATACAGGGTTCCTCTAGATTCATTTTCAGCGTGTTCTTCGTTTACACCATTGTGACTTTTGGCAGAATCAAACCCAAGACGTTTTCCTGCAACTGAGAAATCCTGACACGGGAAACCGCCAGTAACAACGTCAATGTTTTTAGGAAATTGGAATTCGCCCGACTTACTCTTCTTGACAAGATCTACAATGGATTCTACTCTGTATATCCCTTCGATTTTCTTTCTGTTGCCGAAGAAGTGGTTCCACGCCTTTTGTGCACAGGGCAGGATGTCGTTTGCGAAAACGGTCTGAAAACGATTCTTATTCAGGCGAACGAAATTTCGGTTGATATTCTCTTCAATCCAATCCGGATGGATTTTTTCATTAACAGATTTCTTGAGAGTGGTAAAGCCACCCTCAAGCCCAAGATCGAGTCCTCCGCAGCCGGAGAACAGAGAAAGCACACGAAGTGCATTCTTGCCAGAAGCCATAATGCCTCGATGTTCCTACGGAACAGGTGAAATGTTCTGTTTTCACTTCTGTTCACGAAACATCGACATGCTTCGACAAGAGAATGCCCAAATAGAACTCACCCCAATGAGGTGAGTCCCATTTGTCCAATTCCTGCTGCGTTAAAAATTTGGTCGTATTTTAAGGACGCAAGAACGGGAGCAAAAACGTTTGTCTTTGTTCCTACCCTCAATATTCGATAAAACAAAAAAAGCGTGGTATCGAATACCTGTTCGTCCTTAGGCAACGACCAAGAAGCCCTACGCAAAACAAGCAAACGACCCACGCCCTAATTCGGGTGTGCGTTGTAAGCCTTATTCTTATTGCGTAAAACTTTGGTCGTGTTTTAAGGACGCGAGAATAAGAGCAAATTACTCTAAAACCGGTCGCCCTTCACCTTGCGGTTCAGGGCTATGTCAATGAAAAATATACATAATTAGGAATAAAAAAGGAGATGCAGGGTCATGCCCGGCATGACAATTTGCGCAAGCACGAATGGCGATTTTCACCTGAAAACGCCCACTTTTTCAAAACTCCCTTGAAAAAGTGTATTCAAACGCACAAAAGTGGGTTGAAAAAGTGCATTCGGGGGTGTTAAGGGGCGAAGCCACCTAGGAGAGAGGGTAGCGGCCCTTCGACAGGCTCAGGGACCTTTGTCACTGGGACTGGCGATGGAAGCGAGGGGGAAGCCTCCCCCTTTCATAATAAAAAGATTCTATCGCTGCGCTCCAGAATGACTTTTCTAAGTTCTGCCAACTAAAAATGCTATCTTTACCCGCATGAAAAAATACCACTTGGCCACTTACGGCTGCCAGATGAACGAGTATGACTCGGCGATGATTGCCCAGGAGCTCGACATGTGCGGTTGCGTCGAGACGAGCAACCAGGAAGATGCCGACTTTATCATCGTGAACACCTGCAGCGTGCGCGAGAAGGCCGAGGAAACCGCCATCGTCAACATCAGCAAGCTCAAGTACTTGCGCAAAAAGAATCCCGATGTGAAAGTCGTGGTATGCGGCTGCATGGCGAAGAATCGCGGGCCGGAACTTTTGAAGAGGCTACCGAACGTGAGCTACATCGTGGGGCCGGACCAGTACAAGAAAATTCCGGAGCTGTTGCTGGGCGATGCCAAAAGTCCGCTGCACCAGACGCACCACAAGATGTTTATCGACGAGGACCTGAGCGAGAACTACCTGGGCGAATACGCGAAACTCCAGAACGACTTCACCACCTTCGTCGCCATCCAGCGCGGTTGCAACAAGCGCTGTAGTTACTGTATTGTGCCGTATCTGCGCGGGCCGGAAAAGTACCGCGACATGGAAGACGTGCTTGCCGAAGTGCGCAAGGCGGCCGACAAGGGCATTACCGAGGTGACGCTCCTTGGCCAGACGGTGAACGCCTACAAGACGGAAGGCGGGAACTTTGCGGACCTGCTTACGAAGGTTTCTGAAATCGGGGGCATCCGCCGCATCCGCTTTACGAGCCCGCACCCGAGGCACTACACGAACGAGCTCATCGACGTGCTGCTGAACAACCCGAAGGTTTGCCACTACGCGCACATTCCTATCCAGAGCGGCTCCGACGCGATGCTCAAGAAGATGCGCCGCCAGCACAACATGGAGCAGTACCTTTCGATTATCGAACAGCTGCGCAGCAAGGACCCGTTCTACGGGATTTCGACGGACGTAATTTGCGGTTTCGTGGGCGAAACGGAAGAAGATTTCGAGCAGACGCTCAAGGCTTTTGAAACCTGCCAGTTCGACTCCGCCTTCATGTTCATCTACAGCCCGCGCAAGGGCACGGAATCGTACAAGGAAGCGGAGACGCTCACCGAGCAAGAAAAGCAGGAACGCCACATGCGCCTGGTAGAACTGCAGAACGCCATCACGCTCAAGCGTAACCAGATGATGCTGGGCCGCACCGAGGAACTGCTGGTAGAAAAGAACTCCGTGCGCGACGAGACGGAACTGCGTGGCCGCACCGACAACTTCAAGAAGGTGGTGTTCAAGCCAGAAGTTGGCCAAATCGTGAAGCCCGGCGACTACGTGAAGGTGAAGCTGGACGACATTCGCGGATGGACGATTAGAGGGAAATTGATAATTGATAATTGATGGTTGATTATTAATGATGGATGATTGTGGTGTGAGGTAATGAAGATGAAGTTTTGGAATGTTCGCGGAATTGCCGCTATTTTGTTCTTGATTTGCAGTACAAGTTCACTTGCGCAACCCGCAGCAAATGCCCCCGCAGATTCGCAGGCGACCGTTACGATTGCCGATGCGCAGAAGGCGTACGTGGCCGGCAAGTGGAAAGATGCCGCGCGACTCTTTGAGCAGGCATGCCCGAACGAGCCCGACTCCGTGCGCACGGAATGCTACCTGTGGAACGTTCTCGCGCTCTCGCAGATTGGCGCCGCAAAGGAATTCAGCACCGCGGGCAAGAGGCTCGACAGCCTCATCAAGAAGACGAATCCGCAAAAGGCCGTATACGCCGACCTCATGATGACGAAGGCGCAGTTCCAGCTGTACATGGGCAGGAACGAGAAGGCCGCCGAGGCCCTGATCCACGCCATCGAGACTTCCCAGCCGCACCAGGCCATAGTTCTGCAGAAGGTTTGCACCGTAGTGCAGTCGAAGGTGAAGAACCCGACCCTCGACGAAACCTGCAAGCGCCTGAGCGAGCCCGCCGTGGATGCTTCGACACCCATGCCGGATTCGACCCCTTCGACCGGCTCAGCAACCGAACAACCCGCCGCAGTTCAGTCTGTAACCGAGCAACCCGCAACTGAACCGAAGGCAGCAGCACAACCGGCCAACGACGCAACCACGGCACCCGCGGCAGAACCCGCGAAAACTGCCCCCGCCGACACTACCGCAAAGGCGACACCGGCACCGGCGGTCCAACCTGAAAAGCCCGTTCCCGCAGCCGCACCCGCCCCGGAAAAAGAATACTGGATCCTGCAACTCGGTGCGTTCGGCGTGAAGAGCAACGCAGAACTCCTGGTCAACAACCTCAAAAAACAGGGTATCAAGGGAACCATCGAAGAACGCGTCGGCGAAACCAAGACGCTCTACCTGGTGCAGACCGGCAAGTTCGAGACCAAGGAAAAGGCCGTTGACTTCGGAGCGAGCAAACTCACGCCGCTCAACGTCGAATTCAGGCCCATTTTGAAAAAATAATGCAGCGCATCGGTACGTTTTCGCCTGAAAATTCGCTTATTTTGAGCAAATATCGCCTTTTTCCCTACAAAAAAGGCAAAAACTGTGCTATATTTGTGTTACCCCTAAGCCGGGGTGGTGAAATTGGTAGACGCGCCGGACTCAAAATCCGGTACTCGCGAGAGTGTGAGGGTTCGATTCCCTCCCCCGGCATTACGGATAGGAGTAGGTAAAACATGTCTATTTGGAGCAAGATTGTTCTAGCAGTGTTCTTTGTCGGTGCGATGGCTTTCGCACAGTTCGACGATGAGCCGTCAAATGACGATTCTACCGAGCAGTCCTACTCATACGGGGACGACGAATCTGCAAGCGACGAACCCGCTGGCGAGGCAAAGGCCTCCGGTGACCAGTGGGAAGGTTTCCGTTACGAAGACCTCGGACTGACCCAATGGGAATTCCAGCAGGCCAAGGAAGAGGGCATTACCCGCGACAAGCTTACCCGCCTCGTTGAACTCGGCGTCCGCATTTCCGAATACCTCCAAAAGCCCTGGAACAAGCTCGGCGTAAGCGAAGAGGACTGGCTCGCCCAGCGCTCTCAAGGTATGGAAGATGCCGACATCGACCGTTCCTACCGCCACCGTTCCGGCAACCAGAGCCTTGCATACGTATCCCTGCTCCTCCCCAGCTACTACCAGTGGAAATCCAACCAGGCCACGAAGGCTATCTGGATGGACGCCCTGTGGGTAACGAGTGTCGGTGTTACCGCCTACCTCTTTATTGACGGCAGCTCCGCCTGGTGGTACGGCCTCCTCGGTGTCGCAGCAGCACACATCTGGTCGTTCGCCGACGCATTCTTCGGCACGCAGTGGGACAGCAACCCCGATGCAAACCGCTTCAGTTTCGGAATCCTCCCGACCCCCGAAAAGGGCGTGCTCGGAGCATTCCAGGTCAAGTTCTAAGCGCATCATGCAGCTGGAATTACTCAAAAGCAAAATTCACAGAGCCACGGTTACCGACGCGAACCTCAATTACGAGGGTTCCATCACTATCGCCCGTGACCTGATGGATGCCGCGCACATTCTCCCCTTCGAGAAGGTGGGCGTGCTCGACGTGAACAACGGCAACCGCCTCGACACTTACGTGATCGAAGGCCCCGCAGGTTCGGGAGTCATCTGCCTGAACGGTGCCGCGGCAAGGCTTGTTCAGCCCGGCGACCTCGTGATTATCGTGGCCTATGCCACCATGAGCGAAGACGAAGCCAAGACGTGGAAACCCACCGTGGTCCACGTGAACGCCAAGAACGAAATCGTGTAGTCCGCATTTGCTATATTCATGGCATGCGGTTGACAATCGCCCTCACATTTGCACTTGCAGTTTTAGCCCTCGCACAAGCCCCAGCGAAGGCTGATTCTGCTATAGTCAAGCGCGACACGACCGCGAAAGTAGCAAGCGCCGCCGGCGATTCGATTATTGACACAGTCCTCCTGATTCCCGATGACGGCATTCCCTGGAACCGTTCGTACTTCCCGCGCGAAAGGCTTCTGCGCCGCTCGTCGATAGACCCGGCTCTGAGTGTTGCATACACGTACTCCGCAAGCTTTACCAGCGGGCCCTTCGGTAGTTTTGCCCAGCAGAGTTACCTCGCCCACCTCGCCTACGAATTCACGCCCGACCTTCACCTGTATGCCGATCTCGGATTGTGGATGCCCCTGTATGCGAACTTCCGTTCCGGCGCGCCCATCGCAAAGGAGGACGTGCGCCAGGGCAAGGTGGAATTCGTGCTCCCCTCCGTGGCGCTGGAATACAAGCCCACAGAGAACTCCTACATCCAGTTGATGTTCGTGAACGAGAACGATGCCCGAAAGGCCTACGGCCCGCTCCGTTACTACTACGGGTGCCCGTGGAGGGCGAGTTATTACTGCAGATAAAAAGTTCGCCCTACCGAAAATTTCTATCTTTGACGCGTGCTTTTATCTAGTCACGACATCTTTAGAAAAAGGCTGCGTCCGCTCGTTTTTGCCGCGCTGGCAATAAACGTTTTGTTGCTTTCGGGCTGCGAAGAAAAGAAGGTCGTCGTGAAGGAAAAACGCACCTACAAAGGCGACGTGGAAGTACTGAACAGTTGCGGAATTCCGGGTGCCGCCGTAAAGATGCGCACCTTCTTGCGCGAGAACGGCTTTGACGTGGTAAGTTTCGGAAACGACCGCCTGCAGAATAACGACGAGACCATCATCGTGCTCCGTAACCCCGAATGGGAAGGCGCACAGGCGCTGGCACAGACCCTCAAGACAAAGAACGTGCTTACCGTCGTGAGCAAGAGGGCGGTAGTCGACGTGGCCGTTTATATTGGCAAGGATTTTGAAAAAATAATTGAACCCGAACAGGAAGAAACAAATGACAACTAAGAAGCAAGAACTTCCCCAGTCCGTACAGATCGGTGCAGGCATTCTTTTTGAACTGCGTGCCCAGAACGTGCAGCTGATGGACCTCCGTGGCGTCAAGGACGTGACGGACTACTTCCTCGTGGCGACCTGCGAGAGCGAAGCCCAGATGCAGGCGATTCTGAACGAACTCCGCAAGGAATTCAAGGCGAACAAGCTCCCCTCCGTTGGCGTGGAATACAAGGAAGGCGTGCGCTGGGCCGTGTTTGACGCGGGGTTAGACCTGATGGTCCACCTGTTCGAGGAAGAAAAGCGTAACGAGATTTCGCTTGACCGCCTGTATGCCGACGGCAAGATCGAGACACTCGAAGAAGCTGACTTTGTGAAGAAGACCACCAAGAAGAAGAGCAGTGAAGATGAACTCGTTTGAGCAAGAAATCGCAGAGGCGCTCGCCGCCACCGGTTCCTTCGAGAAGGAAGCCGCACTCAAGCTTATCTCCGTGCCGCCTGACACCAGTCACGGCAACTTCACCATTCCGTGTTTCTCGCTCGCGAAGGTGATGCGCAAGGCCCCGAAGATGATTGCGGAAGACCTCGCCGCACAGGTGAAACTCCCCGCAGGCCTCTCGAAGGTCGAAGCCGTGAACGGCTACCTGAACTTCTTTATCGACCGCAGTTTCCTCGCGAAGTCTACGCTCGAGGAAATCGCCGCGAAAGGATTGGAATACGGTCACGCAGAGCCGAACGGGAAGGTCGTGTGCATTGACTTCAGTTCCCCGAACATCGGCAAGGAACTTGCATTCCATCACCTGCGCTCCACGATGATCGGGAACTCGCTTTCCCGCATCTACAAGGCAGCCGGCTACAAGGTAGAACGCATCAACCACCTCGGTGACTGGGGTACCGCTTTCGGCAAGCTCATCGTGATGTACCTTCGCGAAAAGCGCCCGACGGACGATGCCACGCTCGATAGCCTCACCGTGAAGGAACTCAACATCCTTTACGCAGCCTTCTCCAAGGCCAGCAAGGAAGAGCCGGGCCTCGAAGACGAAGCGCGCGCCGCATTCACCAAGCTCGAACAGGGCGATGAATTCTACCGCAAGCTCTGGACCGCATTCCGTGCGGCAACGCTCAAGGAGCTCATGCGCATCTACGACATGATGGGCGTGGGTTTTGACCACTACACCGGAGAATCTTTCTTTGAAGACAAGATTCCGGCGATTCTCGACGAACTCCGCGAAAAGAACCTGATGGTCAAGAGCCAGGATCTGGACGTGGTGATGCTCGACGAGTTCGACCTGAACCCCTGCCTTATCCGCAAGAGCGACGGCTCCACGCTGTACGCGACCCGCGACCTCGCCGCCGCCTGCTACCGCAAGAAGGAATACAACTTCGACAAGTGCCTCTATGTGGTGGACCTCGGACAGGCTCTGCACTTCAAGCAGGTGTTCCATGTGCTGAAGAAGATGGGACGCGAATGGTACAAGGACATGTATCACATTCCGTTCGGCGTTATCCTCCAGATGGTGGACGGCAAGTGGGAAAAGGGCAAGACCCGCACGGGTACTGCAAGCCTGTTGCGTGACGTGATTGAGGCTGCACAGAAGAAGATTCTCGAATTCATCGACGAGAAAAACCCGAACCTCGAGAACAAGGAACTCATCGCCCGCCAGATCGGCATTTCCGCCCTTACCTTCAACGACCTCAAGAACAGCCGTTTGAAGGACGTGCGCTTTGATTGGGATGCCGTGATGAGTTTCGAAGGCGATACGGGTCCGTATGTTCAGAACGCCCACGTGCGTCTCTGCAGCATCATGCGCAAGGCCGGCATTGAACGCGCGGACCTCGCCGCCGCAATCAAGGACGTGAACTTTGCCGAACTCAGCGACGATGCCGCCTACAGCCTCATCAACATCCTGTCGAAGAAGGGCAAGAAGATTCTGGACGCTGTCGCCGGTGACGAGCCGAGCGTTCTCGCCCAGTACGCCCTCGAAATCGCAGAAGCCGCGCACAAGTTCATCCACGAAGACCGCGTGCTCGGATCCGCCGAAGAAAAGTCCAGACTCTTCTTGGTGCAGGCAACGCAGATCGTGCTCGAAAACGTGCTTGACTTGCTCGGCCTCTTCCCCATCAGGCAGATGTAATATACGCCCCGCCCTACGGCGCGACGTTCTACACCTATAAGCAAAGGCCCCCTTCCGGGGGCCTTTTCAATTTCTCAAACGCAATCTCGTTAATTACCGTTGATGCAGCGGACGGAGTAGGCGTTGTTCTTCGCATTGTTCGGCACGAGCTGGCGCACCATCTGGTCGCTCATGCGGCCCATGGACCAGAGCCAGATTGTCTCGTTGCGGCCGTTCTGCGCACTCCAGAAACCGGCATACTCACCCATTTCCTCGTAGCGCACGGTAGACTTGCCAATCACCTTGCGGTAACCCGAGGAATACACGGAGAATCCGTACTCGTCCGTACCGCCACCGCCGTGCCAGCCGGTCGTAGCCTTCATCTTCTCGGCAAACTTACCGCACTTGTCCACGCCCTCGTAGCACTTGGTAAGCCCGACGAGCATGTCCATCCATTCGCGGTCACGCGGCAAGTGCCAGCCTGTAGGGCAAGCCTGACGGGCACCTTCTAGGTCGTAAAGTTTTCCGCTACGGGTGCAGTAGTTTTCCTTGTCTTCGTAGCACCAGGAATGTCCCGGCACTTCGTAGTTCACGTTCTGCGCAAACCATTCACGGCCTTCCACCTTGATGGTGCGGTATGTCTGACCGTCGCGCGGGTCGGTAAACGAGCCCGACATGCTGCGGATATCGGCATGGTGCTGCTGTTCGGCACGGCGGAGTTCAGCCACCTGCTCGCGCTTGTACTTCTCGTACTTTTCCATGTTCGCAGCCCAGTATTCCTGAGCCTTCGGGTTCGTGAACTTTATACGCAAGTCGCTCAATGCGTAAGCATCGTCACCGCAGGCAAGGTCAACGCCCGCAATGTGCACGATCTGTTCTTCCTTGCCGAAGGTCATCGGCTTGTTGAAGTAAGAAACCCAGGCTTCCTTCGACTTGTCGCACTGCTGGTAGAAGTTTTCCTTCTCGATCTTGTTCGAGGGCACCACCATGTTGCCCGAGGCCGAGAACGAGAACATGCCGTCTTCGACCTTGAAGGACACGGGCTGGATTTCCTTGTAGGCGGTGTACTTGCCCATGCGGATGTTGCCGACAATCTTTACCGCGGTATAGTCGCCTTCACCTTCGGCCTTGTAGATGGCATCCCATGTCTTGGGAGGGACTGCAAACGCCATTCCTGCAAGAACGGCAAAACTTACAATAAACTTTGTTTTGGAACAGAACATTCTCTGCCTGCTTTTAAATGGTTAACAATGCAATGTTAGCATTTTTTCGGCCGTTTTATGGGCGAATCAGGCACAATTATCTACATTTTACATATGGCTATAACCCGTTACATATTGCAAATCCACTGTCCCGACCAAAAGGGGCTTATCGCCGGCACCACGCAAGTCCTTGCCAAGGCTGGTGCAAACATCATCGACCTCCAGCAGCATACCGCAAAAGATATCGAGACCTTCTTCCTGCGTGCCGTTTTCGATATGGATTCGGCAGACATCCAGGAAGTTTACAAGCACCTGGAAACGCTGGCCCCGCGCCTGGAACTCAACTGGAAGCTCTTTGACACCTCCAAGACGGAGCGCGTCGCGATTTTTGTATCCAAGACGGACCACTGCCTCTACGACCTGCTCCTGAAGCACCGCGACGGCGACCTCCCCTGCGAATTTAGTTGTATCGTGGGCAACCACCCCGACTTGGGCCCCGTGGGCGGGACCTTCGGCGTGCCGTTCTACTACGTGCCGAGCAACCCCGACAAGAGCATCCCCGAGAACCGCTTCCGCGAAATCATCGCCGAGACCCGCACCGACACGGTCGTTCTCGCCCGCTATATGCAGATTCTGAGTGAAGCCTTCACCGAGGAATTCAAGTACCGCATCATCAATATCCACCACGGGTTCCTGCCTGCATTCAAGGGAGCAAAGCCCTACCACCAGGCATGGCACAAGGGCGTAAAGATTATCGGCGCAACGGCCCACTTCGCCACCGAAGACCTGGACCAGGGCCCCATCATTTGCCAGGATATCCAGCGCGTGCCCGAGACGGCAAGCATCGACGAACTGGTGGAACTCGGCAAGGACATCGAGAAGCGTACGCTCTCCGCCGCCCTCAAGCTGTGGCTCGAGCACCGCGTGTTCGTGTATGCCGGCCGCACGTTCATTCTGTAAGTTTTAAACCTAGGAGACAATATGTCCGAAGAACTCAATAACGAAAACGTTGAAAACGCAGCCGCCGAAGGCGCTCCCGTCCAGGAAGGCGCTCCGGTAGAACAGGCCGCACCGGTCGAAGAAACCACGGCTCCGGTAGAAGAGGCCCCCTCCGTCACCCAGACCCAGGTGATTGTGCAGCGTGAACGTGGCTTTGCCCACTACGTAGGCTTTGCCCTGCTCTGCGTGCTGTGCGTCTGCTTCTTCTTTATGCCGGGCATCGCCCTCACCTTCGGCGTGAGCAGGCTCGTTTCCCTGAACGGCGCCGCCGCATGGATCTTCAGCGCCATTTTGAGCTTCGTTATCTGGCTCATCTTCAAGCTCAAGATCAAGGGCTTCAAGAAGTCGTTCTACTTCTACATCGGACTCTGCGTGGTGGTTCTTGCAGCCCTCATCGCTATCGAGGTCCTGACCGAAAACCTGAACGTGTTCGCTAGCATCTTCGCGCTCCTGACCGGAGCAGCAGGGTAATCATGAATATCAAAGACCAGTTTGTCCATTTCCTTGTAGAAGCCGGAGCCCTCAAGTTCGGCAACTTCGTGACCAAGAGCGGTCGCGAGACCCCGTATTTCATCAACACCGGAGAGTTCCGCACGGGCGCAACCCTTTCCAAGCTTGCCGAATACTACGCAAGCACCTACATGGTCCACTTCGACGGCAAGGCCCAGAACCTCTACGGCCCGGCATACAAGGGCATTCCGCTCTGCGCCGCAACCGCAATGAAGCTCAGCGACCAGTACGCCCAGAACCTCACGTTTACCTACAACCGCAAGGAAGTCAAGGACCACGGTGAAGGCGGCTCGCTCGTCGGCTACAAGTACGCCGAAAAGACGAACGTCGTGATTATCGAGGACGTGATTACCGCTGGCACCAGCGTGAACGAGACCATGCAGGCGCTCTCCCAGATCGAGAACGCGAACGTCATCGGCCTCCTCATTTCTGTCGACCGCAAGGAAAAACTTGAGAACGGTAAGTCCGCACTCCAGACGGTGCAGGACGAATACGGCATCGAGGCCCATTCCATCATCGACATCAACGACATCATCGCATTCCTCGAAAACGAAGAGAACCGCAAGGCGATTAACGCACCCGAGGGCATTCTCGAACGCGTGCACGCCTACCGCGAAAAATGGGGTGCGAAGTAGCCCCGCAAGCCATAGGGTGAATGTTGTTTAGGGGCATTGCTTTAATTTGTATGGTAGCCTGCATCCTTACCGGGTGCGGGCCATCTTACCATTGGAGCAAATCCCACCCGCTCTACAAGCAGGTTCCCTACAGCACGCTTTCCATCACCGGTACATCGAATGCGTTTATCCTCACGCGTTCAAAATGGTTTGCAAAAAAATTGGAAGTCCCACCCGAAAGCGCGCAGGTGCAGTTGACCTCTTACTCCCGCCAGGTTTTCCTTGACGAGATGAGGCGCGCCTACCCCGCACTCCAGGAGATTCCCGACACCGCCGTCTCGAAGTTCCCCGAAGAAAGCCAGAAACTTGACGACAAGGTATTCATCAAGGGGCATTTCCCGGAACAGGGCGTGAGCGTCAAGGACACGCAAGGCAACATTCCGCAGTACATCCTGATTGTACACGAGTTCATCATTGGCACCGACATCAACCGCGAAGTCTTCTACGACTACGACCTCATTCGGCAAGAAAGCGCCGAGAAGAAGACGTCGAAGAACCTGAGCGCCATTCTCTCTTACACCCTGTGGGACAACGAGAGCCAGCGTCCGCTGTTTAGCGCCGTCGACGAGATACAGCGCCCCATCGTAAAGCTCACGATGGAAGACCTGCGTGCCGTCGCAGCCGAGGCCGCAAAGAAAATCCGCATCAACCTGTACGAGGGAGTCCAGAAATGAGAAGGTACTCCCTTGCAATCATCGGCGTCTTGATGCTTGCCGTAACAGGCTTTGCGGGCAATATCTATTTCAACAAGCGCCCGACCCTGTGGCAGAATCCCGACATCCTGATATGGACTCCGGAAAGCGAGAGCCCAGTCGACCCGAAGGAACTCTGCCTTTCGCTCAAGCGCAACAACCCGAGCATCGGGGAACCCAAGTGCCGCCTGTTCGGTGAATGGGAACGCGATTCCATCGCCATGCACTATGCGGTCTGGCTCAAGAAGAATATCGACCCCAAGCTGAACGAGGAATACCTGCATATCCGGCACCCCGCCCTCATGGCAAAAGTGCAATCCGTCGAAGACAACATCGTGCTGTACCTTGCCGACAACGGGAACACGATTAGCGTTGCAATTTTTGACGAGACCTCGACAAACCCGAAGGTTGCAGGGAGCGTCAACAAGACGAACGACAAGATTGCGCTCGGCGACGAGATTGCATCCACCTTCTTTGGCGGCAAGACAAAACGCAGGCTATCGAAGGAAGAACGCCAGAAGATGCTCGAGGAGCCCGACGACTTCTACAAGGAAGTCCCCAACTTCCGTGCATGGGCGGGCATTTCCATTGGCTACTCGCAGGCACACATCCCGCTCACTCCCGACGACTGGACCGAAAGCCACACCAAGAGCCAGGTGCGCAACTACCGCATTACCAAGGACTCGGTAAGCCTCTGGAACTTTATCGAAGATGATGACCCGCTGCTTTCGGCATACGTGGGTGGCATCTGGTACGGGTTCATCGGGCTTGAACTCATCTACCGCTTCGCCAAGCACAGCGTAAAGACCGACCCGCGCGACACCGTGTACGAAGAACTCGACCACTGGGATTTCTACCAGCACGAAATCGGGCTCAATGCGATGTTCGCGAGGTCCTACAACATCAAGAAATGGCTCGACATCGACCTGTTCGCCTTCCTCGGGTTCCAATACAGTTTCTTTGTGGAAGACATCGCCCTCAAGGATGATGTCGACAAGCCCTCGAAGGCATACAATGTCCGCATCAAGTTTGAAGAGGCCTACAAGGGCGGACTTATCGGTGGCGGAGCACAATTCGTATTCTTTGGCCACTATGGCGTAGGTATCCGCACGGGTATAGCAAGCCGCGGGCGCGACATGTACGTAGACCCGACCCCCGATGCGGCCGCAGCCCCCACAGTCATCGGCGGCTCTACCATAGACTGGTTCATAAGCCTCGGGCTAGAGTACCACTGGAGCTTATAGCGACACAAACTTCAGCGAACATAGTTCGCCTCGCGCACACGCCTTAGCGTATGCGGTAAAAAATTGCTAAATTTGTGCCCACTATGAGCGATATTATAGCAGAAGAAAAGAAAGAAGAAGTCAATCCGTTCCTTACCCCGGTCAACATCATCGAACCGGAACACAAGCTCCCCGACTACACATTTGACATGCTCCCCGAAGAACAGAAGAAGGTTCTCGCGGAACACGGCTGGACGCAGCTCATGCCGGTCCAGAGGAAAACAATCCCCTACATGCTCGCCGCCCGCGATATGCTGGTGCAGTCCAAGACGGGCTCGGGCAAGACCGGCGCCTACGTGCTCCCGCTTTTGCAGGTCATCGTTCGTGACCACATATTCCCGCAGGCCCTGATTCTCGTGCCGACGCGCGAGCTCTGCATCCAGGTGCAGGACGAAATCGAGAAACTCGCGAAGGGTACGGGCATCCGCTCGGTCGCCATCTTCGGCGGCGTGAGTTACGAACCGCAGCTCAGGGCCCTCAAGAACGGTGTGCATATCATCGTCGCGACCCCGGGCCGCCTCATGGACCACGTGCAGCGCGGGAACGTCGACTTCCTCGACATCCGCGACCTCGTGCTCGACGAAGCCGACGAAATGCTCTCGATGGGTTTCTACCCCGACATGCAGAAAATCCGCAAGTACCTGCCCAAGATGATTTCTTGCACCATGTTCAGTGCCACCATCCCGCAGACGGTGAAGAGCCTTGCCCGCGAGTTCCAGCGCCCGAGCGCCGAATTCCTTTCGCTCAGCTACGACAAGGTGATTGCGAACAACCTGGAGCACCGCTGGTACCCCTGCGACGTGATGGACAAGGATTCCATGACCATCAAGGTGCTGGAATACTACAACCCCGATAGTTGCATGATTTTCTGCAACAAGAAGAGCGACGTGAGCTACCTGGAACAGGTGCTTTCGGGCTACGGATTCAAGGTGGGCGCCCTCAGTGGCGACGTGGCGCAGGCCATGCGCGAAAAGACGCTGAACGCCTTCCGCGACAAGAAGCTCCGCATTCTCATCTGCACCGACGTTGCCGCCCGCGGTATCGATGTGGACCACGTGACCCACGTGATTGTCTATGACCACCCGGCCGACCACGAGGTGTACGTGCACCGCAGCGGGCGCACCGCCCGTGCCGGCCGTAGCGGGCTCTGCATCTCGCTCATCACTCCGGTCGAAGAAATCGAAATCAAGCAGACCGCGGCAGACTTCGGCATCAACTTCATCAAGATGGAACCGCTCACGAACGAGGAAATCGCGAAGAAGGTGAGCGACCGCACCCGCGTGAGTCTCGAACAGGAAAAGAACCACTTCGGAGGCCAGAAGGCAACCGAACGCATCAGCCGCATGCTCCCGCTCGTGAAGGAACTCGCGAACGGCCCCGTGGAAGACCAGATGCTGCTCGCATACCTCGTCGACCGATTTGCATGGAAGAAGGCATAAAATGGCAAAAATCAAGGTTAAATCCGCAAAGGAAATCGAACTCATCCGCGATGCCGGCGCACTTGCCGCCGAAACGCTTATCCGCGCGGGCGAAATGTGCAAGCCGGGTGTTTCCACTCTCGAAATCGACGAGTTCATCGGCGACTACACCCGCCAGCACAAGGGTATTTCGGCCTGCATGGGCTACCACGGCTACCCGCGCTACGCCTGCATCAGCATCAACGAGGTCGTTTGCCACGGCATCCCGAACGCACAGACCATCCTGAAGGACGGCGACATCGTGAACATCGACATCACGACCATCCTTTCGGGCTACCACGGCGATACATCCGCCATGTTCTGCGTCGGCAAGGTTTCTAGCCTCGCGCAGGAACTCGTCGATACGGCAAAGTTCTGCATGGAAGAAGGCATCCGCGCGGCAGGCGAACCGGGTGCGCGATTCTCCGACATCGGTTGCGCCATCCAGGACATCGCCGACGAGCACGACTTCAGCGTGGTGGAAGACTACTGCGGGCACGGTATCGGGCGCGGTTTCCACGAGGAACCGACCGTTCTCCATTTCCGCAATTCCGAACGCACTCCCTACATCGAGGTGGGCAACGTGTTCACGGTGGAACCCATGATCAACGTGGGCCGTCCGGGCACCAAGACCCTCAAGGATGGCTGGACGGCAGTCACCCGCGACGGCAGCCTCAGCGCCCAGTGGGAACACACCATCGTCCGCACAAAGAACGGAATCGAGATTCTCACGCTTCCGCGCTAATGTCCATCCTCAGTAACATACGCGACAGGGCCGTTGAATCGTTCATCCGCAAGAACGAGACGGTCCAGCGTTTCGGTGAAGTCGACGAAGTCTCCATCGACGCAGAATCGCGTATCGCTACAGTAAGGATTACCCTCCGCGGAGAATCGCAGACAACGTTGTTCAGAGGCTACTACGGATTTGACGAGGGCGAAAAGGGCACCGAGCTCGTGTTCGAGAAAATCACCTGCGAACGCGCCTGGATAAACGAGATGATCAAGTACGCCCTGGGCAACAAGGTGCTCCGCTTCCCCATCGCCGACTACAGCGGCGAAAAACTTGCAGGCATCACCGGCAGGTTCGCGAAAATACTGTTCTAGAGTGCGTTTTCGCCTTTACGAACTGTTCTTTGCCGCATTTTATGCGGCATTTTTTTGCCATAATCCAAAAGATTTGTTAAAATTCCAAGAAACAGGAGTACCGTATGTCCGAAAGCAAGAACGAGACCATGGATAAACTGAAGGAAAAGGCCATCAATATCATTTTTGACCTGATTACAAACATTCCGGACTCCCTGCACGTTTCGGCAATCGACCCCGAGAACCGCGCGAACATGCTCACCCAGCAGGCGGCGTTCAAGGCGGCGACCGTCAGCGCGACGCTCTCTATCCCGGCAGGCTTCACGGGCATCCTCACAGCCATTCCCGACATTGCCGCCATCTGGCGCATACAGGCGCAGCTCGTTGCAGATATCGCCGCAAGCTACGGGAAAATTGCCCTCCTGACTCGAGAGGCGATGGTCTGGTGCCTGTTCCGGCACAGTGCGGCACAGCTCCTGCGCGATATCGCTGTCCGTACCGGGAGCCGCATCGTAGTGCAGAAGCTTTCCACCACCGCCCTCAAGAAGATTGTCGAAAAAATCGGCATCAAGATTTCTTCCAAGTTCGTAAGCAAGTCGCTCCTGCGGGCAATCCCCGCGATAGGCGCCATCGGGAACGGTGCATACGCGTACTTAGACACGAAGGAAGTCGGCAAGACCGCCATCGCCTATTTCAAGGCGCTCGCCGACCAGGACGGCAAGGACATCGCCGATGCCGAAGTCGTTGACGCCGATAGCGCCGCAGAACAAGGCTCCAAAGAACAGGGCGCAGACACCTAATAGTCGTGAAAGAATCCGCGAAAAAGAACCTCGCAGCAAAGGCGCCCCTCGCCCTCCTGACGATAGCCCTTCTGGTCCTCGTTGCGATTTCCGTATTCGGGGAGACCATCCCGGTTAACGACGGCGCGGGGTTCGACGGGGAATTCTACCGCGAGGTCTTCCGGGACTTCACGGGCACGTTCTTCACTGCGGGCTACGACAGTTTCCGCATCCAGCGCATTTTCCCCTTCTGCCTGATGAACGTTGTCTACAATCTGGCAGGCATTCCGCTCGACAATGCGCACATGATTGTCGGAATGTACGTGCTGCTCTTCGTGAATCTCGCGTTCCAGCTGTTCCTGTTCTTCAAGTTCGCGCAGTTCCTGAAATGGAAACCCATCACTACGGTCATCCTGTTCGCGCTTTTCTTCCTGAACTTCGCGACCCTCAAGGGCTACGGCTACGAGCCCTTCCAGACTGACCCCTACGCCATCACCATCGCGTTTGCCAGCTACTACCTGTTTATAAAGGGGAACAAGCGGGGCGCCTTCGCCGTTTCGCTTCTCGGGCTTGTCACCTGGCCCACCATTACCTACGTGATGGCGCTCCTCCTGCTGTTTCCGCACCGGCTGGGCGCATATGCCACAACCCCGCCTGCAGGCAAGGCGTTCCTCCCGAGGCTCCTCGATACTCCGTTCCCCAAGGTTTTCCAGATTCTCCCGATTGCCTACGGGCTTGTTGCCGGAGCGCTGGTGCTGCTGTTCTATGCATTCCACAAGCAGGCAAACCTGGAGGGGCTCCTGCTCACCGCGCCTAGCCCGCGGAACATCGCCATAAGCCTGGTCCTGTTCACCCTGATTTCAACCCTCTTTGCAGTTTGCCTCAAGATTCCGACCCTACCCTATCCGGTGCGTTCCTACATGAAGGCGTTCAGCCCGAAGGCTTTTGCCGGCGTAGCAATCAGTATCATCGCGGTATCCCTGCTGCTCCGCATGTTCACGAACGACGAGTTCTTCTTCGACGGCAAGTTGTTCCTGCTCCAGATAGTTGTCCGCCCGCTAAAGTACCCGCTCATAAGCCTCGCGGGCCATGTCGTGTACTGGGGGGCGCTCATCCCGGTCATTCTCGCCCTCGCGAAAGGCTTTACCCGGAATTTCGCCGAAAAATCACCCGGGCATGCGCTCGTGCTGCTCGCTTTCGTGTTTTTTGCCCTCGATAGCGAGGCAAGGCACATCGCCACGTTCGTCCCGCTGCTCCTCCCGGCCCTCGGGAAGGCGCTCGACGATGCGAACCTCACAGTGAAGCCAGCCGTCTATATCGTGATTCTGCAGCTGGTCCTCGCTCATTCCTATATTACTATAAACGTAAGCGGCCTCGCCGAAAGCCTCGAATCGGCAAAATTCACCACCCGGGCAGCCCAACGCTACCTTATGAATTATGGTCCCTGGATGACTTATACGTCCTTTTACGATTGGTTTGGAACCGCATTATGCGTCTTTGTAGGCATATACGAAGTTTTCAAGCACAGCAAACGCCCCCAAAAGCAGTAAATAGCCCCTGTAAAGCCTCTAGCAGCCCCCCGCACCCTTGAGAACGGGGGTATTTTTTTCTATCTTTGGGCGCAAACTTTAAAACATCAACTCCATTAGTGGAATAAAATATGAAAAACATAGAAAAGCACAGAAATATCGGTATTTCTGCCCACATCGACTCCGGTAAGACTACCCTTACCGAACGTATCCTCTACTTCACAAAGCGTATCCACGCTATCCACGAAGTTCGTGGTAAAGACGGCGTCGGTGCCACGATGGACTCCA